>Ga0081539_10002061_pt1 | contig 30119 bp, 32 predicted proteins | sample TabmetS4T2R2_FD_71023 | JGI IMG/M metagenome (GOLD analysis project Ga0081539, IMG submission 71023) | Tabebuia heterophylla rhizosphere microbial communities from the University of Puerto Rico - S4T2R2 | ecosystem: Host-associated > Plants > Roots > Rhizosphere ... | reverse complement strand
ACGCAACGTCCGTGCGTCCGACGAGCTCGAGCGCATCACGCGCGCACAAGGCCCAGCCGCGCCGCGCGATCTCGTCCTGCGCGAGCCCGACCTTCATGTTGGCCGGCACTGCGACGTCCATCATCTTCGGGTTAGGCAGATGCAGGTTGTTCATCAGCGCCACGTAGTCGTCCATCGATTTGACCTGCAGGCGCGGGTTGAACGCCTTCTCCTCGCCGATGGTAGAGACGGTCTCGCCCTTGTAGTCGTGCGCCGGATAGACCAGCGTGCTCTCGGGTAGCTTCAAGAGCTTGTTGAAGATCGAGTCGTACTGCGCGCGCGGATCGCCATTCTGGAAGTCGGTGCGCCCGGTGCCGCGGATCAACAGCGTGTCGCCGGTGAAGACGCGGTCGCCCATCAGATAGCTGTAGGAATCGTCCGTGTGGCCGGGCGTGTAGAGCACCTCGAGCGACACGCCCTCGATATTGACCTTCTCGCCTTCGGCGACGCGCATCGAGACGACGTCGGCCTTGGTCTGCTCGCCCATCACGGTGATGCAATGGGTGCGATCGCGCAGCGCGCCGAGCCCGGTGATGTGGTCGGCATGCAGGTGGGTGTCGACCGCCTTGACCAGCTTGAGGTCGAGCTCGGTGACGAGCTGGAGATAGCGATCGACCTTCTCGATCACCGGATCGATGATCAGCGCCTCGCCGCCGCGCCGGCTCGCGAGCAGATAGGTGTAGGTTCCAGAGACGCTGTCGAACATCTGGCGGAAGATCATGACGCTTCCTCCGTGGCTTGGTTGGGCATGATCCTTTCCGAAAACCGGTCCCCACTTTTCGGGGATCATGCCTTCGGCGAGGGCGGGCGCTAGCCCGCTTTCTGCAGCCAGAACTGGTACATGCCGCCAAATGTATCCGGATTCGCCGCCTCAAAGCGATCCCATGAGGCAAGGTCGGTCAGCGTGGCGTCGTCCGGGAAGGCTGCCCGGTACCGCCTCAGCGTGCCGCCGTCGAGCTCGAAGCCCAGCAGGGTGAGCCCGTGCTCGCTGAGAAACGCGCCGATCTGCGGCAGCGTCAAGCGGTGCTCCTGCACGTGAAACAAGAGGTCGCGGCAGGCGCTGGTGCTGCAGAAGTCCGGCGAATGCACGACGGTGAGGTACCGCGGGTCATTCGCCGAGATGATCTCCTGGCGGCAACGGCGGATATCGTCCGCGATCGCGCCATACCCCCGCGCCGCAATCATCTGGCGCAGCGCCACGATATTTTGCCGGCCGATCTCGCTGTAAAGCCCGATGCGCATGAAGCCACCCGGCTTGAGCAGCTCCGTCAGCCTCGCCCAGCCGCGCAGCGGGTCGGCGAGGTGATGCAGCACGCCGCTCGACTCGATCACGTCGAAGCGCCGATCGGCGGCAAGCTCGAGAATGTCGGCCTGCGCATAGTCGATCCGAACGCCGGCGGCATCGGATTTGCGCTTCGCATAGGCAAGGCTCGCGAGGCTGAGATCGATCGCGAGCATGCGCGCCTTGGGAAAGCGCTGCGCCGTGCCGATCGGCTGCTGGCCGGTGCCGCAGCCGGCGACCAGGATCTCGGGTGCCTCCGGCTCGACGACTTCGCGCAGAGGCGCGTGCGGAAACAATCCGCGCAGATGCGCCTGGACGCTTTGCTCCGACGGCGTCGGCGCGACCACGGCCCAGCGCGGGTAGGGGTTGTCTTCGTATTGCTGACGCACCTGCACCGAGACCGGATCGGCGATGCCGGTCAGCCGCGGCATTGCGGCGCGCAGTGCACTTTCCGCCTTCGGCTCGCGCACCTGCTCGGTGATCAGCGCGTCGAGGAATTTGCGCCAGCTGCGGCCGAGCAGCGCCTCGTCGCGCTCGAGCGCGGAGAGCGGCGCGTAGGCGGCGAGCGCGATCAGGTGCAGCTCGAACACCGGTGTGCGCCCGGCGAGCGCGGTGCGTACCGAGGTGCGCAGCCAGGCGAGCGCCTGCCGCTCGCTGTCGGAGACGTCGAAGACATATTCGTTGATGAAGCACTGGCGCGCGAGCGAGACCGTAAAGCCCATCATGTCGCGCGAGACGTCGCTGGTCGCATGCGCTGCTGCGTCGAGCAGCACCGTGCGCACGCTGGTGAGCAGGCGCTCCAGCCCGGGGTCATTGATCAGCGCGGTGTCGAGCACCGCACGCATCAGCTCATCGGCGGCGAGCACGTTCATGGCCGGAGCACAGGCGCCGGGCGCCAGCCGCTGCGGCCAGGCGGCCATCGCGCTGCGGATCGCGGTCGCGACCGTCGGGTCACTGGTGATCAGTGCGATCGCCGGACCGGTCAACGCGACCGGGCGGGTCCAGGCCTCGCGCAGCGCGCGGGTGATCAGGCGGCGAAACGCCGGCGCTGACGGCAACTGGTTGGCGGCGCGCACGCAGGCGACGAACAGCGCGCGGGTGTCGACATCGTCACGCACCGTGAGCGCGCGTGATACGGCGTCGAGCGCCTCATTGGCGCGTCCCTGATCGAGCAGCACAGCGGCGAGGTTGTGCTGCGCCGAGGCGAGATCCGGCTTGAGCTTGACCACGGTTTCGTAGTGTGTGGCCGCGGCCTGCAGGTCGCCGTCGTCGCGCAACAGCTCGGCGAGCTGATTGTGCGCGGCCCAGTGCCCCGGCTCGATCGCGATCGCCCTGCGATAATGCGCCATTGCCGGCTCGCGCTGGCCGAGCGCCCGATGGGCTTCCGCAAGGCCGACGTGATACGGCGCGATCTTGTCATTCGTGGCGAGCGCCTGCCCGATGCGTTCGACCGCTTCGCGCGGTCGACCGTCCTGCAGCGCGATCATGCCGGAGAAGTACAGCGCATCGAGCTGGCGCGGATCGGCGGCCAGAATGGCGCCGTAAAGCTCCTCGGCTTCGCGCAATTGCCCGGCCTGATGGCGCCGGAAGGCGAGCTCGAACAGCCCGTCGATCCGCTCGCGTTCCGACGGCCCGCTCGCCGTCATCCTGTCACCACCGGCGTGTCGGAGCGCGCGCCCCATTCGGACCACGAGCCGTCGTACAAGGCCTTCGGCTCCTTGCCGAGCGCATCGAGCGCGAGCCACAGAACAGCGGCGGTCACGCCAGAGCCGCAGCTGGTGATCACCGGCTGGTCGAGATCGACCTTGCCGGCCGCAAATGCGGCCGCGAGCGTCTCCTGCGGGGCGAGCCGGCCGTTCTGCACCACGGTCGCGGTCGGCACGCTGAACGAGCCCGGCATGTGTCCGCCGCGCAGGCCGGGGCGCGGCTCGGGGGCTTCGCCGCGGAAGCGATCGGCTGGACGCGCATCGACGATTTGCGCGCTCTTGTCGAGCAGCACCTTCTTGACGTCGTCGACCGACGCCACCATGGCGCGATTGAATTTCGCCGTGAAGGTCTTCGGCGTCGGGTTCGCCGGACCGGACTCGGTTGGCCGTCCTTCGGCCTTCCATTTCGGCAAACCGCCATCGAGGATGTAGACCTTCTCGGCGCCGAACACGCGGAACGTCCACCACACGCGCGGTGACCCGCCGAGCCCCGTGCCGTCATAGACCACGATGGTCATGCCGTCGCCGACGCCGAGCTTGCCGACGCCGGCGGCGAAATCGTCCGCGCTCGGCAGCATGTGGGGCAGGGTGGTCGAATGATCGGCGATCGCATCGATGTCGAAGTGCGCCGCGCCCGGAATGTGCGCGCTCAGAAACTCGGCTTCGGCATCGCGTTTGAGCGCCGGCAGATAGAACGAGCCGTCGAGCACGACGATGTTGGGATCGTTGAGATGCTGGCTGAGCCAATCGGTCGAGACCAGCCAGCGGCTGGGCAGCTTGTCTTCGGACATGATGCACCCGGGATCTAGAGCGGGGTAAATTCAGATTGAATCATTTCGCGTTCCGCTCATCCCCGCGGAAGCGGGGATCCAGTTCTTTGGCCCAGTCCTCGGCCCCTGGATTCCCGCTTTCGCGGCAATGAGCGGCGGGGTGGGTCAACGCCTCGCGTATGAATCTCAATTTCTTCCCGCTTTAGGCAAACGAAATCCGCACGCGGCGGTTCTGCTTGCCCTTTTTCTCGATCGTTGTCACGCGCACCGCGCCGATCTCGCCGGTGCGCCGCACATGCGTGCCGCCGCAGGGCTGCAGGTCGAGCCCGACGATCTCGATCAGCCGCACGCGGCCGGTCCCCATCGGCGGTTTCACCGACATGGTCTTGACCAGTCCGGGATTGGCCTCGAGCTCGGCGTCGGTGATCCAGCGCGCCTTCACCTCGGCGTCGGTCTTGATCATCGCGTTGAGTTTCTCGGTGATCTCGTCCTTGTCGAGGCCGGCCTCCGGAATGTCGAAATCGAGCCGGCTGTCGTCCTCGTTCACGGCGCCGCCCGTCACCGGATAGGGCAGCACGGCGGACAAGAGATGGAGCGCCGTGTGCATCCGCATGCGCCGATAGCGCGGGCCCCAATCGATCTTGAGCGTGACGTTCTCGCCGATGCGCGGCAGCGCGACGCCGTCGGCCGGCACATGCGCGATCTCGGTTTTCAGCGCGTCATTGTAGACCGCGGTCGCGAGCGGAAACTCGCCCCCCGGCGTCACCAGCATGCCGCTGTCGCCCGGCTGCCCTCCTGACGTGGCGTAGAAGCAGGTGCGATCGACGACAATGCCGCCCTTCTCGCTGAGGCCGACGACCGTTGCGGGCGTCGAGGTGAGATAGGCATCTTCGCGGAATAGGCAGTCAGTGGGCATTCGGGCCTCTCGTTTTTCGTCATGCCCCGCGTAAGCGGGGCACCCAGTAAACACGGGATTGCGAACGAGTCGAGGCGCCTGCGTTTACTGGGTCACCCGCTTTCGCGGGTGATGACGGCTCATACAAACGGCGGCTTGACGTCCGTCTGGCGCTCCAGCCACGCCGGAACCGGCAGGCCCTTCTGGCGCAGGAAATCCGGATTGAACAGTTTTGACTGATAGCGCGTGCCGTAGTCCGCGAGGATCGTCACGATGGTCTTGCCCGGGCCGAGCTCCTTCGCCAGCCGCACCGCGCCCGCGACATTGATCGCGGTCGATCCGCCGAGGCACAAGCCTTCATGCTCGAGCAGGTCGAACACGATCGGCACGGCCTCCTCATCAGGAATGAGATAGGCCTTCTCGCACTTGATGTCCTCGATGATCGGGGTCACCCGGCCGAGCCCGATGCCCTCGGTGATCGAGCCGCCTTCGCTCGCCTTCGCCTCGCCATGCGCGAACAGATTGTACATCGCGGCGCCGCGCGGATCGGCGCAGCCGATGACGATGTCCTTCTTCATCTCGCGCAGGAAGGTCGAGACGCCGGCAAGCGTGCCGCCGGTGCCGACCGAGCAGATGAACGCATCGACCTTGCCGTCGGTCTGCTGCCAGATTTCCGGGCCGGTCGAGACGTAGTGGGCGCGGCGATTGTCGAGGTTGTTCCACTGGTCGGCGAAGATCACGCCGTTCGGCTCGCTCTTCTTGAGCTCTTCGGCAAGACGCCGGCCGACATGCTGATAATTGTTCGGATTGCTGTAGGGGACCGCCGGCACCTGCACCAATTCGGCGCCGCAGAGCTGCAGCATGTCCTTCTTTTCCTGGCTCTGCGTCTCGGGGATCACGATCAGCGTGCGGTAGCCGCGCGCGTTGGCGACCAGCGCGAGCCCGATGCCGGTGTTGCCGGCCGTGCTCTCGACCACGAGACCGCCGGGCCGAATCTCGCCGCGCTTTTCGGCCTGCAGGATCATCTCGCGGCCGGCGCGATCCTTCACCGATTGGCCGGGGTTCATGAACTCGGCCTTGCCGAGAATGATGCAGCCGGTCTGCTCCGACACGCGCTCGAGCTTGATCAGCGGCGTGTTGCCGATCGCTTCAACGATGCCGTCGCGAACTTGCATGGAAGATCCCGGAGTAGAGGCGCACCGACCGTAGAGGAGGGTGGGTGACCCGACAAGCTCATCTCTAGCATGTATGTGTCGCGCGGGCGGCAGAAAGGGTCGGTGCGAAGAATATTGCTGTCGCACGAAGCGGTATCTCGGAAATGATCTTTCCCGCGTGACGCGCCCAGCAGGTGAAATCTCTCACGGCCGCATCGGCGTCGTGACCACCCCGGGCTCGCGCAACTTTGCGGTCAGGTTCGCGAACTCGCACAGCAGCGGGCGCGTGTCGCGCGGATCGATGATGTCCTCGATCAGGAACGTCTCGGCGGTGCGGAGCGGCGAGCGATAGCGGTTGAGGCGTTCCTCGATCTCGCTGCGCAGCGTATCGCGATCCGGCGCGGCATCGAGCTCGGCCCGATACGCGGCCTCGATGCCGCCCTCGACCGGGAGCGAGCCCCAGTCGCCGGACGGCCAAGCATAGCGATAGTGCAGCCGCTGATGCGCGGTGTGGCCTGCGCCCGCGACGCCGAACACTTTGCGGATGATGATCGAGCACCACGGCACTTTCGCCTGGTAGATCGCCGACAAGGCGCGCGCGCCGTGACGGATCGTGCCGGCCTTCTCGGATTCGGTGCCGATCACGAAGCCCGGCACGTCGACGAGATGCACCACGGGGAGGTGAAACGTGTTGGCAAGATCGACGAAGCGCGTGACCTTCTGTGCGGCCTCCGCGGTCCAGCCGCCGCCGTAGAAATAAGGATCGCTGGCGAGCACCGCGACCGGCCAGCCGTCGAGCCGCGCGAGCGCGGTGATCACCGGGCCGCCGAACTTGCGTCCCATCTCGAACAGCGAGTCCGTATCGACCAGCGCGCGCACAATCTTGCGCATGTCGTAGACCTTGCGGCGATCGCGCGGGATCGCGTCGATCAGCCAGGCGTCGCGCCGCGCCGGATCGTCAGTCGGCGTTGCACGCGCGGGCAGCTCGTGGACCGATGACGGGAGATAGGAGAGAAAGCGCCGCGCCCGCGCGAACGCCTCCGCTTCGCTCGCGACGACGTCGTCGACCGCGCCGGCGCGGGCGTGAATGTCACTGCCGCCGAGCTCATCCTTGGTGACGCTCTGGCCCGCGCGCGCCACCACCGGCGGGCCGGCAATGAACATGTGCGAGATGCCTTCGACCATCACCGAATAGTGGCTGGTGACGAGCCGCGCTGCGCCAAGCCCCGCGACCGAGCCTAATCCGAGCGCGACGACCGGCACAGTGCCCATGTTGGCGACGACCCAGTCCCAGGCCGGGTTCGCCGGCACGTAGGTGTAGCCCATCGTCTCGATCGTCTTGACCGAGCCGCCACCACCCGTGCCGTCGACAAGGCGCACCAGGGGAAGACGCAGCTCGTTCGCCATCTGCTCCGACATCACCTGCTTCTGCCGGATCGACGCGTCGGCGGCGCCGCCGCGCACCGTGAAATCATCGCCGCCGACCACGACCGGGCGACCATCGATGCGACCGCGGCCGAATACGAAATTCGCCGGCTGGAACGCTGTGAGCTCGCCATTGGGGTCGTACTGCGCGCGGCCAGCCAATGCGCCGATTTCGTGAAAGCTGGCGGGATCGAGCAGCGCGGCGATGCGCTCGCGCACGGTCAGCCGCCCGGCATCATGCTGGCGCCTGACCTTGTCCGGCCCGCCCATTTGCCCCGCCAGCGCTCGTCGCCGGCGCAATTCCTCGATGTCGGCTTCCCAGCTCATGCTCGACCCCCGTTCGTGGTGACTATAGCATCGCCTCCGTGGAGCAAGCGCGAGGGGACATGGCCGAGATCAAGGTGCCGTCGGAACTAAACGCGATCGTCTGGAAAATAGAGGCTGCGGCTGGGAGCGCGGTCGGGGAGGGCGATACGCTGATCGTCCTGGAAGCGATGAAAATGGAAATTCCCGTGATGGCGCCGCGCGCCGGCACGGTGAAGAGCGTGCTGGTCGAGGAGAAGCAGCAGGTTGCCGAAGGGCAGGCGCTGGTGATCCTGCAGTTCTGACGGCAGGCGCGCTTTACGATTTTGGCGCTGCGCCCTGAATTGCGTGATGCGCAGCCACGATTGAGCCGGAAATCCGCCGGTTCCGCTCCCAACGCCCGCCCCAGAAACAGGCCAGCCTCTCCGCGGGTGGAAGATCCCCTCGGGAGAAAGCCCCATGCATCGCAGAGCATTACTTGCGCTGGTGTCATCGCTGGCGTTGATGAGCTTTGGTGTCGCGACTCTCCGTGCCGAGACTCGTGTCACTGGACCGATCGTTCACGAAAATCTCGCGATCTATCTGATCCACGGCGAGTCCGCCGCGGGCGCGGTCCCGCTGACGCTCGACGAGGCGCTCGCCAAGCGCGCCGTCAAGGTGCACGAGACCGGCAACGTCAATCAGCTCGAGGTCGAGAACCTGAGTGGCGAAGAGATCTTCGTTCAGTCCGGCGATATCGTGAAGGGCGGTCAGCAGGACCGCGTGCTCAGTGTCAGCCTGCTGTTGCCGCCGAAGTCAGGACGCATTCCGATCGCGTCGTTCTGCGTCGAGCAGGGGCGCTGGACCGCGCGCGGCAAGGAGGATGTGAAGACTTTCGCGACGGCGGCCGCCGTGGTCCCCTCGCGCGAAGCCAAGATTGCCATGAAGGCGCCATTGCCGGCCCCAGAGGCCGCGCCGCGCGGCGATCGCATGCGTCCCTCTGTGGCAGCGGAGACCGGCAGCCGGCAGCAGGAGGTCTGGGCCAAGGTGCGCAAGGTGCAGGACGGGCTCTCGTCGAACCTCGGCGTGACCGTCAACTCGGCGGCCTCGCAGTCGAGCCTGCAGCTCGCGCTCGAGAACGAGAAGCTCAAGGATGCGCAGGGGACCTACCTGGCGGCGTTGCGCGCCGCCGGCGAGAAGGACAATGACGTCGTCGGCTATGCGTTCGCCGTCAACGGCAAGCTCAACAGCGCCGAGATCTATCCCTCCAACGGCTTGTTCCGGAAGATGTGGCCGAAGCTGTTGCAGGCGAGCGTGACCGAGGCGATCGGGCAGCAAAACGCCGGCGGCGAGGCGACGCCGAGCGCCGAGGCGGCGCTCGCGTTCCTCGACGAGGCGCGCAAGGGCAAGGCGAGCGAGAACGGGCTGCCGGCGCAGGTCAAGCTCGAGATGCGCGATGCCGAGAAGTCGCTCTACTTCGAGACGAAGCGCGCCAACGGTGCCTGGGTGCATCGCAGCTATCTGGCGAAATAGCGCTGCTCATCAGGCTTTCGGCCCACCAGGGAAATCCCGCGGTGGGCCGTTTCCGTTCCCCTAATCTCTACCTGTTCCGCCGCACCGGTGCTTATCGCGGCCCCCGGCTTCTGCTAGGACGCTGGGCATTCAACAGTTTAGAAAGCCCGCAATGCCCGTGAAGCCCGGTGCCGGTCAGCTTGAAAAGGCGCTTGCCTCCGGCCGTTTCGTCATCACCGCCGAAGTCACCCCGCCGGTCACCTGCGAGCCACAGGATCTGCTCGCCAGGGCCGCGCCGTTGAGAGGCCTCGCCGACGCCGTCAACATCACCGATGGCGCGGGGGCACGCGCGCACCTCGGCGCGCTCGCTTCGGCGGCGATTTTGAAACAGAACGACATCGAGCCGGTGCTGCAGATCACCTGCCGCGACCGCAACCGGCTCGCGCTGCAGAGCGACCTGCTCGGCGCGGCCGCGCTCGGCATCAACAACGTCCTGGTGCTGCGCGGCGACGATCCGACCGCCGGCGATCAGCCCGATGCGAAGCCGGTGTTCGATCTCGATTCCGGCGCCCTGATCGCGACCGCGGTCGGCATCCGCGAGCGTCACGAGCTTCCGTCCGGCCGCAAGGTGACGGGCAATGCGAATTTCTTCGTCGGGGCGGCCGACATGCCGCTCGACCCGCCGAAGGACTGGCAGCCGAAGAGCCTGAAGGCGAAGATCGCGGCCGGCGCGCAGTTTGCGCAGACGCAGTTCTGCATGGATATCGACATCGTGAAGCGCTATGTGGCGCGCCTCGCGCAGGACAAGCTCACCAACAAGATTTCGCTGCTGATCGGCGTCGTGCCGCTGCGCTCGGGAAAGTCGGCGCGCTGGATCAAGGAGCAGCTGTTCGGCGCCATCATTCCGGATCACCTGGTCGAACGGCTCGAGTATTCGGGCGATCCGGCAGCCGAGGGCAAGCAGATCTGCATCGACTTCATCGCGCAGCTCGCCGAAATCCCCGGCGTGGCCGGCGCGCACGTCATGGCGCCGAACAATGAGGGCGCGATCCCCGACGTGATTGCGAAGACGCGCAAGCTGGTGAAAAATCGGGCGCTGGCTTCATGATCTAGTCCCCACCACCGGCGCGCAAACGCCGCTCAAAAAAACAGAACGAAATGCCCAAGGAAACGTCCGAAAGCTTCAACGGCTGCAAGATCCGTCTGATGCGCGCGGGGCAGGGCGCGCCGCTGTTGTTCCTGCATGGCGGCGGCGGGGCGCCGCTCTGGCTTCCCTTCATGGAGAGCTTGTCGCAGCACTTCGACGTGATCGTGCCCGAGCATCCGGGCTATGGAGGCTCCGACACGCCCGACTGGCTCGATACGATCGGCGACCTTGCGTACTTCTATCTCGACGTGATCGACGCGCTGAACCTCTCCGGCGTGCATCTGGTCGGGACGTCGCTCGGCGGCTGGATCGCGGCGGAAATCGCGGTGCGCAACTGCACCAAGCTGACGACGCTGACGCTCTCGGCGGCGGTCGGCATCAACGTGAAAGGTGTGCCGAAAGGGGACCTGTTCATGTGGTCGCGCGAGGAGTTGATCCGCAATCTCTACCACGACCAGACGCTCGCCGAGGCGGCGCTCGCACAGCCGGTGACCGACGCCGCGATGATGGCCTATGCGAAGAACCAGCTCGCCTCCGCGAAGCTCGGCTGGCATCCGCGCCTGTACAATCCTCATCTACCGAAGTGGCTGCACCGCATCAGCGTGCCGACGCTGCTGATCTGGGGCGACAACGACAGGCTGGTGCCGCTGCCGCACGGGCCCGCCTACCAGGCGCTCATCCCCGGCGCGCAGCTGCACGTCATCGAGAATTGCGGCCACGTTCCGCATGTGGAGCGCGCGGACGCGTTCGTCACAGCCGTCGCCGACTTCATCGGGAGGGCATCATGAAGTTCTACTGCTTCCATCTGATGCCGTATGCGGCGCTCGACCCGGACTACGACAAGACGCACAACGCCGCCTGGGTGACGCTGCCGAACAGCTACTATGATCCCAAGATCGGCCACGCGCTCTACAATCGCTACCTCGATGAGCTCGAGTTCGCCGACGCCTGCGGCTTCGACGGCGTGTGCGTCAACGAGCACCATCAGAACGCCTATGGCCTGATGCCGATTCCGGGCGTGATGGCGGGCGCGCTCGCGCGCCGCACCAAGACCGCCAAGATCGCGGTGCTCGGCCGTGCGCTGCCGCTGTTGAACAATCCGCTGGTCGTGGCCGAAGAGTTCGCGATGCTCGACAACATCACCGGCGGCCGCCTGGTCGCCGGGTTCGTGCGCGGCATCGGCGCCGAATATCACTCCTGGGGCGCGAACCCGGCGGAGTCACACGACCGGTTTCACGAGGCGCATGATCTGATCTTGCAGGCCTGGACGCAGCCCGGACCGTCGCGCTTCGAGGGCAAGTACTATCACTTCGAATATGTGAACTGCTGGCCACGCCCGTATCAGCAGCCGCATCCGCCGATCTGGATCCCGTCACAGGGCTCGCGCGAGACGATCGAGTGGGCCTCGCATCCGGATCGCCGGTACACCTATCTGCAGACCTTCAGCCCGGTCACGGCGCTCGCGCGCTACATGAACATGTATCGCGAGACCGCGCAGCACTATGGCTACACGGCGACGCCGCAGCAGGTCGGCTGGGCGGTCCCGACCTATTGCGCCGAGACCGACGCGAAGGCGGTGCGCGAGGCGCGGCCGCATATCGAGTTTTTCTTCAACAAGCTGCTGCGCATGCCGCAGGAAATGCTGCTGCCGCCCGGCTATCTGTCGCTTGCCTCGATGCAGGGCGTGATGCAGGCAAAGCGCGCACTCTCGACCGGCAATCAGACGATCGAGGACATGATGGAGAAGGGCGTGTTCCTGTGCGGCAGCCCGGCCACGTTACGCGAGAAGCTCGAGACCTATCAGGCGCAGATCGGCTTCGGCTACCTGCTGCCCGCAATGCATTTCGGCTCGCTGCCGCATGAGCTGACGTGCCAGAGCATCGAGCTGTTCGCGAAGGAAGTCATCCCGCATTTCCGTGCGCGCGAATCCTCGCCGGCCGTGGCGGCCGCGAGCGCGTAGCACGTAGCCCGGATGAGCGCGTAGCGCGAAATCCGGGAACGGCGGCTCGATCTCCACCGCCCCTCCCGGGTGTCGCCATAGCGCGTCCGTAAGGGCGTTCACGCCCGTCTTCGACGGGCTATGGACGCGCGTAAACGCGCTTAAGGCTCACCCGGGCTGCAGCGGCCGCTATCGACTGTCTTCATCAAACGTCGCGCGCAGAACCGGGTTGAGCGCCAGCACCGCGGCGCCGGCGACCACCGCAATCGTGCCGATCAGTGCGAAGAACTGCGCCTTCGGCAGCGTACTCCAGAAACCGCCGAGCCAGCCGCCGAGCACGTCGCCCGGAAAGGTCGTCGCGAACCACACGCCCATCATCAGCGAGAGCACGCGCGGCGGCGCCAGGCGCGAGATCAGCGCGAGGCCGACCGGCGCGAGGTGCAGTTCGCCGATCGTCACGATTGCGAAATAGCCAAGGAGCCAGAGCGGGCTCGCCTTGGCGGCCGGCGCCAGGTTCCAGGCCGCGGCGACCAGGAGAAGATTACCCAAAGCGACGCAGATGAACGCGAAGGCGAGCTTCGCGAGGGTCGACATCCCGCGGCGGCGGCGCGCCTGGCGAGCCCACAGGCGGATGAGCAGCGGCGTGAACAGGAAGATCATCAGCGGATTGAGCGCCAGAAACCAGGTGGTCGGGATCGTGCCGCGCCAGACGCCAAGGTCGAGCGCACGATCCGTGTGATCCTCGGCCCAGAGCAGCAACGTGTTGCTCTGCTGGTCGTAGGTTGCCCAGAAGAACGTCACGAGCGCGCACACGAGCAACAAGGCAACGATCGCGCGCCGATCCTCCCGCGTCAGCGGCGCGGTCTCGGCTTCTGATAACCGCGTGCGGTGCAACTCGTCTGCAGGCAAGTAGCGCAGGCCGAGGACGTAGATCGCGGTCGCGATCAGCATGCCGACGCCCGCTGCCGCAAAGCCGTAATGCCAGCCGACTTCGCCGCCGAGCGTGCCGCAGACGAGCGGCGCCAGGAACGCGCCGATATTGATGCCGATATAGTAGATCGCGTAAGCGCGCAGGCGGCGCGGATCGTCTGCGGCGTAGAGCGCGCCGACTTGGGTCGAGACATTCGGCTTGAACGCGCCGATGCCGAGAATGAGGAACAGCAGCGCCACGAACAGCAGCGCCTCGAATGCCATCATGAAGTGGCCGACGGCCATCAGCAGCGCGCCGGCGACCGCCATGGCGCGCTGCCCGAACACGCGGTCGGCGAGCAGGCCGCCGAGAATGGGCGTGAAATATGCAAGCCCGGTGTAGAACCCGAAGATCTGCGAGGCGAGGGGCTGCGGGGCGAGCGGGCCGAACACGGCCTCGAGCGCGGTCTTGACCGACGCATAACCGAGCACGTGCACGGCTTGCTCCGGCAGCAGCAAGTACTTCACGAGATAGAGAACGAGCAGCGAGGCCATTCCGAAATAGGAAAAGCGCTCCCACATCTCGGTCGCGAACAGGACGGTCAGGCCTTTCGGATGGCCGAACAGATCGCGCGCAGATGCATTTTCGGTATGTGACATCGGTGCGAACTGGGCCGTCCCCCGGTTTTCGACGTCACATTACTGGCTATAATCGCCGCACGCACAACAAACCAAATCCGAGGACAACACCATGCAGCTTCCGTTCGATGCAAACCGTCTCGACCGCCTGATGGACGAAGCCGGGATGGACGTGCTGCTCGCGACCTCGAAACACAATGTGCAGTATCTGCTCGGCGGGCATCGCGCGTTCTTCTTCGACTATATGGATGCGATGGGGCTGTCACGCTATCTGCCGGTCATGGTCTATCCGAAGGGCAAGCCCGACAAGGCCGCCTATTTCGGCCACCGGCTCGAAGGCTTTCAGCAGCAGGTGAAGCCGCTCTGGGTCACGGAAGTGCAGACCAACTCCTCCGGTGCGCTCGACGTGATGAAGCGCGCGACCGACTATCTGAAGAAGTCCGGCGTGCCGATGAAGCGCATCGGCATCGAGACGACTTTCATGCCGATGGACGCCGGCGCCGCGCTGAGGAGCGCGCTCCCCGAGAGCGAGTTCAAGGACGCGCTGGTCGTGCTCGAGCGCCAGCGTCTGCGCAAGTCGCCGGAAGAGCTGAAGCTGTTGCGCGCCGCGTCCGACAAGGTGATCGACTCGATGATGGCGGCAATCGCGCAGAGCGGACCGGGCACGACCAAGGCCGAGATCGCCGAGGCGCTGCGGCGCGAGGAGGTCAATCGCGGGCTCACCTTCGAGTATTGCCTGATCGCGGCCGGCACCAGCCACAATCGCGCGCCTTCGGAGCAGCGCTGGGAGAAGGGCGATGTGCTGTCGGTCGATTCCGGCGGCAATTATCACGGCTATATCGGCGACCTCGCCCGCATGGCGATTCTCGGCGAGCCGGACGCCGAGCTCGAAGATTTGCTGGGCGAGATCGAGACGATCCAGCGCGCCGCATTCAAGCCGATCAAGGCCGGCGTGATGGGCGGCGAGATTTATGCAGCCGGCGAAGCGTTGGTCGCGAAATCAAAGCAGCACAACAACATGGAATTCCTCGCCCATGGCATGGGCCTGGTCAGCCACGAGGCGCCGCACCTCACCAATAGCGGCCCGGTCCCCTATACGGATGAAGACGCGCATCGACCGCTCGAGGCCGGCAGCGTGATCTCGGTCGAGACCACGCTGAAGCATCCGACCCGCGGCTTCATCAAGCTGGAGGACACCGTCGCGGTGACCGAGACCGGCTTCGAGATCTTCGGCGAGGGCGGTCGCGGCTGGAACCGCGGCGGCACCGCATTAAGGCAGTAGGGTGTGTAGGGCGGGCAAAGCGCGAAGCGCGTGCCCGCCGCAACGCGCACAAGAATGGCGGGCACAGTCCGGATCTCAACTCCGCGGCGCGTCGTTCGAGCGCGACGGGAAGAGCGAGGCCGGGAATTCGGCGGCGGGCCGCCGCGGTCGGCTGCTCGGCTCCCGGAAGCGCGGCCGGTCGCTCTCGTCGGGCTCGACGGCCTTGCGATACAGATGCCAGGTCGCATGACCGAGCACCGGCAGCACGACGGCGAGGCCGAACAGCGCCGGCAGCGAGCCGAGCGCGAGCAGCACCGCGACGATCAGGCCCCACACCGCCATCGTGAACGGGTTGGCCAGCACCACACGGATCGAGGTCAGCACCGCGGTCGCGGCGCCGACATCGCGATCGAGCAGCAGCGGGAACGAGATCGCGCTGATCGCAAGCACCAGCACGGCGAACAGGAAGCCGACGAAGTTGCCGACCACGATCAGGCCCCAACCCTCGGGCGTGGTCAGCACCTGGTTGACGAAGCCCGACATGGCGGCGGCCGGCTTGTAGCCGAAATAGGCGACGTAAATCGATTGCGCGACCGCGACCCAGACCAGGAAGATCGTGACCAGCAACAAGCCGAGCACCGCGATGGCGCCGATCGAGGGCGAGCGGAAGACGTCAAGAGCATGAGCCCAGGAGACGTCGAGCCCGGCTTCGCGCCGGCGGCTCATTTCATAGAGGCCGAGCGCCGCGAACGGTCCGAGCAGCGCAAAGCCGGCGGCGATCGGGTAGAGCAGGGGGAGCACGTTGGCGCCGACTGCAAGCCGGAAGATCAGAAGCCCGACGACCGGATAGATCAGGCAGAGAAACACCGCATGGCTCGGCATCGCGACGAAATCGTCGAGGCCACGTGCCAGCGCGTCCTTCAGATCGGCGAGACCAATTCGGCGGATCGGCAGCGCGGTCGCGTGACCGCCCGCGCCGGTAATGACGTGAAGCTGCGCCATAAACGTCCTCCCTTGCACCGCTGTTTTCCAAGCGGTCGCGAGGCGACGTGGGCACCCCCCATTGCCGGTCACGCCTTACCCGCGACCTGCCAGTGTGGAACTATAACTCGGTCGCGCCGGTTCCGTTCTTCACAATTTTTGAAACGGTTACTGGCTCGGCGGCGGTGCGAAGAAGCACCTCCGGGTGCCATCCGGCCGCCTGCAGCGCCAATAGGCGCCGTCCGGGCTCGGCTGCGCCTCATTGTAGGGCACGAGCTCGTCGCCGTTCAGCCGGTAGCCTTGTGGGGTGAAGCTGATCTGCTGCCCCGGGACGACGAAGCAATCGCCCGCGCCACAGCACCATTCGCCGGCCGCATTGCGATGACCGCCGCGGGAGATCCAGCTGTCATGCGCAAGTGCCGTTGAGGCGAGCACAAGGGACGGCAAGAGGGAAGAAACGACGAGCAACGCACGGTATCTGCGGAACATGGCCAAAGCCCTTTCATTGTCCCGGCGCGGCAGTGCTTGCGCTCGATGCTCTCCCCCCGATGCACAATTTTGAATGTTCGCCACGACGACTGCCGCACAACATCGTTGGCGACTCATGACCCGGCGAGATGAATTATGAAGCGCGTTTGACGGCCAGCAAGCACAAACGCCACGAGATTGCTGTTAAATCGTGGGCAATGGCTTTCGCGCCACACGTTCCGATTCGCGATTCGCGTCGGCGCGTGATTTTTCCGAGAACCGCTCTGCTCCGCGTCACGCGCGCGCCAGCAAGTCGGCGAATTCCGGATGGCGCGCGATGTAGTCGGCGACGAACGGACACGCGGCGATCACCGTCAAGCCTTGTGCGCGCACGTCGGTCAGCACCGCGCGCATCATCGCTGATCCGATGCCGCGACCACGCAGCGCGCGCGGCACCTCGGTGTGCGTGAACGTGATCACGTTGTCATGCAGGCGATAGAAGGCGAGCGCGTCGCCCGCTTCGGTCTCGAATTCGTAGCGATGGCGGCCAACATTTTGGCGAACGTCAGGCAAGGCGCGCTCCTTCAACAACCAACATGGTGTGGCATGCACGTCATTTCCATGCCATTGCTCGCCACGCCATTTTGCGAGCTCGTTCGCGCGATGTGAGGAAACCGCACGATGAAAGCCATTCTGTTTCTGCTCGGCATTGTTCTGATCGTTGTCGCGGCGGTCTATCTGCTCGTTCCGGCGGACTCGCTTCCCTCTTTCATGCCGGGGCATGAGGCGGGCCTGATGCGTCCGCGCATGAAGCACGGCCTCGCGGCCGGCGCGCTCGGCATCGTGCTGATTGGGCTCGGCTGGTTTCTCGGCAAGAAGTAGGGCGCGTCGCGGCTACGCGACCATCGAGCGCGACAGCCGGCAGAACTCGATGGCGTCGAGCAGCTGCTCGCGCGTGAACGGCTTCGCCAGACAGCAGGTCGCGCCACGATCCATCGCGGCGCGGAAGAAATCGCCTTCCGCAAGGCCGCTACCCGCGGCGTAGCCTGACATTGCGATGATCGAAACCTCAGGTGCGTCCTGGCGCAGAATGCTGATCGTCTCGAGCCCGTCGAGGCCCGGCATCACGATGTCGACGATCACCACGTCGAAGGTGAACGCCTCGATCGCGCTGACGGCCGTATGGCCGCATTCGGCCACGACGACGCGATAGCCTTCGCCCTTCAACAGGAGAGCGACCGCCTCGCGCACCGGTTTCTCGTCGTCGACAACGAGAATGCGCTCCATCAAGTGCCCCTTCCTGCGCCGCGCGAGCCGCGGCGGGGTGCCCAGGTGACTCCAATGATGACGCTGCGGCCTGCAAACAGCGCGCCTCTCAATGCGCGCACCGACTCAAGGCCTTACGATCGACAATCAAAGTTTGAATCACGAAGTGCCGACTCTGTCGAGGGGGTAAAGTCGTTGCGACGCAATACGCGCTGAGCTGAAACGCCGCGCAGTATCAAAAGGAGGAACGTATGGCCGAACTCACGCTCTATCATGCCAGCCCCTCGCGTTCGTCGGTCGTGCTCTGGATGCTCGAGGAGGTCGGCGAGCCGTACGACATCAAGCTGTTGAGCCTGCAGAAGGAAGAGAACCGCAAGGGCGACTATCTGGCGATCAACCCGATGGGCAAGGTTCCGGCGCTTCGGCACGGCGACACGGTGATCACCGAGCTTGCGGCGATCTGCACCTATCTGGCCGATGCCTTCCCCAAGGCCAATCTTGCCATTCCGGTCGGCACGCCGCTGCGCGGCGTCTACCTCAAGTGGCTGTTCTTCGGTCCCGGCTGCCTCGAGCCGGCCGTGACCGATCGCGCGGCGCCGCGCAAGGAAGAGCCGCGCCGCAGCATGCTCGGCTATGGGGATTTCGACACGACCATGAATGTGCTCGCCGCGGCGGTCGCCAAGGGGCCGTGGCTGATGGGCGACCAGTTCACCGCCGCCGACGTGGTGATCGGCGCCAACATCCGCTGGGGCATGATCTTCAAGCTGATCCCCGAGCGGCCCGAGTTCACGGCTTACGCGGCGCGGATCGCGCAACGCCCGGCGGCTCAGCGCGCCGAGGCGAAGGACAAGGAAATGGCGGCGCAGGCTGCGTGAGCGTTCGCCCAGCGCAAGGTCGGTAGTCCTACTGCGGCACAACTCAGTGCCGCGAGCGCGGCATCGGTTATTGGGCCCTCTCCCGCGTAGCCCCTCGAAGACGGGCGTGAACGCCCTTTTGCGGGGGAGGGCATCGCAGGCAGCTCAACCTACTCGGTCGGGTGGGGGCTCTCGATCGGCCCGCGGAAGGTCCCCCTCCCATCTTTCTTCGCTGAGCCTCCGAGCAGCCCTCCCCGCAAGCGGGAGAGGGCGCACATACGGCCGCCCGCGATTCTGACGCAGTAGCGGTAGCGCGAGCTACCGGCCCTTGGTCGCGAAGATCCGAGCAGCGCCAAGCCGGAGCGCCACCACCTCCGATCGGTCGCGCCCGCAGCTAGCGGTTGAGCTCAACCGGGTTTCGAGAAGCGCGGCATCATTTTGAAAATATAACGAATACGCCTGGGAACAGGAAATCTCCCCGGCTCGGCGAACTTGGCCGCGGGAGGGCGGACTAACCCGGTTAGCCGCGCGGACGACCTCACGAGCTACCGCGCTCACACGAGATGCGGAGTGTTCAGGATGGCCCCGCCTGCGAAGCTAACGGTCCGCGTTGAGATTGTCGGCCATGCAAGTCCGCTCTGGAAAGGCGCGAAGACCGAAGACGAGCGCGTGAAGAACAACGACGTTCTATCGAAACAACGCGCCGAGGCTTTCATGCGTGAGTTCAAGCCGGCGCTGGAGAAAGCGCTCGGCAAGTACCAGCTCAATTTCGTGACTGCGAGCCATACCGAAGGCAACGAACCGGATCGTTCGGCAACCGTCGGCACCTGGGGGATAGGGCAGCGCGAGTCCTTGCGGAAGGCCGGCGGCGACAAGACGAACAATGCGTCGATCTATCGCCGCACCGACGTCGTGGTGCAGATTGCGCGCTCGGTACAGGAGCAGCTGCCGGAGAAGGTCACGAGGACCTACCAGCGCAGCACCAAGTCCAAGTTCTGGTACGCGAGCGTTGGCGTTGGGGGCTCGGTGACCGCGGTCGCGGGTTTCGAACTTTTCCGTGTCAATCTGCGCAACAACCTGGGCGACGAGGCGCAGGGCTCAGTCGCCGCGGTGGCCGGTGGCGTTGGGGCGAAGTACTCGTTCTCGCCTTACTCATGGACTGACGAGGCCTCGTTCATGACCAATCGCGAGGTCGGATTCGAGGACTTCCACGGCACGACCGTACGCTATACGACCGCCGGCTTGGTCATCGGCATCGGATATAGTCGCGCCTATCTGACGTTCTACGGCATGGGACCGGACGCGGCTTCGCTCCATGTCGGTGGTTGGTCGACCGGCGTACAGGTCTCGATGGACCTCGCGGAAGGCATTCTGGTGCTCGACACGGTGCCCTCGAACTACGCCATCGAACGTTACGACACGACGGAATACCACGATTGGCGCTCCGACTGGATGACGCGGCAGGATGTCTCGATCTTCTTTGACAGCGGGGAATCGAAATTGTCGCCAGCCGCCGCCAAGGAGATCCAGGCTTTTGCCCTCAAGGTGGCCGAGGACATTCGGACCCAGTGACGCGCGGTCTTCTGCGGCATCGCGCGTTATCGTGGTTTCGCCGATGGCCTCGGCTTCGCGCGTACGGGCTGCTCCTTTGCGCGCAGCTTCGCGATGCGCCCAATCAGCCGCACTGGCACCTCCGCGTCGTAGGGAAACCGCACCGTGCGGTTCGCGATCCGGTGCGGCCCGCGCGCCGTCCTGATCGCGGCGATCAGCGCATCGGACGCCGGATAGAGCGAATAGTGCGCCGTGAAGCCGGCGAAATAGAGGGTGGCGCGGCCGTCCAGCTTGTAGGTTGGGATGTTGTAGGAGATCGTTTTCTCTGCGGCAGGCAGCGCCTTGCGGATCGCGGCGCGCACCTTGCGCAGCGCCGCCTGCGCGCTCTTCGGCTGGGCCGCGATGTAGTCCGTGACTGACTTGAAGGTCGTCTTTGCCATGAGCGCATTCCCGCCGCTATGGTGGCTCCGTCGCATAAGGGGAGCGCGATGGCAGCCGAACTTCCGAGCAACGCCAAGACAATGCCGCTTGCCGTCGAGGTGAGCAACGCCAGCGAGCCGACGCTGTGCGCCGAGAAGGACAACGTGTACCTGAAGCTTCAGTCGGCGGCGGCGCGGCGCTTCATCATCGAGGCGGTGCATCCGGCCTACATCGGCACGATCGTGGTCGACCGCTGGGCGCCGGACTTCACCAATTGCGACATGTCGAACGATCCGGTGTTCGCCTTCGAGAAACGCCGCGTCACGCTCCATGAGACCGAGAACTGGTGGCTGGTCGGGCTCACTTTCCCGAGCTTCTGGCGTCCCAACCAGGTGCCGGTGCGGGTCGGCAACCGGGTCGAGACCGGATTCCACCTCCTGCAGGTGTGGACCTGGCGCGACGGCATCGCCGACGAGGTGCTGGTGCTTTATCCGGCCGACGGCTACTGGCGCGCGCGGCCGCTGCCGCCCGTGAACCTGCGCTGGAGCGCCTATGGCTCCTCGTTCCTGATCGGGCCGATCGAGACCGTCGGCCGTCCGTTGGTCGACATTACCGAGGTCGCATTCGAGCCGGAGACGCGCACCTTCACGCTCACCTTCCTGCGTGGCGGCAGCGCCACCTTGCGCCTCGACACGCTCGACAAGGAGCGCATCACGCTTGATGTCGCGCTGAGCAGCCCGGTCACGGACGGCCCGTTCGCGGCGGTGCGCTCGATGTGGGTTGCGGAAAACAATGCCGACGTGGCGCATGTCGGCTGGCTCGAGGCGGGCAGCCAGCGCTGGCAGCGCGAGCCGGTGATGGATTTTGCACGCGCCGACGCGACGCAGCTCTGGGCGGGGCGGCTGGTGCCATCGCGACACAACACGAGTGCACCCGACATGGTGTTTCGGGACTTTCGGGGCTGAAGAGTACGCGGCTCGCTTCCTCGGTCTCGGCTCACGCGGCGCGGCGCTTTACCGACAAAGCCTCGCCGAACGCCTGAAACAGCTTGCGATTGATCGGGTTCTTCTGCGGGTCGTATTCGGCGTGCCATTGCACGCCGAGCGCAAAGCCGGGTGCATCAGCGACGCGGATCGCCTCGATGGTGTCGTCCTCCGCGATGCCCTCGACGATGATGCGCTTGCCCGGCTGTTCGATGCCCTGGCCGTGCAGCGAGTTGACGCGGATCTTGTCGCAGCCGAGCAGCCGCGCGAACGCGCCCCCCGGCGTGAGCGTGACCTCGTGGCGGTCGGCGAACACGACCAGCGGGTCAGGGTGGATCTCGCCATTGTCGAGCCGCGGCATGCGATGGTTCATGCGCCCGGGCAGCTCGCGGATTTCGGGATGCAGCGTGCCCCCATAGGCGACGTTCATCTCCTGGAAGCCGCGGCAGATACCGAACAGCGGCACGCCGCGCGCCACGCAGGCCTCGACCAGCGCGAGCGCGAGCGTGTCGCGGTCGTGATCATAGGGCTCGTGCTTGGGGTGCTCGGGAATGCCGAAGCGCGTCGGATGCACATTGGCGCGCGCGCCGGTGAGCAGGATGCCGTCGACGCTGTCGAGCAGGGTCGGAATGTCGGTGACGTCCGGGATGGCGGCGAACATCAGCGGCAGGGCGCCCGCGACCTCGGCGACGGCGCGCAGATTGCGGACGCCGACCGATTGCGCCGGAAAGCGGTTCTCGACCAGAAGCACATTGGCGATGATGCCGACCACGGGTCTCATTGCGGGACTTTCGATCTCATTGGCAGATGGCACGGACTCGTCAGGTGGCGGGCCCGACAATGGTAGGAAATATAGTTGTCACAATGCAATACGCCCACGTGCAAGGGAGGCCTGACGGGAGCGAACCTCTGCCGATGCGTCGGCGTCACCTCAACGCGGCATTGTCGCGAAGCTGTCGTCGTGTGTTCACGCCGCCGATTTACCGATTGGGCTGATCGTCAGAGCTCGCGGAGACGTGACATGCAGGAGCAGGCAGAAGTCGACGCCGTGCTGGACCAATTGCAGGGCGCCTACAAGGCCGCGGTCGAGGAGTGGGTAGCCGCCATCCGGGAAGAGGAGGCGCTGGCTTCGGCCAATCATTCGGTCGCCGAAGTCGACAAGTGGGAGGCGGCGCACTTCAAGGAGGAGGAGCTGCGGACCAAGGTCAAGGCTGCCAAGAACGACTACGAGGACGCGTTGCGCCAGAAGTATTTCGATATGTAGGCGCGGTTGCCCCGGTCAGCGGATCAGCCCGGCGAGGCGCGGCAGGGTCAGGCTGATCTCCGGAATGCAGATGATCAGCAACAGCCCGGCGAACAGCGCCAGCATGTAGGGCACGTAGGTGCGGAAGTGCTGCGCCACATTGAGCTTGGCGAAGCGCAGCGCCATCAAGAGACCGACGCCCATCGGCGGCAGAAACAGTCCGATCCCGACCGCCGCGGTCTGCACGATGTTGAAGTGCACCGGATCGATGCCCATCGCCTCGGAGATCGGAAACACGACCGGGATCAGCACCACCGCCGCCGGCAGGCCTTCGAGCACCATGCCGAACAGGCAGGTGATGCAGGCGGTGCCGATCAGGAACAGCCACGGATGCGCCTTCAGCGGGCCGAGCACCTCGGCGAGCAGCTGCGGCACGCCGGAGACGCCCATCAGGTACTGATAGACCGAGGCGACCGCGAGCAGGAACACCACCGCGGCGGTGAGAATGGCGCTGTCATAGGCGATCTGCGCCATCTCGCGCCAGGAGACATTGCGATAGTACAGCTTGGCGGCGACGACCGCGTAGGCGGCGACCACGGCGCCGGCCTCGGTCGCCGTGATGATGCCGAACACGAAGCCGAACAGGATTACGAACGGCACGACCAGCGGCACCGCGGCATGCAGCGCCGCGTGCCCAAGCCGCGCCAGGCTTGGGCGCGCATCGACCGGCCAGTCCATCTGGCGCGCGCGGACATAAACCACCGCCATCAGGCAGAGCATGATCACCAGCGCCGGCACGAAGCCCGCGACGAACAGCGCGACCGCCGAGGTGTTGGTGACCTGCGCGATCACGATCATGAAGATCGCCGGCGGCACCAGCATGCCCATCGCGGTGCCGGCCGCGATCAGCGAGGCGGAATCGCGCCGGTCGTAGCCGGCGCGCGTCAGCGGCGGCATCAGCGAGGAGCCGAGCGCGGAGACCTCCGCCATTTTCGATCCGCAGATGTCGGAGAAGAAATAGGCGACCACGATCACCGACATGCCGAGGCCACCTTTGACCCAGCCGACCATCGCGCGCGCGAGCTCGACCAGCGCATGGCTCATGCCGCAGCGCTCCATCAGGTTGCCGGCGAACACGAAGGCCGGGATCGCGAGCAGCACCCAGCTCTGCGAGCCCGAGACCAGCGCAGAGGACAGCTGCTGCATCGGATAGCCGCCGAAGAACAGCCCGGCGATGCCGGCGACGCCGAGCGCGAACACGATCGGCATCGAGAGCGTGATCAGCACGATGAAGATGAGCGCGACCGCGAGCAGGAGCATTAGAGCATGATCCCGAAAAGTGGGAACCGGTTTTCGGAAAAGATCATGCTCCACCAGTTTCGTGCAAGGCCTCACCTTGGGGCGGCGCCACGATCACGCTCAGCGCGTAAACAATGATCAGCACGCCGCCGACCAAGGAGGACGCATAGAGCCATATGAGACTGAGCTCGAGCCCCGGCGTGCGCAGCGTGCTGTTGAGCACGCAAAGCTTGAGACCGTACCAGGCGGCGAGCGCGCCGAATCCCATGATCAGCAAGTGGTTGAAGCGCTCGATCCAGCGCTGCAGCGCGGGCGAGAGGTTGTGCACGAACACATGCAGGGTGAAATGCGCGCGGGCACGGATGCCGATCGCGGCGCCGATCAGCGTCAGCCAGGCGAGCGACATCTCGCCGACCTCCTCGACCCAGGTGAACGGCACCGGATCAAGATCGAAATAGTCGGTGATGCCGCCGACCACATAGCGCAGCACGACGCCGACCAGCAGATTGACCATCGCGAAGATGATCAGCGCCGCGACGGTGACTTTCGGGATGGCGGTGAGGATACGGGTCATTTGTGAACCGACGACAGGGCAGCGGACTCAGCGCGCTCCCTCCCCCGCTTGCGGGGGAGGGTCGGGGAGGGGGCGCTATCGAGTAGGAGAGTCAGAAATTTCCCCCTCCCGACCGGCCGCAGGCCGGTCGACCTCCCCCAGCATAAGGGCGTTTACGCCCGTCTTCGACGGGCTATGCGGGGGAGGTGGAGCTTGTGGCAACTGCCGTAACTAGACCTTGAACCCCTCGACCTCGTCCCACAGCGCGCCGTACTGGCTCTTGTAGGCGGGCCAGATCTTCTGCTGCGCCAGTTTGCGGAAGTCGTCGACCTTGGCCTCGACCACGGTCATGCCGTGCGGCTCGAGCTCCTTCTTCGCCGCCGCGAGCGTGTCGACCGACTCGGTCAACTCGCGGATCTTGCCCTGCGCCTCGCGCGCCGCGTCCATGACGAGCTTCTTGTGCTCGACTGACAGATCATTCCAGATCTGCAGGTTCATGACCGCGTTGGTCGGACCGTAATTGTGGTAGGTCATCGAGGCATATTTCGAGACCTCGTAGATCTTCAGCGCCTTCATGTTGACGATCGGCAGGTCGCCCCCGTCGATCACGCCGGACTTCGCCGCGGTGATCACTTCGCCCCACGCCATCGGCACCGCATTGCCGCCGAGGCCGTTGATCGTGTCGCCGAACACCTTCGCCTGCTGCACCCGGATCTTGGCACCACGCAGATCGCGCGGCTCGACGATCGGCTTCTTCGAGGTCCAGAAATGGCGGAAGCCGTAGTCGTAATAGCAGAGCACCTTGAGCTTGTACTTGTCCTCGATCTCCTTGTTCAGCTTGTCGCCGATCGCGCCGTTGAACATCTTGTAGGCGCTCGCGTAGTCCTTCACGAGATAGGGCACGAGGAAGAGGCCCATCTCGGGAAAGACGGTCGCGGCGGCGCCGGCGGGACTCCCCATCGCGATCGAGCCGGACTTGACCGCATTCATGATCTCGAGCTCTTGCGGGATCAACGTTTTGCCGAAGAATTGCATCTCGAGCGCGCCCTTCGAGCGCTCGGTCACGTTCTTCGCCATCTGGTCGAACGCGATCGCGGCCGACTCCGGGATCGCATTGATATGCGCGAACACGAGCTTTTTCGGCTGGGTCTGCGCGAAGGCCGGCGCGCGGCCGCTCGCCAGCATGGCCGCGAGGCCGCCGCCGGCGCGCAACAGGGTGCGGCGGTTGAGCGACGCCGTTGTCACAATCCTCATGGGTCTCCTCCCGAACAGAATGGCTTGTTCTGCGGACGCGGCGGTTGGCGCGCCTTCTTGTCGCGATCAGGATACAGGATGAAGCCAGCCTGACCAGTGGCTTGCGGCGGCCGCTGCAGGTCCGCGTGCGCAGGCCTTGGGTCATGGAGCAGGGGACTAAGAGGCGAGCGGGGCGTCTTGGCGCATTCATCGCCTGTCGCTAGGCTATACGGCGGCTGCGCGATCTCAATCGATTCCATCGCGTGCGCAGCACCACAAGGGACAGGGTAACGCCATGAAACGGATCGCCTTGATTGCCGCGTTCTCGCTTCTCGCCTGCGGCAGCGCATCGGCCACCTGCAAGAGCGACGCAGCCGACAAGAAGCTCGCCGGCGCAGCGCTGAACAGCTTCATGAAGAAGTGCGAGAGCGACGCGAAGAGGAAGTGCGAGGCCGACAGCAAGGCGCAGAATCTGAAAGGCGCCGCCGCGACCAGCCACAACAAGAAGTGCACGACCGACGCGGTGGGGACCTAAACTCGGAATTGCAACTCGTAGGGCGGGTTAGCCCTACTGCGTCACAAAGCTCGGCGCTCGTATTTGTGCCCTCTCCCCGCGTGGGAGAGGGCTACTCCGAGGTTCAATGCAAAAGGTCGGGAGAGGGGGGACTCTCCGCGAACTGTGCCTATCGAGAGTCCCCCTCTCCCGACTGAGCGCGTTGAGGGGCCTGCGACGCCCTCTCCCACGCGGGGAGAGGGCATAATAACCGACGCTGCGCTCGCCGTATCGGCGTTAGAGTCATTTGTGACGCAGTACGGTTAGCCATAGCGCGTCGAAGACGCGCGTGGATGCGCTTTTGATGTCGCGAAGCGGCGTGAGGCGTAACCCGCCGACCACGCCCAGCTTCGGCGGATTACGTGTGCACAATGGCTCGTCGCAAGACGCGCGTTAACGCGGTTGCGCGCTAATCCGCCCTACCATTTCGTGCAACTCACCCGAGCCGCGTCACATGTGCCGACACCGCGAGCCAGCGGCCGTTCTGTTTGGCCCATACGTCGGTGTAGCGCCCGCCGGCCGCGCGGCCGTCGCTGAGCGTGTAGCGGGTGCGCGCGTGGATGATCGCGACGTCGTCGAGAATGCGGATCAGCACGTCTTCGGCCGTAAGGCCTGAGATCGTTACCGGCCTCGCGGTTTGCTGCAGGAACGCGGCGCGGTCCAAAAGCGAACCGTCCGGATTGCTGCAATAGAACTCCGGCGCCAGAATCTCGTCGAAGCGCTTCACGTCGGAGTGCTGCACGGCATTGATGTAGTCGGTGTTTAACGCAAGCAGGGTCGCGTGATCGGATTGCGCGTCGACGCGCTGCGCGGCTGCCGTCATCGTTTGCCTCCCTTGTGCCGACCAGATGATGTTGCCGCAGTATAGCGGGCGCCGCTCTGATCTGCCCCATGCCGAAAAGTATGCGGTTTACCATTGTGGAGCAGGCGCGCGCCAACTTGAACCATGACATGTGGCCGCACGACCAACGAGATGGAGTGGATCTCGCCGGAGACGCCAAGGAGCCATGATGTCGACGATGACGCTGTCTGCCGATGTGGCGCCGCGGCCGCGCTCGCGCATCCTTGCCGCACTGCTGAGCTTGCTCGCGCCGGGCGTCGGCCACCTCTATGTCGGGCAGCGACGCCGCGCCGTGATGGTCCTTCTCCTCAACGTCGTGCTGTTCGCAGCATTTATGGCCAGCGCTTTCCTGCTGCCGCCATCGTTCCGCGTGATTGCGATCTACGGCGCCACCAGCATCGCGGTGGCGATCATCTTTTATCTTGGCGCCATCATCGATGCGGTGCGCCTGGCGCGCCGTGACGACGCGGCGCCGCGCGTACGCTGGTATGTGCTTGCCGGCGCGATGCTGGCGATCTGGGCCGTCAACCTGGCGCTCCAATTGGTCGGCCCCGCCATCAAGCAGCGCCTGCCGTGGCGCACGTTTACGGTTGCCTCCGAAAGCATGCAGCCGACCCTGCTCATTGACGAGTGGTTCCTGGCCGACACGCGCTACTATGCGAGCCACGCGCCGGCGCGCGGCGATCTCGTCGCCTATCGGCTGCCGAGCGATGAGAGCACGATCTACATCAAGCGCATCGTGGCGCTGCCCGGCGAGCGCGTCGCGTTCCGCGACAACCGCGCGGTCGTCAACGGTGTGGTGCAGAGCGAGCCGTTCGCCGACCTGAAAGGGCCGACCGCGTTCTACGCGACCACCGCCGAGGTGACGGTGCCGGCGGGCCACGTCTTCGTCGCCGGCGACAACCGCGCCAATTCATCCGACAGCCGCGTGCAGCAGCACGGCTTCGTTCCGCTGAAGAACCTGGTCGCGCGCGCGACCGAAGTTTTCCTGAGCGACGAGACCGAGCGGCTCGGCCTGTGGGTCGGATCGCCAAAGCCGTAGGCCCATCGCTTCGCTGTCACGGTCCGCGGATCGCGGTTCAGCGCGTCGGAATCGTCAGCCGCAGCCCCGGTGTCGCCTGATCGCGCGCCGGATCGTAGAGCGGGGTCGAGACCTGCGAGCCGCTCGCCGGGCCCGGCACCAGCACCGAGTTCGGCGGCAGAAACGGACGGACCGGCGGGATCACCAGCGGCTTCAAATCTGCGGCCTCGCCCCAGGCGCTGCCCTTGCGCTGTTGCGCGAGCGCCGTGCCCGACGCGACGGAGACGAGAACGATGACGCTCAACGCAACCCGTGAGGTGATCGGCTTGGTCATGGCAGGCCTCATCAGAGATCCGGCGCGGACGATACAAACGATCGCGCGGGCGGCAAACGCGCGGCCTGACGCAACCATTGGCAGAACCTCCTTATGGTAGTATTGATCGAAATCATCTGCTTTGGGCGACGACCGACCAGGATGCGCTGATCACCTGCTACCAGACGACGCCGGGGGGCGGCTGGAGCGGATGGAGCAGCTTTCTCAACGCGCCGCCGGTGCTGGACATCGCGGCGTGTCAGCAGAATGACGGCACCGTCGCGAGCTGGATTCTCGATCAAAAGCAGCAGCTCTGGTGCGCGTGGCAGACATCGCCGGGCGGCGATTGGAGCGGGTGGTCCGGGCCGAACTGGAACGGAGCAAAGCAGCCCTTCCAGACGCTGGCGGCCTCGCAGCAAGGTGGCAGTCGCGGCGCACAGCTTTGGGCGACCGACCAGAGCAACGCGGTGTGGAGCACGTTTCAGGAGTCTCCGGGCGGCGGCTGGTCGGGTTGGTCGGGACCGAACTGGAATGACGCGCCGCAGCTCGAGCAGATGGCGGGGTGCCAGCAGAACAATGGCTGCGTCGTGATGTTCGGGATCGACATGAATCTGATGACGAAAGCCACGTTCCAGTCCTCACCCGGCGGGGATTGGGGACCGTGGGGGCCTTAGCGCATACCACGGACCGTCAGCCACTCGGCCACAGCAGGATCACTGCGGCGAGCACGACCGCGCCGAGGAGGCCGGCGATGAAGATCAGGCGCCGCGCGCGCGTCTTTAAAATGATCTCGCCGCCGCGCGCCTTCTCGGCCGGGTAGGGCTGCGGCTGCGGCGGACCTTCACGAACCGGCATCACGCTTCTCCTCGTAAAGAGAAAGCACGCGCGGGCTCGCTGGTTCCGTACATCCTTGTAGCCGCATGGAGCCTTAAGCGCGTTTACGCACGTCTTCAACGCGCTATGGCGCAATGCGGGAACGGCCGTGCCGCGCGATCCCGGATTTTTGCTTCGCTCACCCGGGCTACAAGCTTGCCGAACTGAGCCGCGCTTCGTAGCCCGGATGAGCGCGCAAGCGCGACATCCGGGACGGCGGTTCAACCTGCACCGCCCATCCCGGGTGTCGCTTCGCTCACCCGGGCTACAAGCTTGCCGAACTGAGCCATGGCCTCGTAGCCCGGATGAGCGCGCAAGCGCGACATCCGGGACGGCGGTTCAACTTGCACCGCCCATCCCGGGTGTCGCTTCGCTCACCCGGGCTACAAGCTTGCCGAACTGAGCCGCGCTTCGTAGCCCGGATGAGCGCGCAAGCGCGACATCCGGGACGGCGGTTCAACTTGCACCGCCCACCCGGATTTCGCTTCGCTTCATCCGGGCTACGGCAGCGCCCCGAGCCGCAGCATCCACGGTGAGATGCGCTTGATCGTGAGCAGCCCCATCTGGTGCCACGGGTCGGGCGCGAGGCGCGCGCGGATCTCGTCCGCCGTTTCCGCGCGAATGATCAGCAGCACGTCCGGCTCCTCGAGCGGTCCGCCCAGCAGCACGAAACCGTCATCGACCAGCGCATTCATGAAATCCGCATG
>Ga0081539_10002060_pt1 | contig 30133 bp, 16 predicted proteins | sample TabmetS4T2R2_FD_71023 | JGI IMG/M metagenome (GOLD analysis project Ga0081539, IMG submission 71023) | Tabebuia heterophylla rhizosphere microbial communities from the University of Puerto Rico - S4T2R2 | ecosystem: Host-associated > Plants > Roots > Rhizosphere ... | reverse complement strand
AACTTCCTGATATGTTCTCGGATCGTTGACCGAAGGTCTCACCCCGGCTTTGGCGGCCAGGTGAATGATGACATCAAAGACTTCTTCAGAGAGAAGTTGTTTGAGCTGCACGTAATTTCTAATGTCCAGCTCGATCAAACGATAACCGGGACGATTGAGCTGATGGGCGATATTGGCGCGTTTTAATTGCGGATCATAAAAATCGTCAAAATTATCTATGACAACAAGGCGTGCTGGATTATATGCCAGTAAGCGATCGACCAGATGACTTCCGATAAAACCTGCCCCGCCGGTAATCAGGAAACGTCGTTTTTGCATAGCGGGAGGACTTATACCACATTCGCCGCGCCTCTTCACTGGATTTTAACCGGCTTCACTGAATTGAATTATTGCCAAAACTTGCTGCACCTGAAAACGGGCCGTTTTTGACCTTTTTGCCTGAATCGACACAATTTTGACATATTATTTTTTTGGCCATGAGCATCATGACGGGCTCCGCCAGGCTGGCCCCTGACACTTGATCTCTGACCCCTGACACTCTTTTTATAAGCATCGGGGATCGTTCATTACATGCTTTTAGTTTTACTTATGGTTGTTGTAACATTGCCAATCTGTCTTCGAATGCTGTTAACTTCAATATTTCGGAGAGGATTATGGATAACAGATTAGTCAAAACAATCCCTACTATCTTGTTCTCTCTGTTCTTGGCATCCGGATTTACCGCGGTCTACGGCCATCAGGAAGCATCCACTCAAACCTCCAGCAAGACATTAGAAGGAAAACACGTCATTGAGGGGACAGTGGTGAAGGGAATGCCCGCGGGATGCTCTTTCCGCGCCAAGGCCGGGCAACGCCTCAGTATTCGTCTGGAGACTTCTACTGGGACAGCAGCCTTCAGCCTCTTGGTCGGAGGCGCATCCTGCGATAAAGCAGAATCATATTCCGATGACTCGGTGAATGTCAGCGAATGGAACGACAAGTTGCGCAAGACAGGTGAATATCGGATCTTGATCGAACCGAAATCGGAGAAGGCGACTTTCAAATTGACGGTCGCAGTTGATTGATATTCCCAGATCGGTGGTTGGTGGTCGGCCGTTGGTTTACGGATTCGGCCTCTTGGGAGTGGTGGGCTCGGCCCCGCGTTCCTTGAGCTTCTGGTAAATCTCCATCTCTTGAACAGCCAGATCTTTTTGCCCGGTACTTTGATAGAGCCGGGCCAGGCGGTAGTGCGCCTTTGCCAGACCGGGCTCAAGACGGATGGCCTCGCGGAGCGCGCTGATCGCTTCCTTGTGCTTCTGCTGTTCGGAGTAGAGCGCCCCGAGTTCGAAATGGGCGCGCGCCAATTTGGGGTCGAGCGCGATCGCGGTCTTGAGCAAGGTCTCGATCTGGTTGAGATCAACCTCGTGGCCCGGTCCGCGGCGGCTCTGCAGATTCATCGCATAATAGTAATGCGCCAGGGCATTCTCGGGATGATATTTGACGAACTGCGCCATGCGCTTGAGGATCTCGTCAGCCATCTCGGCCGAGACGCCATACATTTCACCGAGGAAGAGATATGGACGCGGATCGGTGGGTTCAAGGTCAACAGCCGCACAGAAGAATTTTACCGCTTCTTCATAATCTCCGCGCGAGTAGAGAGCAATGCCGAGTCCGACCCGGAGCATTCCTGACTGAGAATATTTCTTGAGGCCATAGGTGAGGATTTGAACTGCCGCATCGAATGCGTTGATTTTGATCAGGCTATTCCCGAGGTTGAGGATATTCTGCTCGCTCTCGTCCATCCGCGCGGCTCGTTGGTACTCTTCGGCGGCGGCAACCAGTTTGCCATCCTTCTCTTCTATCTCAGCAAGCAGACTGTGAAGCTCAGCGGTCTCTTTCCGCGCGAGAATCCTTTGAATCTGTGCTCGCGCTTTTGCTAATTCGCCGAGCTGGAGGTAGGCCAGAGCCAGGTCATAACTGTTCGTGTAATGTGTGGGATTGAGCTGTTGCGCTTTTTCCAAGAGCGGGATGGCAGCGCTCAATTGGCCGGCCTGGAGATGAAACTCGCCCAATTGATGATTCGCCTCGAAACTCTCCGGCGCGCGGCGCAACGACTCTTTCAATGCGCGCTCGACCTCCGCCGGTGAGGCCTTGCCATGCGATTTGCTTTTCGGTTCCGTTTGAACGGGAGCGGCTTTCGCCAGGACGCCGGCGGAGAGCGTGAGTAACGCGATCAGGCAAATCCGAAGGCAGGGAGCTTTGAGTAACATCGTGAATGCGGTCAGATTTGATCGTAGTACCGGTTTTCACCGGTACTACGATGGTTTACTGTTTAGAAGTAAAGCTTGAGCGCCAACTGGATCTGGCGCGGGTTATTTCGCTGAGTATCCAACCTTCCAAACGACGCCGAGAGGAAGTCGGTCGTACCTGGAATGTTGAAGCTCGGGGTGTTGGTCAGGTTGAACATCTCGGCTCGGAACTCGGCGCGGAACCGCTCCGAGATGTGGATATTCTTGAAGAGCGAGAAATCGAGTTGCCGTTGCGGAGGACCGCTCAACTGATTGCGCCCGCCGCCGAGAGGCGAAAAATCGGTCTGGCCGATCGTCGTCGCGCGGGGCGGATTGGTGAACGCCGCGGCATTCCAGATCACTCGATAACCTTGCGCATCGCGCTTGCTGGCGTAAGGATCCACGCCCGCGACCTTCAAAGAGTTGCATCCGAGGCCCTCGGTCGTGGCGATCGTACAGCCAATGTTCTGAGGCTGCCCGGTATAATACCCGAAGGACCAGTTCATACTCCATCCGCCTAAGACGGCCTCGGCGATGCGGTTGCCGTTTCCCAGCAACCAGCGTCCCTTGCCGATGGGCAGATCGTAATTGCCGCTGATCACCAGCGACTGCCTGACGTCGAAGCTGGCGCGCGCCATCTCGCCCCTGACCCACAGGACTCCGACCGCACGGTAACCGCCCGCGCCGCCGTTGCTCAACAGATCACCGGCATTGGTCAGTGTCTTACCCCAGGTGTAAGAGACCAGCGCGTCCAACCCCTTGCTGAAACGACGTTGAAACTTCGATTGCAGCGCGTGGTAATGGCTGTTGCCGGTCGTCGCCGCGAACGACGAACCGCGAGCGAAGGTCGGGAATGGCACGTAGTTTTGTGAGTTGAGGCCCTGTCCCGGCGGCAAGATCTTCTGAATTTGATTGGTTCCGACGAAAGTCTCGATGTGACGTCCGAGCGAAGCCACGTAACCGACTTCGACTGAATTGTTCCCCCCGAGCTGGTATTGTGCCATCAGATTGTAGCCCTGCGTGTAGGGAGTCTTATATTTGAACTCGATGCCGCGCAGGTTGAGGTTGGTCGGATTGACCTTTGTCGGATCCAACGGCACCCCGAGCAGTCCGCGCTCGATCGTGGCGAAAGAACCGTCAGGATAGACGAGGGGGGAGACATCGTTCGGGGCGCGGAATGTGAAATCGAATTGGAACGGGTAGTTGTAACCCAGACTGGGATTTCCGCCGCGATTCTCGAATGCGCCGTAATAGATCCCGTATCCGCCACGCAAGACCAGCTTGTTCGTGACCTGATAGGCAAACCCAAAGCGCGGAGCGAAGTTCTTCTTCTGGACGATGCCGATGCCCGAACCGAACTCATCCGAATAGACCAGATCGATTCCATTGGCGGCCAGCCCGTCGATGAACGCCTGCGAGACCTTGGGATTGTCCTTGCGACTTGCCGGAATGATGTATCGCGGCCTCTTTCCGGCCTCTTGCACGAAATTGGCTTGAGCGTAGTTGGCGTCGTTGGTGAGGCTGAACCGTTCCCACCGCAGCCCCAGGTTGAGAGTCAGCTTGGAGGTGACTTTCCAGTCATCCTGAAAATAGGTACCCCAGTAATTGCGATTGCTCGCGATGCTGCCGAACGGCGATGCCTGTAGTTGATTGGCTCCACCGACGAAATCTACGCCGCCCGGAACGGTCGCCGCGATCGGCGTCAGCAGGAACTGCGCGCGACCCGTGCTGGTGTCGTTGAGCGCGGGAGCGGAAGTGAAATTGCCGTCGAAATTGAAGTTGCCTCGCGAATACGGCGGGCCGACCCAGGGGAAATTGATGTACTGATACTCAATTCCGCCTTTGAATGTGTGGTTCTTGTAAACTTTCGTCAAATTGTCGGTCAATTGCGTCGTGTTGCTGAAGCGGTCAGCCACCAGCCAGGTCACCGCGCCCAATCGATTCAACCCGTTGATATTAAGCGGCGGCAGGCCGCCATTGCCTTCGACCTGCGGGATACCCTGAATGCCGAATGATTTGGGAATGTCGCTGGTATCGTTGCCGAGCGGCGGCAGGCGATTAGAGTGCTCGCGGCTCAATCCCAGGCGCACCTCGTTGATCACCGTCGTCGAGAACGAATGCGTATAACTGATCGCCAGCCCGGAGGTGCGGACCGTCTCGTCACCGTCGCCATATGCGCCGCCATCGGCCACGCCCGCGAATGGGCCGGGGCGGAAGCGCGTGATGTCGGCGAAACTATAGCGTCCGAAGATGTGATCGCGGTCGCTGAAATGATGATCGATGCGCACATCGAAAGAATTGGAATCATCAGTCAGACCGCGGATCGCACCATAGTTGTTGCTGGTCGTGCCGGCTTGAATGAAATTCTCCGCGGGATACAGATTCATCAACTTGATCGCATTGGCGTTCAGACGATTGGCAGGAATTTTGTTGCCGGGGAATGGATCGCGCACATACCCCGTGCCGGTCGCCGTGAGGCCCGTCACTGGATCGACCTGGCCGGCCGTCACGCGCCGCGTCGTCGCCGGATCGAAGATCGTCCCCAAGAGAATCCCGCGCCCCAGCAGATCGGTGCCGCGCGAGCGATTGCCTTGCCGCGTAATCAAATCGGAAAAATCGGTATAGCCGCTCGCTTTTTCGAGGGCCGTCGGCACCGAAGCGGTGATCGATCGCCCCTGGCGAATGCGCGATCCTTCAAAATCACCGAAGAAGAAAGTTTTGTTCTTCCAGATCGGGCCGCCGAGCGCTCCGCCGAATTGATTCTGGCGATACTTGGCTTTGGGGATGCTCCGGAAATTGTTGCCGTAATTATTGGCGTCGAGCTTGTCATTACGAAGAAATTCCCACAAAGTCCCGTGGAATTCGTTCGTTCCGGATTTCATCGTGGCGTTGAGCACGGCGCCGCCGGCGCGTCCGTATTCGGCGCTGAATGAATTGGTCTGAATCTTGAACTCGCCGATAGCGTCCACTGGCGGCTTAATGACATATGCCGTCCCATTGAGAAAATCCACGCTGCTGGTGTTGTTGTCGATACCGTCGATGAGATAGTTGTTCTGGGCCGGACGCGTGCCGTTAGCGGCAAATTGTCCGGCTGCGCGCGCGCCTTGCTGCGGGATGTTGACGCCCGCACTCAACCGCGCAAGGTAGGTCCAGTCACGTCCGTTGAGCGGCAAGTTATTGATCGTTCGACCCGAAACCGCCTGCCCCACCGAACTCTCCTGGGTTTGCAAAAGAGGCGCCTCTGCCGTCACCTCCAATGTCTGAGTGATCTCGCCGGCCTCAAGCGTAATGTTGATCTCGGCCTGTTGCTGGATATTCAATTGAATTCCGGAGCGAACCACTTTTTTGAACCCGCCAGCTTCCACCACCACCTGATAAGATCCAATTTTGATGGCTGGGAAGATATATCTGCCTCCGTCATCAGTCTCAGTGTCAGTGGAGACACCCGTTCCCGTATTGGTCAGAAAGACCTTCGCCTTTGGAACGACCGCTCCGTTGGCGTCTCTGACTGTGCCCAAAATGGTTCCTGTGTCAATCTGGGCTGAAACTGGCGCAACTAATAAGATTATTGCGAGCGCCACCGCAGAAAACGCGCTGATCAATCCTCGCCGGATAGTGCTCATAGAACCTCCTTGTGATCTATTTATTGTCGAGGCTCCAAGCTGCAAATGCAGCCAGGAAATTCCGTGAGTTCTGACCCGATTGCCGCATGTGAGGGACGGCAAAGGGTATCCTTCATCCCAGTCTCAATCGTTAATATCGTTAATTGGTGTGGTTACTATTCTTTACTACGCACCTTGTACCACAGGCAGGGTTCTTTTGCCAAAGGATTTTTCAAGAAATTGGCATCTATCCAGAAATATTTAGGATGGCTAAATCACAGATTTCAAGGTAGATCGCGTCTTGATGCAGGATTGCAGAGACAAAGATTAACGATATCAAGCAGATCTGATTATATTATCACGGAAGGGAGAACCATGGTTCTCCTTCCGTGATTTACAGCTGTGACGGTTAATTTATAGTTGCTTCAAAAATTCGATCAATGCTTTTTGGTCGGCGGAGCTGAGATTCCGGAATCGCTTAATGACCTTACGGGCCTCGCCGCGATTTTGCTGCGAGACCGCGCTGTCGTAGGAAGGACAGATCTCTGCCGCTCCTCCCCGGTAAAAGACATTGCCGTGTCGATTACCGGGAGGCACCGGACAGCCGCCTCCGACATCCGACGATTGGTTCGGGCTATTGAATGGTGCGGGCAGGTCGTGCAGTTCGATCGCGGCTCGAATCGCATCATCGAGTGATCTCACAATAAGTGGGGCATTGGTTACTTTGCGATTGGAATAGACTGTGCCGGCAGGATTGGTAAACTCGCTGATCTGGCTCAGATAGACTCGGCCATCGTGCAAAAACGGGGCTCCGATTCTCCCCAGTCCCATCAAAGGGGCCGTCCGGAACTCGCGACCGGTAGCCAATCCTTGATTCGGAAGCGTATCGTCGGCGAGGCCGCGGGGCAGATCGAATGTTTCAAACACGCGCCCACGCGCGCTGGCGCGTTGGATAATCAACGGCCGCCTCGGCGTGGGGGCGATTCGTTCGGCATCGATGTTGGGTCCTTGATGGATGAGCAGATCAGAGAAGAGAGGCGCCCACACATTGTTCAAATGCCGACCTCCGATCTCGGCCGGTAATTGTCCTGTGGCCATCACGGGTGTATGACAGCCGACGCAGTTGAGCATCCGATCGGCTTGATTGATGGCGTGTTCATCTCGCTGATCTCCGCCCTGCGGCATCCGGCCTGGAATCATGCGATTGGCGAAAGCTACCAGATCGATGCCAAAAAGCTTGGCCCCGCGCAGGACTCTTCTTTCCAAATCGTCCCGGCATTGTGGTTCCGCGGGATGATCGGATTCGAGGATGTGGATGAGCGCTGACCCAAATTCCGGTGGGGCCGTCAATCGTAGCAGCGCCCGCAAACTGATGGCCGTCGATGCCTGCACCTCCGGCGCGGACGTTGTGCTGACGCAGCCTGAACGGCCGGCATTGACGTGGCTGAAGAGCTCATTCATGTTGAAGATGCTGGTAAAGCCAAGCTCGCCCTGCAAGCCGCCCACGACAAATTGCAGCATCGTGGGACCCGCCGCGCGCAAGCCAAAACGCCCGACCCGCACGTTCGGATCTCCGCCAACAAAGGCTTGATTTGAAGTATTTTCATTGTGGCGGCCTGCAATGCAATCGCCGGGACATTCCGGGAAATCCCCTGGCGCATCGAGGGATGAATGATTCGCCATCTTCTGAGCGGCCTCATTGGCGATGATGTCGCCATCGAAGACCGCCTCTATCAACCCGCGACCAATATAGGGGGGACCGGCGCGCTCTCCCACTGTTCGCCGGAATCCCTGGGAGCTGAGATTGGTCTCCGAATCGATTCCCCCACTCAGATTGGGATCTTCTGCGAGCGACGGAATAGCATCAGGGATGCACGCGTTGAGCGAAGGCCGCACGTGCTGTACGGAATTGGATGAGAACTGGGTGAGGCCATTGAAGACGTTGGTCGAGGGCGAAAAGTCGCCAAAAATTGTGAATGCCGCTGTTCTGCCTGTGTTGTTGACGGCATCGTCATTATCCGGCGCTCTGCCCCCGCCGGTCGCCGGGTCAAACGAAGTGAAATCGAAGTTCGTCGGTGTGGAACGGCCGGCACGAGAGACCTGTGACACGGTCGTGACAACCCGGTTGCCTTCTCTGTCGATCGGGAAGGCGTCAGCCGAGTTCAGATGGCAGCCGAGACACATCCGTTGATTGGCCATCGGGCCGAGCCCCTCACTCGCAGTGTGCGGGGTGGTAAAGAACTTGAGGCCCTCCAACGCTGCGGCCTTTTCTTCTTCATTGGTGCGCGGGTACAACAGCGCGCGCAGATCTCCTTTGTTGAGCGGAAACGAACCGACAACGCCAAACCTGGCGCGGGGAATGCGCTCCACAGGATGAAGCAGCGCCGGGTCAGGTGGCGCGGCAACCGGATTGAGGTCCGGCTCGGGCTTCTCGGCCATGTATACTACCGTGGACGTTAGAACACTCAATACGGCTAACCGGCAAAACGTTTTCAGAAACATAGTAGACCTTTCCTGGTTTCGTGAACTATTTTTATCTGATTCCCAGTCCATCAATACAGAGCTCGGCCTTAAGCTCGATTGAGCGTGCTGGCGAGCCACAGATCTGTCCTGGAGAGCTGCCGTGAGTTCGGCCAGGCCATGGTCGAACTCTATTTCAGCGATGAGGTTGGTGTAATTACGGTAGAACTAATAGATCCTTACAGCACTCATTATTTCCCATCTTCAAGGAACATTTCGATTATTTGCCACGCCGTCCAAACATCTCGGGAGCAGGCATCACGTGAGACAGCAAAGGGGATTTTCTGGCTGATTTTCTACAGGGGGTAACAAATCACCGGCATTTCAGAGATCTGAACAGGTGGGGGAGCAGGATTTGATTGACTGATCAGAACTTATTCTATTATATCTTTCCAACCGCTGGTTTATAACACATTATCCGGCATAATGCAGCCTCTGGCAGTGAGAAACTTTTAAATCCTCTCTTGAAACCTTTGGGTTGGGAAATGCACTTACTGAGCAGCACTGATGATTGCGGATCGCAATATTTAAAGCAGTGAGGGATCAGTAGTTGCAAATTGAATTGATCAATACGATTGAAGATGGGCATCAAGAGCGAAGCAGGAGGATTGGAGCCAATCCGCAATTTGCCATCCGCAATCCGCGAGCGGGAGGAGGGATGACATTTGCGGAGATAGCACCGGGCGTGGTCGCGCGCGCGAAGTGCGGCGATGAAGAGGCATTTCACCTGATCTTCAACCGCTATGGCCGCCCTATTTTGAGCTTCATCAACAATCTGGTTCAGAATCGTGAGTTGGCCGAAGAGCTGGCGCAGGAGACTTTTGTTCGCGCCTATCGCAATCTCGGAGGGCTGAAGGATGAAATGCGGCTCTCGACCTGGCTCTTCGGCATTGCGCGCAACGTCGTCCGCGAATCGGCGCGACAGACGCGCAAAGATGAAAAGAAAGTTGGGCTTGACGAGCCGGAGAGTTTAAGACTGGAATCACAAGGAGTCTTACCGGAGGGCGCAATGCTTAATCATGAGTTGACCGAGACCATTCAAAAGGCATTGCTGGCGTTGGACGAGGATAAACGGGTTGTTTTCAGTTTGAAGATTTTCCACGATAAGAGTTACGAAGAGATCAGCGCGATTACCGGTCATTCCGTGGGCAAGTTGAAGACTGACCTGCATCGCGCGCGCGCCGAGATGAGAAAACGCATTGCGCCTTATCTCACCGCTCTCCAATAGATCTCCGATTGAGATGGAACCGAGTATGAACTGCAAACGTTGCCAAGCAGAACTTGAGGATTTTCTTTACGGCGAGTCGAGCGCATCGAGCGCGGCCGAGATCAGAGCGCATCTGGTCTCCTGTCTCGACTGTGCGGCGGTCCGCGATGAGCTTGAACGTGAGAATGACATCTTCGCTCAATATTATGAGCGGACCGCGCTGGAGCCGGGCGATGAAATGTGGGATGCGATCCGTTCGCGGATCACCGCCGAGCCGCGCAGCTCGAGCCCGCCGCAGGAATCGCCGGGCGGTTGGTTGAAGGGGCTCATGGGAGCCGGCGTCATCGCCTGGTTGTTGCGGCCCGCCGTCTTGCGCCAGCTCATCTTTGCCGCGGTACTGATTGCGCTTTCGGTAGGAGTGACAACTCTTCTGCTCAGGAACAACCGGCAGAATCAAGGAGATTTGATCACGCGTGATGGAGGGATAAAGACCGTCGCGACGCCGCTCCCGAGTGTGACGCCGACGCCAACGCCGGAGCCGGCGAAGAGCCCCGGAAATGAGACCGCCAAGGGCAGGGAAAAGGGCGAGGGAGAAAGACCGGCGCCGGTCAACGTCCGTCGAATTGCGCCTCCGTCGAAGCCGCTCTCCGATCAGGAGATGCTCAATCAGCAGATCGCGCGCGCCGAACACGAATATCAGAATGCGATCAAAATGCTCGACCGCGCGATCTCCAAACGCCAAGATAGTCTCGATCCGGATCTATTCAAACAATATCAGAGCAGCCTGGCGCTGATCGATGATTCGATCGCTAAGAGCCGGCGCGCTTTGCAGGAACGCCCAAGCGATCTGGCCGCCGGACAGTTTTTGCTGGCCGCTTATGCGAAGAAGGTCGAGCTGATGCAGGACATCGCCATGAGATAACCATTGAGATCAGAGAGAGTGTGCAAGATCAGTGAGAGAGAGAAGAGAGTGATGAAGATTCGTGGAGAGGTGAAAATCAAATCGTTGGTTCTGGCGCTCATTGCCGGCTGGCTTTTGATGGCGAGCGGCAACGTGACGAGAGCTGATGCGCAGACTTCGGGTCAGGGTCAGGAACTGCACGAAACTTATGATCTCGCGCCGAACGGCACGATCAGCGTCAACAATGTGAGCGGCCACATCCGCGTCACCAGCTGGAATGAGAACAAGGTCAGGGTCGATGCGGTCAAACGCGGACGCCGCGACGATGACTCCGCTCGCATCGAGATTCAGGTGACGTCGCGGCCCGACCGCCTCGAAATTCGCACGAACTATCCGTCCCGTTCGAGTGATGTTTCGGTCAATTACGATTTGAAAGTCCCACGCACCGCCGTGTTGAATTCGCTGGTCTCGACGAGCGGAGAGATCTCCATCGTCGGGCCGGTGGCGCGAGTCACCGCCCGTTCGACCAGCGGCTCGGTCAGTGCGCGAGAGGTAGTCGAGGTCGCCAATCTCGGCTCGACGAGCGGCAACGTCAGAGCCGAACGGATCAATGGCGAGGTGCGCGCCAATTCAACGAGCGGAGAAGTCATCATCAGCGATGTTGATTCGCGTGCCTATGCGCAAAGCACCAGCGGCTCGGTCAGCGCCACGCGGGTTCGTGATGATGCAACCGTCACTGCGACGAGCGGCAGCGTGAGGGTCGAGCAGGTTGGCGGCCGCGTCATCGCGCGTTCAATGAGCAGTTCCGTCGTTGTCAACGACGCCGGCGGAGACGTCCAGGCCGAAAGCAATAGCAGTAGCGTCACCGTGACCAATGTTCGTGGGCGCGTTGTGGCCAGTACGATCAGCGGCAGCGTCAGTGTCCGTCAAGTCGGCGAAGGCGCCCGCCTCACCGCGGTCAGCGGCGCAGTCGAAATTGTCGACGCCAAGGGGCGCCTCGATCTTGGCACAACCAACGGGACGATCACGCTCAACAATATCGACAGCCGGGATGTCCTGGCAAAGAGCACCAGCGGCAGCGTGCGTTTCGCCGGCAAATTGTACGACGACGGACACTATGAATTTGAGAGCTTCAGCAGTGACGTCGTCCTGATCCTGCCGCCCGACAGCAATTTCAACCTGACGACCAAGAGTCAGAGCGGTTCCGTCAACACCGAATTCCCGCTTCAGGTCAGTGAGATCAGGACCAGAGGATATTTGAGAGGGACTGTTGGGAGGGGCGGAGCAGAGGTTCGCGCGGCCAGCTTCAGCGGTAATGTCTTTATCAGAAAGGGACGCTGAAAAGATCCGGCACAAGCAATTTATCTCAATCTTGAGCATTATGAGGGAGGACAAGAAACATGCGTAGCATCTATTTACTCATGCTGAGTTTGACAATCGGTTTTTATTACCTCACATCATCGAGCAAGTTCGGCCATTCGAACGCTTCCGGGCTCGGCGATGTCACCGAACAGATCAACAAGACCATCACGCTCGCGCCCGATTCAAATGTCAAGGTGAGCGGCATTAATGGCCCGCTCACGATCGAGACGTGGGACGGCAATCGGGCAGAGATCAACATCGCCATCAGAGCTTCGGACCGCGAAGCCCTCGAACGTCATCCGCTCCTCGTTGAGGAGACGCCGAACAGCCTCACTATCCGCACCGAGAACGATCGGGAAGGGAGAAGAGGAGGAGATCGCGGTTGGGTGCACCACGAGGCCCGCCTCAAATTACCACGCAGAGTCAATCTGAGGGTCTCCGGGGTCAACGGCGCGGTCGATATCGGCCAGATCGGCGGCGAGATTGCCGTCAGCGGAATCAACGGGAGGGTCGAGGTCGCTCAGGCCGGAACGGCGACCGAGATCAGCGGCATTAATGGGGCGACCGCCGTCTCCCTGGTTCGCCTCGGCGATGGAGGACTCCGTGTGAGCGGGATTAATGGTAGAGTGGAGATCGGGCTTCCCGCCACGACCAATGCCAATGTTAATGTCCATGGCGTCAATGGCGGGATCGATACCGATCTGCCCATCACTGTCGTCGGCGAAATGAAGAAGGGCAACCTCACGGGAACGATCGGCTCCGGCGGCTCGCGAATTGAAATCTCGGGTATCAATGGAGGAGTGCTATTAAAAAGGATTTAACCTTTACCGGTTTCGCAGTCTTTCAAGCCACAAAGCTGAAGTGGGACAAGTCAAGTAATTTCTCTTCATTCTCACTTTAAACTTTGTGGCTGAAAATTTTAAGGAACTTTCTTGGGCGACTTACGTAACTACCAACGTCGGACTTTAAGAGCCAATCGATATTTTCCATCTGCTGTGACGTCGCTCGATCAAGTTCGTTTTTGAAACTCGAAGATCCCGGAACCGAACACTCAACCAGGCCATCTCGATCGCCGGTTATTGATCAAACCCAATGATTTGAGGAACTTAAAACTATAGGCCCAATGGCACGGTAATTGTTAAGGCAGATGCTGAGATTGTTGTTAGATCTCAAACTATTAAATCTTTCGTAGAAATCATTGTCAATTCAATTGTAAATAAAGGAAGTTATCAGAACTCATTAGCTAAGCAGAAGTGAGGGAGGTTATGTATGGTAACTGAAGCAGCAGCAGAGCAAGCAGCCGTTCATCAATCAATACAACCACGTCAGGCCTTAACTCTGGTTGGAACTCCGCGTGTCCTGCCACTTGATCAATACGAGTGTTTTATCGGAGTGAGTACGAATGTGGCCTCACTCAAGCAGTTTATCAGTGTGCAAGCCGCCCAATTGCAACCGACCTTGCTGATTGGTGAGCGGGGACTGCGTCAGGAGCAGATTGCGCGAGTCCTGCACCAGGCGAGCGGGAACTGGGCACAGCCGTTTTTTGCCGTGAACGCCCATAGTTTGGACAGCGATGCCTTGCATTCGCTTCTGTTTGGGCAACGAGGGATGATCGAGACCTGTGAACGGGGCACGATCTACCTCAATGAACTGACGCGATTGCCTGCGCTCTTACAGCAACGATTTGCGGCGCACATCGAGGAGCAGCGATGGCGCGCCCATTCGGGCAAACGGAATGGGCCGAGGCTGGTCTTTGCCACAGAATGGAATCCGGCCGACATCAAGGCGGAGAACCGGATTGCTTATGGGTTGGTCGAGTTGTTGCGACCGATGAGTTTCACCATCAAGCCGTTGCGTGAGCGCAGCGAGGATATTCCATATCTGGTGCGGCATCTCGTCGAGCGGGTCGTCAAGCGATTGAACAAAGGCGCCCATGAAATCACGATGGGAGCCATGAAGATGCTCGCCGATTATGTTTGGGAAGGGAACATCGACGAGCTTGAGGCGGCGCTCGAGAGCGCGATCTCCAACACCTTGCCGCAGCAAGTTGATGAATCGCTGCTCCCCTCGCGCATTCGATATTCGTCACTCAAGGCGATTCCGACCAATGGCATTGATCTTCCACAGATGGTCGATGATTTCGAGCGTAGTTTGATTGAAACCGCGTTGCGTCAAACGAACGGCAATCAAACCAAGGCCTCGACCATGCTCGGTCTGCGGGTACAGACTTTGAATATGAAGTTGAAGAGGTTTGCCGAACAAGGTAAAGAGATCAAGCTTTGAGATGATCGAGGAGCGGCCGAATGTTGGGGTAATTCTCCAGCATTCGGCCCGTAACATCCCAGCCCCAGCCCCTTTTTTTCACCTCCCCCCGCAAATACTTCGCTAAAAGTAAATCCATTCTCAACTCGATCCCCGTACACACGGATGCCTGTCTGTTAATACAAATGAAGGTCCGAGCGAAGTCTTTGATTCATCATGGCTTTTGATGTGCATTGCCGCCGCATAGTCTCTGGGCAATTGATGAGGTGTCGTTAACCTAAAGCAGTGCGATTCGAGAAAAAACTAATCGAGCAGGCAGAGCAGTAGTATATGAAGAGGGAATTCCGCTGTCTTAACTACTACACCGCACAATGCCACACCAGACGAGAGGCCAAAGGCCAACCTGTAGTTCTTAACAAGCATGAATCAAACAACTCAAAAATTTGCTGAGAAGCCATCAGGGCTGAATTAGGGGAGGTCTATCTTAAATGAAAGACAAGAGACAAAGAAAAAGAATGAGGAAAACAATAATTTTGGTAGCACTCGTGCTGGGGCTGTTGAGTTTTACGGCCCTGCCTTTTCTGAATACGCACACTTTCAAGGTTGAAGCCGACGCTTTATCGCCGATCTCTGAAATGGAAGGCAATGTTTATGCCGTGACGGCGAGTGGAAAACTGATCAGCTTCAATATGGTCACTCCAAGCGCGATCAGTAGCAGCGTGACGATCACCGGGTTGTCACAGGGTGAAACGATAGTTGGAATCGATTTTCGTCCGCGCACTGGGCAACTGTTTGCTTTGAGCAGCGCGAATCGAGTCTATACAATCGACACGAAGAGCGGCGCGGCGACGGCAGTCGGCACGGCTGCCCTCAATCCGGCGCTGGCCGGCACGTCGTTCGGGGTTGACTTCAATCCCACAGTTGACCGGCTGCGCGTGGTGAGCGATGCGGATCAGAACCTGCGAATCAATCCGAACGATGGGACAGTCGTGGGAGCCGCCGCCGATACGCCTCTCACCTACGCGACGGGCGATCCAAACGCGAGCGCCAACCCCAATGTTGTCGGGGCAGCATATACAAGTAACTTCTCCGGAGCCTCAACGACCACATTATTCGGAATTGATTCCACGCTGGACGTCCTGGTGAGGCAAGGATCGGTGGGCGGCACGCCCGACTCACCCAATAACGGAAAGCTTTCAACGATCGGCGCGCTCGGCTTCGACACGACCGATCAGGTCGGATTCGATATTTCGGCGCCTGGCGATGTCGCATTGGCATCGTTGACGGCTCAGGGCGCCACCTCTTCATCTTTGTATTCGATCAATTTGACGACCGGCGCCGCGACCCTGGTTGGACCCATCGGGGGCAACGAAGTGATCAATGACATTGCGATCGTGACGCGAGTCGAAACGATCTTCGCGTTGACCGCTGGCAATAATTTGCTCAGTTTTAACAGCGGCACACCGGGCAACCTGATCAACTCGCGGACGATCACGGGCCTGCAACCTGGCGAAAACCTGCTTGGAATCGATTTCCGTCCGGCGACCGGTCAGCTTTATGGGATCAGCAGCGCCAGCCGTGTTTACAGTATCAACACGATGAGCGGTTTGGCGACGCCGGTGGGCGGAGCGCCCATCTCGACGCCGCTCAACGGCACGGCATTTGGATTCGATTTCAACCCGATGCCTGATCGAATTCGAGTCGTGAGTAATACGAAACAGAACTTACGGCTCAATCCGAACGACGGCACACTTGCCGGCACCGATACGCCGGTGGCTTTCGTCTCGGGTGACCCGAATGCCAATGCGACGCCGAACGTCGTCGGGGCGGCCTATACCAACAATGTGGCGGGGACGACATCGACGACTCTGTATGTGATCGATTCGAAACTCGGCGTCGTCGCCATGCAAGGCTCAGTTGGCGGCACGCCGAATTCACCGAACACCGGACAGCTGACCACCGTTGGGTCGCTCAACACCGCCACGACCGATGACGTGGGTTTTGATATCGCGCCGCAGACCGGAGCGAGCTTCGCTTCATTAACGGCGCAGGGCGCGACCTCATCGCAACTTTATACGGTCAATTTGACGACCGGTGCGGCGACTGCGATTGGGACCATTGCGGGCGGTGAAGTGATCCGCGATATTGCGATCGCGAATCGGGTCGAAACCGTCTTCGCCGTGACTGCCAGCAACAAGCTGGTGAGTTTCAACAGCCGTACGCCCGGAACGATTTTGAGCACGGTTCCGATTAGCGGATTGCAAACGGGCGAGACGATCGCCGGAATCGATTTCCGTCCGGCGAGCGGCCAGCTCTTTGCAGTCGGCAGCACCAGCCGTCTCTACACGATCAACACCGTCAACGGCGCGGCTTCGCCAGTCAGCAACGGACCATTCACTCCGGCTTTGACCGGCACTTCCTTCGGCGTTGATTTCAATCCCGTGCCGGACCGCGTCCGAGTGGTCTCGGATGGCGAGCAGAATTTGAGGCTCAATCCGAATGACGGCACGGCGGCGACCGATATCCAACTCGCCTATGCAACCGGCGATCCGAACGCGAGCGCAAATCCGAATGTGGTCGGTGCGGCATATACGAACAATTTCGCCGGCGCCACCTCGACCACGCTCTTCGTGATCGATTCGAATCTCGACATTCTCGCGCGGCAAGGCTCACCGGGCGGCACCCCAGACAGTCCCAATGGTGGGAAACTGACGACGATCGGTCCTCTCGGCGTCGATACGACCGATCAGGTCGGATTTGATATTTCCGATAACAGCGGTACCGGCTATGTCTCGTTGACCACGTCGGGAGCGAATCAGTCACAGCTCTATACAATCAACCTGATCACCGGTGCGACGACGGCGATCGGCGCCATCGGAGGCGGTGAAGTGATCCGCGATTTTTCGGTCGCGGCCAACTTCGTTCCTTCGGCGCAGAACGCCGGATTCGTGGTGGTCAACTCTGCCACCTTTGCGGATAACAATACGGTTGCGCCGGATTCAATCGCCTCGATCTTCGGCAGTTTCCAAACTCAGACGGGTGATCCGGCGAGTGGCGCAATACAACCGCTGCCAACGACGCTCGGAGGCATCACGGTGAGCGTCAACGGCACGCCGGCCGGGCTTTTCTATGTGAGCAACAGCCAGATCAACTTCACTGTCCCGGCTGGGACTGCGGACGGAATGGCGACTGTGACGGTGACCAATGCCAATGGAACGACGCGGACCGGCACGGTCAACATCGTTCGGGCATCTCCGGGCATCTTCACGGCGAATTCCAGTGGTCAGGGCACCGCAGCGGGTCAGGCCTTTGACGGGGTCAATTACATCAGCCTCTTGAATGATGATGGGACTGAGCGGCCGATCGATCCGGGCACGAAAGATCGTCCAATGTTCCTCATCCTTTACGGAACCGGTGCGCGGCGTGCGCCGGCCGCGAATCCGAGCGATGATAATGGCGTTGCCGAATCAGTGACCGCGACGATCCAGGGAGTTCCTGCGCAAGTCATCTTTGCCGGCGGGCTCACGGGATTCAGTGGATTGGATCAGTTCAACGTCCTTATTCCTCCAAGCCTTGCCAACCAGGGGCGCGTTAACGTGCGGCTCGTGGTCAACGGGCAGGCTTCGAACGTCGTGACCTTTACCATCGGCGGGAACCAGCAGCAAGCTGTGACACAACCGGCGGCTCTTGGCCAAACGATTGCCGGAACCCTGACGGCCGACGACCAGGTGACGAGAGCCAGCGATGGCCGGACCTATTTCTTCGATGCCTATCGCTTCACGGCAACCGCCGGGACATCCGTCGCACTCGACGCGCGTTCGGCTCTCTTCGATACCTCGGTCCTGCTCTATCAGGTCGCTTCTGACGGCTCGCTGACATTCCTCGCCGCCGATGATGATCTGGGCGGATTGGGCAACGGAGGGCCGGCCAACAACAACTCATTGCTGCTGAACGTCCTGCCTGCCAGCAGCGATTATGTCGTCTTTGTCACCAGCGCGGCCAACTCTCCGGATGCAACCGGAGGCTACACGCTGCGATTGATCGGCAACTCGACTCAATCGATCAGTTATGGCGCGAACATCTCTGCCGCCATCAGCACCAGCGACCTCCTGACCTCAGGAGGCGATTACTTCGACGCCTACTCCTTCGCCGGAGCGCAGGGCGACAACGTGCAGATCAAGATGAGTTCGGCCACGCTCAACTCATACCTCTTATTGATCCAACCGGATGGAATGATTGCCGCGATTGACGACAACAGTGGCGGCGGGACGGCCAATCAAGATGCCATGATCACGGCGACTTTGGCGCAAACCGGAGTTTACGTGATCGTTGCAACACCATTCGCTCCTTCCGCCACCGGCAGCTATACGTTGACGTTGACCAATATGACCGGCACTTCTCTCAATCGAGCAGCGCTGGCGCAGAATGCGGCGCCCGGACGTCAATGGACTACGCTGTCAACGGCCGAACGGCAGAAGCTGATCCAGCACTATGCCTCACGGCAAGTAATTAAGAGGTAGGAAGAAAGAGAAGGAAAGAGGGATGAGGAACTAAGGGTGAATGATGAAGGTCGGAATCGGAAGAAAATCTTTCATCATTCATTCCTAACTCCTCATCCTTCTCACCCCTCTTCCTCATAAAGATCGCAGTAAAGATGAAGGGCGGAACGTTTATTTAACTTAAACGTTCCGCCCTTCATCTTTAATAGTCTGTAATTTGAATTCTTTACACTTTATCTTCTATGGCTCTGGGACAAAACGATAGCCCACGCCGCGGATAGTCAGCAGGTGTTTGGGGTTGGTCGGGTCGTCTTCGATATACCTCCGCAATCGCACGATGAAATTGTCGATCGCGCGGGTATCCGTATCTTCGTGGAGTCCCCAGACCTCTTCGAGCATCGCCTTGCGTGCAACCGGCTTGCCGTCATGTTTGATGAGATAGCGCAAGAGTTCGGCTTCCATGAGGGTCAACTGCACGATTCGTCCGCCGGCGCGTAGTTCGAGCGTGCCGAAGTCGATCGTCTTTCCGGCAAAGGTGAAGAGGTGGCTTTCTTCATTGCGTTGTGGATGTTCGGCGGTATTTTGTGTGCGATGGAACCATTCGCGCCTTCTGAGGAGGCCCTTCAAGCGGGCGATAAGGATCTTCAGTTCAAATGGTTTCGGCAAGTAATCATCCGCGCCTGCTTCAAATCCGCGTAAAACGTCCTCCGGGCGGCTGCGGGCCGTGAGGATCAAGACCGGGACAAACTGCCCGGCCTGCCGCAACTCGGATACTACTTCAAAACCGTCTTTTCCCGGCAACATGACGTCGAGCACGACCGCGTCAAATCGTGCCGTTTTTTGCATCAAACGTTCGAGCGCTACTTCGCCATCGACGGCGATCTCGACTTCATAACCTTCGGCTTCAAGATTAAAACGTAGTCCAGCCGCCAAATGTTGTTCGTCTTCAACGATCAGAACGAGGCTCATGGATTCATTCGTAGATTCTCGGCAAAAGGATCGTGAAAGTGCTCCCGAACCCTTCGCCGGCACTCTCGGCGAAAGTCTTTCCGCCGTGTTTGCTGACGACCGAACGCACGATGAAGAGACCGAGGCCGGTCCCCTTGACTCGTGATGCGACGCGGAGAGGAACGCGATAGAAACGTTTAAAAACCTGTTTCAGGTGACCGTGGGGAATGCCGATCCCGCGGTCGGTCACCCGGACGGCGACCTGGGCGTCATCGACCAGCGTGACTTCGACCGAGACATTCACTTCGTCATTTGAGTATTTGATCGCATTGTCGATCAAATTTGAGACCGCGGCCCGCAACTCATCCGCATCGCCACGGACCAGCGCGCGGCTACCATTGTTCCAGGGTTGAATATAGCGCAGAGCTTCTTCATTAAGGTGGGTTCGCTTGCGCGCCAACTCCAGGCATTCGCTCACCAATTCGCCCAGATCGATCACTGAAGACTGAATCTCACGACGGCGGTGTCCGGTGCGGCTGGCACGCAAGACCTGCTCGACCGTATGTAATAACCGGTCGCTGTCGTCGAGCATAATTCGATAGAACTCTTCTCGACGCTTTTCATCGACCTCGCGTGTTTGCAATGTTTCGAGATATAACCTGATCGACGCGATTGGAGTTTTAAGCTCGTGGGTGACTGCATTGATAAAGCTGTCGTGCTGTTCGTTCCGCCGGATCTCTCGAACGAGAAAGATTGTGTTGAAGACCAGCCCCGCGATGATCAAAATGAAGAAGATCACTCCCAGGATGAGTAATGCCACCTCGCGCCAGTTGAGCAAAATCCATCCGACATTGAGCGCTACCGCCAGCGCGACCAGGCAGACGCCGAGAGCGGTGAAAAAGTAGACCGATTTGCGATGACTATTGAAACGCATCGCTAAAATTGTATGCGAAGGCAGCATAGTGGGAAAGCGGGCTGTCGGATTTTGATCTTTCAAATCGCAAATCGCGGATTGTGGATTAGAGCGTGATGCTTCCATTTATCCACAATCCACGATTGATGATCATCCATCTCAAGCCGCTTCATCGAGAGCTTCAGTTTGAGAGGATTTCTTCGGGAAGTTGATGAGGCGGATGTTTTTGGCCAGACCGAGTTTTTTCAGAACCCAGATGCCGTACCAGTTGACGTCGATTTCGTACCAGGCCAGGCCATGACGCGCCGCCGCCGGATGTGCATGGTGATTGTTGTGCCATCCCTCGCCGAAAGAGAGCAAGGCGACCCACCAGTTGTTGCGCGAATCGTCGCGTGTTTCAAAACGACGCTTGCCCCAGACATGGGCTGCCGAATTGACTAACCACGTGGCATGCCACGAGAAGACGATGCGGACAAAAATGCCCCACAGCACGAATTGCATCCCCCCGAATGCGTACAAAATCGCCCCCAGGGCGACCAGCGTCAGGAAGTGCCAGCGGGTCAGCCAGACATGAAAACGATCCTTGGCGAGGTCCGCTGCGTGGCGCGAAGTGGCTTCGATTTCGCGATGCATCGAATGACCTTCCAGAATCCAGCCCATGTGTGACCACCAGAAACCGTCGCGCGGCGAGTGCGGGTCGCCGTCACGCTCCGTATAGGCGTGATGAATGCGATGTGTCGCCACCCACGCGATCGGACCGCCCTCAAGTGCGAGCGCGCCGCACAAAGTCAGAATATATTCGACCCATTTCGGCGTCTTGAATCCCCGATGAGTCAGCAGACGGTGATAGCCCATGCCGATGCCCAGGCTTCCGGCGACCCACCAGGTAAATATTCCAACGCCCAGTGCTGACCAGCTGAAATTGAAGAGCCCATACACCGCAACCGCGTGAAACAGGATCATGAAGATCGTCACCGGCCAGTTGAATCCGCCACTACGATAGTTGATTGTTGATTCGTTCTGCATTTCTCTCTTGTCATCCTTATGCATGGATTGATGAGCCTTTGTGAGGGGAGCAAGGAAGCTGAATACTAACAGGCAATCGGATATTCGTGTGTAATAGTTATGTAATCTCTCATTCGTGTGGGAATCCACAGTGTGATTGTGCGGCGTGCCGGAGCCGACGAAGAAGTTTCATACATATCTCGGCCGGAAGAAAGATGCGATCATCTGCTCGCTGGATGAGAGCTCAATTCAAAGCTCCGGAAATGCGGTATCGTAAAGATAAGCCTTTTGTTTCTTTATTCTTATAGCTTCTGCTATAGTATGCTTCCGATTGATGGCCAACCGCCTCGGCGGAATTAGGATTTTGTTAATATTGCCAGGTTTTCTCATTGTACCGATGCCGAAAATTCAAGAGAGAATTAAGAACAATTGAAAGACGCGAATTTTTCGGTTCGCGTCCGCAGCATTCTCTCTTCTTCAGATCAGAATGAAATTGGTCAACGCCAGGAGAAATGACGCAGGCATGCGTTTTGCTGCACTATGTATTTGTATCGTCAGCCTCTCGTTCACCGGTTGCGGCAATTCGTCGCAGGCGCGGACTGAGAAGCGCCGGCCGGTCAAGGCCCCTCCAACGGTGGTCGCCTGGACTGACATGGACAACGACGGGATTCCCGACGCAGCCGAATTGCACACTTTCGATGATCGCGCGAATTTCCGGCGTTGGTTTACGAGCATTGCCGAGTTACAGTTTTACAGACCGAGCGAAGGGTGGACCAAAGAACAGCGAGATTGTGCCGGGTTGGTCAGGTTTGCATGGCGCGAGGCTTTGCGGCGTCACGAGAGGCAGTGGTTTCAAGCGATGGGAGAAGGTTATGAAGCCATCGCTCCTGATGTGCGGGCTTATACGCTCGACCGCTGCCCGCTTGGTGAAAAGCTCTTTAGAACGGATTTCGGAGCATTCGAAGAGGGCGACCTCAACGGCAAGTTCTCGGAATTTGCCGACGCGCGCACGCTCAAGAACTACAATACTGTCTTTATCGGCCGGGATTGGCAGCGTGCGCAATCCGGTGATCTGCTCTTCTTCCATCAACCGTGGGTCCAGAAATTCCCTTATCATGTCATGATCTTTCTCGGCGAAGCTCGTCATCTCAATGAAGGCGCAAATGATTGGGTCGTCTATCACACTGGATCCTCGGCGAGCGATGAGGGGGAAGTTAAAAAGGTCCGTCTTGCGGTTCTCGCTCATCATCCGGACAAACGGTGGAGACCGGTCGAAAGTAATCAGAACTTTTTAGGATTTTATCGTCTCAAGATTCTTCAATAGTCTGTCGAGTCGGACGTGGAGGTGTTGATTTATGAAGTTCCGCAACTATTTGACGTCGATCATGGTCTATTCCATGGTGATGATGGCGATTCTGTCATTTGCAACCTGGCGGATGCAGGCGCAGGGCGAACAACCAAATAATCAGCCGGGCGGCCAGGCCGCCGCCACGCCGCAACCGAGTCCTTCGGTCAAGCCACGCTTCTCTCTTTCGACGACTCGCACCTATGGGACGAACGAAAAAGCGCGAATCTACATCAACTACCAGGGCGTCGATTACTTGGATTTCCGCGTCTATCAGGTCAAGGATCCTTTCAAATTTTTCAAGCAACTCAATGATCCACATCGGATGGGCGAAGCAGATCAGGGAGAGGTCAGCGAAGTTGCCGCAACAGTCGATCGTCAGCCGTCAACGCTGGAGAAGATCCGATCGTTCAAGCGGACGGTCTACTATCGGGTCAAGGACTATTTTCGCAGCCAGCTCCGGACCGAAGCGCGGGCTGCTTTCAATGATCGTTATCGTTCAGGCGAGCAGATCGCCATCAATGCCGCTGATTATGCCGGTGTCCCGGTGCTCAACTCCAGCCAGCTGCGGCGTTCGTTCCGCCAGATCCTGGCGCCGCTCGACAACGATTACGATACGCGGATGGTCCCGCTCGAAAAATTGGAATCGGGAGTCTATCTGGTCGAGGCCGTCAAAGGCGATCAACGCGCCTATACCATCGCGGTCGTCACTGATCTGACGATGATCAACAAGACGACCGAAGACGGCGAGATGGTCGTCTATGCCATCGATCGCAAATCGGGTGAGCCTCGTGACAATGTCAAGGTCGAAGTGGTGAGAGAAGGGAGGATGTTGGCCGAAGGAACGACCAACCGCGATGGCGTCTTACGCGCTCGCGTGCAAAAGGATGCGGCGCCCAAGCAGGAGACGCCACCTGAAGATCGCGACACTGAAGGAGAAGAAGGGGTCGATGCGCAGCCCGATGATTATCTCGTCATCGCGGGCCGCAAGGACGAGTTCGCCGTCTCTGACCTTTCATCATACTATTTTGGCTGGAATCATAGCGGGGAAAATAGCTCGCTGCCGGACATCGTCAGCTACATCTATACTGACCGGCCCATCTATCGTCCCCAGCAGAAGGTCTATTTCAAAGGCATTCTTCGTCATGCGAGCGAAGGCGGCTACGAAATGCTCAATGCGCACACCATCAATGTCACGATCGCTGACCCCAATGGCGCCGAGATTTTCAGGAAAGATACGCAACTGTCGGCGCGGGGCGCGTTCAATGGTGAAGTCGAGATCGCCTCGAACGCTCCGCTCGGCAATTATCATCTGACCGTGAAGATCAATGATGCCGTGGCCGCGCGCAGTTATTTCGAGGTCGCCGAGTATAAAAAACCGGAATACAAGGTCAAAGTCACAACGCCCAAACAATTCGTCGCCGCCGGCGAAAAGACGAGGTTCACGGTCGAGGCCAGGTACTTCTTTGGGGAACCCGTCAAGAACGCCGACGTTAAATACTACATCTATCGTTCACGTTATTATTACTGGTGGCTGAAGGACGAAGAGGACGAGGGGCTCGAGGGTGGCGAAGGAGAGGATGAAGGCGGTGGAGAATCTTACGGCTACGGCAATGACATGGTTAAGGAGGGTGAAGGGAAGATCGGCGCCGATGGCCGGTTAGAGGTCGAATTTCAAGTCCCTCAAACGACGGCTGAGGACATGTGGGATTACACCTATCGTCTCGAAGCGCAGGTGACCGATTCAGCGCGCCGGTCGATCGACGGCAAAGCGAGCTTCGTCGGCACGCGCGGAAACACGGTCGTCACTGCATGGCCCGATCGTTACGTTTACAATCAGGACAACGTCGCACGGATCAAAGTCAAAGCCTCCAATTACGAGGGGCGGCCCGTTTCGACCAAAATCACGCTCAAGTTCACTGAAGTGAAATACGAGAGGACCGAGAAAGAGAACAACGGCTACAAGTATTACGAGTACACGCCGATCAGAAAGGACCTTTCGTCCGCCGAGGTGACGACCAATCAGCAGGGAGAGGCCGTCTATGAATACAAGGTGCCCATCGTCGGGTACATCAGTATTGACGCGATCGTCGATGAAGGCGGCAAAAAGGTGACGTCCCGAGGCGGTTACATCTATGCCATCGATCGTAATAACCGCTGGTCAGACACCGCCTCTCGCGATTATGAATCGATCAAGCTCATCGCGGATAAGAAGTCGTACAAACCTGGCGAGACGGCGCACATCCTGGCGATGTTGCCGACCGAAAAAGCGCATCTGCTCGTGACCACCGAATTGATGAAGGTCATGGATGTTAAACATGTCTATGCCGAAGGTCGCGCCGTCATGCTTGACGTGCCGATCAAAGATAGCTTTGCGCCGAACGTTTATCTCAATATCGCATACGTCAAGGATGGCGAGATGTACGAGCACAGCAAGAGCATCTCGGTTCCGGCGAGCAACAAGTTTTTACGCTTGGAGATCATGACCGACAAGAAACAGTATCAGCCGCGAGATCCCGCTTCTTACACGATCTTCGCCCGTCATGCCGATGGCACGCCTGCTTCCGGCGTCGAGGTCAGCCTCGGGGTGGTTGACGAAGCGATCTACAGTATTCAACCCGACTCTTCAGGCGACATTCGCCGGGCATTCTACGGGACACGTTACAACAAGGTCTCGACCAATTATTCCAGGTCGTACAGCTTCACCGGTTATTCGGGTCAGGAGGCGATCCAGTTGGCGCAGCGGAAGCCTTCATACCAGCTTGCAGATTTCAAAAACGAAAGCCAGTACGCCGAGCCGACGATCCGCAAAGATTTCAAGGATACGGCATATTGGCAACCGGATGTCGTCACCGGCGCGGACGGTAAGGCGACGGTGAAATTCAATCTGCCGGACAATTTGACGACCTGGCGTGGAACGGCGAGGGCCGTCAGCGGGGATTTACGCGTCGGGTCGGTCGTCGATCGAATCATCTCACGCAAGAATCTGATTCTGCGTCTTGAGACGCCGCGTTTTATGACCGAGGGTGATGTCGTCACCGTTTCGGGCGTCGTTCACAACTATCTTGATGAGGACAAAGTGGCAAAGGTCGAGTTGGAGGTGGCCGGAGCCAATCTGCTCGATACCGCCCAACAGACCATCTCAGTCTCCAGACAGGGCGAACAGAGAATTGACTGGCGGATCAGCGCTGCGCAGATCGGCAATGTGACTTTGCGGGCCACTGCCAAGACCAACACGGAGTCTGATGGAATCGAATTGCCGTTGCCGATCGTGCCCGTCGGTCTCAAGCAGACCAAAGGCGGCGCGGCGGCGATGACCGATGAGAACGCCGAGAAGGTCTTCTCGCTCGATCTGCCGGCCGATGCGAATGCGCAGGCGCGAGCCTTGCGCATCGAAGCCGCGCCATCGATCGCCGGCGCATTGTTCGGGGCGCTCGATTATCTGACCAGCTATCCTTACGGTTGTACCGAGCAGACTATGTCCAGTTTTCTGCCGAACGTGATCGTCGCGCAGGCCCTGAGAGAGGTGAAGACGGCTTCGATCCGAGAGACGAATGATTTGCCGAAGAAAGTCCAACGCGGATTGGACCGCCTCTACGATTTTCAGCATGACGATGGCGGATGGGGATGGTGGAAGACCGACAAGACCGATCCCTTCATGACGGCCTATGTCATCGATGGCTTGATGATGGCCCGCCGCGCCGGTTTCGGCGTCGATAACTATCGCCTCACCCGTGGACACGAGAAGATCAAGCAACTGCTCACCTCCGGAAAATTGGAAGACGGCAAACCGATCGATCCCGAGTCACGCGCTTATTTGATCTACGCTTACAATGCCGGCGGCGATGCGGACGCGCGTTATGTCAACGACCTGTTCGCCAAACGAGGCGAACTACAGCCTTATGGCCGGGCCTTGCTCGCTTTGACACTCAAACTGCGCGGCGATCAGAACCGGGCCAGGCAAGTGGCGGATGAGATCGAGCGATCGGCGCGTTCGAACGATTTCGACGCCTCGTGGGAATCGAAGCGGCGGCCGATGCTCGATTTCATCGAAGACGCCGATATCGAGGCGACCGCCCTCTCGTTAAAAGCGCTCTCTCAAATTCATCCCCAGAGCGTACTGTTGCCGAAAGTCGCGCGCTGGCTGGTCGGCAACCGCCGCAATGGCTATTATTGGGATACGACGAAGCACACGGCCTTTGCCATCTACGGCCTCACCGATTATTTGAAAGTGAGCAAGGAACTATCACCCGCTTACAGCGTCGAAGTCTATTTGAATGGTGAGCAGATCCTCTCAAAACGCGTGACGGCGGCCGAGGCCCTGAGTGGCCAGGCATTCACCATCGACCGCAAAGGCGCGGCGCTCGGTGGGGCCAATCAAGTGAAGTTCGTGAAACATGGAAACGGCGTGCTTTACGCATCCGCGACGCTCGATTATTTCACGAAGGACGATAATATCGCCGCCCAGTCCAGTTCTCAGCTCTCGCTCACACGCGAATATTTACGCCTGAGAGTAAGTGAAGCGAATGGACAGGCTAAATGGGTGATTGAGCCGCTCAGCGGCGAACTGCGTTCCGGAGATTTGATTGTGGCGCGATTGAAGGTGAAAGGGGCAAAAGGACGATACCTCATGGTCGAAGATCCAATTCCGGCCGGCTGCGAGCAGGTCGAACGCATCAGCGGGATCAATCTCGATTACAGCGACGGCAAATGGAGCGATTGGTATAGTCAGCGCGAATTCCGCGACCAGCGCACCGTCATCTTCAGTGACTACTTCGATGGCGATACGACCTATCAATACGCGCTGCGCGTCCAGGTGCCGGGCGAGTTTAAAGTCGCTCCGGCGCGCGCCGAAATGATGTATCAACCGACCGTACAATCGAATACCGCGAATGTCCGTTTAAATATTCTGGATAAGAAATGAGTCAGTTCTCGAAGCGGTATCTTTATGAATAGTGAGCGAGGCAAATAAATCAACTATGATCAAAGATGTCTTCGAAACAATCGGAACCGCGGCGCGCAAGATGTTGACCAATTGGGGCGCGCTCTTGATCTCTTTTCTGCTCTATGGTGCGTTGCTCGCAGCGCTCTACTTTTTCTTCACTACCCGCGAAGCGACCACCCTGCAGGTGCTCATGAGCGTTCTGGTCCTACCACTTGCCGCGATCGTCTTTTTCTTCGTCTTACAGGCGATCGGATTGAGCTACGTGCGCATCGGAGTCGGGCCGGTCTATTTGCTCAAACGGGCCTTGACGGATTGTTGGAAGCTGTTGCTGGTCAGCATCCCCTCGATGCTGCTGGTCTGGCTGATACTATACTTAAGCGACAAAGTTGAGGACTATCTGTTCGGTCAAGTCTACAGTAGCGCGCCCAGCGGAAATTGGAAATATACGATGTTGGTGTGGGTGCGGGTCTTTCTGCTCTATTTCGTCCTGCCACTGATGACAATTCACCTTTGGATTTCAACTTTGCGCGAAGGCATAGGAGCAGCGATCAAAGGGATCGGACGAAATATGATCGGCGCCTTCGCCCCTCGTTCAGTCCTGACCTACATGTTGATCGTTGTTGTTTTCGGGGTGATCGGGTACTTCCTGTTCTTCAAAAAGGTGGCAGCTCAGAGCGAATGGATGGAACTATGGTTGTTCGGCGCGCGGTTGGCCATCGCATTGATCGCGGTATTTTTGGGCTGGTTGCTCACTTTAGGTTCACTGGCTGAATTGACCGCGCGGCGTGCATTGAACGATGTGAAGCACTGAAGTTACGGAACCAATGATTCGTTGGCTGGTTATTCTCGGAATTTTCGGGGTGCTCCTCTCTTCGTGCGCGAAGCGACACGTCTCTCAGCAGACCAATTCAACTCCCGTCGCAAGACCCGCCGCATGGGAATCTGATGAAACTTTACAAAGAGCTGCAACCGCGGCTCTCGGCGACCGCGAAGGCACGATCATTATGATCGATCCACAGAATGGCCGTTTGCGTGCGGTCGTCAATCCCCGGTTAGCATTTGAGCAAACTTTCCCGCCCGGTTCTGCCGTCAAGCCTTTCACCGCTCTCGCCGCGTTGCGGATGGGGTTGTTGGAGCCCGAATCGAAGAGGTTGTGCAACGGTCATTACGTGCATGAAGATTTTGAACTGATCTGTTCCCATCCAAAGAGCCGGACTCCGTTCAATCTCGCCCAGGCTTTATCCTATTCCTGCAATTATTACTTCGGACATGTCGGTGAGCGTCTGAGCGCGGGCGCTTTCAATGCGACGCTGAGCGGGTTCGGATTTGGCGCGCGCACCGGCGTCGATGCCAATGAATCAGCGGGAGTTCTGCCGCGCGGCGAATGGCACGTGCGCGATGCCGTGGGAGAAGGCGATCAGCTGCTTGTCACTCCAATTCAGATGATCATGGCCTATTCCGCGCTCGTCAATGGCGGCCATCTCTATCGGCCACAATTGGGCAACGTCCAGGACTCGGCCCCGCGAGAGATGGCGAGGTTTAAGATCCTCCCGCCTCACCGGGCAGCATTGATCGAAGGGATGCGCGGTGCGGTCAAATACGGGACGGCGCAGAAGGCGGAACTGGGAGCTTTGCCATTTTACGTCTTCGGCAAGACCGGCACTTCGACCTCAAGCAATGGATTCCGCACCCAGGGTTGGTTTGTCGGATTCGTGGCCGAAAAGAATGCGACCGGCCTGCCGCAAGCTGATCAGATCAAGCTTGGGGTGCTCGTCTTTCTCAAACGCGCCCATGGATCGCAGTGCGCGGAGATGCTCAAAAAGATTCTCGATGGCGAGAAACCGGACAACGGATCGCGGAACTTTCTTCTATCCTCTAATCCGCAATCAACCGGCAATCCGCCATCAACTGGTTCGCCGTCCATTAAGGTTCGCTCGATCAGCGAAAATGTGACCCGCGAGCTTCCGCTCGAAGAGTATCTGGTAGGAGTCCTAGCAGGCGAGGCGAGCGTCGAGAATGAATTGGAAGCTTTAAAGGCTCAGGCCGTCATCAGCCGGACCTTCGCGTTGAAGAATCTGGGGCGTCACGCTCGTGAAGGATTCGATTTTTGCAGCACGACACATTGCCAGAGATTCGTCTCTTCGAACAATCGGGCGCGCACGGCGGCGCGGCGCGCGGTCGAAACGACGGCGGGAGAGGTTCTATCCGACGGAGCGGGTAAACTCGTCGATGCCTATTTTCATGCGGCTTGCGGTGGAACGACCGCGAATCTCGAGACTTTGTGGGGAGTGCCGGCGCCGGCCTATCTAAGAGGGGTAAGAGATGATTCTTGCGCATCGATGCCTCATCATCACTGG
>Ga0081539_10002059_pt1 | contig 30145 bp, 29 predicted proteins | sample TabmetS4T2R2_FD_71023 | JGI IMG/M metagenome (GOLD analysis project Ga0081539, IMG submission 71023) | Tabebuia heterophylla rhizosphere microbial communities from the University of Puerto Rico - S4T2R2 | ecosystem: Host-associated > Plants > Roots > Rhizosphere ... | reverse complement strand
CTGCTGACCGATATAGCCGCCGGCCGAGTTGCCCACGATATGCGCGCTGGGCAGGCCGAGGTGATCGAGCATCTCGCGGGTATCCTGCACCAGCCGCTCCATCGCGAGCGCAGGTTCGGCCGGAGGGACGGCGGACTCGCCGTGCCCACGCAGATCCATGCGCACCACGCGATAGTGGCGCGAAAGTTTCGGTACCCATGCGTAGTAGCGGCGCGAATGTCCCATCGCGGCGTGCAGCAGTAGCAAGGTCGGCGCCTTGAGCCAGGGGTCGGTGAAGTCGTCGATCGTGTAGGCGAGCTTCAGTCCATCGCTCGCAGTGAAGAACCGCACGGGCGCACCTTGTGATGTGTTGTTGTCGTCAGCGGCATGATGATACCATTCCGGCGCGCGGCGCAAACGTCGCGGAGATTGAAAATACGCGCGAGCCGTTCGGTTGCTTCGCGCGGGGGAGGGGGACATGAGGCCTGCGACACCATCGATCATACTCCTGCTGGCGCTCGTCTGCGCCAGCGCCGCAGATGCGCAATCCTATCCGGCGCGCCCGATCCGTCTGGTCGTACCGTTCGGTGCCGGCGGCGGCACCGATAATCTCGCGCGCATTGCCGAGCCGTTCGTCAGCAGGGCGCTCGGGCAGCCGGTCGTGATCGAGAACCGGTCCGGAGGCGGCAGCGTGATCGGGATGGATATCGTCGCGAAGTCCGCACCCGATGGCTACACGCTGGTCATGACCGACACGTCGATCGCCGTCAATCCGAGTCTGCGGCCGCTGCCCTACGATACGCTGAAGGATTTCGAGCCGGTGAGCCTGCTGGCGACGGCGCCGGTCATTCTCATGGCCAATCCGAAAGTGCCGGCAACGACCTTGCCGGAGTTCGTCGCGCTCGCGAAGGCGCAACCGGGCAAGCTCAATTACGCCTCGGGCGGCAACGGCGCGTCGACCCATCTGGGTGGCGAGCTGTTCAAGCTCGTTGCCGGAATCGATATCGTGCATGTGCCGTATCGGGGGACAGGCCCGGCCATGAATGATCTGGTCGGCGGGCATGTCGACGTGATGTTTTCCGGGATCAGCTCGGCGAAGCCGTTCATGGACGCCGGCACCCTGCGTGCCTATGCGGTCACCGGCGACATCCGCAATGCCGCGGTCCCCGATGTGCCGACCTTCGCGGAGGCCGGGCTCGGCGGCGTGACCGCTTCGACCTATTGGGGCGTGCTCGCGCCGAAAGGCATGCCAAAGGAGATCGTCGACAAAGTGAGCGTGGCCTTCGCGCAAGCCATGAGGGATCCAGCCATCGTGGCGCGCATCGCGGAGCTCGGCTACTTGCCGATCGCGGGCGGGCCGGCGGCCTATGCGGACAATCTGCGCAGCGAGATCGAGAAGTGGGGCAGGGTCGTGCGCACTGCCAACATCAAGGTGGAATAGTGCGCCTTGCCGGCCGCGTGGCGCTGATCAGCGGGGCGGGGGCCGGCATCGGCCTTGCGGCGGCGGAACTGTTCGCGCGCGAGGGTGCGAAGATCGTCATTGCGGAGGTGGATCACGCGAGCGGCGCGGCGGCCGAAGCGCGCGTGCGTGCGCAGGGCGGCGAAGCGCGGTTCGTCGCAACCGACGTGACCGACGCGGCGAGCGTCGCCGCAGCCGTTGCGACCGGCGAGCGCGCGTTCGGCAAGCTCGACATTCTATTCAACTGCGCTGGTGGATCGATCAGCGCGGATGCGCCGCTCGGCAAGGTTGATATCGAGGCGGTCTGGGGCGAAACGATGCGCCGCGATCTCTTCGGCACGCTGCAGTGCTGCCACCATGCGATCCCGGCGATCGTCCGCGCCGGCGGCGGCGCAGTGGTCAACATGTCGTCGGGAGCGGCGCTGCGCGGTGCAAGTCCGGCTCACATCTATTCCGCCGCGAAAGGCGGGATCCTCTCGCTCACGCGCGCGCTCGCCGGCACTTATGCGACGAGCAATGTGCGCGTGAACGCGATCTGCGCCGGCCGCATCCTGACCGAACGCATCCTCGCGCGGTTCGGCACGCCGGACGCTCCGACACCCGATGAGGATCAACAGGCCGACACGCGCGTGAAGGAGTACCCGTTCTGGGTCGGCAAGCCGCAGGACATTGCGAACATCGCGTTGTTCCTCGCATCGGACGAATCGCGAATGATCACCGGCGCCGCGATCCCGGCCGACGGCGGTAGATCAGCCTACTAAGCCGCCTCGCGTTGCTCCATCAGGCGCGACAGGTGCGACTTGCGGGCGCGCAGGAATTCCCACAGCAGGGCAGGGTACTCGGGCGCGACCGCGGCCTGCACGCTCGCACGCGCCGCGAGCGCGCGGCGCCACGCCGCGACTTTCGGCAGATCGGCGAGGATGCCGAGCTCGCCGATCCGCTCGAACGTATCGAAATAGCGAAACACCGGACCAAAGACGGCGTCGACAAGGCTGAAACCCGTGCCGTCGAACCAGGGGCCGTGCACGCGGTCTTCGAGCCGCACGAATTTCGTGCGCAATGCCTCGCGCTTGGCGATGAAAACGGCCTCGTCGGGCGCGCCATAGAGCCCGGCGATGTCGTTGAGGATCGCGGAGCTGAACTCGATGAAGGCGCGATGCTCGGCCCGCTTGAGCGGGTCGGCCGGATGCAGCGGCGGCGCGTGCGTCTCCTCAAGATATTCGAGGATGACAGCGGATTCAAAGATCGCGGTATTGCCCACGAGCAGCACCGGAGTTTTGCCGAGCGGCGAGACGCGCAGGAACCATTCGGGCTTGTTGGCGAGATCGACGTCGCGCCGTTCGAACGGCACGGCTTTTTCGCGGAGCGCGATCGCGATGCGCTGAACGTAGGGGCAGAGCTTATGGCTAACCAGGACGAGGTTGGACATGGGTTGCTCCAAAGACGGATCGGCGCACACGCCGCAGGTGATTGCTGTTGCATCGATATAGATGCACTTGCATATACATGTCAATCTTGATGCAGATGCATGAATCAGCTAGGAGCCATGCATGTCGCGCAATCCCTCCGAAGCCGTGATCAGCGCCTGGATCGCGCTGATGCGCACGCGCGACGCGGTGCTCGCCGCGATCGAGCGCGAGCTCAAGGCCGCCGGCCTGCCGCCGCTTGGCTGGTACGATGTATTGCTGGAACTCACCCGTGCCCCGGGCGGGCGGCTGCGTCCGTTCGAGATCGAGCGCGAGACGCTGCTGGCGCAGTACAATCTCTCGCGCCTGCTCGATCGCCTGGAAAGGGAGGGGCTGATCGCGCGCGAGCCGTGCGCCGACGATGCCCGCGGGAACTGGGTCGTTGTCACCGAAAAAGGGCGGGCGACGCAGGCGCGCACCTGGAAGGTTTACGCCAAGGCGATCCAGAAACACGTCGGAGACAAGCTCGATGACAAATCGGCGACGACGCTTGCCGATTTGCTGCGGCGGCTGAGTGCGACCTAAGCGCTCCGCCGTGACGGCGCCCGGGTCTTGCCCTGATCTCGCCCCGGTCCTAGGACCATAAGGGAAGACTTCAGGGTCGCTATGCTCCGCCATCTCCAAATATTTGCTGCGTTCGCCGCAAGTCTTGCGTGCGTCGCGTCGCCCGCCGCCGCGCAGGGCCCTCGCTCCATCACGCAGTCGCCGCTGCCGCCGCCGAATGCACCGGCACCGAACGCGCCGGCGCCGATCGGGCCACCGACCGGGGTGCCATTGCAAATTCAGCCGCCGAGCGTGTCGCAGGACCTGCGCATCGTCTGGGAAGTGAAGAACAGGTTCCGCCTGTTCCGCCGCGAGGCAGACTTCTTGCGGCAGGTTGCCGCCCATAGCCTCAAGACCGTGCTGCAGGCCGAGCAGCTCATGGCCTCCGAGACCGACGGACGTGGCTGGGCTTCACGCGTGCTCAACAATCTCTGCGTCGACCCGATGGGCGGCGTGGTGAACACCTGCGAGCGCGACGGCGCGCGCGAGTCCTATCTCGCGCCGGCCGATCATCGTGTCGAGATGAAGCTCATCGGCGCCGCGCCGGGGACCACCTGCGCCTGGGTCTTCGATGAAGGCGAGGGCCAGCCGCGCGGCTATAGCGGCCCGTGCAGCGAGGAAGTGCGCATCCGTCTGGTCTACGGCAAGCCGACCAATGTGACGGTCGACGTCGCCATGCCGGATGCGCCGCCGCTGCGCGCGCAGACCGAGATCGCGGTGCGCGACCTGCTGATCGCCGGCATGGGCGATTCCGTCGCGGCCGGCGAAGGCAATCCGGACCGTCCGGTCGCGCTCTCGGACGAGGGGTTTTGCTTCCGCCGCTTTGGCACCGGCAGCGAGTACTATCGCCCCGGACGCGCCAGCTTCAGAGGCGACCGCACCTGCGAGGCCACGCCCAACTCGCAATTCGGCGACTGGGCCAAGCTCGGCGCCCGCTGGCTGAACCAGGCATGCCACCGTTCGCTCTACGGCTATCAGCTGCGCACTGCGCTGGCGCTGGCGATCGAGAATCCGCACATCGCCGTCACCTTCCTGCCGCTCGCCTGCACCGGCGCGACCATCGAGCGCGGCTTGCTCGGCGCGCAGAACGCGCGCGAGCTCAACTGCACGCCGAACCAGCAATGTCCGCGCACCGTTCCGGCGCAGATCACGACGTTGCAGCAATATCTCGCCGCGGCGCGGCGCAACCGGCCGAACCGCGCGCTCGATCTCGTACTGCTCACCGTCGGCGCGAACGACGTCGACTTCTCCGGGCTGGTCGCCGACGTCATCATCGATGCGAACCGTGAGCGCGTGCTGTTCGGCAGCATGATCGCATCGGTCGATGGCTCCGACCGGGCGCTGACGCGCAATCTTCCTGCCGGTTTTGCGCAGTTGCGGGCAGCGCTCAAACCGCTGGTCGGAGGCGATCTCTCGCGTGTGGTCTATGTGACCTATGGCAATCCCGCGCTGCGTGCGGATGGGACGCCGTGCGGCGGCGGGCAGACCGGCTTCGACGTGCATCCCGCCTTCAGGGTCGACGCCGACCGCATGCGGCGCGTAGCGGACTTCGTGACCGCACGCTTTCTCCCGACGCTGAAGGCGATCGCACAATGCGGCGGCGGTACGATCTGCCAAAATCCCGCGGCTGACCGGATGACCTTCGTCGATGCGCATCAGCCGGCTTTCCTTGGCCACGGCGTGTGCGCGCGTTCGGAGCAGGATCCCGAATTCGATCGCGCGTGCTTCGTGACCGACGGCAAGAGCTTTGCGACCAGCGCGGTCGAAGGCGCGACCGAGCCGCTCGTCTGCGGCGCGTCGCCCTCGGAATACCGCCCCTATACGCCGCGCGCGCGCTGGATCCGCACCGCGAATGACGCCTACTTCGCGGCGATGACTTATCCGGAAGGCTTGCCGCTGACGCAGCAGCCGACCGACATCCATGACGCCACTTGGGGAATCGTCAGCGCGGTCTATGGCGGCGCCGTGCATCCGACCGCGGAAGGGCATGCCGCGATGGCGGATGCGGCGCTCGGCGCGGCGCGCGAGGTTCTCGGGCTTGGTGCCGGCACAACGGCTTCATCGGTCAGCAGCCAGCCGCTCGCGCCGCCAAATCCGCAATAGGGCATGATCCGGAAAAGTATCGGTTTTCCGAAAAGATCATGCGTAATCACTGGGGGACGACAATGGCAGACGATCGACGCCGACCGACCAGCACGCGCGACATGGCGGAGGCCGCGTTCAAGAAGGTCACCACCAAGCCGGCGGACCTGCCGGCGCCGAAGGCGGCCGTTCCGGGCGCGAGGGAGACGGTCTCCCTGCGCATCGATCGCGACGTGCTCGATCACTTCCAGAAGGACGGGCCCGGCTGGCAGGACCGCATCAACGCGGCCCTGCGCACTTTTTTGAAGTAGGAAGCCCCTACGCGTTGCAGACGCGCGTAAACGCGTTTTAGTCCGTCGGCGGGCGGGCCGGCTTCTCGATCGCCGCATACACCAAGTCACGCAGGACCTGTCGGTAGGGGATGCGCTTGCTCGGCGCCTGCATGGCGTACACGACGATCAGGTCTTCCTTCGGATCGATCCAGAAAAAGGTGCCGCCGGCGCCGCCCCAATTGTAGTCGCCGATCGATCCGGGCGTCGTCGCGACGCCGGTCTCCTTGCGCACTGCGAATCCAAGGCCGAAGCCGTAACCCGGACCGGGCAGATAGTACGGCCCCGGCGTGATCACGCCGGCGGTGTGGTCCGAGGTCATATAGGCGACGGTTTTCGGCGCGAGATAACGCTTGCCATCGAGCGTGCCGCCATTGCGCAGCATCATCAGGAAACGAGCATAGTCGGTGACGGTGCCGACCATGCCGCCGCCGCCACCTTCGGACTTGCGCACGACGCGCGGATCGTTGAAATCGACGCTGGCGCCGATCTTGCGGTCATTCTTGAACGGCTCGGCAATGCGCGCGTGCTTGGCCGCATCGGCGACATAGAAGCTTGTATCGGTCATGCCGAGCGGGTCGAGAATGTTCTCCTTCTCGAACTGATAGACCGACTTGCCGGACACGACCTCGACGAGGCGGCCGAGAATGTCGGTCGAGTGGCTGTAGTCCCAGGTGGTGCCGGGCTGGAACGCGAGCGGCAGCTTGGCGATGCGCTCGGCGAACTCGGCATTGTCGTAGTCGCCTTCGAAGATGTTCGCGTCCACATAGGCCTTCTTCACCAGCATGTCGCCGAAGAAGCCGTAAGTGATGCCCGAGGTGTGGCGCAGCAGGTCCTGGAGGGTGATCGGCTTTTTCGCGTCGACCAGCTGAAGCGACGGCTTGCCGTCGCCGTCCTTGGTCTCGACGCCGACCTTCATGTCCTTGAACGACGGAATGTATTTCGCGATCGGCTCGTCGAGCGTGATCTTGCCCTGCTCGAGCAGCATCATCACGGCTGTCGAGGTGATCGGCTTGCTCATCGAATAGATGCGGAAGATCGCGTCCTTGCGCATCGGCGCCTTCGTCTCGGGATCGAGCACGCCCATGGACTCGAAATACGCGACCTTGCCGTGGCGCAGGATCATCAGCACGGCGCCGGGAATGGCGCCCTTGGCACTGTCCTCCTTCAGCCAGCTGGTGATGCGGTCGAGCCGCTCGGCTGACAATCCGACGTCGGCGGGCTTGGCGGTCGGCAACTCCTGCGCCCACGCAGGTGCGACGGAGGCCAGAGCCACAGCGCATAACGCAAATACGAGCGCCTTGAGAGCGCGCATTCTCTCCTCCCGATCGTTGTTGTGACGTGTTGTGTTGTGTGCGAACGCACAGCGAGGCGGCGCTGCGCGTGTCATGCGATCATGACGACCGCGCAGATCGAGTCAACGACAGCGCGCGCGATCCTCACGCGGCTGTGAGCGCACAACGCAATTGCGATGGTGTGCGATGCGTTTCGTCGTGAAGGTGTCGCGCGTAAGCTGACGCATGGTCATGCGCCGCTCGAACGAGAGCAACGGCGTACGCCAACGATGGCTCAGGCGACGCCGAGCTTCTTCTGCAGGCTGGTCGAGGAGGTCGTGTACTGGAACACGAGCCGCTTGTCCGGATAGACGTAGCGGTGCGCCTTCTGCGACATCAGCGCGACCTCGTGAAAGCCCGAGAGAATGAGCTTGAGCTTACCCGGATAGGTGTTGATGTCGCCGACCGCGAAGACGCCCGGAATATTCGTCTCGAACGTCTCGGTGCGGACCGGGATGAGATTGTCTTTCAGGTCGATGCCCCAATTGGCGAGCGGACCGAGCTTCATCGTCAGTCCGAAGAACGGCAGGATCGCATCGCACGCGATCTCGAAATTCGAGCCGTCGTTGCGCTTGACAATCGCCTTCTCGACCTGACCGTCCTTGCCTTCCAGCCCGGTCGCCTGGCCGAGCACCAGGTCGATCTTTCCCTCGCCGGCGAGCTTCATCATCTTGTTGACGCTGTCGGGCGCAGCGCGGAATTCCTGCCGCCGATGCAACAGCGTGAGATGGCTCGCGATCGGCGCGAGGTTGAGCGTCCAGTCGAGCGCCGAATCGCCGCCGCCGGCGACCAGCAGCTTCTTGCCGCGGAAGGCCTCCATCTGGCGCACCGCGTAGAATACCGATTTCGCCTCGTACGCCTCGATGCCGGGGATCGGCGGGCGCTTGGGCTGGAACGAGCCGCCGCCGGCCGCCACCACGATGACTTTCACTTCGAACACCTTGCCGGCGTCGGTGGTGACGCGGAACAGCGGATCGCCGATCTTCTCAACGTTCTCGACCATTTCGTTGAGATGGAAGGTCGGGTGGAACGGCTTGATCTGCTCCATCAGCGCGTGGGTGAGACCCTGGCCGGAAATCTCCGGAATGCCCGGAATGTCGTAGATCGGCTTCTCGGGATAGAGCTCGGCGCACTGCCCGCCGACCTTGTCGAGGATGTCGACGAGGTGCGCCTTCATGTCGAGCAGCCCGAGCTCGAACACCGCGAAGAGGCCCACCGGGCCCGCGCCGATGATGAGGGCGTCGGTCTTGATCGCGTCGGTCTTGGTCAGCACGAAAATACCCTTGCGATATCTTTGCGGAACTTGCGGATTATTTGTATGGGCGATTGTCTAGCCGCCAAAATGGCACGGGGGAAGCGCAAATGCGCGCATCGGCAGGGCTCATCCTGGAACGTATCTAACGCCACCTAACGTATTGAAATCACTGGAGCAGCTGCTTGAACGACCAGCCTTCCGCCAGGCCCGCACGGGTGTTGCCGCGGCTCGCGCAGTTTCCCGGACAGACCCGCGACATCATTCGCTTCGGCGACCTCGACCCGCAGGGCCATGTCAACAACACGGTGTTTGCGACCTATTTCGAAACCGGCCGCGTGATGTTGCTGCGCGAGCCGAACAATCTGCTCAATCCACGTGGCGCCACGTCGGTTCTGGCGCGGCTCGACATCAATTTTCTGCGCGAGATGCACTGGCCGGGCGAGGTCACGATCGGCACGGGAACGACCCGCATCGGGCGGTCGTCCTATACGTTTCTGCAGGCGATCTTCCAGGACGGCCAATGTGCCGCGACAGCCGACGCCACGATGGTGATGATCGACGCCACGACGCGTAAAGCGCGACCGTTGCCGGCGGACGCGGTGGAGCGATTGGAGAGACTGAGGATTGGCGAGTAACGAATGGCGAATGGAAGCGGCAAACAGCTATTCGCCATTCACTATTCGCCCTCTTAGGCCTGCCGCTCCGGGATGCGCACCACGAGCCCGTCGAGCTCGTCGGTCACCTTGATCTGACAGGAAAGGCGCGAGTTCGGCCGCACGTCGTAGCCGAAGTCGAGCATGTCCTCTTCCATCGGCGAGGGACCGCCGACCTTCTCGCGCCACTCGTCCTCGACATAGACATGGCAGGTCGCACAGGCGCAGGCGCCGCCACACTCGGCCTCGATGCCCGGGACCGCGTTCTTGATCGCGGATTCCATCACGGTCGAGCCGGTCTCGGCGTCGACGTTGTGCTCGGTACCGCTGGATTCGATGTAGGTGATTTTGGGCATGCAGACCGGACGAAAACAGGGAAAGCCGCGCCGTGCGGCGGGCGGCTTCCTATAACGGCTCAGGTGCCTGGGGGCAAATCCCCCGGACGAACGGCAGAAAGGCCTAGTTCGCCTTGAGCAGATCGGCAATCACGGCGCGCGCCTCGTCGGTCGCCGCCGCGAGCGCATCGAGCGCGTTCGTCGCCTGAGTCCCTTCGGCGAGCTCAAGCGCTGCGGCCGCACGCGCGACGCGCCAGGCGCCAATCCCGCGGGCCGAGCCCTTGAGCGTATGGGCGAGCGTCGATACGGCGGCAGGCGTCGCCGCGCGCATGCGGGCGAGGAGCAGGGTGGATTGGCGGTCGAACAGCTGCAGCACCTCGCATTCGAGACCGCGGTCGCCGAGGGTGGTGCGCGCGAGGTGCACGAGGTCGATCGGCCGGTCATCCGGTGCGAGCGAAGGCGTGTCTTCCGAATCGATGGTGCGCAAGGCTTCCAGCTGCATGATGGCCGTCCCCAAGGCTTTGTGAATGAAGTTCGTTTTCGGCCCCGTCCCGGGCCGTTGACCGAAATTGGCACAGCAGCAGCCAACGGTAGGTAAATCGGGCTGCTGATTTGCCCGTCCGAAGGGCAGGGGACCACGGAAAAGGTTAACGGGCTGTAAAGGCGGCCTCGGGTTCCGGATTGTCCACAGCCCTTACGGGCTTTCCCCACAGTCCCACACCCTTGTTAACGATGATTAAAGGACCGTTACCAATCTCAGTTTCATTCGGTGTCATAGGGCGTTAGGATGCCGTTGACGGCGGATTTTGCGGTCTGGATGCCGCAACGTGCACGATCGGGTTTTGGGGAGATCTTGCTGCTCGCGCACAGCCTTATAGAGCCCACGGGCTGGACCCGTCGGGGCAGCGATCCCTTGTAAATGCGTTAAGGACGCGGACGGACTCTCATGGCTAACAATCCGAAACGAGTGCAGGACCCAACGGAAGCCGCAATGTCGGCGATCCAGGAGGCCCTCAACCTGCGCGAGGATCCGCCCGCCGCCGCAGCTCCTGCGCGGGGCAGCGAAGCTGCGTCGCCGGCGGCTGCTGATCCGTTCGCCAACCTCGGCGCCGGGCTCGACCTCGGATCTGATCGGCCGGCCCGCCGCCGTCCGACGCGCAGCGCGCCGCCGATCGACGAGGACTTGTTTCTGCAAGACACGCGCGAGCCGGCCGCGCGCGATGCGTTCACCCGCGCACCGACGCCGGCCGATCTCGAAGAGGTCAAGCCGATCCAGCGCGCCGCCAATGATGACCGTCAGGTGGTCGGGCAGATGCTGCAGTCGTTGCAGCGCCGGCCCTCGCGCGCGCCGTATCTCGCCGCCTTTCTGCTGTCGATCGCCTGGGTGGCGCTGGGACTGTTCATCGGCGTCTCCTATTTCGGCGGCGACTTCCGCGCGCTGACGCAGCAGGGCGCGCATCCGACGCTGTTCGCCCTCGCGGCCGGTATCGTGCTGCCGGTGCTGGTGTTCTACGTGCTCGCCCACATGATTCGCCGCGCCCAGGAGCTGCGCCTGATCGCGCGCTCGATGACCGAGGCCGCGATGCGGCTCGCCGAGCCGGAGACGATCGCGCGCGAATCGATCGTGTCGGTCGGGCAGGCGATCCGCCGCGAGGTTGCCGCCATGGGCGATGGCGTCGAACGCGCGCTCGCGCGCGCCGCCGAGCTCGAGGCGTTGGTGCACAACGAGGTCGCGGCGCTCGAGCGCGCCTACAACGACAACGAGCTGCGCATCCGCGGGCTGATCGAAGACCTGTCGAATCAACGTGACAGCCTGGTCGGCCAGGCCGAGCAGGTGCGCAACGCCATCACCGGCGTTCATCTCGGACTGACCCAGGACATCGCCTCGGTCAGCGAAATGGTAGCGGCGAGCGTCAACGATGCCGCGCAGCGCGTCACGCGCACCCTGGCGGAGAAGGGCGAGCACATCACGCTGGCGCTCGGACGCGCCGGCGACAACATGATCGAGGCGATCGGCGAGCGCGGCGGCGACCTGCTCGAGCAGATGACGCGCACCAGCGAGGAGGTCGCGCGCACGCTGGAAACCGCGAGCGACAAGATGACGTCGAACATCGACGTCAAGTCCGACCATCTTTCGGCGCAGATCGCCGACCTCACCGTCAAACTCGCGCAAATGCTGTCCTCGCGGCTCGATCACGTGACCGACAGCGTGTCGCAGCGCACGCTCGCGATCGCCGAGACGCTGATGCGGCGCACCGACGAGATCTCGACCAGCCTGACGCGCACGACCGAGCAGATCACTGACCAGATGACCGGCCGCGCGCAGGAGCTGACCGACACCATGGTCGATGTCGGCAATCGGCTCGCCGAGACGATTGCGACCCGTGCCGACGACGTCAACAACACGCTGAAGGCGACCGGCGAATCGCTCGTGCTCGATCTGACGCTGCGCGGCGGCGACGTGGTCGGCAAGCTAGAGGAGACCGGCTCGCGCATCACCGAGACGATCGTGACGCGCGGCGGCAAGGTCGCCGATACCTTCCGCGAGGCGGCCGAGACGCTGGAAACGACGATCAATGCCAAGGGCGACTCGGTGCGCGAAATGCTCGCCTCGCGCCTGCAGACGTTCGAGGAAATGTTCACCCATGGCGGCTCGGAGCTCGCCGAGAAGATCTCGCGCGATTCGCAGGCGCTCGGCTCGCTGATCACGCAGCATCTGGCCGAATTCGACCGCACCGTGAAGGTCTATGGCGGCGAGCTGGTCGAGCGGCTGTCGCAGCGCACCGAGGACGTGACCGACGCGATGCGCTCGCATGTCGATAGCTTCGAGACCCGCGTCACGGCGCGCACCGGCGAAGCCGCGAACGTGATGGACGAACGCATCAACCGTCTCGGCGAGGCGCTCGACGGCCGCATCGGTACGCTCAACGAGGCGCTCGGCGCGCGCATGATGGAGATCGCCAAGTCGCTTGCCGACGGCGGCAAGGAAGTCGTCAGCGCGCTGGAGAAGCGGATCGACGAGGCGAGCGGCGCGATCGACACGCGCGGCGCCAAGCTGGCCGATACCTTGAGCGGGCGCGCCGACGAGATCGAGAAGGCGATGCACGCGAAGATCGAGCAGATCGACACGACGCTGCAGACGCGCTCGGACGCGATCAACCGCGCCCTGCAGGAGCGGCTCGGCGTGATCGATACCACGCTGCAGATGCGCTCGGATGAGATCAACAAGGCGATCCATGCGCGCGTCGATCAGATCGACAAGACGCTCAGCGCGCGTGCCGAGGACGTCGACAGCAAGCTCGGCGGGCGTGCGCTCGACATCGCCAACACGCTCGATGCGCGCATCAGCCGCTTCCAGGAGCTGCTGGTCGGCCGCGTCGAGACCGTCGCGTCACAGATCGAGGTGCGCGGCCAGTCGGTCAGCAATGCCATCGTGTCGCGCATGGAGCAGCTCAGCCAGGCGATCCGCGGCAATGCCGGCGAGGCCGAACGCGCGCTCGCGCAGCTTGCGGCCAACACCGTGGAGGCGATCCGCGCGACCGCGCACGATGCCGAACGCACCATCGTGGGCGCGTCGTCGAACGTGTCCGGCGTGCTGAAGCAGGATGCCGGCGACGTCGAGCGGCTGTTGACGCAGACCTCGGCCACGGTCAGCTCGACGCTGCGCCAGGACTCCGAGGAGGTCGAGCGTTCGCTCAACTCGGTGTCGTCGCGGGTCACGTCGGCACTGCGGCAGGATGCGGGGCAGGTCGAGCAATCGCTCAATACCCTGGCGCTCAGCGTCAGCGCGGGCCTGAAGCAGAACGCCGACGAGGCCGAGCGCGCGCTGCTGACGGTGGCGGCGCGCATCACCGGCACGCTGAAGCAGGAAGCCGAGGATTCCGAGCGCACGCTGGTTGGCGCCTCGACGCGTGTCAGCAGCACGATCCGGCAGGACACCGCGGAGGCGGAGCGGGCGATGAGCGCGACCTCGTCGAACATCGCGACACGGATGCGGCTTGATACCGAGGAGCTGCAGCGCTCGGTCGCCAACCTGTCGTCCGAGATCAGCTCCTCGCTCAAGCAGGACGCCGCCGATGCCGAGCGCGCGCTGACATCCGCGTCCTCGACCATGAGCACGCAGATGAAGCAGGATGCGAGCGACATTCAGGCGACGCTCGGCGGCCTGTCGTCGTCGATCTCGGAGGCGATGCGGTCGAGCTCGCAGGACATCGAGCACGCGCTGAGCAATCTCTCGACCACGACCCTGCAGGCGATCCGCGCCAGCGCGCAGGACGCGGAGCGCGCGTTGACCGCAACCTCGACCGACGTGACGGCGGCGATCAAGCAGAACGCGGCCGAGATCGAGCGCGCGCTCGGCAATCTCGCGACCGCGACATCGGATTCGCTCAAGGCGAGCGCCGAGGAAGCGACGCGCAAGATGGTCGCGACCTCGACCGATGTCGCCGGCGCGCTCAAGCGCAATTCGGGCGAGGCCGAACGCTCGCTCACCACGGTGGCGACCGGCGTTGCGGCGGCACTGAAGCAGAATGCCGGCGAAGTCGAGCGCGCGCTGCTCGGCGTCAGCGCGGAAGTCGCGCGCGGCTTCACCGCCAAGGCCGAGGAGCTGACCGCGAACATCAATCAGCGCGGCAATGATCTCAAGCGCGTGCTGGACGAGAAGACCGGCGTGTTCCTGAGCACCTTCGGGGCGCAGGGCCAGAAGTTCTCGACCGAGATCGATCGCATCACGCAAACCGCGGTGCAGTCGATCGACCAGAAGGGGCAGATCTTCGTAAAAAGCATCGTGCAGAACAGCGACCAGATCGCCGCATCGATCAACGATGCGAGCGCATCGGCGACCGCCTCAATCGGCCGCACGATCGCGGATCTCGAGACCACCGCGCGCGGCGCGATCGATCGCTCGCAGAAAGCAGCGTCGGCGGCCGTCACCGAGATGATGGAAACGCACGGCATGCTGCGCAACGATACCTCGGCGCTGTTCGAGCGGCTGCGCGAGGCGAATGTGCTGCTGCAGGAGGTCCTCGGCGGCGCGACCGAAAACCTCGGCCGGATCGAGACGGCGCTGTCGGGCCGGGTCGCCTCGTTCGTCACCGCGATGAACGATATCGGGCAGCGCAGCGGCATCGCCAGCGAGCGGTTCGAGGCGCAAATGAAGGCGTTCCTCACCGGCACCGGCGAGGTGCTGCAGGGCATCGCGCATGCGGCGGAGAAGTTCGAGAACCAGGGCCGCGCGCTCGCAGCCGCGGCGGGCGAGATCGACGCCAGCAACAAGCGCACCGAGGACATGGTTGCCGATCGGCGCGAGGCGCTCGATTCCGTCGTCAACCAGATCGACAGCAAGGTCGGCGACCTCGATCACCGGCTCAAGCGCTTCTCGACGCTGCTGACCGAGACGTTCGAAGCGGCCGAGAACCGTGCGCGCGACATCGCGCGTGTGCTCGCCGAGTCTTCGACCGAGGGGACCAAGGCGATCGCCAATCAATATGAGCTGGTGCGCGCGACGAGCGACGAGGAGCGCCGGCGCACGACCGAGGCGTTGAACGCAATCTATGAGCAGGCGACCGGCGAGACCTCGCAGATATTCCGGCAGGTGAGCGATCGCTTCGTCGAGATCGTGCGCCAGATGCGCGAGATGAGCGGCGCGATGCAGCGCGAGATGGAGACGACGCGCGCCGAGCTGCGCAAGGGCATTCTCGAGCTGCCGCAGGAGACCGCGGAGAGCGCCGCGCAGATGCGCCGGGTGATCGTCGAGCAGATCGACGCGTTGGCCGAGCTCAACCGCATCGTCGCGCGCCACAGCCGCGACACGGTCGAGCCGGCGCGCCGGGCCGAGCCGGTTGCCCTGGCCGGCGGACGCGCCGAGCCGCGCCCCGCGCCGCGGATGGAGCGATCCGAGCGGCCGGAACGCGCCGAGCGTCCAGAGCCGATGCCGCCGCCGCGGCGTCCGGAGCCGCCGCGCCGGTCCGAACCACCCCCGCCCCCGCCGCCGGCCGCGGAGGGCCGTGGCGGCGGCTGGCTTTCCGATCTGCTGGCGCGCTCGAGCCGCGACGATGGCGCGCCACCGCCACCGCCGAGCGAAACGCGCCAGACACGCCAGGCGATCGAGTCGCTCGATTCGCTCTCGGTCGACATCGCGCGCATGATCGATCACGACGCGGCCGCCGAGCTGTGGGAGCGCTACAAGCGCGGCGAGCGCAACGTGTTCACGCGCCGCCTCTACACCTTGCAGGGGCAGAAGACCTTCGACGAGATCCGCAAGCGCTATCGCGCCGATCGCGAGTTCAGGCAGACCGTCGAGCGTTATATCGGCGAGTTCGAGCGACTGCTCGACGAGGTCTCGCAGGGCGACCGCGGGCAGGCGCAGGCGCGCAACTATCTCACCTCCGACACCGGCAAGGTCTACACCATGCTGGCGCACGCCGCCGGACGCTTCGAGGGCAACGGCTGAGGCTGTTCGCGGCGCGGACAAGAAAAAGCTCCCTCCCGCGCCGCGCGGGAGGGAGCTCTCTTTTCAGCAAAGAGCTACTGCGCCTTCAGGCTGGCGAGGCCATCGCGACAGGCGGGCGCCAGATCGGCTGAGTGATCGCGCAGGCATCTGACGATCCGGCCGCCGCCACGCTGCACGTCGGCACAGAATTTCTTCGCGTCGCCCATGCAGGCTTCACGCAAGGCCTTGCGGTCCTGCGCCTGTACGGCGCTCACGAACGCGGTGACGAACAAAGCGATGACCAGCAGTTTTCGAAACATCTTCACCTCATGCCGGGGTTGCGGCGCGGACGGCGGCCCACGATCGAGACGTTCTCCGGGGGACGAGAACGGCCGCCGCCCGCACCAACTCGTGTTGTCTTGCTCGCGATCCTGATACGCGCCGCGATGGCCGATCCTTCGCGCGATCCGCGCGAATGAGATCAGGGTCAGCGCAGGCGTTTCGGAACGAGGTTGGCGCGCGCCTCAGGCGAGACATGCGCCACCGTGTCGACGAACACATCGATGCCGAGATCGGCGAGACGCAGCCGTTTGTCGCGCGCGTCCGCGACCGCCGCGCGGAATTCCGCCTCGTTGAAGTTCGGACGCCGCAGTATCGCGATCGCGGCGCTCATGGCCTTCTGGAAATCGGCGTGCGCGGCGGCGAACTCGGCTTCCTTCTTCTTTGCTGCCTCGTCGAGAATCGGCCTGTCGGCGGCGGGAAGCCGCCACCGCACCATGCGCAGGAAGCCGCGCGGCGTGCTCGCGGCCGCGATCTCGAATCGACGCCAAGTATGGACACCAACGAAGCCGGCGAAGACCGCGTTGAGCGTGAGCGAGGCGATCAGGATACTGGTTGCGAGGCGCCGGCCGCGTGCGAAGGAGAACATCATTGAGCAAGTCCTTACAGAGAAAATCCTTGGCCGATCGAGTTCATGTCGAAGATCATGGTCAGCACGCTCGGCGCGTCCTCCGGAACGCTATCGGCGAGGGGGCCGATCGTGGCGGCCAGCGCGCCGATGCCGATCGCGCAGGCAAGTCCTGCGGCCGGGACCAGCCAGCGCGACAGCGCCTCGGTAAGCCGCGGGCGCGGCTTCTCCGCCGCCAGCGCGGTCACCACGCGCTGGATCGCGCGATCGATCCGCGCCGGCGCGACGTTGCGCGCGCCCTTATGCAGGACCGCATCGATCTCGCGCTCGCGCGCAAGGATCGCGGCAGCCTCCGGCAAGCTCGCAAGACGCATCGCCTCTGCGCGCACGCTCTCCGGCCAGCGCGTAATGTCGCCGCCCCAGCTCCCCGCGTGGCGGGTGAATTCTTCCAACGTCATTGTCGCCTCCCAGTCATCTCCAGTGTCGTCAATACGCGCTGTTTGAGCGCGCTGCGCGCGCGGGTCAGCAGCGACTCGAACGCGGATTCGCTCAGGTTCATCGCGAGCGCGCTGTCGCGGCCGCTCAGACCCTCGAAATGAAACAGCGCGATCGCGGCGCGCTGGCGCTCCGGTAATTCGCCGAGCGCGCAATGCACCGCGGCCTGCTGTTCGGCGGCGAGCAGCGTATCGAGCGCGCTGTCGCGGCCATCCGGCAGCTCTTCCGGCACCGCGGTGTGGCCGCTGCCATTGCGGCGCTTGCGGTCGATCGCGAGGTTCACAACAATCCGGTGCATCCAGGTGGTGAACCGCGCAACCCCCGGATCGAAGCTCGCCGCATTGCGCCAGATCCGGATGAACGCCTCCTGCGCGATGTCATCGGCCTCCGCGCTGGCGCGCACGACGGTCTCGGCAACGCGGATGGCCCGGCCCATATGGCGCGCCATGAGGCGGCGGAACGCGGCATTGTCGCCGGCCGCAACCAGCGCCATGAGTTCCTCATCGCCGTCGCCTTCCGCCATGCCGGGCCTAGTACGCCCCCTTCTACCGTCCGGTGACCATGATACGTCTTTGAAGGCAAAAGCCTTCGCGGGCGCCGGACCGCTGAATCGGGTATTTGGGAGCCCATGGCACTTTCCCTGACCATCCGCATCGAAAGCTGGCCGATTGCCGGCTCGTTTACGATCTCCCGCGGCGCCAAGACGGAAGCCCGGGTCGTGGTGGCGGAGGTATCGGACGGACGGGTCGTCGGTCGGGGAGAGTGCGTGCCGTACCCCCGTTACGACGAGACGGTCGCAGGCGTTACGGCGGCGCTCGCGGCGACGCGCGAAGCACTGAGCCGCGGGCTCGACCGGGTGGCGCTGCAGACCGCAATGCCGGCCGGTGCGGCGCGCAATGCGCTCGACTGCGCGCTTTGGGACCATGAGGCGAAGATCCGCGGGGAGCCGGTCCATGCGCTCGCCGGTATTGCGCCGCCGGGGCCGCTCACCACGGCCTACACGATCTCGCTCGGATCTCCCGACGCAATGGCCGCGGCGGCCGCGCAGGCAAGCAGGCGCAAACTCCTGAAGGTGAAGCTCGGCGGGGAGGGGGACCCGGCGCGCATTGCGGCGGTGCGCGCGGCGGCGCCGCACGCCGCGCTGATCGTCGATGCGAACGAGTCCTGGCGCGCCGAGAACCTCGCCGCCAACCTGCGCGCTTGCGCGGAGGCGGGCGTCACGCTGGTCGAGCAGCCGCTGCCCGCGCATGATGATGCGGCGCTTGCCGGGATTGCGCGGCCCATTCCGGTCTGCGCCGACGAGAGCGTGCACGATCGCGCTTCGCTCGCGGCGCTGACGGCCAAGTACGACGCCGTCAATATCAAGCTCGACAAGACCGGCGGCCTGACCGAGGCGCTCGCGATGGCGCGCGAGGCGGAGCGCCTCGGGTTTCAGCTGATGGTCGGCTGCATGGTGGCGACATCGCTCGCGATGGCGCCGGCCATGCTGGTCGCGCAGCGGGCCCGCGTGGTCGATCTCGACGGCCCGCTGCTGCTCGCGCGCGACCGCGAGCATGGGCTGCGTTACGAGGAAAGCCTCATCTATCCGGCCACGCCGGCCTTGTGGGGATAGCGAAGGTAGACGAGCGCGAGCACGCCGCCCGCGGCCGCAAGCGCCGCCATGGCGGCGTAGGCGTGACTTCCGCCGAGGCCATAGAGCAGGCCGGCCAGCGCCGTCGCGGCCGCCATCGTCAGGGTGTTCGCGGTCGCGATGTCGCCCTGCGCGGCGGCGCGTCCGCCTTCCGGTGCAGACTTCGTCAAGAACATCATGGTGCCGAGATGTGTGGCGCCGAATGAGAGCGCGTGCAGCAGCTGCAGCGGCGCCAGCACGGGCAGCGGCGGATCGAAAGCCGTTGCGACCCAGCGCAGCAGCGCGCCACCGGCGCCGATCAGGATCAGCGACGCCGGGCCGATCGACGGCGGCAGCCGGGCGCTCAGCGCGAACAGCACGATCTCGGCGACGACGCCGAGCGCCCACAGCACACCGATGATCGTTCCGCTGTAGCCCTTTGCGCTCCAGTCGAGCGTCGCGAAGCCGTAAAACACCGCGTGGCTTGCCTGCGTCAGGCTGCTCGCGGCGGCGATCGCCAGAAATTTCGGCTGGCGCAAATGGCTGTGGCTTGCGGCATGAGGCACGCGCGGTTCGGGCGGGACGCGCACGAGCATTGCGGCGAGCACCGCGACGACGCAATTGCCGCCGAAGATCAGCCAGATCAGATGCGGCTTGGCGAGCGCCGTAAGCAGCACTCCGCCAGTGAGGTTCGCCACGATGAAGGCGACCGAGCCCCACAGCCGCACTGGCCCATAGCTCCGCGCGCGCAGACGCAGGCCGCTCAGCGCATAGGCGTCGATCAGCGGCATCAGCGGCGCCGACGCAAGGCCGAACAGCATGGTGGCAGCAAGAATGGGCGGGAAGGCGCTCACGCTGCCGAGCAACGCCAGCGCGCCGACGGTCGCGACCGCGGCCGCGAGGACCGCGGCTTTGAGCGAGCCGTGCCGGTCGGCGAGACGAGTCGCGGCGGGCGTCGCCACCACGCGCACGATCTGGTAGGCGGCGAGCGTAAGGCCGATCGCGGCCGGATCCAGCCCGCGCGAGTAGAGCCAAACCGGGAACAACGGGAGCTGCCAGCCGGCGGCGAGGAAAAACCCCGCATAAACAAGGGCGAGACGTGTTGCGAACGAATCGTTAACGATTGTGGAGTCGGGATGTGCCATTAAACTGATCGTGACGATTCGTAAGGTAGTTGTCGCCTTCTACTCGCACACTCGGACCCGTACGGATCATGGCCAATCTCCCCGTTCCTTCGCCTCTGAACGAGGCCGACTACGAGGCGATCGAGAGCGCCGTGATGGAAACCGCGCGTGGGCGCTGGTTCCTCGCCGAATACGCGCGTCGTAATCGTAATGCCGACACCACGATGCTGCTCAAGGCGCTCGACCGGATCGAAGCCACGCTGAGCGGCAAGCGGACGGTCGATCCGGTGGAGCGCATCCGCTTCGATCTGGTCGAGATGTCGAAGGCGATTTCGCGCACCAAGGCCGAGATCGCTTCGATCAAGCCGGACGCCGATCATCACGGCAAGTTCGGCGAGGCGAGCGAGGAGCTCGATTCGATCGTCCAGGCGACCGAGAAGGCGACCTCCGACATTCTGGCGTGTGCCGAGCGGATTCAGGAAATCGCCTGGACGCTGCGCGAGCAGGGCGTGGACCGCGAGGTGTGCGACCTGCTCGACGCGAATGCGACGGAAGTCTACACCGCGTGCTCGTTCCAGGACATCACCGGCCAGCGCACCCGCAAGGTGATCCAGGTGCTGCGCTATCTGGAAGATCGCATCAACGCGATGATCAGCATCTGGGGGCTCGACGGCGCGATGGCGGCGGAAGCGGCCGAGCAGCGCGCCGTGGACGAGGACAAGGCGCTGCTGAATGGGCCGGCGAAACCGGGGACGGGCCTCGACCAGGCCGACGTCGACATGGTGATGGGCCCCGCCGCTGCGCGCCACGCGGCTGCGCCGCCGCTTGCCCCTTCGCATACGCCAGCCCGGCCGATCGCAACGCCGATGGTCGCGGCGTACCCCGTCAACGGCCAAGTGAACGGCCAAGTGAACGGCCAAGTGATCGACGTGGATCCGGTGGAAGCCGAGATCATCGAGGCGCGCGAGATCGACGGCGACGTGATTGAGGCCGAGCCGGTCGAGGAGGAAGCGACCGAGGCTGAGGTGATGGAAGCGCCGGTGATCGAGGCGAAGGCGGTCGAACCGGTCGTGGCGCCGGCGCCGCGCCCGGCCTCCGATCCGCTGGCGCCGATCATGACGCTGTCGGCGGAAGAAAAGATCGCGCTGTTTTCGTGACGCGCCACGTCATCCCGGGGCGCCGTGAAGCGGCGAGCCCGGGATCCAGAAACGTGAACGGCACGCCTCGCGCAAAATCTTGAGGATCGTGGCTATGGATTCCGGGCTCGCGGGCTTACGCCCGCGCCCCGGAATGACAGGAGATTGGCGTCACGCCACCAGTTTGCTGAACAGCTGCGGGTCAACATTGCCGCCCGACAGCACAGCGACCACGACCTTGCCCTTCACGTCCGGGCGTCCGGCGAGCAACGCTGCAAGCCCGATCGCGCCCCCGGGCTCGACTACGAGCTTCAATTCGCGGAACGCGAAGGCGACCGCGCGGGCGACTTCCTCATCGCTCGCCGCAATGCCTTCGCCGATCAGCTCGCGGTTGATCTCGAAGGTGATCTTGCCCGGCGTATTCGACATCAGCGCATCGCAGATCGAGCCGGTGAGGCGCTCATTGTGCTCGTGCTTGCCCGACCGGAACGAGCGCGCGGTGTCGTCGAAGCCTTCCGGCTCGGCGGTATAGATCTTCACGCTCGGCGCGCGCGCCTTGAGGGCGAGCGAGATTCCGGCCGCAAGTCCGCCGCCGGAGGCGCCGATCACTGCGATGTCCGGCTTCAAGCCGAGCGCGGTCATGTCCTCCATGATCTCGCGGCCGGCGGTGCCTTGTCCGGCGATGATGAAGGGGTCGTCGTACGGCGGAACCAGGGTCGCGCCGCGCGTGTCGGCAATCGACCGCGCGATCGCCTCGCGGTCCTCCTTCTCGCGATTGTAGAGCACGACTTCGGCGCCGAAGGCCTGTGTGCGCTCGCGTTTCGGCCGCGGCGCATCGAACGGCATCACGATCACCGAGGGCATGTCGAGCAGTTTTGCGGCATGCGCGACGCCTTGGGCATGATTGCCCGAGGAGAACGCCACCACGCCGCCGGCGCGCTTGTCCGCCGGGATCGAGGAGAGCTTGTTGTAGGCGCCGCGGAACTTGAACGAGCCGGTCCGCTGCAGCGTCTCGGCCTTCAGGAACACGTGCGCGCCGGTGAGCGCGTCGAGCACCGGTGAGGAGATCAGCGGCGTGCGCAAGGCGACGCCGGCGAGCCGCCGCGCGGCGGAATCGACATCCGCGGCCGTCGGGGGCGCGACTTCCGGTTTTTCTGCCATGCCCGACGGTAACGCCGCAAAGCCGGCCGAAGCAAGGCCGCGTCCTTCCCGTTCGCGGGTCTTTTTCGCGGCGCGCAGGGCCTTCAGGCGGCCCGCGAGGTGACGAGCGGCAGCGTCTCGGCGCTCATCGCCTCGGTCCAAGTCACGATTTCGAACCGTCCGTCTTCGTGCTCGACAATCGCGGTGCAGCTCTCGACCCAGTCGCCGCAATTGATATAGCGCACGCCGAAATTATAGTGATCCGCCGCGTGGTGGATGTGGCCGCAGATCACGCCGTCGACATGGAAGCGCTCCGCCTCGGCGGCAAGCGCCTTTTCGAAGGCGCCAATGTAGTTCACGGCGTTCTTCACCTTCAGCTTCGCCCATTTGGAGAGCGACCAGTAGGGGAAGCCGAGCCGGCGGCGGATCGCATTGAAGATGCGATTTGCCGTGATCGCGAAATCATAGGCCTTGTCGCCGAGCAGCGCGAGCCAGCGCGCGTTCTGCACGACGAGGTCGAACTGGTCGCCATGGGTCACGAGGTAGCGCTTGCCGTCGGCGCCGTCGTGGATCGCGTTCTTGACGACCTCGATGCCGCCGAAATGCGTGCCGTAGAAGTCGCGCAGGACCTCGTCGTGATTGCCGGGCACGTAGATGATTCGCGCGCCCTTGCGCGCCTTGCGCAACAGCTTCTGCACGACGTCGTTATGCGGCTGCGGCCAGTACCAGCCGCCCTTCAGCGCCCAGCCGTCGACGATGTCGCCGACCAGATAGATCGTCTCGCCATCATATTCGCGCAGGAAGTCGAGCAGCCGCTCCGCCTGGCATCCTCGGGTACCGAGATGAACGTCGGAAATGAAGAGCGCGCGATAGGTCCGCGAACCGTCGCTATCCTTCACCATCACCTGCCACCGCGATGCTGCATGCGGTGTGGTGACTGATTTTCATTGCGGTTAGATGACATCCGGAGCGTCCCGTTAACCCGAATGTCGGCGACTCAATTCATCGTTAATCAGGCGGCGTTCGCGCCCTGTGTCGGGAACTTGATTTCGTCGTCGTCGTTCACGGACAGCCGGTTCAACTGCATCTGCAGCTGCAGCATGTCCCCCTGGAGCTGGTCGCGCTCGCGCCGCGTCGATTCCAGCGCACCTTCGGTCACCTCGTGATCGAGGCGTTCGCGCTCCAGCGAAGACACGAGCTCCTGAATCCGCCGCTGGAATGCCTCCGCATTGTCCCGAAGCTCTGCCTCCAGCCGGGTCACGCGTTCGTTCGCCCCCTTTACGGCGTCCTCGGTCCGCTGCAGTTGCGTCTCGCGCAGCTTGAGCGCGTTGACCACGACCGTCGACTTTTCGATGATCTTGTCGCGGCCGGTCTTGGTCTCGCTCAGCTCGCTCTGCAGCTTCTCGATCGTCGCTTCCAGCTCGGCGATCTTCTTGCCAGCCTTCTCGCGGACATAGTCGGCCTCGCTCGCCTTCTGGTCGAGGGCGCGCATTTCTTCGCCACGCTGCGCCAGCAGCTGGCGCGCCTCGGTCAACAGTTTCTCCGCGGCCGCCGCGCGTGCACGCACCGCATCGATTTGCATCTGGACGCGCTCCTGCTCGGCACCGTGACGCTGACTGTTCGCCTCGAGCCCGGTGCGCAGCCGGTCGCGCTCCTGCGCGAGCTCGTTGTTCGACGCCTCGAGCACCAGGATCCGCTTCTTCGCCGTGATCAGCGCGGTTTCACTGTCGGTGAAGCGGCGCGCCGCGTGGGTCGCCTGCTCGGAGACCTGGTCGAGGGACTTCTGCAGCGACAGCGTTTCGCCGTCGAGGAAGTTGATCTTGTCGTTGGCGGCGCTGAGATCGGCGGCGAGGCGGCTCGCTTTGCCTTCCGCCGCGACGGTCTCGTCGCGCAGGCGCTGATTGTCGTCGCTCAGGGTGTTGACGCGCGAGCTTTCGAGCGCGAGCAGGCGCTCCAGATTGGCGACCGCGTTGCGCTTGGAAATGTTCTCGGTCGCGAACTCGGCCCGGCTGCGCTCGGCGTCGCGCGCCTCGATGCGCGCAAGCTCGAGCTCCTGGCGCAGCTTGTCGTTTTCGCCGACCAGAATCGCGTGTCGGGTCTCGAGCTCGTGTGCGCGCGCACGCAGCTCGTCGGCGCGCGTCGTTGCCTGCTCGAGCTTGCGGCGCAGATCGATGTTGCTGGTCTTCTCATGCTCGAGCGTGCGCAGCGCCTGGGTGGCCGGCTCGATCAGCTTGGTGAAGAAGATCTTGTACTCGTCGAACTGCCGGACCTTCATGCCGGCGTCGACGAGAAGGTTGCGCAGCGCCTCGTTCTCTTCGCCGATCTTGGCACCGGTCAGAGCTTCGTCGTCCTTGTCGGCGCGAGAAGGCTTGGGTTCCGGTGGGGTGTCGGTCGCCGTCGCGGACACTTCGGTTGTGCCGGCGGGAGGCGGCGCGTCGGCGTCCTCGCTCTCGCGTCGGCCGAAAATGTCGGTCAGTTTGGACATCGAAGCGCCCCCAAGCCCCGGGAACAAAGTATGAGGTCCGGCCGCCACGGCAAATTGCCTGCCGGCCGATATCCCCGTATTTGTCGCAGTCGGCTGCGTTTCAACGCAGCGACCTCCATCTTACGGTACCGCTGACGCAGCGGCATCGGTTAAGCCACGTAGAAGAACACGCAGAAGAATCACTAGGGGATATTAAACCATGGATCTCGGCATTGCTGGCCGCAAAGCCATTGTCTGTGCGTCGAGTCGCGGGCTCGGCCGGGCCTGCGCGCTTCGCCTGGCCGAAGCGGGCTGTGAGGTCGTGGTCAACGGACGCGATCGCGCAAAAACCGAGGACACGGCGGTCGAGATCGCCAAGGCGACGGGTGCGAAGGTCACACCGGTCGTCGCGGACGTCGCCACCGCCGAAGGTCAGGCTGCGCTGCTCGCCGCCATATCGGAGCCGGACATCCTGGTGAACAACAATGCCGGTCCGCCGTTTCGCGACTTCCGCGAGCTCGACCGGCAGAAGATGGTCGATGGCGTGGTCGGCAACATGATCGCTCCGATCGAGCTCATCCAGAAAGTCATCGAGCCGATGTCGAAGCGCAAATTCGGCCGTATCGTCAACATCACGTCCGGCTCGGTGAAGATGCCGCTTGGCGGGCTCGATCTGTCGTCCGGTGCGCGTGCCGGCCTCACGGCGTTTCTGGCCGGCGTTGCGCGGCAGGTCGCGGCGAGCAACGTCACTATCAACTTCCTGCTGCCGGGAAGCTTCGAGACCGATCGCCTCGAGGCGAACATGCGGAATGTCGCCAAGAACCAGGGCATCACCGTCGAGCAGGCGAAGGCGGCGCGCACCGCGACGGTGGCGGCGAAGCGCTTCGGCTATCCGGACGAGTTCGGCGCCGCCTGCGCGTTCCTGTGCTCGGCGCATGCCGGCTACATCACCGGCCAGAACCTGCTGATCGACGGCGGCGCGTTCCCGGGCGCGTTCTGATCGCCCAGGGCAGTCTACTCGGTGATCGGCTTGCGCCCCACCGGCGTCCTGCTGGTGACGCCATAATCGCTTGACTTGGCGCCATAGGCCGCGGCGGTGAAGCCCTCCGCGGCCAGCCCGCGCTTGAGCAGTTCGCGCACCGCGGCCGCGCGGCTCGGCATGCGCTTCTTGAAGCGGAAATCGTCCAACGCCGTCAATTCATCCGGCGTCAGCATGACCTGCAGTCGTTCCCCACGCGGTTCTTCGTTCATGACGCACCATCCCACGGTTGGACATGGCGTCCCGTGTCGTTCGACGCAACGCATTATGGGGAACATTAGTTTCTTACTCAATAAGCGCCTTCTGCATAATGAGCACCATCGTGTTATTTAAATATAGTGGTGTCCTTTCGGTAGTTGTAGCAAATATAGAGTAACATATGTAAATAATAATCGGCGAACGCAGTAGTACTCCCAATGTATATCTTGCATCTAAACTTGGGTCCCATAGACTGAAGCCATGAGCACGGTCACCATCGACGTTGCGGCGAATGACCCTGAGGCCGGTCCGGACTGTGCAAAATGCGCTTGCCGGACACGGCTCATTGGCGTCGAGCCGCACCCGACCAAGGCCCGCACGGATTTGCGGACCTATCAATGTCTCGCCTGCGAACACGTCCAAGCTGTCGTTGTACCGCTGATCTGACTGACCTGGGCGCTCAACGCGAGACGGCTTTCGCCCATTTCTCCGCCCAGCCTGCGAGCGGCAGCAGCAGCGCGAGCAGTTCGCGCCCGAGCGCGCTCAGCGCGTAGCCCTCGTCGGCATGCTGCTCGATCAGCGCCGCGGCGCGCAATTCGGTGAGTCGCTGGTTCAGCACGCTCGGTGACAGCCCGCCGCAGGCGCTCTGCAGCGCCCGGAAGGTGAGGGGCCGTTCGCGCAACTCCCACACGATGCGCAGCACCCAACGGCGACCAATGAGGTCGATCAACACCATCACCGGCCGCCCGCCGCGCGAGCCGCGGACCGGACGCCCGGGACGGAGGAAGCTCTTGGCCATGTCTTTTCTCCGAACGCGCGACAGGTTAGCACTTGCGCTACGAAAACAGAAGCAGTATCGATGATGCTACGAAAATAGTAGCATCGGGGTGACGGCATGACGGCTCGAATTGCTCCGGCTGAAAGGCCCTACGCGGACGACATGGAGGAAACGCTGGCGCGGCTGATGCCGCCGGGCGTTGCGCCCTTGCTGCTGTTTCGCACTGTGGCGCGCGATCCGCGCCTGTTCCGCCGGATGATGGCGGGCGGGCTGCTCGACAAGGGCACGCTGAGCTTGCGCGAGCGCGAGCGCGAGCGCGAGATCGCGATCGACCGCACCTGCGCGCGTTGCGGCTCTGAGTATGAGTGGGGCGTGCACATCGCGTTCTTCGGAGCGCGGGTCGGCTTTGCCGCCGCGGAGCAGCGGGCGCTGCGCGCGGCCGGCGCCGATACGGCGTGCTGGAGCGCGCGCGAGCGCCTGATCATCCGGCTGGTTGACCAGCTGCACGAGAGCGCGAGCATCGACGACGCGCTGTGGGGCGAGCTTGCGGCCGAATTCCGCGACGAGCAGCTGATCGAACTGATCATGCTGGCGGGCGCCTACCACATGATCTCGTTTCTGGTGAATGCGCTGCGGCTGCCGCTCGAGGATTTCGCGGCGCGCTTCCCGCAATAGGCGCCGGAAGAAAAAGAGCCCGGTGCAAGCACCGGGCTCGAGTTGGGAGGTTGGAGAGAGGTGAAGTCCAGTCAGTACGCAGTGCTCAGAAATCAGGAGCGGCGCTCGGCGGACCAGGTGCCCGAGCATTCGCCGCCGGCGGTGCGCCAGGAGCCCGAGCCGTCGGTGCCGGACATGCGGCCGGTGCCCGTGGCGCTCTGGCTGCCGCGCGACACCGTGACGGTCACGGCGCCGTTCGCGCCGACCTGGCCGGTGACGTTGAAAGAGGCTTCGCCCGCATAACCGACCGCGCCGTTCGAGATGCGCACCGGATAGCGATAGGCGCGATCGCAGGTACCCTTCTCGGTCACGATCAGAACGCTCCAGTTGCCGTCGAAGCTCGCCTTGCCGGCGGCGAGCGGGGCCGGGGCGGCCGGCACCGCCGAGGCGGCAAGGAGCGCGAGAGCGGTGAGGGCGCAAGCCGTGGTCTGGTTGAAGCCGATCATGTCAGTCCCCTGTCGTTTGGATCGTTTTCGAATTTCGTTGTCACTTGTCTAGCGGGCCCCTGTTTCCGGCGAATGTTGCGATTGTTTCGTGTGTTTCAGGTCTTGATGGTTCTGTTTCGCCGTTGAGAGGGACGCTTCTGCATTGACGACGTTCGGCGACCCCGCATTTCGACACGGTCGGCAAAGAAAAAAGCCCGGCGCGAGGCCGGGCTTGAAGTCGGGAGGTTGGAGAGAGGTGAAGTTCAGTCAGTACGCAGTGCTCAGAAAATCAGGAGCGGCGCTCGGCGGTCCAGATGCCGGAGCATTCGCCCGACGCGGTGGTCCAGGTGCCGGAGCCATCGGTGCCGGACATGCGGCCGGTGCCGGTCGCGCTCTGGCTGCCGCGCGATACCGTGACGACGACCGCGCCATTCGCGCCGACCTTGCCGGAGACGTTGAACGAGGCGCTGCCGGCGTACCCGACCGCACCGTTCTCGATCTTGACCGGATAGCGGTAGGCGCGATCGCAGGTGCCTTTCTCGGTGACGATCAGCACGCTCCAGCCGCCGTCGAAGCCTTTCGAGGAGGCAATGGGTGCCGCAAACACCGGCGCGACCGAGGTGGTCAGCACAGCCAGGGCGGCGAAAGCGGCGGCGCTGGTGCGGATCGTGCTCATCTCTTGTCCCCGTTGAAGTCCGAATTCCGTTGTCGTCAGAATTAACCCACGCCTGTTTCGGGCGGATGTTGGGTTTGTTTCGTCTGTGTCGTGCGTTCGCTGAATTGTTTCGTGTCTCGCAACTGGATACCGGCAGTCCGAAAAACAAGAACCCGGCGCCAGGCGCCGGGTTCAAGAGTTCTTGAAGCTCTCGTGAGGCTTAGCGCATATCCCAGAAAAGTGGGTACCGGTTTTCCGAAAAGGATATGCGCCAACGGCGAGTTAGGACGAGCGGCGCTCGGCGGTCCAGGTGCCCGAGCACTCGCCCGAGGCGGCTGTCCAGATGCCCGAGCCATCGGTGCCGGACATGCGGCCGGTGCCGGTTGCGCTCTGGTTGCCGCGCGAAACCGTGACGGTCACGGCGCCGTTCGCGCCGACCTTGCCGGAGACGTTGAAGGAGGCCTGGCCCGCATAGCCGACCGTGCCGTTGTCGATTTTGACTGGATAGCGATAGGCGCGATCGCAGGTTCCCTTCTGAGTCACGATCAGGACGCTCCACTGGCCATCATAATTCGACTTGGCGAAAGCCGGGGCGGACGCGGGCACTGCGCTGGCGGTGAGGATCGCGGCGGCGGCAAGAGCCGGAATCGCGCGAGAAATCAGGGTCATGGCAGCCTCCAGAACTTTTGTTTCGCTGTTAACGCAGTTTAACGCTGCGGGTTTCAGGCGATTCGTGCGGGTCGGTGGCAGTCGATTCTCGGAAATCATCTACGCGCCCGGCCCTCATTCGTTTCGTCGCGCCAGCGTTAACCAAGGTTCAATCCTGGGAGCTCATGACGTAACGGCACTTGATGCCGCGATGCCGCCATTTAGCAGCCGCACCCGTTGAATAAGATTAAATTGGAACAGATGTGCCGGAGGTATCGCCGCGGCGCCGGCCGGACGTGGTTAACGACCGGTTGTGACCGTCTTCGGCACCTACCTGCCGGCGGCGAGCGAGCCGCGCAGGGCTTCGCCGACCTCGCGCACGAACGGCTCGCCGGTCTTGCCGCGCGCGACGCCATTCTCGAACAGGCCCTTCATGAATTCGGTGTCGAACGCGCCCTTGCCCTGCTGGTCGGCGCCCAGCGCCGGGTAGGAGAGATAGAACGGAATGCCGTCGCGCTTGGCGGCGCCGTAGGCGCGGTCGATATTCATCCGCAGCATCGCCTGCACGCCGACCGCGATCGAGTGGCCGAGCACGAAGATCAGCGAGCGCTCGGTCATCTGGAATTCCGGATTGAGGCGATTGTTCGCGATCAGATACAGCTCGCTCGCCGGAATCTTGGTCCGCGCCGACGTGTTCAACATCGATTCCGGCGCCACAAAGAGCTGCGCCGAGAGCCCGCCATCGGCGTGCATCTCCTGCGTCTTCTTGCCATTGACTTCGACGTCGATCATCACCGGCGGAAAAAGTCCCGGTATCGCGGTGGAGGCCGCGAGCACGTCGCGGAAGAGCTTGAGCGCGGCTTCATCGCCCTTCGCGGCAATCGCCCCCATATTCCAGATCACGCCACGCTGCGCGTCGAGATTGGTGGTCTGCACCAGCGGCCGGCG
>Ga0081539_10002058_pt1 | contig 30147 bp, 26 predicted proteins | sample TabmetS4T2R2_FD_71023 | JGI IMG/M metagenome (GOLD analysis project Ga0081539, IMG submission 71023) | Tabebuia heterophylla rhizosphere microbial communities from the University of Puerto Rico - S4T2R2 | ecosystem: Host-associated > Plants > Roots > Rhizosphere ... | reverse complement strand
TTTGTTCCAAACTGACGCGGCGACTCGCCAATCGATCTGGAATGATCTACGACAGGATGTCGGCTATGCCTCTCTGAGCAACTTCCGCGATCTGGTCGCTTACTTTCAGTGGCTGGCTCCTGAGGCGGCGAAAGTACGCTCCTCGCTTTGTCTGTTGTCCGAGCTGTTAACGCTCGCTGGCTATGGGATCGGACCATCCAGGCCGATCGGGCTAATCCCGATCTACCGTTTAATGCGATTGCCCTGCAATTTGCCGCTAATGTTTGGCTATTGAGCAAGAAATTGCTTGCCACTCACTGCAGAGATGCGTATTTTACCATCTTGTGCCTTCGATTCTCATTTTTGATCCATGAAAAGATTGCGGCCCTTTAACCAGATTGCCGGACTGATTGCGATTGTGCTGATGGTTGCACTGTGGCCGCTGACTGTCTGCCTGTCAGGAAGGTCGATCCATCTTCTTGCCCCTAAACCCCACCATATTACTCTTCTCGAAAATCTTCCCGTCTTCTCCGATTTCGATGGGGATCACAGGCTAGACTACGCTGAGTTGACCTCAAATGGTCAATACAAAAGTATCCAGATTGAACTCAGCAATTCGCCGGGCAAGTCGCTCTCCTTTGACTCCGAAATTCCTGATCGAGGGAAGTTACTTGCGGGAGACATTGATGACGATAATGACGAGGATCTAGTCTGGTATTCGCGGAGCCAGCCGAAAAAACTCTTCTTCTGGTTTGGCGATGGACACGGAAATTTCACCTTCACCAATGAACCTCCACCCAACACGCAAAAATTAAGCACACTCTTATGTAAAAACTTCGAACCGAAGTTAGATAGAAAGGCCGGTCTCCTAAGATTACCCCGTGTGTCACGGCCTCCTGCCTCAACAGAGTTTGAGTTATCCAAACAACCTGCAATCCTTATTTCGCCAAAGATACTGTTTGAAAAGAGCGAGGAAGACATTCCTTCCGCGTTCTTTTTATCGATCCTTCCGAAGCGCGGTCCTCCGACTGGACTTTGCTGATCATTCTACTTCACCACTAAGCGCTTCATTAACGAATAAGAGTTCGCCCTGATCCCCCTACCGGCAGTTCGTAGCTGAATTTTGCCCATCCGGGTCAATTAAGGCGAAAAGTAGCTTATCAAGATTATTCCTTTGTCAGAGTTATATGGAACCCTCCGCTTGATTTTCCGATGACCAAGTCATTTCATAAATATTAATGAGATTCCATAAACTCTTGCGTCTGAATATGATGATTTGCTGGTGAAAGATCCAATACTCTCGGAATCATTAAATATTTCTTTTAGATAAGTTAGGAAAGATGTTTATGAACTATTCATGGATAACCAAGACAATTGATCTTAATTTTCGGTTGGGAGTCAGAACTTTATTTCGGAGAAGTTTTCAAGCCCTTGTTCTCGACGCACATTTCACTTCTCTGACCGAAAACCTAAATCAAAGTTACTCGCCTCCTGGAATAATCCCCTCCCAGATCGAGGCCATTCTAATCTCTTCATATCCAGTCGGAGATAAGTTCTGTGATTTAATCGGATCTATGCAGATGATCCGCTACGTGCCAGGTCAATTTAACCGTTACTATATCGACCTCAGCGGAGATTTCGCGCAATATCTCAGCAAGTTCTCATCGGCTTCTCGAAAGAAGTTAAAGAGAACACTTCGAAAATTCGCCGAATTTTCCGGAGGAGAGATCAGGTGGCGCGAATATCGCGAAAGCGAGGAGCTAGCGGAGTTTTACCAGCTGGCGCGTGAACTCTCGCAGAAGACATATCAAGAGATATTGCTTGAGGAAGGTCTACCGAAGAGTGCCGAGTTTCAACAGGAGATGTTGGACCTTGCTGCGCGAGATTTGGCGCGAGGGTATTTGCTCTTTCATGGCGACTGCCCGATCGCTTATACCTACTGTCGTGCACAGGGAGACGCTCTCCTTCTCTTCTTCGTCGGATATGATCGGCAGTATCAAGACTGGTCCCCAGGCACTATCTTATATTATCTGTCGATCGAAAGATTATTCGCCGAAGGCCGATTTCGCTTATTTGATCTGGGTGAAGGAGATTATAAGTATAAGAAGTTTTTCTCGACGGCCAGCATTCGATGTGCGGATATCTATTATTTTCGCTCTAATTTCCGTAACCGGCTGTTACTGAGATTACATTCCGGCTGGAATACTATATTAAGAATGGGAAGTAATAGTCTGGAGAGGATTCACTTGAAATCCAGTATAAAGAGATGGGCCAAGTCACATGCCATCATCGTACCGCTCTTGGTCGGCTATGAAGGTTTGGTGACAGTCATGATCGTTTATCAAGAATTGATAGAAAATTGTTGAGAGCGACAGAGTAAGTCGGAGCTAGATGAATATCCCATCGAGTGTTCTGTTGTTTAACATAAGAACAATTTGGAGGCACGGGCATCAACAGGAAAGAGATAAGTGAGCCGCTGATCAGTTCATCCGCGTTAGGCGCAGTTATGCCGGACAGCTTCGGTAGAGCGGTAGTGGACATGAGAATAAGACGCCGCTGAAAGGGCCAATTATCTTGAGCCGATTGAAAGAATGGATCGAAGTTTACTTGATTATCCCTGTTGTCTTTTGGGTAATCGGATTTGTTCTATCTTTGTTCGGGCTGGTCGTTTTCTTTTTATTGAGACGCGGGTGGGAACTTCTGAGAGGTAAAAATATTGCTTTCGACAATCACCAAGGCATTGGGAGAACTGAGGTGGAAAAAAAGGATTCTATCACAGTCAAGCAGCGAGAATGATGGAGCGATCAGAACAACATCATCAAACCTGCCGCGAATTATTTTTCTGGATTTGCTGCGCGCGGTGGGAACAATATTGATGGTGCAATCGCATACCATTGATGTGCTACTGGCCGATGTCTACCGCAGCTATGATTATACAGGATTCAAGGTTTGGCAATTCGTGCGCGGACTGACTGCGCCAACCTTTCTGCTCACGACCGGAATGGTATTTGTTTATCTGCTGCGATCGACTACCGCACCGCTTCGTCATAATCCCCGCGTTGTCAAAGGAATTAGACGATCGCTACTGCTGTTTGTGATAGGCTACCTATTGCACTTTCCGGCCTCTTCCCTCTCCGACATCTTGGCAGCTCCCCCCGAATCCTGGCGCACATTCTGGGCTGTCGATGTCCTGCAGTTGATTGGGATCGGGCTGTTGCTTCTTCTGTTTAGCGTCTGGTTGTCCGAAAAATTGGGAGGCAAGGACCGGATTGTCTTTGGGATTGCCAGCCTCGTTTTCTTCGTTGGCGCGCCCTTCGCCGAGCGAGTCAATTGGAATGCATTGCTGTACTGAGGTAAGCTGGGAACTGATCTTGCGCATGGCAGTCATGCGACAGATCTGTTCAATCTTTATCGCAAAATGACTATTGTAGCGACATTGCTGCTCACAGTCTATTATGGTGCCTTGCCGTTCAAAGTGACAGTAGGCAGAGATTATTCTTGGACGTGGAATCTTGAACTTGTTTTACAACGATTAGGGGCAGCCTTATTGTTGGCTGTTCTCATCATACGAGTCTCAATCAAAATGCGTAGCGTTTCTCCACGACTGCCATTGGTAGGCCGCCGTTCGTTACTGATCTATGTGACGCATCTCGTAATTTTATATGGCAGCCCATGGAATTACGGGATCAATCGATTCTGCGACAAGTGTCTCTCAGTTTGGTCAACAATGTCTGCCGCCCTATTGATGGGGATTGTCATGATTGGCTTGGCCGCAGCCTTAAGCAAAATGACTGGTAGTGGCAGATAACCGCAGCATGTCATATTCTTGGGCTCCAAAGAGGAGTCCGTCCGGCATAGACTGAGTGGAGGTTCTTTGCTCCACGTCTACAGCATTGAATGAGATCTATGAGATCATGGTGTTGCCATCTACAAAGGAACAGTTCTTTCTGGAGATTGAATACTACAACATTGCTATCTGGCCGTTGCAGTGGGTGCTCTATATGTTGGGCGTCTGGGCGATAGTTTTGGGATTACGGAAATCCACGCAGTCAGATCGCATCATCAGCTCGATTCTCGCGATCTTATGGCTTTGGATGGGGATTTTTTATCACTTTGCCATCATCTCGGCCATCAATAAAACGGCTTTTCTATTCTGTGTTCTGTTTGTTTTGCAAGCGCTGTTATTCTTACATCGGGGTGTCTTAAGCGATCAACTCTCCTTCCGAGTACACCTGGACAAACAGGGGGGCGCCGGAGCAATCCTGCTCATCTTTGCATTGCCCATTTATCCATGGCTGGCTTATCTCCAGGGACGGCGTTATCCATCTATACCGACTTTCGGGGTGCCTTCTCCGACGACAATCTTCACTTTCGGTTTGTTGCTGTGGTCTAACCGGCGATTGCCGCTAATTTTGCTTGTCATTCCACTTTTTTGGTCAATCGTGGGCGCTGCTTTGGCGTTGCGGCTCGGGGTTCACGAAGATTTTGCAATGTTAGTGTCAGGCTTGCTTACAAGCGGTATGTTATTGCTGCAGGAACGAAAGCGCGCAAAGGTTTCTACAAAAGAGGTCGCCTGAATTGATCACCCTTTAAGTGCGGCAGCTTTGAGTTATCTATTCTTCAGGCGAGGGCCAAAACTTCCGGCTCGATGAAGATAGCCTTATACGGCGAGCCGGGTCGCAAAATCAGCGCTCGGAAAAAACAAAAGGGGCAAGAAATGCTAAATCCCTTGTGCCTTTGCGTTTCAGCGAGTAATACCGTTCAATTGTTGTTTTGGTCGGGTTTCCGTTTCAGCAGCGGTCTTTCCGCATCGCTGAGCTTACCTGATGGCTGTTGCGGGTTTCGCTGGCCGCCGGGAGACGACTCACCATTCCGTTTGAGCGTGGGAAGTTCGGTGTCCGAATTCGCGCCTCTTGAAGAGTTCGTTTCAGAGTCAGTCGAAGCATCGCGCCGGTTGAGTAGTTGGCGATCTTGTGTCTTTGCATTAGAGATGCCGCTATCATCGGCTCTGCGGGCGCCGCTTGAGCGTTGGACGGCCACTATTATCACGGATCATTTGACGGTTCGCTGGGCTTACGGCCAGCAGCTGCGATCTGATCCGGCTGAATTCCGAGGTGCTGATCTGATATTCCCCTCGATCCGGGAACCGCGCAATCACCTCACGGATTTCTCCGATGCGGTCTCCCGTCAGAGGGTGAGTACTGAAGAGCTTTGACAGCATCCCCGGCTTCCGCTTGTCCTGCGACTGCAATTTCTCGAAGAAACTGATCAACGCGTGAGGATCATACCCGGCTGCCCAGATATACTGTGCGCCAAGACGGTCCGCCTCTTTTTCCGCACCCCGCGAAAATTTGAGGAAGGTCAGTGGAATGGCGAGCCCGGCAACTTGACGGACGAGGTAACCGCCAAATCCGCCGAAGAAGATCAGCGGGATCGAGGCATAGTTGAGCAATTCGCCTTTCGACGCCTGCTCGATCCCATGGCGCGCGATCACATGCGCAATTTCGTGCGCCATCACGCCGACCAGTTCCGCTTCGTTTTCAGCCGCTTCAATCAGTCCGCGATGGACATAGAGAAAGCCGCCAGGCAACGCGAACGCGTTGATCTCTGCCGAATCGATGACCTTGACCGTGAAAGGAATCCTGGCGTCGGAATGAATCACGATATTCTGCGTCAGGCGGTTGACGTACTCATTGATCTCCGGATCTTTAATGATAATCGAGTTGCGATCTACCTCCGCAGCCAAATAGCGACCTATCGCGGCTTCACGCTGGGGGGAATAGAAAGACAGTTGTCCTTTGTTGATATCGCGCCTTCCGATCTTCGTCGGATCATCTTTGTCATGCAACCGTTTGTTCTTTTTCTTCTCACCTTGAGCAAAAGCCGGCGCGGCAAGCGACACAGTGAGAACGATCACAATCGCTTTTTTGAACAGAGCTGTCCTCATCTCTCCCCCTCTGCTTTTCCGACCTGTGGAACTCCGGTTCTGATCTGTGAGATTGCTGTGTGGATTATAATCCAAAGCTGAGCTTGAGGTATGTCCCCACGCACGATGAGTGACATTTTTTAGTTAAATTGCATTCATCATTGATCCTGATGGCTCTTCTTCACTCAATCCGGATTCGTTAGCCGTTTCAGCAAGGTTGTTAATGGTTCGTGATTAAATCACAAATAGTGAATTGAATACCTGCGGTTCGCTCACATTAGAGCGGATTTTCAGAATTCCCCGCACCGTGTATGGTTAGCGGGATGATTGATAACTCAATAACGGAAATCAAAGTTCTCCGACTGGATGATCTACCTGTGACGTTTGCAGTCATCCAACAACTCGAAATCAGTGCGATTCTTGATCGCCTAGCGCCGCAGCATTTGAACTGGGTTGGAGACCTCAGTTTAGGACAAGTCGTGATTGGCTGGCTGGTCTTTATTCTTAGTACTGGTGACCACCGGCTCAATCAGGTCGAGAGTTGGGTCGATCAACGTCGCGATATTTATGCGGCTTGTCTCAGGCGGTTTGTGCGCGCCTTCGATTTCAGTGATGATCGGCTCGCCGACATCCTTGAGACGTTGAGTCAGGCCAAACTCTGGAGCCAGTTCGAGCTGGAACTCAATCGACGGATCATCCGTGTTTATGATCTGCAAACAAATTTTATCCGAATCGATTCGACCACCATCTCGACTTATGCCGCAGTCAGTCCCGATGGTTTGCTGCAGCTCGGCTACAGCAAGGACCAGCGGCCTGAAGACGCACAATTGAAGATTCAATTGGCGACACTCGACCCCTTGGGGATGCCCCTCGCGACACAAGTTGCCGCCGGCAACAGCGCGGACGATCCGCTCTATCTGCCGGCCATCGCTCAAGTCCAGGTGTGCATCGGTGTGGGCGGCAAAACCTATATCGGTGACGCCAAAATGGGAGCGCTCAAAACACGCGCAACGTTGGCACAGAGCCGCGATTACTATCTCTGCCCGCTATGCGAGAAGCAGTTACCGCCTTCACGACGCGAAAATTTGATCAAGGCGGCTGTGCGCGGCAAATTCAAATTGAGACCGATCAAACGTGAACGACGTGATCCGCTAACCGATGACCTGCTCTCGCAAGAAAAGATCGGCCTCGGGTACGAAGTCAGCGTGAGGCTCAAGGCCATGATCGATGATCGCGCCGTGCGCTGGAAAGAGCGTCGTCTGGTCGTGAGATCGTGTGCTTACGCCGAGTCTGAAATCGCGCAGCTTGAAAAACGACTCAAACGCGCCCAATCGGAATTACGCAACCTGGTGGTACGCAAACAAGGCAAACGTCGGCTCAGTGCAGACGAGGCCCCAGCAGCCGCCGAGCGGATTCTTGAGCGCCATCGCGTCAAGGATTTGTTGGCAGTGAAAATCACCACCAAGACGATCGGACGTGAAGTGCGACGCTATCAAGACCGCCCGGCAAGGACGCAGACAGAGAGTCAGAGCGCGATCTCTGTCAGGCGAGACAGTCAGGCGATCAAAGCAGTCAAAGAACAAATGGGCTGGCGCGTTTACGCAACCAACCATCCAAGCCTGAGCTTGGGTGCGGCAGTGCTCGCCTATCGCGAGCAATTCCGGATTGAAGACGGCATCAGTCGTTTGAAAGGCCGCCCGTTAGGATTGTCACCGATGTATTTGCAGACCGAGCCGCGAATGGTCGGGCTGATCAATCTTTTGACAATAGCCTTGCGCGTGCTGACGCTGATCGAGTTCCGTGTGCGACGCGGGTTGCGAGCCGACGGAAAACCTCTCAGTGGCATCTATGCCGGACAAAAGGGACGCCAAACTGCGCGCCCAAGCGCCGAGTTATTGCTCAAAGCTTTTCAAGGGATTGATGCAGTAGTAGGAAAGGTCAACGAGCAGTTGATTTCCTACCTGCGTCCCCTGAATACAACCCAACAGCGAGTCTTGAGTTTGCTGGAACTCGATGTCCAACTCTATGACAAGCTGCTGTCTGATTTTCAAAAATCTACTTTTAATGTGAGCGAACCGTAAGTGAATATGGAACGATTTGTGAGTCTTTATTATCCGTTTTCGTGTGCCGCCCAAACGAATCTGTCTATTGATCAGAATTCAGTCGAAGCTGGCCTCTGCAATGAAAGTATTTATGGTTCGGAGGTAAAGGTTTGTCCTGGCCCTGAAGTTGCTAATGTCCTGTGCGACTGCAATGAATCAGCACTAAACAGCTAGATTTGCGGCCGGGTTAAATCGAAAGGAATTTGCTATCAAGAAAGGGAGACATATGAATAAGACCTGGAAGAAATGGGTGATGGCAGCAGCAATGATCGCGACACTCATCCCAATGACAGGATTGGCGCATGGTAACAAGGATCGTCGTCCGGAAAGCATCAATGAACGTCAGCGTGAGCAAGAGGCGCGGATCCGACAAGGCATTCGCAGCGGCGAGTTGACGAGGCGTGAGGCCAGACGGCTCGAAGCCGAGCAGTTGAGAATTAGGGCTATTGAAGCTCGCGCGCGTCGCGATGGTGTTATCACGCCGTTCGAGCGGGCGCGCATCCAGAGAGAGTTAGACCAGGCAAGCCGCAATATCTATCGTGAGAAGAACGATCGTCAGGATCGTTTCCGGTAATACTTCGCTGAGGCCTATCTGAAAACTGATATTGACGACAGACGGGTATCTCATTGATGCATGTTGAAATGAGGTACCCGCAATCCTCCCGGAAGTTATTTTGGCCTATAACTCCTTCCTCATAGCTGAATCATATGAAATGGGTGCGGCTCCGTTTTCACGACGCTTTTCAGTCCTCATTTTACCCGCCTCAAATTTGAGCCCTTTCTTTGCGGCGCAAGCGGTGAAATGGGCTTCGGGACCTTGCCACCCGCATAATGATCGGCATGGTTACGCTGATATTCTTGCCGGAGGTGGAATTTCCAATACTCGTCAAAATCGCCACTAGCCTGGATTTCCACGCACCAGGGAAGACCTAACAATTAGCCCCTTTTTTCATCGAAATTCCCCAGAAACTCACAATTCTGCATTATTCGCTCTGCCGCGCTGATATACAGACTTCCACGCCTTCTTTCTGATATTTAGATTATTCTGTTGCGAGGCTGGATCGCCTTTTGCCTTATTTCATCGCCTTTTTGTCAATAGCCTCCTGAACCGTTGACAATGCATGCTTCAGTTTGACATCGTGGAAGTATGTCTGACAGACTACCGAATGCACTAACGGACCCGGCTCGCTTCTTTCTTGAGCCCTCCAATACTCTCCATCGCCAATACGAGGCTTTGCGTGCTTATTTTGTCGAGGGACTATCTTCGACCGAGGCCGCCGCCCGTTTTGGCTATACTCCGGGCAGTTTTCGCGTCCTTTGCCATCAATTTCGCCAGCACCCCGCCCGGCAATTTTTTGCCACCGTTACCAGAGGCCCCCAACACTCTCCAAAATCGGCTTCACTTCGCGAGCAGATTGTCACGCTACGCAAACAAAACCTCTCGATCTATGACATCAGCCAAGCATTGGCCGACACCGGCCAGGAACTGAGCCCCGCGACTGTCTCCGCTATTCTCAAAGAAGAAGGTTTTGTTCGCTTGCCGCGCCGTGGCGACGATGAGCGACCGGCAGGTGCCCAGGTAGCGAAAGGCGATGCGGCCGATTGCGCCAAACTGGACCTTGCCCCTCGACGCTTGCGCACCAAATTTGGCGGCCTCTTCCTGTTTCTTCCCGATCTGGCCAACCTCCCTTTTGACGCCATGCTGAAAAAAGCCGGGTTGCCCGGTTCCTCTCAGATTCCAGCCGCACATGCCTGGCGTTCGTTGTTGGCCTTGAAACTGTTCGGCAACGCGCGACCTTCCCACGTCATGAGTCTGGTCTTTGACGAAGGATTGGCGCTCTTTGCTGGCCTCAATCTCATTCCCAAGCGTGCATTCCTGACTGAGTACAGTTGCCGGGTCAAGCCGGATTGCTATCCCAAGCTCATGAGTCACGAGAACGATTCGCACAAAATCCGCCAAAATTCTAATCTTTGCCGGAAATCGGCGTTGATTCTACCGAATGGACTCCTATATTCGTCACTATAATCGGTCCTCCATTTTTCCCACTCTCAACTTATGGAGGACATTTGCGGATGCCGAGCGTTCACGAGACCGCATATCCACGCCTGAAAAGCTCGTTCTCAGAGAAAGAATTGAACGAGGTTTTTGCTCCGACACCCGAAGAATTCAACCTCGCCCATTCGATCGCCAAGAGCACGCCGTTGAAGATCGTTTTCCTCGTTTTGCTGAAAACCTTTCAGCGGCTGGGATATTTTTTGCCGCTTCACAAAGTGCCGCGTCAGGTCGCCGAGCACATCTCACTGATTTATAGCGTCCATTACGGAGCCATTGAATGGGAGGCCTACGACGTCTCCGGCTCACGTTATCGATTCATTGCCCGGATTCGCGAGTATCTGGGAATCAAACATTTCGATGCGACGGCGCAACAAATTCTGTCGACCGCCATTGAGCAGGCCGCTTTGCTGCGGGACGACTTGGCCGACATTGTCAACATTGCGATTGAAGAACTCGTACGGCATCGTTACGAATTACCGGCTTTCCGGACATTGTGGGATCAGGCGCAACGCGCGAGAACGACGGCCAGCCGCAAAATCTTCGCTCAGGTGACTCAGGCTTTGGGAACTGATCGTTGTCGTCGAATTGATCGATTGCTCGACGTCGACGCAAGTGGTGGGAACAGAAGGTCGCTCTGGCATTCGTTGAAATTGGATCCGAGGGCGCCCACACTCAAGCAGCTGCGGATCTGGATCGAGCGGCTTAAGTGGCTCAAGTCCCTGGACCTGCATGCGGAAAATTTCTTTACCGCCGTTTCCGCAGCCAGACTCCAGTCATATGCCGTAGAAGCGCGCAGCCTCAATGCTGCACGTATGTTGGAAATGGAGCCGCAAAAAAGATATACGCTGGTGGCCGCGTTGGTTCGTCGTCAGATCGCGCGGTGTTCGGACGACATCGGTGAAATGCTCATCAGGAAAATGCGAAAGATGCATCGGCGGGCGCATGAAGAATTCCAGCAAGCCTTGCTGCGCAGACAGACGCAAACCGATCAGCTCCTGATGATTTTATTCCAAGTCGTTTCGATCTGGTTGGATGAGTCACCCGCTGATCATAAACAGACTGCATTGGGATCACTTCTCGATCACCAGGCGGAATCAGTGATCGAACTTTGCCGCGTCCATCAATCGCTGATCAGGAACGACCATCTCGGATTTTTATGGAAGCACTTTCGCTGTCATCGTGCGGTTCTCTTCTCGATTATCGAGGAGCTCAGATTGATTGCGCCGGGCCGCGATAACAAACTTGAGCGGGCGATCGCATTCCTGAAGCGCCGGCGAAGGAATCAGGAAGAATGGATGAAGATCGATTCTTCCGAAGGGAAGCTCGATCTCAGTTGGATTCCTGATCGGTGGTGGAAACAAATGACGGGGCGGGAAAAACGCGCGGCGAAAGTGGAGAAAGTCGATCGGCGATATTTCGAAATGTGTGTTTTCACTTTGATCGCCGAAAGTTTGCAAAGCGGAGATTTGGTGATCGAGGGGAGCGGCAAGTTCTCCGACTACCGGGATCAATTCATCAGTGACGCGGAGTTCAAGAAGGCGGCGCCGGAATATTGCCGGCAGGCCGGACTGCCGTCGGCAAGCAGGCAGTTCGTCGATCATTTGCACAAATGGTTGAGCGAAACAGCGCGAAAAGTCGATGTCGCATCGCCGGAGAATGAATGTCTGAGCATCGAGAACGGCGAGCCGGTCTTGCGGAAACTCGATCGTCAATCGACGCCCGACAATCTGCCGCTTGTCAATCAGATGGTGCGGGAACAAATGAGGCCGGTGAATCTGATGGACGTCCTGATTGACACGGAAACGTGGCTTAACTGGACGCGCCATTTCGGGCCGCTCTCTGGCCATGAGGCGAAACTCGACGACCCGGTCTTCAGATATTTGATGACCGTTTTTACCTACGGCTGCAACCTCGGTCCTGCGCAAACGGCGCAAGCGATGAAGGAGACGGATTCTCATCAAATCGCCTGGATCAATCAACGCCATATTTCGGAGGCGGCTTTGGATGAGGCGATCACTACGGTCATCAATGGCTATAACTGTTTTCTGTTGCCCTCATATTGGGGAACGAACGAACGGGCCTCGGCGGACGGAACGAAATGGGATCTTTATGAACAGAATTTGCTCTCGGAATATCACATTCGTTACGGCGGCTACGGCGGGATCGCCTATTTCGTCATCAGCGCAAAATATATTGCTCTCTTTTCGCATTTCATCCCCTGCGGCGTGAGGGAAGCGATCTACATCCTCGACGGCTTGATAGAAAACAAAAGCGAGATTGAGCCCGACATCATTCATTCCGACAGTCATGGGCAAAGCGAATCAGTTTTCGGCCTGGCCTATCTGCTCGGAATCAAATTGATGCCGCGAATCAAACACTGGAACCATCTGAGGTTCTACCGCCCTGATAAAAAGACGCGATATGAACATATCGATGCGCTATTCAGCCATCACATCGACTGGAAACTGATCGCCGAAAACTTCGATGAAATGCTGAGAACGGCCGTCTCGATCAAAGCCGGGAAACTATTGCCTTCGACGATCCTGCGCAGGCTCGGCTCATACAATCGCCGAAATCGCCTGAATCAAGCCTTTCATGAATTGGGACGTGTCGTCCGCACGGAGTTCCTGCTCAATTGGATTTCGGATTTAGATTTACGGCGGATCACACTTGGAGCGATGAATAAGAGCGAACAGTTCAATCGGTTTTCAAAGTGGGTCGCCTTTGGCGGGCAGATCCTGGAGGAGAATGATCGAGACGAACAGCGCAAACTGATCAAGTACAATCACCTGGTGGCCAATTGCCTGATTTTCCATAACGTCTGCGGCCTGACTCAAAGGCTGCATGAAATGAGAAAAGAAGGAGTGACCATCGATGCCGAAACGTTGAGCCGTCTCAGCCCGTACATCACTCAACATGTCAATCGGTACGGGGAATATCGGATCGATCTAAGTCGACGAGCGCCGCCGATCAATTATCAGTTGCCGATTCTTATGTATTGAGAGGTGATAAGGTGGGCGGCGATTGGCGACAAGAAACACTTCGCTTTATCGCCGTCTCTCGAGTATTAGAATTTTGGCGGATTTTGTGCGAATCGTTCTCGTGACTCTACTACCAGAGATATCCAGCAATTAACTATGGCTTTAGAACAAGCTTGATCAGCGAAAATTGCCTCTCCCGTTTCATATTGCCTCAATTAAAAATCTTACTTTCAGGGCCAGCGAATCACCAAGATTTGAGTTGATCACGATGCCTGAGCAAATCTCATTTCTGATCATGAGCAGTACATTCGCGACCATCGGCGCGAATGGATGGCGTTAGCCATCCTTAGCGGACTATCAGCCGCAGCGAGGATCGCAGTCAAGGGCGCCGCAGGCGCCGTGAGGCGAAGCCCTTGACTGCGGCCGCAGCGGAGGCTACTTCCGGAAGGTAACGGTTCCAGTCATTGACCGTCAGAGCATGATATTTATTCGATAGCTTCTGAGATGAGCGTCTCCGATTGGACCGACAGAGATTCTGCCACCATCATCTCCGGATGAATGATCATTGGGCAAGGAACGCTTCTCCTGGCTCTCCACTCTTTCGCTCGGCGCTGAAGCGTTCGCAACTGACCATCGCTGAATTGTCCCGGGTAATTGCGCTGAAGCTCCTGAAAGAGCTCCTTGACACAGCGGTCTGGAGTCTCCTCCAGCTTTCGTTCCACTTCATCCCAGACCAGAACGAATGGATCAGGTCGCGTTCGCCACGTGCGCCTTACCAAGTGATGCTTGGTCGGCTTGTGACTGCGTCTCCAGAATCGCTGGCGAGGTCCCGATGAGTTAACTCGGGGCTCTGCCGGAGCCGGCTCTTTGGGCTAGCTCGGCGTCTGCTGCTGGAGAGAGAGAGGCGAAGTCTCAGCTTGCATCACCGGCGCCGTCTCGGCTTGGCGCCAGGCGTATTGCCAAAGCGAATCCTGGAAGAACTCCAACTGCCGGAGTAAAGAGATCGGATCAAGCTGTTGATATTGCGCCCGCAACAGAGTCTTCGCCTCTTCTGAAATGTCTTCTGAGGCCAGTACCCGCTGATATGGAGTCTGGGCTCGATCATATTTCTTGGTGACTTTGCTACCCTCTCGATGTTTAGAGACCAGTTTCAGGGATGGCTGAAAGAAATTGACATAGAGCCGCAACACCCCATAGAGGGCGGCCATTTGGTGACGAGCAGCAGGGCCTTCAAAACGATCATAACCGACTGTGCGGCGGACGACCGATCCATTCTTCTGCTCGACGTGACACTGATCGTTCTTTTTATACGGGCGCGAACGCGTGAAGGTCAGCTGTTCTTCGCGACAGAAATTGAGCAGCTCATAGTTGATGAACTCAGAGCCATTGTCGGTATCCAGTCCGAGCCAGGGAAAGGGCATGAGGCCTCGCGCCTGTTTCAAAGCCTGCAAGACCTCTACTTGATCGTGACTCAGCAAGGCCAAACACTCCGTCCATCCGGTCGCGACATCAGTCACAGTCAAAGCCGAAAGATAGGCGCCGCCAGTCGAGGTGCCGCAATGCGCGACGAGATCGACTTCCAGAAAACCTGGCTTGAGATCGTTCCAGTCGGCGAAAGTGCGAATCGGGATTTGATGTTTGAGCAAAGCGCCGGGACGCGTCGCCCCCATGCCTCGCTGGCCGGTCCGACGCACATCCGCTAACAACCGATCCATGGTGGCGGGGCTGATCTGCAGTAGCTTCTCCCTGACCTCTGACGTGAGGCTGAGATGACCATGCTTTTCCAGCGCCGAAACAAACTCCGGCAAAAAAGGCGCGAGCCGTTTGGAGCAAAGGCGATTAGCTGCCCTCCAAACCACCGCCAAGGTATCTTTGACGCTTTCTGTATAGCGGCGTGAACGACAATGAGGTTTTCTTTCGACCGGATCGGAAGGCTTGGCCGACTGGACCAATATCGTCACAGCATATTTTCGATGATAACCAGTGGCGGCGACAAACTCGTAGAGGATACGATGTTTATCTTTGCGATTGGCAACTTGATAGCGGCTGCTGACGCTATGCAACAATTCGCGGCGTGATCTGAGCTCCATAGTTTTTTGCATCCTTTCCATCCACTCAGTGTAGGCCAGGAGTGGATGGATAATGGGTGAGCAGCCAGCCGCTCAGAGTAAGATTTTTGATGAGTCAATGCGCTGATCATTACAGATTAGCCATCCGCGCCGAGAGAGGAACAAACGGGCTACTCAATTACGCCGGAAGACAAGCTGATTTTTGACTATGGGGTTAGCACCAGCCGTTTCATAAGAGGTACCATTACGTGACAGAGATCGTCGACTCTCTGATTCCCTCCACACTTTTGCGAGAACCTTGGCAAGCCCGGCTCTCGAAAAGGCACGGATAAACAGAAATATCTTAAGCTCGAGACTTCGGCAGAGATTTCACGGAGGTAATTCGCGCTGCGTCACAACAAGCCGGATCACTTTTGCCATCATCGTCGAGCAAAGGTGTTATTTTCGATTTAGTACAGTCATAATTTTTAGAGAGACCATAAGCTGGTTTACCACTCGGGCGCTGGAGGGCATGCGAATGATAAAGAAAAGCAGCACAATTTTGATAAGGAACGATGTCATTATCATTTTCGTAATCCTTATCCAAATTGCTTATAAGAATTCGATATTCATCGGTTTTCAGTTCTTGAGAATGAGGGATGCGAAAAAGCGTAATCCATTTCTTTCCCTTCCTTGCTTTTAGAACAAGCAATTGTTCGTTTGCAAGGTTGATATGAGCTTCAGCATATTTAGCAAACTTACCCAATATTTTTTTGTCTTCCGGGCCTAATCCCCCCCAATTTCGAGGTCGTTCTCCGTAGCAATCTAGAATTTCTCTCAACACATTTTCACTTACTCGGCAAAATTCTTCATCTTCGGATAATTTGCTGGTGGTAAGCGTACCGTGAGTAATGAAGATGGAAGGCTCATAATAACCTGGCATAACTGTAACTGCTGGGCCGTAAAAGTCCTGATCTGCCAGGTTGAGAATCCGATCAAAACCTTCATGGGCGATTCTCACACCCGCTGGCGGCACCTCAACTCCCTCAATTCCCTCGACACTGAGCTTGAGCTCAGAAAAGTTCTTAACTTCGCGATGTGTGAAGCTGAGCGGGTTTCCGACCATTCCTACATCACAAGGATTGACTCTGCAGGACATTACTTCTCCACAGATCTTCTTCTTCACCTCGATCCTAACTGCATGTTCGTCGTCGCCGGTTTGGGTGAGTATGCCTGCCTCGCAGTGGCTGTAGACTTCGTTAAGAGGTTCAGGAAAGCAGAAGAGCAGAAGACCCTCAAGTCTGACTTTCACGTTGTAATCTTTCATATTTCGTCTCCTTAAATTTAGTAATAGGATTATGGTCGAGACTCAGAACTCGCTAAATCCGCCAACGGTAATGAAAGCAGCCCAGTAATAGGGATGCTGATAGCTTACGGTGGCGCGAAGCATCTCCAGTTGCCCGGCTCTAAGGGCCTCTACTGTCGATCCTGCCGCCTGCTTGCGCGTGCGGTGAAAAGCGACCATTAACGCTTCTGTTGCCGGCGCATCCACAGGCCAGAGGCTCGCGACTACGAGGGGCACACCGGCGGCTTCAAAGGGGCGTGAAAAGCCAATTGCGCCCTCGCCACCAAAGTAATCTTCCACCCTCGTCTGGCACGCGGCCAGGATTACCAGCCGTGGCGACAATGCCCCCAGCCGGTAAAGCTCATACATCTGGAGCACGCCTTCTTGCGGCGACCCAGGCGATGCCGCCAATGGCATCCGGGACAGCATTGGAGACCAGGAATCGGCCACGTAATGCGTTGCAAAATGAGCGACATCCACCCGATTCAAATCGCGTAGCAGGGCATGTTTTTCCGCCTTTGCGCCGGCGAGCGATACAACTTGGGGGTAAAAGGACTCAATCAGCGAGGAGTTCTTGGGCGATGATGTTTCAACGTCCAATGTCGGAAAATCGTTCGGATCGAACTGTGGATTCCATACCGCCAATAATCGCTCCGGGCGAACGCCCTTTTTCTGCCGAGCCTTCTCGGTCGAGTTGAGAAACATGCTCGCGCTCGATGCATAGATCAGCCCATATTTCTCCACCCAAAACTTATCCGAATTGTTCTCGGTGAAAACCAGCGCGGCGAAAGGGAGAAGCGTCAGAACTTTGTCAGGGACGATGCAAATCTGCTTTCGTTCGTCCAGCCGGTCTTCGACAGGTTTAACCAATAGGTTGTAAAGCTCCTTCGCCGGTTCTCGCCAACGCTCATCGATCTGGCTGGGCTTCCGATTTATCAGCGCCAAAAATTGATTAATCCGCCTGGTAAGTTCTGAAAGCGAAACTGGTACGGCTTTACACACCTCTCCCGGCCTTGATTTATCGATCACCCAGATCAGCAGTTTGTCTTCGAGGGCGGCGTATTCGATCAACTGTACCTGTTCTGGCAATTGGCGACGAATCTCTTCTGGATCGGCGGGCGGGTTTTCGCTGCTGACTTTCAGTTCAAGAGCGTTAGGGCTGGCCACCAAATTCCACCCACGACGGCTGATATCCAGCAGCGAGCGGGCGCGGCAATACTCCGAATATTTCAGAGCTTGTCGCGGATTCCCCAGTCTGGTAAAAGCGAACTCTATCGCCACGTCGTAAATGCCTTGTTCCTGGTCGAAAAAACTATTTCGGTTACTCTCCTCCTGAATTTGCTGGCGATACTTCTCGTAGAGTTCAATGACCTGGTCCAGTTCCGCACAAGCCGCTTGATCTTCCTCCTGTGCGATGAGCGTCAGCAGCCTGCCCTTGGAACCTGCATAGAGATAGATTTGCCTACCGCTCAACCGAAAGAAATCAATTACCTGGTTGAAGACTTTTAAAGCCTCGCCAAATTTTCCGGCCTCACGATAGACGCCTCCAAGGTGAACCAGCCCATAATGAACGAGCTCTTGACCAGTTCGATCCCCTCCCAATTGCCGACCGATAGCGATGCCGCTTTTCAGGCTGACGATTGCCTGATCGAACTTTTTCCACTTCCCATAGAGTAATCCCAGATAAATATAAGCACGCGCTTTAATGCGTGGGCTGTCTGTCTCTTCTGCCATACCAACAGCTTCTAATTGAAAGGCGCGCGCGGCTTCGAACATCCCCAAGCGGCTTAGGCTGAAACTGGATATATGATAGAAAGCGATCGCATAGCGAATCTCCGCCGCAATCTCGTCAGCAAAAAGCATGCCTTGCTGCGAGAGACGTAACGCTTCGTCGTGCCTTCCCAAATACTGGTAAAAGCCTCCACGAATATACATACCCCGGATCACGCCAGTCTGATCGCCCACTTGGGCCGATAGTTTCTGACATTGCAGCGTATCGTCGATTGCATTGGAAAATCGTCCTATAGCCTCGTGCCCATTCGCCAATCCGCAAGCGGCATTCGCCTGCATCCAGCGATACTGCTTCCGCTCAAAGAGGGGAACCAGTTCGGTAAAGATCGGAAGGTTTCGCTCTGTATCCGCGCGTTGATGGTGACATTGGCCGATCCAGGCTGTCGCGAAGAGAGACTCGCCAGCATTCCCAGCTGCCATGAATAACTGTTTGGCATGCCCATATAACTCGATAGCGCAATCATTCTCCGAGCTTCGATAGAATTTATATGCCCTCCGCATTAAGTCTCGCGCCCGGTTTGTAAAGTTAAGCTGTTCAGGCTGAGCCTGCTGGTAATAACGCGCCAGGTCTTCGGTAAAACGATCGCCGGTCTTCCTGCGGGAGAGGCTGCCGAGATGTAAGAGCACTCGCAGCTTATCTTCAGCTTCATTTGATTGCCCGCCAAATTTCGCAGCCAGGAAGCTATCAACAAGCCTTTCAACTATTTCATTTCCGCTGAAAGAATAACTAAGACTAAACGTGCGTAATATTCCTTCGTCGTCGCCGGTTTGGACGGCGTGCAAGAACTCCTGGTAGATCTGCCCCTTGCGCTGGGAGACCTTTTGCAACTCAGCATTAATTTCCCGAAGGTTCTGTCGCGCCTCCTTCGCCCAAGGTGAATCCGGATCTAGTTGTAAATATCTTTCCCAATCGTCTCGCGCCTGGCGACGCAGGCGTTCGTGTTGTTGTAATAGAGCGCGGTTGAAGAGGGCTTCGCGCAACTTCGGATCGAGTTCAAGAGCTATATTGAGATGAGTTAGGCTTTCATTGAGATCCGCCTCGCGCCGCTCATTTTTGGCCCGCCGGTCGCGTTCGAGTTTACCCAGCCAGGCTGCGCCCAAATCACTGTGAATTTGCGCCGATTTCGGCGAGTGTTGCAGCGCCTGTTGTAAATTTTCAATTGCCTTCTCGAATTCTTTTTGGGTCATGTAATACCTACCCAATGCGTGTAATACTGCGGGGTTCGACACATTGGCGTTTGAGCCGAACAGGATAATTTTGGCGCGTTCGAGGGCAACATAATTGACTTCGGAGTCTTCCCCTCTTCCACCAAGCTCGTTCGAGGGTGCCACATAGGAAGCATAATCGAACCCGGTGATCCTGGCTTCCAAAGGTCGCTGCTTGTGATAAGCCTGGTTCAAGGCAATCTGCACCTGTTCTAAACTAGGATTACTTGGCCACCAAAACCAGGCTCCTAAAATTACCGCAATGACCAATGCGGCCCAGGCGGCGATTTTCCAACCAGGAGCGACCAGCGCACGCCACCAGACGTGCAGCCGGGGCTCCCGGTTCTCCGTAAATGGCTGATGACGATCTTGTGGCCCCTGATCGATATCATCGACTCTAGTGTTTTCGAATGCCCCAACCCCGGCGGCTTTCGCCGATACAACTTGTGTATTCGCGTATTTCACCGCTGCCTTCGCTAATAGTAGCTTCTGTTCTCGCTCAGGCGTCGTAAGAAAATTCTCCTCGAAAAGTTCGCGCTCACTTGCTGGTAGAATCCCGCGTGCATAATCGTCAATCAGATCCTCTTCGACGAGTAACAATTCATCTGACGCTTCAGCACTTCGCAGGCGCTTCTCGATCTGCTCGTCTTCTTCTGGAGTAGTCGCGCCGAGCAAATACCATCTGAGCAAATTCCCTTGTTCAGGTTGCATGTCCATAGGTGATTCATAAGTCTGCGCCTACCTCCGCCCACATATGTCGGGCAGGCGCGGAAAATTTCACAAAATTTTCAAACTCTGGCTTCTCGCTGCCGGCAGGCGGAAATGCAGGCACGCAGGTCCTCTTTCAAGCGCAACATTTGCAGGCGCAGCGCATTGAGCGTGATTCCCATTTGGCGGGCAAGTGATTCTCGGATGTTAACTTTCGTGTCAGGCTCGACTAAATAATATTTGATGAAAGTCTCTCGTTTGCGTACATCAAGCTGTTGCAAACAGTTGTGAAGGCATTTTTCGATGATTTCCAGTTCCTCAGCGATCGCGGCGCTGTTCAAGCTACCTTGAGCGCCGAGGCTGCGGCGCTGGTGATGATGAATCCCTGTTCCTGATAGAGCGCGCGCGGGATTGTGCAAGTCGGTTAGAAGTTCGATAGGGACATTGCCTTGGGTAGAGAGCTGCTGGCGAATGTGTTCTTTATGAATGTTTTTGGCAAAGCCATAACAGAAGCGCAAGGGTTCGGAGGGCAGTTCGTCGCCGAATTTGAATAGTCGCTGGGCGACGCGCTCAATGGTCTGATCGGCCAAGTCTTCGGCGTTGTCGCAGTTCCGCTTAATGAAATAGATGACGAGTTTTTGGCGGATGGTCTTGTACTCGGATGCCGCAAGATTAGGGTCCGGGTTCAACCATATAAGGAAGCGATCCCAATCGTTCATGCTCTTCGGAGGTTCAGGGGGATGTGGGCAAATTCTAGGGCTGTACCTCCATAGTTCGCCATCGCATCCGGATTTATCACGGTGGTCAATCCAATTGCATCCGGTAATGACCGCTTGAGGACCCGCGTATTATAGACCACTGCCTTCGCTTCGCAAACATGCCGCCAGTGTCATGCTCATCAGAAATTTTCAGTTCGCATGAAATTTTTCGACATTGTTCGCACAAAGGGCGAAGGGGATCGAAGGTGTCGAAGGATGTTTCCCCGATGGGTGGAGTGCCGCCTGATCGGCTATGCCGGCTCTAGACAATTAAAAAGGAGAATAACTATGAGATTTGTAAAATCACTTTCCATATTGATCGCGCTGGGATGTCTGTTTTGCCTAGCCCAGCCATTTACCACCTCTTCGGCGCAGAGCCATCCGCTTGCTGCGCCTTTCTTCCGCAAACATGATTCGCAGATCTCAGCCTTCGGCTTTGGTCTTAAATTTAGTAATGTAGGTACTCCCACGACCTTTAATATCCCCGGGCCAGAATATATTCCTGTGGGGAACTTTTACTACATTGGTGGCAGTTCAAGCATGGGCGCCGGAGATGGAGGCTATCGATTGCCGTCGGTTGTTCCCGGCAAGCCGATGAAGCTCTTCATTATTCGCTCCTCTAACAGAAAGCAGGGCGAGACGCTGGAAAATACCATCACGCGCTTTCTTGAAGAAAATCGCCCTTCTCACGTCTGGGGTGGCGGATGGCATTACCTAACTCTCGCGCCACGCGAAACCGTGGAATTGGTGGCAGTGGTAGGCCGGTTTGATGGTCCACGACGGCCGAATTGGGAGCAATACCGCTGGACTTCCACTCACATAAGCAACTTTGATAAGTGGACCGCCTGCAGTCATAACTACAAAACTTGCTATGAGCTGGGAACGGATCAGGAGCAGGGCTTCCGCTCCTTCGATGGTGCATTGCTGATGAGATTTCGCAATCCGCCGAACGTCAATGGCTGGACTGGGGATGACATCCAGTACCTCTTTAGTAAGTAGGTTTAAAGGCGGGCGACCATTATCAAATCGTAGTCGCTCGCACGGCTATCAGATTTCAAGAGAAGTACAAATTTGAAATCGCTCTCTCCAATCAATGGAACGTAAGACATTTTGTAAGGAGTGGGTGCTCGCTCGGCAAACCATTCAAGAGATAACTATGCGCACCGTTGGAAACTCATCGCTCCGCCTCGGCGCGGCCATTATTTTAACAACCTGTTTGCTATTCCAACCTTTGGTGCACTTGACGGCGCAGAGCGGCGCGGAGTCAGCGTTGTTACAGCAGCTCAAAGCGGCGATTCCGGACGCGTCCGGAACCTATTGGCAGTCAATAAACGACAGATATTAAGGAGTAACAAGATGGCGTGGAAGAAAATAGAAACCTACTGGTTACGATACAACACACAGGGGAAAATGGCTCAAATTGGAGTGAAATATACAGATGGCGGATTAGGTTCCCAGCCGATAACGCACACTTTCACCTTGCCTGGGAGCGAAGCCGTTTTCTTGGCTGACCTGCTCCGATATGAGAAACCGGTTTATTTTGATCCCAATAACGGTCTGATTTCTACGGGTGACGAACCTGTCGGAGAGGAAGAATCCTCATGAATTCCCTCCGGGTTCGATTAGTTGACTGGAGGCGTTTTTCATGGCACCTCCAGCGGTTTGAAAATACCTGTGAATAAATGGGGCAAGAAGCCTTCATTCATTAATGCGTGAGGGATCTATGATACTCCCCAAAATTTATACCACTAAATAATGTATAAAATCGCTGCTGATTTTGGAGGCGTCATGAAAAAGCGGCAGCGCACGGTCAACGAAATCGCCGCCCATTACGGCGTGCACCCGAACCAGGTCACGCAGCGGAAAAAAACAGGCGATTGAGAGTTTGCCCGAGGTTTTCTCAACCAAACGGAAACACCAGACCGAAGAGGAAGAGTCTCTTAAAGCAGACTCTACCAACAGATCGTGCAGAAATTGTTTGCTGGCGCATGAAATTTTCGGCCACCTGAAGACATTACGTAATGAAGGCGCCTAGTCGGGTTCGCGGATCGGATGGAATGTTGGGTGGGGCGAGCGAGAAGGAGTTTTCGCCACGAATCAAAGTAGCGTCCTCGGCGTATGCTTCAGCCAGTATCAAGGAAGGAGAGCCCGCCCCGCTGATCTCCCGCAAGAAACAGTGCGGGCGACCCGCAGTCGAGTACGAGATTGGAACATCTGATTAAGGGAGAAACTATATGAAAAGGACGGGAATATTGCAGGTCAACCAGGGCGTTTCGCGGCTTGACGGAACGCGGTTAGCCAGAGCGAGCGCCGGCGATCCGTTTGCCGCAGCGACCAATTTTCTGGCCAATCGTGGACTTGATGATGGTGACTTTATCTGGGTCACCGGAACTGACGGTACGATAGGCGACGTGCCTGTATTCTTCATTTCCGAAGCTGGCCTGGCAATCCCAGCTATCGCCGAGCTATCGATGACAGGTACTACAATGGCCGGGGTTACGAACGTCGCCGCTGGAATGGGGAGATCCGGCGCTAAGGCAAAGCTGTCCAGTAGTAACCGATCAGGCAGGAAGAGGGGGAAGGAAGCTGCAAAGAAGTCCGGCGACAAGCCAGCCAGCAAAAGATCGAGGAGTAACAGATGAGGTGCCGCAACAAAAACACTGCTGTCGTCTTTTCGCTCCTCACTCTGGCTCTCCCATATGTGAATCTATTGGCTACCCCCGTTGTGAATGAGCAACCGGAGAATTTCGCCATCTCTTCGACCAACGTTCATCAGGATCCTCTGGCTACCAGCATCGATAACCGGGAACGGGCGCGTCATGGAATTACGATCGGCGAGCCAAAGGTATATGACGACGCCCTTCTTCAGCGCATGTTGCAACAGGCAGAGGCACGGCTAGCAGCTTTCCAAATTCTGGATCAAAGACCAATCACAGACAAATTAGGCGTCGTGACTGGGGCGTCACAACGAATCTCGAACTTCGGATTGAACGCTCAGGGCGCACCTCTACCTAGCGTCACGACAACATCGAAGGGGCCGACTGGGAGTACGCAAGATGTCGAGCAAATCAACGCCGCGGGAGCGACGACAAGCGACACCAGAACGATCACTAGCAATCTGGCCACACAGGATGTGGTGACGACCAAGGCGCCATTCAGCCCTCCTGCTACGACAGTCACGACTCCTTCCACTACTTTGCCTTCCTCCTTCTCCGTCTCAGCGTCCGACATCCTAAACGAGCAGATGCAACTCACGGCGGAGATCCAGAGCCTGCGCTTACTGCTCGCTGGCGATCTATCAGGCCACTTTATCAGAGGCGGACCGAGACTGGGCAACAGCATGACGAAGCTGAAAACAACACTCGGCTTCCCTATCACGGTGATTCCCGATAGACGGCATAAAGATGCGGTTGCCGTCATTGAAGTTGAAGTTGAAAAGATCCAATCCCTCTCCAACGAACGTCCGGTTATCACGGCGCTCCTTCCGCGGGAGAAGACATACAATGTGGCCTCAATTACGGATAAAAGCACATCGATCGGCGGCGGCGTAGCGACACGGATTCTGGGTGTTTCCGGGTCCTGGCTGCGGGGGCAGAAAATATACTACCTGGTTCAGGATCAAGACACGCTAGCGTTCACCTTCCAGCCTGAGGCGAGAAATCGTGTAGGGGTCATGTGGGAGTTCCGGCCCGTTTTGGGTGAGCAGTATGTCAAGCCAGGATTGAAACAGACGTTTGTGCAGATCGCATTCCCGGCACCGCGGGATGCGGCGGATGGTGAAATCGGGAGGATATCTGTCCGATCGTACTGGCGTAAATACGATAGTAAAAATGGTATCTGTAAAGAGATCATCTCTGGAACTGTGCGGGATCAGATTATTAACTTCGACATCCCTCGGTTCAGGCTGGCCGTGGATCCTGAGGTTTTTAACGCCAGGGACTGCTTGGAAGACCTCGGAGACGGTCAGATGTTGGTGAAACTGCCTGGGCGTTTCCTACCTGGAACCGGCGTACGCATCGGTTCCATACTCCTGGCTGCGGGAGATGAACTCAGACATGACTATTCAGGCCTTCGGTTCATTGCACCGATCTTTGAACTGGCGACGAAAACGGTGTCCATCATTGCGCACGACGGGACGGAGATCCGGCTCAGATTTGAGCAGACATTGTGTTCGCCCAGGGATCAGCTGCAGATTACAGAGCCACCTCGGATCACCACTGTGGATGAAGCGCACAGCCGGGTGAGAGTTCGAGTGAATCATCCGGAATGGGCGGATGGATCGCCGCCGCTCGTGTTCGTCATCGGGGAACGTGTATTCGGGTACGGGGATGCGCCGCTCCGGCGGGAAGAAGAACATGGAGTGGTTTACCTGTCTGCCATAGTGCCAAACGCTCTGCTGCTCGCCAATCCCGAGCTGGCAGTCCAGTCATTGTTTCCGCAGCGCGGTTGTCGCGCCAGTGCAAAGGTCGAGGGCATTCAATTGCTCAGTCAGACCGAGCGACTGGTTGTACTTGAACAAGGTAAGAGCTCGGTCAAGTACCTGCTCTACGGTAATCGTCTGAGAACCGCGCAGATTCTTTCTCCCGCTGGCGTAACGCTCCAGACCATCGGGACGCCGCCCGAAGATGGCGACACGTTGCGCTTGGTTGAGCTCACTGAGGATCAGCTTAAGGGACACAAGCATCTGCTCGTGCAGCGTAGTAGCGAGCGGCCTTTCCTGGTCACCCTGCCGGCGCTCCCTCAGGCTGAAACCAAGAAACCTGAGCCGCCGAAAGCGCGCGAACGGGTGATTGTCGATGCCAATGAAGCTGTGATCGAGGGGGAAGGAATGAAGGAGTTGGAAGCGATCACTTTCAGGAAAAAAAAGGTTCCTTTCGAAATCGCGGAGGACGGCAAGAGCGTGAGGTTGGCAGGACTGAGAGCCCTCGGACTGACTGCGACCGCGGCGACACAGACGGTTGACCTCTCATTCAAATCCGGCAAGGCGACGGTGAGGATTGAGATCGTCAATGCAAAGGTGGAGACAATTCCCAAGTGAACTGATTGCGAACCAACGGAGGTGTGTATGTGGAATTCAATGTGGATGCTTTTGTTGTATGTTGGCATCGCTGGCGCGGTGGGTGGAGTAGTGAATGCCCTGCTTACGGACAACGGATTTTTCCTGCCTCGCCGAGAGCAAGTTGACGGGACGCACCTTTACCGTCCCGGTTTTCTCGGCAACGTGCTGATCGGAGCCGTCGCCGCCACTGTTTCTTGGGGGCTTTATGGGCCTTTGGCGTCCGTCTTGATCGCTGGCGCTAAAAACGCGTTGGAGGCGAATGCATCAACCGGCAATGTCGGGCTTACGCTCTCCTCACTGGTCGGCGCCGTAATGGTCGGCATCGCAGGCTCTCGCTGGCTGACGAATGAGGTTGACAAAAATCTTCTCAAAGCGGCAGCGAGCCAGGCCGCAAGCGCGCCGCCGACTCCGGCGGCTTCAAAGCAAATCGCCCTCGCGTCTCCGGTGGAAGCCTTGAATATCGCGAAGGGAATCGCCAGCGAGCCTGCGCGTTGAACTTCGACTCACGATCGAACAGTAAGTTCGGTCGGCTAGCTTGGGGACCAATGCCTCGCCGGAGTTCTGGAGGCGGCTCAAGCGTTGCCAATGACGAGTGGCAGCAACTCCCTAAGGGTCATGATCTCGCGAAACGGAGCAGCAGAGAAATGTCGCCATCATCGGCAAGTCGGAGCGAGTCGACATAGGCTCTTCTGACGGTCGAGGCCTCGGTCAAATTGACTCGGCCCCAGGTGAATTCTTCGGCGCCGTTGAACCGCAGAAACAGATCACAAGCCAGGCGCGCGTGTCGCCCATTGCCGTTGGGAAAGGGATGAATCAGCGTCAGCCGATGGTGGAAACGAACGGCGCACTCGTCGAGTGGGTAACTCCGGTGAGCGAGTTGTGTCTTGACGTCCTCGCAGAGATTGTGGAGTTGAGGCGTGATTTGGTAAGCGAGCACGCTGATGTTCTTTTCGGTGAGGCGGAAAGAGTCCGCCCATCTCCACACCTCGTTGAACATCTTCCGATGAAGTAGTTTGAGCCCTGCGGCCGAGAGCAGATCGTTTCTGAGCCGTCGGTTTCGTGGGGAAATGGCCCATCGCCTGCAGCGGAAAATGTTGTCTTCTTCGCGGGCGTTGAGCTCGGACTGGAGGCGAATGTTCGGAATGAGGCCGTCAATCTCATTGGGATCGAGCGGAGTCGCGCCAGGCGGATAGATGAGATTCATCGACCATCACTCCAAAGATCCTGATCGAGGCGGGAGATCAACTCGTCGATCATGATCTCTCGTCGATCGTTAGTCGACTGTTGATCGGAAGTCTGATCCTCAAGCGCCATGGAGTGAGCGACCGGCGCCTGAAGACGTTCAACCAGAGTTGCGGCGCGAGCGCGAACAGTCTCTTCCAGCGGCCGGTCGGGAATGAGAACATAGGCAACGCGGCAGCCGAGCGCCGCAGCGGCACGATCGAGAGATTCGAGCGTGATGGAGCGTCGAGCTTCGGATTGCTCGAGTCGTTTGGCGGAACTGGGACCGATGCCAAGTCGCCAGGCGAAATCCCTGCCGGTCATGCCGAGCGATTCGCGGATGTCGGCGATCCATCCTTTTCTGGGGGGAGCAAGTTCCAGAGATCGAATCCGTTCAAAGAGTCGATCGAGCTCCATTCTGCGCAGCCGCGCCTTTCTTCCTCGTTGTGTCATGTCACCCTATCAGAAGCAAACGACAGTAATGATTGCCTTATACTGCAATGAATTATCATAAAGATTGTCTTATATTGCAATTTCCGTCCTAAGATATTGCAGTATCGGGTACCATCATTATCTTGATCACGCCACAAATGCGTTTAAATTTAATATCGCATAGTCTGATTTCACTTACAGGGGCGGCGAATCGCAAAATTTGATTGAGGTTGACCACTTAACTTCAATCTATCTTCTTCAATCATCCACCTGAATATACAAACATTATAATATAAGTAATTTACGATCATATAATTCCCCTATTTGAACAGAAGGAGAATCATAACAGTTGGATTCGACTATTTCGTCTGGTTTCGATTATTGCGATTGAATAGCGTCTTTTATATACTATGTTCCGGCCAGGCCGCTTGCAAACCAGTCTGAGCCGTAATTGCCGACAAACGAAGCGAGAGGAGGCGAAGGGATGGCCGATATAGTTTCGGGTTTGCCAATATCTGGCGAATTGGTCCCAAGCGAAGCCGATCAGAGGCTGGCAAGGGAAGGGAACCGGATTTTGAGGGAGCATCTGAAAGCCGATCGGGGCGGAACTCTCAAGTTAGTAGACGACGGAATGGAGACGGAAGTAGAGGTGTCGGCATCAGTGCTACGGCATCTCGACGAGATTCTCTCGCACATTAGTCGCGGCCAGTCGGTCCTCGTTCTGCCGTTGGATATCGAGCTGACGACACAGCAGGCTGCCGACGTTCTGAACGTATCGCGCCCTTACCTGATCAGTTTGCTTGAGGATGAAAAGGCCATCCCATACAGGATGGTCGGAAAACATCGGCGGATCAGACTGCTCGACGTGCTGGCCCACAAGCGGAGATTCCTGGAGGAGCGCGAAGCGGTCCTCCGAGAGTTGGCGGCGCAGGCGCAAGAGTTGGGGATGGGTTACGAATAGATGAGCGCCGAAGCCCCGCTCGAAAAGACCATCGCGGTCTACGACTCCTGCGTTCTCTATCCAGCGCCGCTGCGTGATCTATTAATGTGGCTAGCGATCAGCGACTTGTTCCAGGCGAAGTGGTCGGAGGCAATCCATGACGAATGGATCAGAAACGTGCTTAAGAACCGGCCCGATCTGACTCTCGAACAACTCGAGCGCACACGTCAATTGATGAATGCGAAAGTCCCTGACTGTCTGGTTACGGGCTACGAGCCAATGATCGAGAATCTGGTCCTGCCGGATCCCGATGATCGGCACGTCCTGGCCGCGGCGATCTGTGCCCGAGCCGATGTGATCGTGACGTTCAACCTGAAGGATTTTCCTCTGGCGGCGCTCAAGCAGCATCAGATCGTAGCGCAAGCCCCCGATGATTTCATCTCTGGTCTGATCGAACAATCGCCTGAGGCTGTGATGAATGTCGTCAGGAAACATCACGAATCGCTCGTGCGACCGCCAAAGACCTGGGAGAAATATCTTCAGACACTGCGAAACCAGAGATTGATCCGCACGGTTGAACGGCTTGAACAGTTGAGGTCCGAATCCGGCGAAGAGACAATAGGCTGAAATTATACTTGTGATGAATAATGAAATTGCAGATGCGCTCGTTCTGAGCCAGGCGAGACCTTCCATCGTTCACCACGTTTCCGACTCAGTCGAGAATGCGATCGTCCTCTGGGCCGAGGCGACCACGCGCACCGAGACCCGAGACCGCCATGAACGTTTGCGCGACAAACAACAGATCATCAGGTCGTTCCTTCAATTCGTCAGCAAACATCCGGGCGAGGTCGAGCCGATGGATGTGCGCGCCTGGCACAAATACTTGGAGTCGGAGAAGTCCGAAAACACCGTCTATTCCTATCTCTCCCGCGTCTCCTCATTCTACGAGTGGCTGAGGAGATATCCGGGGATCAAAGATCATATTCCCGGCAATCCTGTTTCGCTCGGGCGACCAAAGGTGCCGCGGCCACATCAGACCGAGAAGACCAAGGCCTGGACCGATGACGAAATGAACGCCATTCTCGACGCAATTGCGGCAGAGGTGGAGAAAGGATCGATTCACGCAATGCGTGATTACGCTGTCACGCTCTTCAACCTGTTTTCCGGTCTGAGACGAAATGAGCTCTTCGGTCTGCGGGGAAACGATATCGAGTTGCTGGAAGAAGGGCTGATCGTTAGATACAAGCAGAAAGGCGGGAAGTACCAGAGAAGGGAAGTGGCCCATCGGGATGTGCGTGAGGCCCTTCTTGCTTACCTCAAAAAATCGAAGAGGCTCTCTGTCCTTCCACACCGGCGATCCCATCTGGACCCGGCACGATCGCGCCGGCGAGCCAGGACCGCCGCTCACCTCACGATCCTTCGCCAACAACTTGAAGCGGTACGCGGCAAAGGCCGGGATCCTAGCCGTCAATATTCATCAAACGCGCCACACCTATGCGCGGATCATCTTTGAAGACTCGGGCGACCTGCTCGAGACACAGTCGGCGCTCGATCACGAGACCCAAGCGACGACACGAGTCTATGTCCAAACCGTT
>Ga0081539_10002057_pt1 | contig 30168 bp, 32 predicted proteins | sample TabmetS4T2R2_FD_71023 | JGI IMG/M metagenome (GOLD analysis project Ga0081539, IMG submission 71023) | Tabebuia heterophylla rhizosphere microbial communities from the University of Puerto Rico - S4T2R2 | ecosystem: Host-associated > Plants > Roots > Rhizosphere ... | reverse complement strand
TGGCGACCATGTACTTCGGGGCCGCGTCGGCCTACTACGCGCGGGCGATGTACATGCGCACACGACGCGACGCACACATCGGTCGGTGAAAGACCAGCCACGTCGCCGATGAAAGACCAGCCGCGTCGCCGATGAAAGACCAGCCGCGTCGCCGATGAAAGACCAGCCACGTCGCCGATGAAAGAACAGCCACGTCGCCGATGAAAGAACAGCCAGGTCGCCGATGAAAGCTGTGGGCGAGCTGAATCGGCACCCAGTCTTGGCTGCCAGTGCAAAGCATCTGTGTCACCAGGCAAACTTTGGGCAACATTAGAGAGATGCAGACCGCAACGGAGAGCGAACGCAAGTATGACGTGCCCGAGGATTTCGTGCTGCCTCAACTGGCGGGCGCCGGCGACGCGGAGACGCATGATCTGGATGCCACCTACTTCGACACCGAGGACCTCCGGCTGGCCCGAAACAAGCGGACCTTGCGGCGGCGCACCGGTGGTTCGGACGCCGGTTGGCATCTGAAGACGCCCGGTGACGGCTCCAGCCGGGCCGAGCACCGGCTTCCGCCGGACGGCGACGGCGTTCCGGACGAGCTGGTGTCCGAGGTACGGGCGATCGTCCGAGCGGAGCCGTTGCGGCCGGTCGCCCGGCTCCGCACTCACCGGGTCGAGACCCCGCTGCGCGACGATGCCGGCCGCATCCTCGCGCTGGTCGCGCAGGATCAGGTGAGCGCTGAGACGGATGGCCACCAGCAGCATTGGCAGGAGATCGAGGTCGAGCTGGTCGACGGCGACCCGGAACTGCTCGACGCGGTCGAGCGCGAGCTGATCCAGGCCGGCGCCAGGCCGGCCACCGGTCCGTCTAAGCTGGCTCGAGCTTTGGGCGACCGGCTCGACACCGTGGCGACGAGTAATGGACAGGGCCAAAACAAGATCAAGAAAAACCCCGTCCTCCGGTACGCGCGGGAGCAGCGCGACGCGATCCAGGAGTACGACCCGGGTGTCCGCCATGGCGACCCGGAAGCCGTGCACAAGATGCGCGTCGCCACCCGCCGGTTGCGCAGCACGCTGAGGACGTTCAAGCGGTCGTTCCCGCAGGATCAGGTCGAGTTCCTGCAACCCGAGCTGAAGTGGCTGGCCGGCGAGCTCGGCGAGGTTCGTGACGGCCAGGTGCTGGAGCACAAGCTGCTGGATGCGGTGAACCTCGAGGGACCGGAGTTCACCCCGGTCGCCGACCGGATTCGCGAGCACCTGGACGCGAAGATCGAGAATGGCCGGCAGGCGCTGGCCCGCGACCTGGACGGCCCGCGTTACCTCCGGCTGTTGGACGCCGTCGACGAGTTGGTGGACTCGGCTCCACCCGCCAACGGCTCGGCCAGTCCCGCCAAAGGCTGGGCCAGTCCCGCCAAAGGCTGGGCCAGTCCCGGCAAAAACTCGGCCAGTCCCGGCAAAAACTCGGCCACTCCCGGCAAAGACTCGGCCAGTCCCGGCAAAGACTCGGCCGCTCCCGGCAAATCCGACCCGGTGAAGCGTGCCCGCAAGGTCCTGCGAAAGGCGGACCGGCTGCTTGACGAGGCCACGCTGGGCAACCACGACGAGCCGCTGCACGAGGCGCGCAAGGCGTACAAGAAGGCCAGGTACGCGGTCGAGGTCTTCGTCCCGTCAGTCGGCAAGCCGGCCAAGAAGCTCACCAAGAGGCTGACCGACCTGCAGGATGTCCTGGGCGCACACCAGGACTCGGTGGTTGCCCGCGAGATCCTGAGCGACCTGGCCGGTGGCGCCGGCGAAGCCTTCCCGTACGGGGTCCTGCACGCTCGCCAGGAGCAGATCGGCCGGGACACCTTGGGCAACCTGCCCGGCGTGGTCGGTCCGGCGCGCAAGCGCAAGATCCGCAGGTGGCTGGGCTGACTGTTTTTCATCTGGGCGAAATCTCGGTGTCAACGGGACAGGTGCGTGCCGCCGGAACCAGTGGGTAAGAAGCCGGTATGCAGGCCGAGGCGGAAGAGGCGGAACACGCCGAGCACAACGGATATCAGGACGACACCACCACGGCGCCGTACGACGGACCCATCACGGAGCTGGGCGGGTACCGCGTTGCCGACGACGATGACGACGACCCGGTGCTGCTCAACGCCGACGGCACCCCGGTGGACACGTGGCGCGAGGATTACCCGTACGACGAGCGCCTGCCCCGGCCCGAGTACGACCACGACAAGCGGCTGCTCCAGATCGAACTGCTCAAGCTGCAGAAATGGTGCAAGTCGACCGGCGAACGGTTGGTGATCCTGTTCGAGGGACGGGACGCGGCCGGCAAGGGCGGCACGATCAAGCGGTTCATGGAACACCTGAACCCGCGCGGTGCTTCCGTGGTGGCGCTGGAGAAGCCCAGCGAGCGGGAGAGTAGCCAGTGGTACTTCCAGCGCTACATCAACCACCTGCCGGCTGCCGGCGAGATCCTGCTGTTCGACCGGTCCTGGTACAACCGGGCCGGCGTCGAGCGGGTGATGGGTTTCTGCACGCGCCAGGAGTATCTCGAGTTCATGCGGCAGGCCCCCGAGCTTGAACGGATGTTCGTGCGTTCGGGCATCCACCTGGTCAAGTTCTGGTTCTCGGTGACCCAGGGCGAGCAGCGCACCCGCTTCGCGATCCGCCAGGTCGACCCGGTACGCCAGTGGAAGCTGTCGCCGAACGACCTCGCGTCGCTGGAGAAGTGGGACGACTACACCGAGGCGAAGGAGGCCATGTTCTTCTACACGGACACGGCCGACGCGCCGTGGACGGTAGTGAAGAGCAACGACAAGAAGCGCGCCCGCCTGGAGGCGATGCGGCACGTCCTCAACCGCTTCGACTACGACGACAAGGATCCGGATGTCGTCGGCAAACCCGACCCGCTGCTGGTCGGCCCGGCCTCGCTCGCGGTGGAGGGCACCGAGATGAGCCCGCGAGTGTTCCCGCGCCTTTAGACGATAAGGCGTTGTCGCGGACGGTCCCGGGTGGTTAACGTGGCCGTACACGTGAAGGGAGGTGGTCCGAAGTTGTGTAGCTACGGGACTCGTGAGGTGGCTATCCGCTAGCCGCTGTCCTTGACAGCTTCGTCGGCTGCTTTCCTAGCAGCCTCTGCAATGCGTCGAGACCGTGTGGCAGCGGTGCGGCGAATCCACGATAGCCACCCGACCCCCGGGACTCCGGCCTAGTCCGACCGGACCACGCTGCGGCGTGGAAAGCTCCCGGGGGTCGCTTCACGTCCGGAACGGATCAGCCGGACATATCAGCCCGGGATCAGGTCATGCGTGAGCTCGTCGTCCTCGGGACCGCCAGCCAAGTCCCGACGCGGTACCGCAACCAGAACGGCTACCTGCTGCGCTGGGACGACGAAGTGTTCCTCTTCGACCCGGGCGAAGGCACCCAGCGCCAGATGCTGATGGCCGGCCTTTCGGTCAGCCCGCTCACCCGGATCTGCATCACCCACTTCCACGGCGACCACAGCCTCGGTCTGGCCGGCGTCATCCAGCGCATCTCGCTCGACCGCGTCCCGCATCCGGTGACGGTCCATTTCCCGGCCGGCGGGCACGAGTTCTTCGAGCGGCTCCGGCACGCGACGAGCTTCCAAGACCACTGCGACCTGCGACCGTCGCCGGTGGGCACCGGCCGCTGGACCGTACCGCCTCCGGCGTCCGGTCCTCCGGACGGCACGCAGAGCCCGACCATGCCGTGGGCGGCCGCCACCGCCGCCGGCCGGCTCACCGCGCTGCCCCTGCGGCATTCCATCGAGACGTACGGGTACCGGCTTGTCGAGCCGGAGGGCCGGCGGATGGTCCCGTCGTTGCTCGAAACGCACGGGATCTCCGGCCCGGCGGTCGGTGAGTTGCAGCGCGCCGGCCGGCTGGGCCGGGTGACCCTGGCTCAGGTGAGCGAGGCGCGGCCCGGTCAGAGCTTCGCGTTCGTCATGGACACCGGCCTGTGCGAAAACGTGTTCGCCCTGGCCGACGGGGTCGACATGCTGGTCATCGAGTCGACTTTCCTGACCGCCGACGCTCGGATGGCCGCACGGGTCGGCCATCTGACGGCCGCACAGGCCGCTGCGGTGGCCCGGGAGTGCCGGGTGCGCACGCTGGTGCTCACACATTTCTCCCAGCGGTACCCCGACGCGACGGCCTTCCTCCGGGAGGCCCGGTTGCAGTTCGACGGCGAGATCGTGGTCGCCGAGGACCTGATGCGGGTACAGATGCCGCCCCGGCTACCGTCGGGTGATGACCATCGCCCTGCGTACCGGGAACGAATTTGATCTTGCAGCCGTCGGCCGGCTGCATTATCGCTCCCGGGCCGCTTCCCATGTGGATCTTGTGCCGCCGGAGGCGTCGACCTTCGGATCGGAAGAGGCGTTGGGGGTGTGGTGGGCGGAACGGTTCCGCTGGGAGCGTGACACGCACCGGCTGACCGTGGCGGACGACGGCGAGAGAATCGTCGGCTTCACGTATCTCGGCCCGGCCGAGCCGAATCCGGCCGAGGAGCCCGGGGTGGTCGAGTTGTACGCGATCCACGTCGAGCCGTCGTTCGTCGGCACCGGGGTCGGGCGGGCCCTGATGGTGGACGCGATCCCGCATCTCGGCGAGCGGCCGGTGCTCTGGGTCCTCGATCGGAACTCCCGTGCCCGGCGCTTCTACGCCCAGGGCGGCTGGTTTCCGGACGGCGTGACGCGCAGGGCACCGATGGGCGCCGTGACGACCCACCAGGTGCGGTACTCCCTTACGCGAGCAGCGGCTTCTGGTGGGCGGGAGCACGCGACCGAGTGAACGCGGGGGAACCGGTGGTCACGCGCTCCCGCCAACCGCCCCGCCCAAACCGGGGGTTGCGCCTGGCCGGAGGCGCCGGACCGGCGGAGGCGTGCCGGCCCGTATCCGTTGGTGGGCGGGTGTGGGTGCGGGATGCCGTCGTGCTGGCGGGGCACAGCGGCGTCACCGCGGTAAGACGTCGTCCGGACCGAAGGTCTCGGTCCTTGCCGGGGGACGGTCAAGCTCCCGGACGGCGTCCACGAGGTCGGTGGCTATTCGAAGTACCCCCGGTTGGTGTCCGCTTGCCGCTTGGCGCGGCCCGTCCTGGTCCGCATGCTGTTCAGGTCGTGCCGCAGCGTCCAGGCCACCCGCCACGGGCGGCGGGAGGCGGCCTCCGCCCGTTCGGCGAGCCGGCGCGATGTGCAGGGCCAGCGCCATCCACACCAGACGCAGGTGCCGTCCGGGTCGGGTTCGGTGTGCCGGCCGAGCATCTGCTGCGCGTCCTGCCAGAGCAGCCGATCCACGACGTCGGCAGGTTCGAGCTCGGTCTGGTCGACACTGACCATTCGTCACTCCTCCGTCCAGAAGTCGACGACCTCCGTCACGAGACATACAACCCCGGCCGGCGGCGTCCCGGTCGGACTTTCTGTGCGATTCCCCCCACTGACGGTAACGAGGGCGTTCGCCGTGAGCGGACGCCCGCGCGGTATGCACCCGCGGCTCCGTGGCGTTTCCCCAGCATGGATACCGAACACACGAGTGTCGAAAACGAGGCCCTCGACGCCTACAGCCGTGTGGTGACCGGCGTCGCCACCAGCGTTCTTCCCTGCGTCGCAGCCCTGGCCGTCCGGACCCTGCGCGGTGACGGGGCCGGCTCGGCGGTGACCTTCACGGCCGACGGATTCCTGCTGACCAATGCCCACGTGGTCGGCGGCGGCAACGGCGGCACGGCCGCCTTCGCCGACGGCACCGAGACGCCGTTCGACGTGGTCGGCGCGGACGCCCTCTCCGACCTCGCCGTGGTACGCGTCCACCACACGGGCGCGCCACCGGCCCCACTCGGCGACGCCGACGCCCTGCGCATCGGCCAGTTGGTCGTGGCGGTGGGCAATCCGATGGGCCTGGCCGGCTCGGTCACCGCCGGAGTGGTCTCCGGCCTCGGCCGCTCACTGCCGGCCCGCGACGGCCGCCGGGTACGCATCATCGACAACGTCATACAGACCGACGCGGCCCTGAACCCCGGCAACTCCGGCGGCGCCCTGGCGGACTCCACCGGCAAGGTCGTCGGGATCAACACCGCGGTCGCCGGGTACGGCCTGGGCCTCGCGGTGCCGGTCAACGCGACCACCCGGCACATCATCGGCGAGCTGTTGGCCCGCGGCCGGGTTCGCCGGGCGTGGCTCGGCGTGGCCGGCGTGCCGACTCCGCTGCCACCGCAACTGGCCGAGCGTCTCGGTCAGAAGCTCGGCCTGCGAGTGGTCGAGGTGGTGCCGGGCAGTCCCGCCGGCACGGCCGGCATCTACCTGGGTGACATCCTTGTCAGCGCGGGCGGGCGGCCGGTCGAGAGCGTGCAGGCGTTGCAGCGCCTGATGCTGGGGCCGGCGATCGGCACCAACCTGTCGATCACCCTGCTGCGCCGGAACGCCTTCGTCGACGTGGTGACGGTTCCGGCCGAGCTCAGGTAGTCCAGCGGAGCGTCCGGAGGCCGGGTCCGCGCAGCGGACGAGGGTGAGTGGGCACGGACGCCGCAGGAGAGCGCAGGCGAGCCGACCTCGGCGGGAGCGACGGTCCGAACCCACCACCCCGCTACGACCGAATTTGATCTTTATGCGAGGTGCGCCAACAGGTCCTGCCGGGTGAGCACACCGGCGGGTTTGCCGTCGATCAGGACCATTGCGGCATCGGCGCTCTCCAGCAGCGCGACCGCCTCGGATACCGGCTGGCCACCGCCGATCATCGGCAGCGGGTCGCCCATGTGGCGCTCGATCGTGTCGTGCAGATGAGCCTGGCCGGTGAAGAGCGCGTCCATCAGGTCCTTCTCGGCGATCGACCCGGCCACCTCGCCGGTCACCACCGGCGGCTCGGCCTTGAGCACCGGGAGCTGGCTGACGCCGTATTCGCGCATGTAGTCGATCGCGTCGCGGACCGTCTCGGTGGGATGGACGTGGACCAGCGGCGGCATCGCACCACCCTTGTTGGCCAGCATGGTCGCCACCGTCGGCGAGCCGTCGCCGGTGTGCAGGAAGCCGTAGCGAGCCATCCACCCGTCATTGAAGATCTTGGAGAGGTATCCGCGGCCGCCGTCCGGGAGCAGGACCACGACCACGTCGTCGGGGCCGGCCCTGCGTGCCACCTCGAGTGCGGCCACCACCGCCATGCCGCATGAGCCGCCGACCAGCAGTCCCTCCTGACGGGCCAGGCGGCGGGTCATGTCGAACGAGTCCGAATCGGAGACCTCGACGATCTCGTCGCAGACGTCGCGATCGTAGGTCTGCGGCCAGAAGTCCTCGCCGACGCCTTCGACGAGGTACGGACGGCCGGTCCCGCCGGAGTAGACGGACCCTTCCGGGTCGGCGCCGATGATCCGTACCGGGCCCCGCTCCTTCAGGTAGCGGCCCACTCCCGAGATGGTGCCGCCGGTGCCGACCCCCGCGACGAAATGGGTGATCTTGCCAGAGGTCTGCTCCCAGAGCTCCGGGCCGGTCTCTTCGTAGTGCGAGCGCGGGTTGGCGGGATTGCTGTACTGGTCGGGCTTCCATGCGCCGGGGATCTCCCGGGCCAACTTGTCGGAGACGTTGTAGTACGACCGCGGATCTTCCGGCGCCACCGCGGTGGGGCAGACGACCACTTCGGCACCGTACGCCCGCAGCACGTTCTGCTTGTCCTCGCTCACCTTGTCGGGGCAGACGAAGACGCAGCGGTACCCGCGCAACTGGGCCACCAGGGCCAGCCCGACCCCGGTGTTGCCGCTGGTCGGCTCCACGATGGTGCCGCCCGGCCCGAGAATGCCGGCCTTCTCGGCGTCCTCCACCATGCGGAGCGCGATCCGGTCCTTGACCGACCCGCCGGGGTTGAAGTATTCGACCTTGGCCAGCACGGTGGCCGCGATGCCGTGCGTCACGCTGCGGAGACGTACCAGGGGTGTGTTGCCGATGAGGTCGACGACGTTGTCGTAATAGCGCACGCTTCAGACTACGACGATTCGCGCGCGCTCCTTCTCCCACTCCAGGAAACGCTCGGTCTCGGCCAGGATGCTACCCGCCATCCACGTGATCATCGCGGCGTCGTCGATCAGTCCGAAGATCAGGAAGAAGCCCTCCGGAATGACGTCGATCGGCGATACCACGTACGCGGTGGCCGCGGCCATGACCAGCAGGCGTTTAGCGCCGTCGTACTCGCCCGCCGCGGTGGCCTTGACCATCCGTGGCAGGGCGGCGAGCCGCTTGCCGATCGACGGGCCGCCGCGCGCGCCGGACATCAGCGCTCGGCCGAGCGCAGTGAACGCCGCAGTGCGCTTGAGTGTCTTGGCCATGTCGGCCCCCTTTCCGGTGGACCAAGCATGACGCGCCGACGCCACCATCGCTCGTCGAAGGCCCCGAGTTGTCGCACTGTCGCGTTAGCCTCGAATCCGCCAGTCGGTTTCTGATCTTCCGGCGAGCGCAGCGCGGGGGTGAACATGAGGGCCATCACGGACCGGGATCGGCGGCGGATCAAGCTGGCCGGCCGGATCGCTGGAGGAGTGACAGGCACGCTGGCGAGCGTCGCCGGGCTCTCGGTCGCCCTGCTGCTGCACCAGGCCGCCGACGCGCGCCGGATTATCCCGATGGCGGAGGCTCCGCCGCCCCGGGGCGACGGCCTGTACGGACCCAAGTTCCCCGGCAAGCCGCTGAGCATGGTCATTCTCGGCGACTCGACAGCGGCCGGGTACGGCGTGCACCGCCCACGGGAGACGCCTGGCGCCCTGCTCGCCACCGGGGTTTCGCGCCGCCTGCGCCGCCCGGTCCGGCTGCACCGTGTCGCCGTGGTCGGATCCATGTCGGCCGGGTTGCCGTACCAGGTGGACGCGGCGCTCGAGTACGCACCCGAGGTCGCGATCATCCTGATCGGCGGCAACGACGTCACGCACGTGTCGGCTCGCGCCACCGCCGCCCGGCACCTGGGCGACGCGGTCCGCCGCCTGCGCGCAGTGGGCTGCAAGGTGGTCGTCGGCACCTGTCCGGACCTGGGTGCCATCCAGCCGATCAAACCGCCGCTGCGCTGGCTGGCCCGCTCGTGGAGTCGTCAGCTCGCCGCCGCGCAGACCGTCGCGGTCGTCGAGGCGGGCGGCCGTACGGTGTCCATCGGCGACCTGCTCGGCCGGCAGTTCGAGGCGGATCCGGCGCGGATGTTCGCCTCGGACCGCTTCCACCCCTCGGTCGAGGGATACGCCCGGGCCGCCGCAGTCATGATGCCGACACTGATGGCCGCGCTCGGTGAGGACGACCGCGCCCCGGTCACCGGCGCGGAGGGCGTGCGCACCCTGCCACAGGCCGCGCATGAGGCGGCACGCGCGGCAGGCACCGAGGTGAGCGCCACCAAGGTCGGCGGCCGCGAGCGCGGCCCGGCCGGTCGATGGGCGGAACTTCGTCGTCATCCGTGGTTCGGGGAGCAGAGGTTCCGGTTCGGACACAAGCCTCAGGTCGCATCCAATGCGACCGTTCCCAGCGGCCGGTCCGCCCCGAGCGCCGTAGGGTGGACTCCGGAGGGAGGTACGACATGACCGGCCTGGCAGTACGCATCGGGAAGGCGGCGGCGACCAGTCTTCTGGCCGGCGCGGTGGGCGGCGTGGCTCTGCTCGCGGGCGAGGCGATCGCGGCCAAGGGCCGGCGGTATGCCAAGCCCACCATGGGTCTGGCCCTGCGCACGTCGATGGGTCCCACCGCGGCACCGACACTCCGGCTGGTCCTGCTCGGCGACTCGGCCGCGATCGGCGTGGGCGTCGAGTGGCTCTCCGAGACGGTCGGCGGCCAGCTGGCCCGCATGCTCGCCGAGGGCACCCCGGAGACCGGCGAACGGCACGTCCTGCTCTCCAGCGTGGGCGTGGCCGGCTCGCGATCGACCGACCTGGCCACCCAGGTTGCCCGTGCCCTGCTCGGTGACAAGCCGGACGTGGCGGTGGTGCTGATCGGCGCCAACGACGCGACGGGGCTGCGGGTGCCGGAGGACGCCGCCGAGTACCTGGGTGCGGCCGTGCGGCGGCTCCGCGAGGCGGGCGTCGAGGTCGTCGTCGGCACCTGCCCCGACCTGGGCGCGGTCCGCTCGGTCGCGCCGCCGCTTCGCCAGGTGGCCGGCATGCTCGGCCGCCGGATGGCGAAGGCGCAGGCCCGAGCGGTGATCGCCGCCGGCGGCGTGGTCGTCGATCTGGGCGAGGAGACCGGCGCAGTGTTCCGGGCGGACGCCGGCACGCTCTGCTACGACGGCTTCCATCCCTCCGCGGACGGTTACCGGGTGTGGGCGCATGCGCTGTATCCGGCGGTCGAGGAAGCGGCCATTGCCGCCGCGGTGTGACAAAGCTGCGGTTTCGCTGGTTGTTACCGGCGAGTTAACGTTTGGTCATGCCGGAAGCCGTCATCGTCGCCACCGCCCGCTCCCCCATCGGACGCGCCGCCAAGGGCTCGCTGCGTGGCCTCCGCTCCGACGACCTCGCCGCGACCATCATCGACGCCGCGTTGACCAAGGTCCCTCAGCTCGACCGTACGCTCATCGAGGATCTCTACCTCGGTTGCGGCCTGCCCGGGGGCGAGCAGGGCTTCAATCTGGCCCGCGTGGTCGCCACGCTGCTCGGGCTGGACGGCCTGCCCGGCGCGACGGTCACCCGGTACTGCTCCAGTTCGTTGCAGACCACCCGGATGGCGTTTCACGCGATCAAGGCCGGCGAGGGTGACATCTTCGTCTCCGCCGGCGTGGAGATGGTGTCCCGGTTCGCTCGCGGCAGCTCCGACGGCCTTCCCTCCGAGGCGCAGGCCCTGGTCGGCGGCAGCTGGCGCAACCCGGCATTCGCCGCCGCCGAGGCGCGCACCGCTGCGACCGCACAGGACGGAGGCGTCTGGCACGACCCCCGGACGGACGGATCGCTGCCGGATGTCTACATGGCCATGGGATACACGGCGGAAAACCTGGCTCAGATCAAGAACGTGACCCGCGAAGACATGGACGAGTTCGGCGTCCGCAGCCAGAACCTCGCCGAAAAGGCCATCGCCGACGGCTTCTGGCAGCGCGAGATCACTCCGGTGACGCTGCCCGACGGCCGGGTGGTCAACACCGACGACGGTCCCCGCCCGGGCGTCACGATGGAGTCGGTGGCCCAGCTCAAGCCCGTCTTCCGCCCCGACGGCCGGGTGACCGCGGGCAACTGCTGCCCGCTGAACGACGGCGCCGCGGCGGTGGTCATCATGAGCGACACCAGGGCGCGCCAGCTCGGCATCACCCCACTGGCCCGGATCGTCTCCACCGGCGTGACCGCTCTCTCGCCCGAGATCATGGGTCTGGGCCCGGTCGAGGCGACCCGACAGGCGCTCAAACGCGCCGGTATGACCATCGACGACGTCGACCTGGTCGAGATCAACGAGGCGTTCGCCGCTCAGGTGATCCCCTCGTACCGCGATCTCCGCATCCCGATCGACAAACTCAACGTCAACGGCGGGGCGATCGCCGTCGGCCATCCGTTCGGCATGTCCGGTGCGCGCATCACCGGCACACTGCTCAACTCGCTCGACTGGCACGACAAGACCATCGGCCTCGAGACGATGTGCGTCGGCGGCGGCCAGGGCATGGCGATGATCGTCGAGCGGCTCTCCTAGCCGTCGCTCTTCCGCGTCCCGCGCACGCCTCCGCGCGCATGCGGGAGTGGATCAGAGGGCACGGCGTACCGCGTCGGCCTGGTCGGCGGCCGATGCGAGGGTGTCCTCGTCTGCGCTGACCAGCAAGTCGTCGGACATCACGCGCAACTGGTCGGGAAGGGTCATGTCGGTGAGGCGCGGTACCGGCAGGCGCGGACGGTTCTCGGCATCGGCCCCCAGGTCGGCGAGACGTTGGACCAACGCGTACACCAGGTCGCCCTTCGTCGGGGCGGACCCCGCGGCGATCGGCGGATCGGAAACCGGGGCGGACCAGCGGCCCTGCTCCCAATGGCCGACCTGGGTGAGCAGCCGGTCGACGGACGTCACGAATCTCACGGCGCAATTTAACCGAGGGTGTGGTGTGCCGCCGACGCCGCGGTTCCCCCGGACGGAGCAGAACAGCGCCCGGTCCGTGGGGAGACGGGCCGGGCGCTGCGTGGCGACTGACGAATCGCCAGCCGTCGCTGGAGAGGATTAGTCGTCACCCTGGAAGTAGCTCAGCAGGCGGAGCACCTCCAGGTACAGCCAGATCAGACTGACCAGGATGCCGAATGCGGCGACCCAGGAGTAGCGCTGCGGCAGACCCATCCGCACGCCCTCCTCCACCTCGTTGAAGCTCAGGATGAAGCTCAACGCGGCGACGGCGATGCAGATCAGGCTGAAGCCGATGCCCAGGGCGCCGTTGTCCCGCAGGCCGGTGTTCACGCCGAAGAGGGCGAGCACGAAGTTGATCAGCATGACGGCGAACAGGCCGGCCATCACGGCGATCATGCCGCGTACGAACTTCGGCGTGGCCCGGATGACCCGGGCGCGGTAGAGCACCGCCATCAGGAAGAAGACGCCGAAGGTGGCGACCACCGCCTGCAACACGATGCCGTTGTAGAAGCTCTCGAAGACCTTGCTCACCAGGCCGACGAAGGCCCCTTCCACCACCGCGTACGCGACCACGAGCGCCGGGTTGGCCATCCGCGAGAACGAGATGATCAAACCGAGCACCAGGCCGACGACTGCCGCACCGATCCAGACGGGGCCGAGCAGCGCGTCCGGAACCAGGATCCATGCGGCCACCGCGGAGAGCCCGGTGATGCCGAGGAGCGTGACGGTCTTGACGACGACATCGTCGATCGTCATCGGCTGCACGGCCGGTGGCGCTGCGGGATATCCACCTGTGGCCGACGGGTACGGCTGCCCGTAACCCGGCTGACCGGCGGCCGGTCCGTACGGCCCGGCCGGGGGGTACCCGGTGGACCGCTCCCGCTCGGCCGCCTGGCCGAGGCGCGAGAGCACCGGGTTAGTTGTCTTCACTGTGTCCAGCCTCCCTTGAGGTTGAGGCACGAGTTCGTGCCGTTCAAGCGTAGGCGCTTCATTCCATTCCTGGTGACCACAAAAGCTGTGAGCAGGCTGAGAGGACGTGCCCTGGGTGCCATTTCGGACCCGAAGCGACGGGCCGAAGCGAGGGGCCGAAGCGACGACCGAAGCGACGGCCCGAAGCGGCCGATGATGACGGCGTGACGGCGCGCTAGCGTCATGCCATGAGGGTGCGGCTCCGCATCAGGCAGGGGGGTCGGCGCGTCGACCTGCTGCTGGGGGTGTTGCTCCTGACCGGTGCGCTGACCGGTCTCAGTGCCAACACCATCGGAGTCGACTGGCCCCTTGACCTGATTCAGCTGCACGCCGCGACCGCGCTCGCCATCCTGCTGCTCATACCGTGGAAGTACGTCGTGGTGCGCCGCGGCCTGCGCCGGCCGCAGCGGAACCGATCCGTCAAGACGCTCTCGATCGTGCTGGCCACGCTCGTGCTCACCACGATCGCGACCGGCTTGATCCACTCGACCGGTCGCGTTGACCGGGTCGGACCGCTCACCCTCATGCAGATCCACGTCGGCTCCGCGGTGGCCGCGATCGCCGTGCTCATCGCGCATGTCCTCCTGCACGCCGTGCGGCCCCGCGCCACGGACGCCGACCGGCGGGCGCTCCTGCGGCTCGCGGCCCTCGGTGCCGGCGCTGCGGTCGCGACGGCCGCCTGGGATTCCGGACCGGCCGCCGCGCGGCGGTTCACCGGGTCGGTGCCGAAGGAGGAGCTGCCGTTCACGTCCTGGATCAACGACGGCATCCAGCGGATCGAACCCGGCTCATGGACACTCCGGGTCGGCACGGTCACCCTGGACCTCGCCGCGGTCCTGGCCCTGCCGCACGAGCGGTTCACCGCGGTCCTCGACTGCACGAGTGGGTGGTACAGCCGGCAGCAGTGGGATGGCGTACGGCTGAGTGTCCTACTCGCCGCCGCGGACCTGCCGGCCGACGGATGGCGCAGCCTGGAGGTCCGCTCGGTGACCGGGTACGCCCGGTGGTTCGGCGCGTCGACGCTGGACGAGGTGTGGCTGGCGACCGGCATGGGTGGGCAGGTGCTCCGGTATGGCAGCGGGTTTCCGGCCCGGATCGTCGCCCCCGGTCGCCGCGGCTTCTGGTGGGTCAAGTGGGTGGCCTCGATCCAGCCCTCGAAGAGGCCGCCGTGGGCGCAGTCGGTGTTTCCACTGAGCTGACGGCTTCTAGCCGAACCGGGTGCCCGGGGCGGGGCTCGAACCCGCACGCCTGTTGAGGGCAGCCGCTTTTAAGGCGGCCGTGTCTGCCGTTCCACCACCCGGGCGGGTGTGCTGTGCTCACCGTATCGGGTGCCGCCGCACAACTCCAAGATCGCGAGCCAATCGCCGCGGCGGCTCCCGGCTCGTCGATCTTGGAGTTGTGGGGTGAACAAATCACCCGAAGCTCACAGATCGACCACCACAACTCCAAGATCGGCGAGTGACGGCTGCCCGGGGGCTAGCCGGGACGACGTAGGAGGGCGGCCAGCAGGGACGTGGTGCCCACGGCGGCGGCCAGGCCCACCAGCGTGGCGATCACGAACGCGCCGCCGGCCAGATCGTCGGCGAGAGCCAGCGCGATCACGGTGAGCACCGCGGAGATCAGCACCACCGCACCGGCCCGCATCAGCCACGCGGCCACCGCCTCCAGGGTCACCACCGCGTCGTACGGCAGCACCGCGGCCAGCGCGGCCAGGGTATGTCCGAGATAGAGGAGCGTGGCGATGGCCAGCACCCGCCACAGCGCGACCCGCGTGTCGTACCAGCTGGTATCGGCCATCCAGCCGGCGACCACGATGAGGATCGCCGCGCTGGTCCCCCGCCCGCGCGGCGCGACCGCCGGGTAGATCGCGACAGCGAACAGCGGCAGCACGTACCGGCTCGCGACCAACTCCGCCGGCCACGCCACGCTCACCGCCGGGACCAGGCAGAGGGCGATCCCGAGCCGGACCAGCAGCGGTACGAGTGTCGCCCGGCCGACCGCGGTCCAGGCCCGTCGGAGCCGCTGAGTGATCGAGTCCAACACGGTCAGCGCCCCCTCGGCGCCGACGCCAACCGGGCCACGTCCCGCAACACCAGGTCCAGGCTTCCGGCGCCCGCCCACGTGACTACCGGAACGCCGTGTTCGCGCAACCGGCCCAGCACGTTGTCCCGCTCGAGCCGCCACAACCGGGTGGCCAGCGGCGTCCACTGGCTGCGCTCCGGCGGCGCCGCGTCGGCGGGCAGCGTGTCCACCGCGACCGTGTACCGGCCGGACTGGGTGAGCCGGGCCAGCATGTCCGCCGAGCGCGGGTCGACGAGCGGTGTCAGGACGACCACCAGAGCCTCCGGCGAGACGTGGTGCGCGCCGAGTGCGTGCTCGTACGGCAATTCGTCGGCCGAGTCGGCCCGCACGTCCAGCAGCCACTCCAGCACGGTCAGGTACTGCCGCCGCCCGGTCGCCGGTCGCAGTCGCCGGCCGGACGCGCCGTACTCCAGCAACGACACCCGGTCGCCGCGCTTGAGATAGTGCTCGGCGATCGCCGCCGAGGCCCGCACCGTGGTGTCCAGCACCGACGCGCTGCCCTTGACGCCACCCGAGACGCCGGCCTCACCCAGCACGTCGAGCAGCAGCAGGACCTCGGCGTCGCGGTCCGACAGCGTGGCCGCCACATGCAGATCCCGGGTGCGCAGGGAAACCCGCCAGTCGATGCGGCGCAGCCGGTCACCGGGCGCGAACGGACGTACCCCGGCCAGCTCTCCGCCCTCCCCGGGCCGGCGCGACCGGTGGTTGCCCACCAGGCCGGCCGCGGCCGGCATCGCCTCGACCGCGGCGAACGGCTCGGTCGCCGGATAGACCCGCACCCCCCGCGCCGGCGTCACCACCGGCCGGCAGGCGAGCAGGCCCAGACACGCCGCCACCCGGACCGCGGCCGGCCCCACTTCGTGCCGGCCCCAGCGCAGCGCGTCGCCGGGCAGTTCGACGGCGGTCCAGTTGCCCTGGCCGACGGTGATCGCGAACGGCCGGTCGGCATTGTCCAGGTTCAACCACGGCGAGGTCCGGGTGCGCAGCACCACCAGGTCGTACGGAATCACGTCAGGATTGGCCACGGTCAGGGCCGCGTCCACTCGACCGCCCTCGACCAGGTGCTCCTCGTCCGCGTCGATGGTCACCTCGGGCGCTGACCGGGGCATTCGGCGCAACCCGAACGCGGCGCCGATGGCGAACGGCGCGCCCAGCAGCACCAGGTCGACCCGGCCCAGCGCCACGCCGAGGACCAGTAGCAGGCCGGTGAGCAGCACGGTCCGGCCCAGCGCCCGGGTCGGCACCCACGCGGGCGCGGACCATTCGTCGCCGGCATCCGGCTCGGCCGGCGGTACGGCGGCACGCAGCGGGGGTGAGTCGGTCACGGTGCGGTCAGTCACGCCGGGCATAGGTGGGCATGGCGCCACTGGCGGGCGCCGGTACCGCGTTGAGCACCTCTTGGACCACGAACGACGGGTCGACCCGGCGCAGCCACATCTCCGGCCGCAGCGTGATCCGGTGGGCCAGCGCGGGCACCGCCACGTCCTTGACGTCCTCCGGCACCACGAACTCGCGGCCGGCCATCACCGCCCGGGCCCGAGCCAGCAGCAGCAGGGCCAGCGAGCCACGCGGCGACGAGCCGACCAGGGCGGACGCGTGCTCCCGGGTGGCCGAGGTGAGCGCCACGATGTACCGGCCGATCGAGTCCTCGACCTCCACCATCTCGAGCGCGGCCTGCATCGCGCGTAAGGTATGCGCGTCCACGACCGGCGCGAGCTGTGCTTCCTCCCGGCGCCGGGACATCCGGCGCCGCAGCACGTCCCACTCCTCGTCGGCGGTCGGGTAGCCGAACGAGACGCGCAGCAGGAACCGGTCGAGCTGGGCCTCCGGCAGCGGGTACGTGCCCTCGTACTCGATCGGGTTGGCGGTGGCCAGCACGTGGAACGGCGGGTCCAGCCGGTACGTCACGCCCTCCACCGAGACCTGCTTCTCCTGCATCGCCTCGAGCAGCGCGGCCTGCGTCTTCGGCGGGGTCCGGTTGATCTCGTCGGCGAGCAGCATGTTGGTGAACACCGGCCCGGCCCGGAACGCGAAATCACCCTTGCGCTGGTCGTACAGGAAGGAGCCGGTGACGTCGGCGGGCAGCAGATCGGGGGTGAACTGCAAGCGGCGGAAATCCAGCCCGAGAGCCTGCGCGAAGGACCGGGCGGTGAGGGTCTTGCCCAGGCCGGGCAGATCCTCGAGCAGCACGTGGCCGCCCGCCAGGATGCCCGCGAGCACCAGCTCGAGCGCGTCCCGCTTGCCGACCACCACGGTGCCGACCGAGTCCAGGACCGCGCCGGTCAGCCGTCCCACCTCGTACGGGGCAAGGGCCTCCACACCTGCGTCCTTCACTGCTCAGCCCCTCTTCACAGTCGTTCCAGCGCTTCCACGTAACCGGCCAGGTCAGGCTTTCTGGGCGGGCGTCGCCGGGGATCGTCCAGCGCCTGCCAGAGCGGCTCACCGATCAATTCGCGGGCTCGTCGCGGGTCGGAGGACCGGGTGATGCCGTGCTGCAGGCGCAACCGCTCGTCCGTGAGCTCGGCCAGCACGGGCAGCACGTTACGCGAGAACCGGTCGGCGTCCGACTGTGACCAGTCGAGGCGCTGTTCCCACCGGCTGACCGCGGCGCGCAGCGAGTCGGTACCGGACCAGTGGTATCCGCCGGTCTTCTCCGCTGCCCGGCCCGGGCTAACCCGGATCGGAGGCGGCGGCGCCACCGCGGAGACCGCCAGCATGAGTAGCCGCAACGCGACGAACGCGGCCACGATGATCAGGATCGACACGCGAGTGCCGGTGACCCGCAGCCCCGCCACGGTGACGGTGGTCGCGACCGCGACGAGCAGCGCGTTGCGGATCAGCCAGGCAACCCGGGACCGCGGTTTTTCGTCGACCGCTTGATCGTCCGGGGCGGTCTGGTCGTCGGCGAACCCGAACAGGTCGTCGAGGCCGCCGGCCTCACGCTGGCTCACGCTGAGCCCCCGGTTGCGCGGTCGCTCACGCCGGCACCGCCGTGCCGAGGTCGGTGCGCAGCCGCTGGAGCGCAGAGAGGGCCTGCGCGCGCATCTGGGCGTCCACGGCGGCGCGGGTGGCGTACCGCGCCTGCCGGTAGACCTCAAGCAGCGCGGCCAGCACGCCGGCGTCCACCTGCTGCTCGCTGAGCAGCCGTCCGACCAGGTCGGTGGGGCTGTCACCGGGGTGCCGCGGCGTTCCGGCCGCCGCCGCTGCCTGTTCCAGCCGCACCCAGCAGGCGATCACCGCCCGGCGTGGATCACGATCGGCATCGGAGAGTTCCTCCAGGCCGGCGTCCAGCGCTGCGACAAGATCCTCCGCCGTACGGGAGTCCGACCGCACCGCAACGCTGCGCCCGCCCCGCCGTTGCCGCCGACGGGCCTGATCCCGCACGATCGCCCAGGCCACCAATGCGATCACACACAAACCCGCGATCACGAGCACGACCAGCGCCGCGGTGCCGAGCCAGTCGGGGAGCCCGCTGGCGGCCTGGCCGGCACCGGGCGACGCATCGTCGGCCGCGACGGGCTCCGGCGCCGGCGGCAGCAGCGGCGGCGCATCGCGGGTCGGCTCGGCGGCCGGATTGATCCGTTCCAGTTGGGGCTCCGAGCGGGTGGCCGCCAGTGATGCGAGAAAGAGCAGCCCGAGGACGGCGGCCAGCGGCCACCAGCGACGCAGGGCGGCGAGGTCCATGCGGGCTCTAGATCTCTTTCGGGGGATTGTCGGCTGAGTAGGAATCATGCCAGGCCCGCCAGCTCCTTTGCACGGCCCAGCACCTCGTCCAGCATGGCCGGGGTGAGCCGACCGGTGAAGGTGTTCTGCTGCGAGACGTGGTAACAACCCAGCAGGATCGGCGTGCCGGGCACGCTGACCTGGGCACCGTGCCCGAACTTGGGCCGCGGCGCGGGTGGCCGGACGCCGTACACGGCGGTCATGGCGGGCCACCACGCCGCCCACGCGAACGCGCCCAGCGCGAGCACCACCCGCAGGGTCGGGCGGATCAGGCCGATCTCCCGGTGTAGCCACGGCGCGCAGGTGTCGCGCTCCACCGGCAGCGGCTTGTTGTCCGGCGGTGCGCACCGGACCGCCGCGAAGATCCGGGTGTGACGCAGCCGAAGTCCGTCCTGCCGCGAGACGCTGAGGGCCTGGTTGGCCAGACCGGCACGGTGCATCGCGGCGAACAGTACGTCGCCGGACCGGTCGCCGGTGAAGATGCGGCCGGTGCGGTTGCCGCCGTGCGCGGCCGGCGCCAGGCCGAGGACGCCGATCAGTGCGTCAGCCGGTCCGAACCCGGGCACCGGACGGCCCCAGTAGTCCTGCTCGCGAAACGACGCCCGGCGCTCGGCGGCGACCTTCTCCCGCCAGGAGACCAAGCGCGGGCAGGCGAAACAATTGGCGACGGCGAGGTCGACGGCGCGCAGGGTGGACGCCGCGGCCGCGTGGGCGGAGACTTCCTCGGGGGTACGGCTCGGCACGCGGTCAGCACAGCACGCTACCGAACTTCGCGTTGCACCGGGTGCCGGTGTCCGTCCTTGTGATCCGGCTACCGGCCGGCCGACGGCGACGGCCGGGCCGGTGCGGTGCCCGACGGCTCCGGAGTGGACGGTTTGGTGGGCAGAGCGTCGTCCGCGGCCGACGGCATCCGGAGCGGCGCATTCTTCGCGCAGTACGGGTACGTCACCTGGTCCGGCGCCGGTACCGGCCGATCGCTGTACGGGTCGGCGACGCAGTACGGATCACCCAGCCGGATCGGCTGACCATCCTGATCGAACATCCGCGCGCCCTCGATCAGCCGGCCCTGCTTGTCGTAGACGAACACATCGCGGATGTGGCCGTACGGGTCGTTGTAATTCACGTCCGAGTAGTACGAGCCCCGGGTGCTGCTGTCCGCGTTGAGGAAGCCCGCGATGGCCACCAGGACCAGCACCGCAGTACCGGCATAGAGTGCGTACCGCGGGCCCTTGGCGAGCCGCAACGAATGCCGGCCCAGCCAGATCGAACCCAGTACCGACGCGGCGAGCAGCAACAATGCGACGAACTCGCTGCCGCCGATCCGCGGCAGCAGGCCGATCGGCTGGCCGCTGTCATCCAGCACCCGGGCGATCACCATCGCGGCCAGGTAGCCGCGCAGCACCCACCACGCGGGGCGCAGGAGGGCCAGGAAGTCGCTGGCGCGCGCGCATCCGAACAGCGGGCCGGCCATGACGTCGACGCCGCGCATCCGGCGCCGCGCCGCTTCGCGGATCGTCGCCAGGCGTTCGGTACGGGCCGGCGGATCCGGAAAGCCTCCCACGAAGCCGGCGCTGGCCAGCAGCTCGGCGGCGTAGACCGAGGGCGGGCCGAGCCGCTCGGTCAGCGTGCCGACGTCGTCGGCAGACACCTCGGCCAGGTGCTCCGGCAGGTCCTCGAGCAGCTCGTCGCGGATCGACTCGGGCAGGTCGGCGAGCGCCGCGCGGACGGCCTCGACATAAGCGGTGATCTCGTCGGTGTCCGTGCCGTTCACGCCGTCCCCCGCTCCCGAAGAAGATCGTCCATCGTGGATGCGAATTCGTGCCAGATCTTGCCCGACCGCTCCAACTCGGCGCGTCCGGCCGCATTGAGCGCGTAGTACTTCCGGTGCGGGCCCTCGTCACTGGGTACCACATAGGTGTTCAGGCAACCCGCGTTGAACAGGCGTCGCAACGTGCCGTAGACGGAGGCGTCGCCGACGTCCTCGAGACCGGCCATGCGCAGCCGCCGGAGGATGTCGTAGCCGTATCCGTCCGCGTCACGCAGGGCGGCCAGCACCGCAAGGTCCAGCACGCCCTTGAGGAGCTGGGTGGTATCCACGCGCTGCAGACTACTTCGCAGTGCGGAATACCGTCAAGGCGGGCTACCCACCTGCCATCGCGAAGGCGATGCCGTCCAGGATGTCGTGCTCGCTGGCCACCACCGACTCCAGCCCGGCGCGCTGCATGATCACGCGAAGGATCAGCGCGCCGGCCCCGATCACGTCGGCCCGGCCCGGATGCATCACCGGCAGCTTCCGCCGCTGGGCCACGGTCGCGGCCAGCAGGTCGCCGGTCACCTCGGCCACCGCGTCGTACGAGATCCGCGAGTGGTGGATGAGTCTGGCGTCGTACTCCGGAAGGTTCAGCGCCAGCCCGGCCACCGTGGTCACCGAACCGGCCAGCCCGACCAGCGTCTTCGCCTGGCGGCCGGGCACGGCCGCGAGTGCCGTGTCGACGGCCGCTGAGATGTCCTTCTCCGCCGCGGCGATCTCCCCCGCGGTCGGCGGGTCCGAGCCCAGATGCCGTTCGGTCATCCGGACGCAGCCGATGTCCATCGAGATCGCCGCCTCGATCGACACACCACGGCGGCCCCGCCCCGCCACGACGGGACCATCCTCGGAACGGGTGCCGGTGACGAACTCGGTCGAGCCGCCGCCGATGTCGACCACCAGATACGGCGCCTGCGCGTCCAGTCCGTTCACCGCGCCGGCGAAGGACAGCCGGGCCTCCTCGTCGCCGGTGATCACCTCCGGCTCGACACCCAGTACGGAGCGGACCATCGACCGGAATTCGCCGGCGTTCGAGGCGTCCCGGGACGCCGAGGTGGCCACCATCCGGACCCGTTCGGCGCCCAGCTCGGCGATTTGCGCCGCATACCCGAGCAGGGCCAGCCGGGTGCGCTCGACGGCCTGCGGTGCGAGCCGGCCGGTGCGGTCCACCCCTTCGCCGAGCCGGACCACCTCCATTCGACGGGCCACGTCGGTCAGCCGGTCGCCGGTCACCTCCGCGATCAGCAGGCGGACCGCGTTGGTGCCGCAGTCGACCGCCGCGACCCTCATAGGTGCAGCAGCATTCTGGTGTTTCCCAACGTGTTCGGCTTGACCCTCTCAAGATCGAGAAATTCGGCCACACCCTCGTCGTACGAGCGGAGCAACTGCTCGTAGACGACATGCGGGACGGGCGCGCCATCGATCGGCTTGAACCCGAACGAGCCGAAGAACGACGTCTCGAAGGTCAGGCAGAACACTCGCGCCACGCCCAGTTCGCGGCTCACGCCGAGCAGCTCGGAGACGATCCGGTGGCCGATCTTGTTGCCCCGGCAGGACGGGTCGACCGCCACCGTGCGAATCTCCGCCAGGTCCTCCCACATCACATGCAGCGCCCCGCAGCCGACCACCCGGTCGTCCTCCGCCCGTACCGCGACCCAGAACTCCTGGACCTGCTCGTACAGCGTGACGGTGGCCTTGCTGAGCAACCGCCGATCCGCCGTGTACATGTCCACGAGCGCGCGGATGGCGCGTACGTCGGACGTCCGGGCCCGTCTCACCTCGACCTGCATGCCGGAACCCTATTCGGCGGGTGTGACGACACAGGGGCCGCCGGACCACCACGGCTGGACCGCATCGCGTACTTCGTCCCCGAACGGGTTGACTCCCGGGCCGGCGGCTAGCGCGTGGGCGAGGTGCACATGCAGGCACTTCACCCGATCGGGCATGCCGCCCGCCGACACGTGGGTGATCTCCGGCACGTCCTCGACGGCTCGCCGCCGGGCCAGGTAGTCCTCGTTGGCCCTCTGGTAGCGCTGGGCCAGTTCCGGATCGGTGGACAGCCTCCCCTGCATGTCGCGCATCACGCCGGCCGACTCCAGCCGGCTGCACGCGGCGGTGGCGTGCGGGCAGGTCAGGTAGAACAACGTGGGGAACGGGGTGCCGTCGTCCAGCCGGGGCGACGTCTCGACAACGTCCGGATTGCCGCACGGGCACCGATGCGCGACGGCGCGGGTGCCACGCGGCCGGCGGCCGAGCTGGGCCGCCACTACGTCCAGATCTGCCTCGGTGAGTTGATCCATTACTTGCGAGGCTCCGAATTCGCTTTCGCGAGGCTCGACCAGAGGGTGTCGTACCAGCGGTCCGGCGCCGGGGCCGGCGGTGGCCGGCCCGCGTCACGCGCAGCGCCCTCCGGGTCGTTCATGATCAGCAGGGGCACCTCACCGGGCAGCACATAGAAGAGCCGGTCGCGGGCCTGGATCCGGACGTACTCCGGGTCCTGCCACTTCGCCACCTCCTCGGCCTTGTCCGCGATCACCTCGCGCTGAGCCGCCTGAGCGGCCCGCATCTTGGCGATCTGCGACTCCTGGGCCAGGTAGACCCGCACCGGGTAGGTGTACGCCAGCGCGAGGGCGACCAGCACGACGACGAGGACGGTGGCCCGACCGGTGAATGCCCTGGGCCGGGTCGCCACGGTGCGCTTGGTGGCGCCGGTGCCCGCCGTACGCCGCGCGGCTCCCGGGCGGGCCTTGCGGGCGACCGGCAGCCGGGTGGACGCGGTGTCCCGAACGCGGACCCGGGCGGTCGGGCGGGAGGTGTCACCGACACGGCGGGCCGGGCCTTGGCCGCTCGGCGCTCGGCGCTGCGTCATCCCCTGCCCTCCCCGAACTCGCCTGACCATGGAGTGCGGCGTCCTGGCCCTCCGCCGGCGCGGAGCATCAGACCCTCAGGAAAGAACCTATGCCCGGAATTCCGGATGCCACAACTCCATGATCCGACGGCGGCCGGTCACGCGGAGCGGTAACGCGGGAACGCGCCCGCTCCGGCGTACCGTGCGGCGTCACCCAGCTGCTCCTCGATTCGCAGCAGCTGGTTGTACTTGGCCACCCGGTCGGAACGCGCGGGTGCGCCGGTCTTGATCTGACCGCTGCCGACCGCGACGGCCAGGTCGGAGATCGTGGTGTCCTCCGTCTCGCCGGAGCGGTGGCTCATCATCGTCTTGAAGCCGGCCCGGTGGGCGAGGTCGACCGCGTCCAGCGTCTCGGTGAGCGAGCCGATCTGGTTCACCTTGACCAGCACCGCATTGGCCGCACCCTCGCCGATCCCGCGGGCGATCCGGGTCGGGTTGGTGACGAACAGGTCATCGCCGACGATCTGGAGCTTGCCGCCCAGCAGCGCGGTCATCGCCGACCAGCCGGCCCAGTCCTCCTCGGACAGCGGATCCTCGATGGAGACGATCGGGTAGGCGTCGGCCAGCTTCGCGTAATAGTTGATCATCTCGTCGGTGGACTTCGACGAACCCTCGAAGAGGTATGCACCGTCGGTGTAGAACTCGGTGGCCGCCACGTCCATGGCCAGCACGATGTCGGTGCCCAGGCGGAAGCCGGCCGCCTGCACGGCCTCGGCGATCAGATCCAGCGCCGAGGCGTTGGACGGCAGGCTCGGCGCGAAGCCGCCCTCGTCACCCAGGCCGGTGGACAGGCCCTTCTTCTTCAGTACGGACTTCAGCGCGTGGTAGACCTCGGCGCCGGTACGCAGCCCTTCGCCGAAGGTCGCCGCTCCGATCGGCGCGATCATGAATTCCTGCACGTCGACGTTCGAGTCGGCGTGCGCGCCGCCGTTCAGGATGTTCATCATCGGCACCGGCAGCAGGTGCGCGTTCGGGCCGCCGACATAGCGGTACAGGGGCAGCTCGGCGGAGCTCGCGGCCGCCTTGGCGACGGCGAGCGAGACACCCAGGATGGCGTTGGCGCCGAGATCCGACTTGTCCGGCGTGCCGTCCAGGTCGAGCATCTTGGCGTCGATCAGGCGCTGTTCGTCCGCCTCGTACCCGATCAGCTCCTCGGCGATCCGGTCCTCGACGTTGCTGACCGCTTTCTCCACGCCTTTGCCCAGGTAGCGGCCCTTGTCGCCGTCGCGCAACTCGATCGCCTCGAATGCGCCGGTGGACGCGCCGGACGGAACCGCGGCGCGGCCGATCGAGCCGTCGTCCAAGCCGACCTCGACCTCCACGGTCGGGTTGCCCCGCGAGTCGAGGATCTCCCGGGCGACGATCACTTCGATGGTGGCCATCTGTCGTGTCGCTCCTTGTGTGTGTGCTCGTACGGATGAGGTCTGGCGGACCGGCGACCCTGCGGCCGACCACGCCGCTCAGCGTATCGAGCCCGGGAGAGCGCCGTGCCAGGGGCCGGTGACCCGAGAATGTTTCCGGACACCGCCGGACTTCGCCTCAAGCCGACCGGGTCGCTGCCGATCACCTGTGTCGCCATGACTGATTACACGCTCCCCACCGCCGGCACGATCGTCGAGTTGACCGCCTCCGACACGCAGCCGGTCAGCGGCGTGCACGTCGTGGCGGCGGACGGTGCCGTGATCACCCTGTCCCTCGCCACGGCGTCGATGCCCACCGCCGGCGCCTCGGTGACGCTGCGCTGGCCGGCCGGCCCCCGTGGCCGGTACGTCGTGGACGCGACGGTGGTCGCGACCGACGAGAACCGGGTCGACGTATCCGCCGCCGGTACGCCGAGCGTCGAGCAACACCGCAACTTCGTCCGCGGCGGCGGCGGCGAGCATGTCCTGCTGCTCCGCCCCGGCCAGCCGGACGCGCTGGGCTGGATCCGGGACATCAGCGAGCGGAGCGTGCGCGCCCACTTCGCCGACGTCGACATCACCGAGGGCGACGAGATCCGGCTGCGGATCCAGCTCGAGACGGACCTGGTCGACGCACCGGCAATGGTCACCAAGGTGGGCTCGCTGCGGCAGAGCTTGCCGCAGCGCGGGCCGATGTCCATCGAGGTGGTCGCCGTGCTGAGCTGCCATGAGATGCAGGCGCAGCTGATCCGCCGGTACATCCTGCGCCAGCAACTGCAGGCCCGGCGGACCGCCTGAATCCGGCGTTCCTATTTGCAGTGCCGGCGCTGATCCGCTTAGGTGTTGCAGGTGTTCGCCGCTCGACGTCGTGTCGCCGCCCTCGGGACAGCGGCCGTGGTGCTTCTGCTCGGCGGGTGCGGCGGCCTGGACCAGGCGGCATCGGCGCACGGCCTCGCCCGCGACGACCTGGTGTCGGAGCTGGCCGCGCAGCTCGCCGGCTCGTCCACCCTGACCTATGCGGCGGAGTATCGGCTTCCGCGTGGCGGCCGGGCCTCGGTGACGCAGACGCAGGACCCGCCGCGGACGTCGTACCACTATCCCGGCGGCCGGCTGCTGGTCAGTGACCACGCCGTGACGCAGTGCCGGGGAACCGCGAAGCCGGCCTGCACAACGACCCCGCCACCGGATGGCGGCGTCCTGCCGGCCGTCGCGTACGCCGGCGTCCAGCGAACCGGGATGGTCGCGCCGGCCACCGTGGTGGCACTGCTGGACGCTGCCGCCCTGGACACCGCGGTCACCGTCGAGTCCCGTGACACCACCATCGCCGGCCACCACGCGACCTGCGTCGACCTGTCCGGCATCGACGACGAGCGGTCCCGCGAATTCAGCACGTGCGTGACGAGCGCCGGCGTACTGGGCAGCTTCACCGGCACGCTGGACGGGCGGCCCGTCGAGATGACGATGACCGAGTACTCGGAGAAGGTGCCGGCTGCCTAAACCCCGAGCAGGGTGCGGAGGTGGCGCGGCGGCGGTGAGCCGTGCGCCAGCATGGCGTCGTGCCATGCCTTCGGCGTGGCGCCGAACGGTCGCGCCGCCGCGATCGCCGCCACCTCGGTGTAGCCCACGAAGTAGGTGGACAGCTGGGTCGAGGTGAGCAGCGCCCGGCGCCACTTGCCGGCCGCCTCGCCCACCTCCTGGAAGCCGGCGCCGGTCATCAACGCCATGGCCTGCGCCTCCGTCATGTCGTCACAGTGGATGCGCTGGTCGATGATCGCGTTGATGCTCATCCGCAGCTGCATCTTGAGCTGCTGCAACCGCACCGGCAGGCCGCCGAACCCGAGCCCGGCCATCAGCTCCTCGGCGTACACCGCCCAGCCCTCGACGAACGGCCCGGACCAGCCCAACGCGCGTACGCGGGTGTCTGCGCGGAACCGCCGGGAGTGGGCGATCTGCAGGTAGTGACCCGGCATCGCCTCGTGCACGGTGAGTTCGCGGATCATGTGGTCGTTGTACTCCCGGTAGAACGACTCGACCCGGTCGGCCGGCCAGTCCCGCGGAGTCGGCGCGATGCAGTAGAAGGTCGGCACGGCGGCGGTCTCCAGCGGACCGGGCGGGTCGCAGTACGCCACCGCCACGCCCCGCGCGAACTCCGGCATCTCCTCGATCACGCACGGGTCGTCGATCAGTGTGAGCAGGGCGTTGTCCCGGACGAAGTCGGTCGCCTCGTCCATCGTGACCTTTGCCAGATCGACGATCGAGGAGTCGTCGGGATGCTCGGCCGCCAACGTGTCGAGCGCCTTTCGTACCGTCTCGTCGGTGGCCGGCCCGCCGATCAACTCGGCGGCCGCCTCCCGCAGTTCCGCACCCACCTGGTCGAGGTTGCGGTGCGCCCGGGCCAGAACCTCCGCGGCGGGCAGTTCGGTGTCCAGGGTGTGCCACAGGCGCGCCTCCCACAGTGGGCGGCCCAGCCGCGGATCACGCCCTGGTGCTTCGAGGCGGCCGCGCAGCCACGCATCGAACGATTCCAGCGCCTCAAGCGCCTGGGCCGCGGCCGCCTCCACCTCCGATCGCAGGCCGGGCTCCTGGGCGAGCAGCGGGGGTAGCTCACCGCGGATCAGCGCCGCCGAGCCGGCGAACTGGCCGATCGCAGTCTCGGCGTGCACCCGTGGGACGTCGCGGAGCACCGCGCGCGCGGTGGCCAGCGCGTCTGGTATCGCGGCGAGCCGCCCGGCCAGGCTGGTCAGCCGCTCGGCGGCCGGCGCGAACTGCCGCGACAGCAGGCCGTGCAGGAGTGGGCCGGGGTTGTGCGCGAGCGGGTTCCACTCATGCTCGCGTACGTCGGTCAGCTCGAACAGGCCACGCTCGACCAACGCCGAGAGGATGGCGTGATCCACCTGGTGCTGTGCGTCGAACGCGTCCGGATCGATGCCGGCGAGCGCATCGGCGGCGTCGCGCAGCATGGTCACCCGGTTGGCGACCGCTCCCGGTGACAGATCCGGCAGGCGGTCGTCGAACCGATGGTCCCCCGCCGCGGAGGCCATCGCGGGGTCGCTCTCCAGCAGGGCGTCGACGATCCGCTCGGCGACGGGCACGAACTCCGGCATGCCCCGAACCTACCCGCCGGGTGCGGCCTTCTCCGTCCCCGCGGCCTCCGCGTCGCGTACCTCGTCGGCATAGGCGAGCACCGCCCGCCGCAGCTCGGCCTCGGCGTCCAGCCCTTCGGCACGCGCATCCGCAACCAGACGCAGGAGCAACGGACCAAGATCAAGATCGGAGGGCAGCGGTACGCGGATCCCGGCGCGTTCCGTCCGTTGCAGGATCTTGGCGGCCAGCGACAGGGCCGGCTGGCTCATCGCGATCCCGTCCAATACCGAGCCCCGCGCCTTTTCCGCCTTCTTGATCCGTTCCCAGTTCGCGATGATCGCCTCGATCGAGTCGACGCTCTCGCCCGCGAACACATGCGGGTTGCGACGGACCATCTTGTCGACCATCCCGCCGGCCACGTCGTCCACCGACCACCGCTCCTCGCCCGGTAGGTCCTCGGCCAGCCGCGCGTGCAACACCACCTGAAGCAGCACGTCGCCGAGTTCCTCGCGCAAGGCTTCCATGTCCCCGTCGGCGATCGCATCGAACGCCTCGTAGCTCTCCTCGAGCAGATACGGCGCGAGACTGCGATGGGTCTGCTGCTGTTTCCACGGGTCGCCGCCGGGCGAGACCAGCCGATCCATCACCGCGGCCGCGTCCAGCAGCCGGGCGCCGGGCGGATCCCAGGACCCGTACATCAGCTCCAGCTCGGCCAGCGCCGGCTCGCGGGCCAGCCGAAGCCCGAGCTGCCGGGCGAACGGCTCGTCGCCCGCCGGGCCGGCCAGCCAGACGACGGTGTCGTGCGTGGCGAGCGCGCCCACCACCGTCTCCGGATCGGGATCGACCACGGCGACCGCGACACCGGCCGCACGCAGCGCCTCGGCCTGCGCGGACTCCGCCGCGGCGAGCACCGGCCAAGCGCGGACCAGATCCCAGGCCGCGGCGGTGAGCAGCCCGGGCGGCAGCCGCGGGGACGTTACGAGCAGGACGATGCGCCCGGCCAAGACGTCAGGCCGGGTCGATCACCGGCGAGGTGTTCGCGTCGGCGAGTGGCAGTGAGACCAGGGGAAGCGTCTTGTTGTTCGGGCCGGGCTCGACGTAGATATCGATCTTGGCTGGCGAGAAGCGCGGGTTGAGCCGCAGGTCGAGCTGGTCGACCTGGGCCTGCACATCGTTGCGCACCGCGACCGCCCGGCCGAGCGTCTGCATCGCCTCCGGCGCGACCTGCGGCTGGAACTGCTCGTACGTGGTGCCCGGCGGCAGGGCCTTTGCGCCTTCCAGCGCCCGGAAGACCTCACGAAGGTCGCGGTCGGACGTCGGTACCGGGCTGGCGTTCTGCATCAGCTGGTTGAACAGCAGGCGCGTCTCGGTGTAGAGCCGGACGTACTCCGCGTCGGGCGGCATGCCGATGCTGGCCGCCGCCTGCTCCAGCGGCAGCTGGGCCGGCAGCTTGACGGCGCGCTGCCGCGCCACCCGGGTGACCAGATCATGACCGACCAACGCGCTGACCACCTCGGGCCGCGTGATCGGAAGCTCGACCGAGGCGTCGGCCGGCGCCGACGCCCCGGTGTCCTGTCCGCGCTGGGCCGCGTTCCGGGCTGCCGCCAGCTTGCTCCGCGCGTCGTCGTAGACGCGCTGCACATCGGCCACGGTGACCGCCGCGGACCGGCCGAAATACACGGCCACATCGGGAGCCGAGCGGCAGGCGGCGAGGCCGTTGACGGCCAGGGTGGCGACAACGGCGACGAATGCGAGTCGGCGAGCACGCTGCATGGCCATGACTCTCTCACGACCGTTGTGGCACGAGCCGCCGACCCCCGGATGTCGGGTCACGGGGCCATTCCCTTCCCACGTGTTCCGGGCGCGCCCATGATCGAGTCGGATGGCGGTCGGCGCTGGCGTGCCCTGGTCCGGCACTTGGTGAACCCTTCCTGCCAGGAGAGTTCGTGCCCGCCGATGCGTCCGGACTTTCCTCCGAGGAGGATCGCCGCCCCGCCCGAACTTCCTCCCAGGAGGATCGCTGCCCTCGCGACCCCACCCGAACTTCCTCCCAGGAGGATCGCTGCCCTCGCGACCGCACCCGAACTTCCTCCCAGGAGGATCGCAGCCCCGCGACCCCACCCGAACTTCCTCCCAGGAGGATCGCTACCCCGCAACCCCACCCGAACTTCCTCCCAGGA
>Ga0081539_10002056_pt1 | contig 30178 bp, 23 predicted proteins | sample TabmetS4T2R2_FD_71023 | JGI IMG/M metagenome (GOLD analysis project Ga0081539, IMG submission 71023) | Tabebuia heterophylla rhizosphere microbial communities from the University of Puerto Rico - S4T2R2 | ecosystem: Host-associated > Plants > Roots > Rhizosphere ... | reverse complement strand
GCAGATCGGCGACTTGCTGCGCCAGCGGCACAAGCTGACGGCGAACGAGCCGGATGATTTCACCGTGCGAAACATGACCGACGTGGCGGAAGCCGCGAACGAAACCAGCAAGACGATGACGATCCTGCTGGCGTGTATCGCGGGCGTTTCGCTGCTCGTCGGCGGCATCGGCATCATGAACATCATGCTCGTGTCGGTGACCGAGCGCACGCGCGAGATCGGCATTCGCATGGCTATCGGCGCACGCTCCTCGGCGGTTCGCAGCCAGTTTTTGATCGAATCGATCGTGTTGAGTCTGACGGGTGGAACGGTCGGAATTATTCTCGGCGTCGTGCTGTCGCTCGCGATACCGGCGATGCTTGGCTGGCCCACGCTCGTCTCGATGATGGCCATTGTCGGCTCGGTGATCTTCTCCGTCGCGGTGGGCGTCTTCTTCGGCTACTACCCGGCGCGCAAGGCGGCATCGCTCGATCCCATCGAAGCCCTGCGCTACGAGTAACGGCTGCGGATGAGTTACCATCCGCGCCATGAACCCGCGCCCCGTCCTGCGTCGAAAAATCGCCACTCTCCTTGTCTATTTTCTTTTTTATTTTGCTTTAATCCCCTCCTTCAGCCTTCCGCTTACCGGCGCTCAACGACCTTTACAAAAACGTCCCCGACTCGTGCTGCTGATCGTCGTGGATCAGTTTCGTTACGATTACCTCGAACGCTTCGGCGATCTTTTCGGCCCGAACGGATTCAAACGTCTACTGCGAGACGGAGCTTCGTGGGCCCAGGCGAACTACGATCACACGCCGACCTACACCGCACCCGGTCACGCCACGATGATGACCGGCGCATATCCCGCTGAGTCGGGCATCGTCGCCAACGAATGGCTCGATCGCCCGAGCGGCAAACGCATCACCAGCGTCACTGACGACTCCGTCAAACTACTCGGCGGCGGTCCAACCGAAGCGGGCGCGAGCCCGCGGCGCCTCATGAGCTCCACCGTTGGCGACGAGCTGCGTCTCGCCACGAACGACCGCGCGAAAGTCATCGGCATCTCCGTCAAGGATCGTTCCGCCATTCTGCCCGCCGGCCGTCACGCCAACGCCGCCTACTGGTTCAGCACCGTCTCCGGCCGGATGGTTTCGTCGACCTATTACTTCAGCCAATTACCGGCGTGGGTCAGCAGCTTCAACGACACCAAACCAGCCGACAAATACTTCAGCGCCAAGTGGGATCGACTCGTCTCGGAAAGCGAGTACGTGAAGCGTGCGGGTCCGGATTCGCCTTTGTGGGAAACCGTCGGCAGCACTTCCGGAGACACAAACGCTTTCCCGCACACGATCACCGGCGGCGCGAAAACTCCCGGCAGCGTTTTCTACGGCGCGCTCGATTACTCGCCGTTCAGTAACGATCTGCTCGTCTCGTTTACGCAGCAGGCGATCATCAACGAGCAACTCGGGCAGGACGAAGATACGGACGTTCTGACCGTAAGCTTTTCCGCCAACGACTACGTCGGCCATCGCTTTGGTCCGTACAGCCAGGAAGCGATGGACATTACGCTGCGCGTCGATCAGCAGATTGCCACGTTGCTCGATTTCGTCGCGGCGCGCGTGGGACTCTCTAACACGCTGATCGCTTTCACGGCGGATCACGGCGTCTCGCCGATTCCCGAACAGGCCGCAGCGCTCGGCCTGGGCGGCGCACGCATCAACGCGAACGCCGTGCTCGCGGCCATTCACGCAGCGATCAGCGCGCGCTACAACCCGCAAGGCAAGTCACCCGATACGACCGCCGACTACCTGCTGAAAGACTCGACCACCTCGCGCGATTGGTTCCTCAACGGCAACATCTATTTCAACTACGGCGCGCTCAGACGCGACGGCGTTAATCTCGACGAGATCTCGCAGGTGGTCGCGGCAGCGGCGTTGACAGTTCCCGGCGTGGCTCGCTGCTTCACGCGCGCGCAACTCTTGCGCGGCGCGACTTCAATTAGCGATCCCATCGAACGCCGCGTCCTGCACGGCTTCTATCCCGCACGCAGCGGCGACGTCGTGATTGTCGCTGAGCCTTACAAGTATCTCGGCGACACGATCACCGCGACGCACGGTTCGCCTTATTCCTACGACACGCACGTGCCGCTGATCATCATGGGACCAGGTGTTATGCCCGGACGCTATCTCGAAGCGGCATCGCCGGCTGACATCGCACCGACGCTGTCGCTGTTGCTGCACGTCACCGCGCCGAGCAGTGCGACCGGCCGTGTTTTAGTGGAGGCAATAAAGAAATGAGCAAAGAACAGAAACGCAAAGGCTTTCACAGTGTTGTTCCGTATCTGACGGTAAAGAAACCCGCCGAGCTGATCGACTTCGTTAAGGATTCATTCGGCGCGGTCGAGCACTTTCGCACGACCGGTTCCGCCGGTGGTATGCACGCGGAAATCAGAATCGGCGACTCGGTTGTGATGATCGGCGGCGCGGAGCACATCGAACCCAAGCCGGCGGCGATTCATCTTTACGTGCCCGACGTGGACGACGCGTATCGGCGCGCGCTGGCAGCGGGTGCTAGGCGCTTGTTTCCGCTCGCCGATCAATCTTACGGCGAACGATCGGGAGGCGTGGAAGATCCGACCGGCAATCGCTGGTACATCGCGACGACGGTTGTGCCCCAGGCCGAAATCTCTGAATTTCTCCACACGGTAACTGTCTACTTCCACATCATCGGCGCGCCGAAGTTCATCGATTTTCTGCGAGAGGCGTTTGAAGCCGAAGAGCTGATGCGCCACGAAGAGAATGGAATGCTCGCGCACGCGAAAGTGCGGATTGGCGACTCGGTTGTCGAGCTTGGCGAAGCGCGAGTTGAATCGCAGCCGCTGCCGCCCGCGATCTACCTGTTTGTAAAAGACGTCGACGCTGCGTACGAACGCGCCTTAAGCGTGGGCGCCACGTCGCTGATGGAGCCGAAAGATCAGGAATACGGCCATCGCAACGCGTGGGTCAAAGACGCGTTCGATAACGTTTGGTACCTGGCGAAGTAAATCTAGCGTTTGTAGTGTGCGGCGTAGTCGGGAACAGGGATGTCCGCCGGTAAGCGCGGATCTTTGACGGGTTCGCCGGCTGTGAGTTTTAGCGGAATAACCCCGGCCCACACCGGCAGCGCGTAATCTTCTTCGTCGTCCAGCGGTGGTCCGGTGCGAACCTTCGCCGAAGCTTCCCCGAGCGGCAGGCAGAGGACGCTAGTCAGCTTCATTTCCTGCTCGGTTGGTTCGCGCACCTCGGCCCAGCGACCCGGCACGATGTGCTCCGACAACGCAACGAGCGCCTCCTGCTTCTCCTGCGCGTCGTCAACCAGCGTGGCGCGGCCGAAGACCAGCACCGAACGATAATTCATCGAGTGATGGAACGCTGAACGTGCCAGCACCAAACCGTCGACAATCGTCACCGTCACACACGCGTCGATTCCCCCGGCGAGGTTGCGCAGCATGCGGCTCGCCTGCGAACCGTGAAGGTAAAGCTTGTCGCCGGCGCGCGCATAACCGGTCGGAATCACAAACGGCTGGCCGTCGACGGCAAAGCCGACGTGACAGATGAAACCCTCGTCGAGAATCGCGTAAACCGTTTCGCGATCGAAGTGACCGCGCTTGGGCAGACGTTTTAGTTTGGTGCGATCGGTTTGGGGAAATGTCATAATCGGCCACAGAGTACCAGATACCACAGATCGTTTCTAAGGAGACATACATGCGCTTTCGCTTACCCCTGCTGCCTACCTGTCTGCTTATCGTCGCCGTCTTCACTCAGCACAGCTTCGCTCAAAACGGCGGTGCGCGCGCGAAGTCGCCGCTGGAAGAAGCTTTTTCGCGGCTCGAGTGGCGCAGCATCGGGCCCGCAAACATGGGCGGGCGCATCGCCGACGTCGAGGGCGTTCCCGGCGATCCGAACGTGGTTTACGTCGCCAGCGCGTCGGGCGGTTTGTGGAAGACAACGAACGGCGGCGTGACCTGGAAACCGATCTTCGAGCGCCAGGGAACAATATCGATCGGCGACATCGCACTCGCGCCCGGCAATCCCGACGTCGTTTGGGTCGGCACCGGCGAATCAAACGTGCGCAACAGCGTTTCGTTCGGCGACGGCGTTTACAAATCGACTGACGGCGGCAAGACCTGGCAGCACATGGGCCTCAAAGAGTCCGAGCACATCTCCGCGATCGTCATCAACCCGCAGAACACCGACGTCGTTTACGTCGGCGCGCTCGGACATGCGTTCGGTCCCAACGAAGAACGCGGCGTGTTCATGACCACTGACGGCGGCAAGACGTGGACGAAGACGCTCTATATCGACAACCAGCACGGCGTCGCGGATCTCGAGATCGATCCGACGAACCCAAACATTCTGTACGCCGGCATGTGGAGTTTCGAGCGCAAGCCGTGGACGCACCGCAGCGGCAGTGAGAAAGGCGGCGTTTACAAGTCGATTGACGGCGGGCGCAGCTGGAACAAGTTAACGAATGGTCTGCCGAAGCTGATGGGCCGCATCGGCATTCGCGTCGCGCCGAGCAATCCAAACGTCGTGTACGTGATCGTTGAAGCAAAAGACGGCGTGCTTTATCGGTCCGACGATCGCGGTGAAACGTTCAAGCTCGTTTCGAAGAACACGGACATCGTTTCGCGCGGCTTTTACTACACGCGCGTGCGCGTCGATCCGACGAACGAAAACCATATCTTTGCCGTGGCGTCGACGTTGTTCACCTCGGTCGATGGCGGCAAGACGTTTCGCTCGATCACCGGCCGCACGCACATCGACTATCACGCGCTGTGGCTCGATCCGAAGAACCCGAAGCGTATGTGGAACGGCCAGGACGGCGGCATCGCGGTCAGCTACGACGGCGGCGAAACGTGGGAAGCCGTCTACAACATTCCACTCGGGCAGTTCTATCAGATTCACGCCGACAACCGGACGCCGTTCTATTACGTGATGGGCGGCTTGCAGGACAACGGATCGTGGACGGGACCGAGCCGCACGCGCGAGCCGTCGGGAATCATGAACGACGACTGGCGGATGGTCAGTTTCGGCGACGGCTTCTACATGATCAATCATCCCGATGATCCGGAGCTGTATTTGTCGGAGTCGCAAGGCGCGAACATCCTGTTGACCGACTTCCGCAATCGCGAGCAACAACCCGTGAATCCGTGGGGCCACAGCAGCGGCGGTGGGCCGGCCGCCGGACAGAAGTACCGATTCAATTGGAATTCGCCGATCGTGTTTTCGGCGCACGACAAAACGACCGTGTTCCTGGCGGGCAACGTCGTGTTCAAGTCGCCGGATTTTGGCAGGACGTGGGAGCAGATCAGTCCTGACCTGACGACGAACGATCCCGAAAAGTTGAAAGACGCCGGCGGGCCGGTCGCGTTTGAGAATTCAACCGCCGAGTATCACTCGACCATCATCAGCATCGCGGAGTCGCCGGTGCAGAAGGGACAAATCTGGGTCGGCACTGATGACGGCAACCTGCAAGTCACGCGTGACGGCGGAAAGAACTGGACAAACATCATTGCGAATGTTTCCGGCGTGGCGAAGAATTCACCTGTTTCGCACGTCGAGCCGTCGAGGGCCAACGCCGATACAGTGTATGTAGCCTTTGACCGTCACATGTTCGACGACTTTCGTCCTTACATCTTCAAGACGACGGACGGTGGAAAATCCTGGACGAACATCTCCGGCAACCTGCCGGCGAAAGCTTACGTGCAGGTCGTGCGCGAGGACCCGAAGAACACGAACCTGCTTTACGCGGGAACGGAGCTCGGGCTGTTTGCTTCCTACAACGGCGGCAAAGACTGGCTGGCGCTGAACCTCAAAAACCTGCCAAACGTCGCCGTCCACGACATCCTCGTCCACCCGCGCGAGAACGATCTGATTCTCGCGACGCACGGACGCAGCATCTGGATCTTCGACGACGCCACGCCGATTCAACGCCTGAACCAGCAGATTCTCGACAGCAGTGCGTACCTGTTTCCCATCCGTCCCGCGTTGCGCTACGCGAGCCGCATGTCGCGCTATGGCATCGGCGACAAACAGTTCACGGGTCCGAACCCGCCGGCAGGCGCATTGATCACTTACTACCTGAAAGATAAGGTCGACGAGAAGACGACGATTAAATTGCAGGTCTTCGACGCGAGTGGAAAGCTGGTGCAGGATATCGAGAAGCCCGCGCGCGAGAAGGGATTGAATCGTGTCGCGTGGGACCTGCGTCTCGGCGGACCGGAAGTGCGCAGGCCCCCGACCGAAGAGCAGGCCGCGTTTGGCTTCGCGCCACGTGGGCCACAGGTGTTGCCCGGAACTTACACGGTGAGGCTGACGTTGGGCGACAAGGTGCTCGAAGAACGCGTCGAAGTAAAGCTGGACCCTGGTATCAAAACGTCGCTCGCCGAGCTGCAACAAACGCAGGATATGCAGGTCAAGTTGCGCGATATGCAATCGACGATGAATCTGTGGCTGCGTTTCCTCGACAGCTTGAAAGAGCAGCTCAAACAGACGCAGACGACGATGAAGACGCTTTACAAAGAGCCGGACAAAGATTTTACGAAGTCGGTGGAGGACTGGATCAAGGAGCTCGACAAGATGAAGGACAAAGTCGAGGCGCGCCGCGAGGGTCTGGGGTTGGGCGGCAGGGATGAAGTTTCTGACGATCTCGGCACTTTGTACTTTGCGCTGGATGGCAACTTTGGGCCGACGCTCGGGCAGCGACAGTATTTCGAGGAGATTCAACCGGCGTATCGCGCGCGCATCGAAGACGTCAACCGCTTTTTGCGCGACACGCTGCCGCAGTGGAACGAGAAGTTAAAAGCGTGGAACGCACCGACGCTGACCACACGCAAACCGTTCGAGTTTTAGCCACGGATTTACACGGAGAACACGGATCACAAAAAGAAAGGGGCGGCTGGGAGTGCCGCCCTTTTCACGTCAGGTCAGTCAGTCTAAAGGTTAGTTCAGACTGGCTGCTGTTGGAGGAGTTGGGGGTGTTGCCTGGGTCAGGCGGATGTTGCCGTTAATTCCCTTGGCGGTGATGCCGGCGCCGCCATTGCCGATGCGCGCCCAATAGTTGCCGCGCTTGCTCTTGTCGATCGAGACGTTCGGAATATCGGCAATCAAGCGGCCGTTCATGCCGTGTGCGTCGAAGTCGGCATTTAGATCGGCGGGCAGTTGCAATTCGATGTTGCCGTTGATGCCGCTGAGCGTGATGCCTTCCTGTCCGATGCTCTTCACGCCGGCGAAGACGTTGCCGTTGATGCCTTTGAAAGTGGCAGCGCCCGCAGCGTTCGCCACGTTGACTTTTCCGTTGATGCCCGCGAGTTCAACTGGTCCTTCGATCTCACTGATCACAACCGCGCCGTTCACACCTTTGGCCGCTAGCGAAATCTGCCGCGGCAGTTTCAAGGTGACGCGTTCGGACGCTCTTGAACCAAACAGCTTGGCGAAGAAGTTGTGCTCGGTCGTCTCGATGCGAATGCTGAGCCTGTTCGCGTCTGCTTCGATGTTGACCTTGCGCCGGTCGAGTGCTTCCTGGCACGAGGCAGTGCGTTCGATGTAGACCTCCGCGGTCTTCGTGTCGGCGGTTTCAATCTTGACTGGTCCATTGATGCCGCCCACGTCGACGCGCGCGCCCGGCGCCAGCTCGTAGGTCTGCCGGATTTCATCGCGAACGTCGTCGGCAGTATTGTGAGCAACCAGCTCGCGCAGCTCCGCGACCGTGCCGCCCTTGCTCGAAGATGAGCGAACGACCACGCCGGCAAGGCCGGCCACCGCCACGAGCACGACCAATATCACTATGCGTTTCATCTTCCTGCCTCTGAAATGGGTTGAAAATGGACTGTCGGGGTCTTTAACGACTCGCCGCGCAGATATGTTTCCGAAATTGGCGCTTGACACGAACGTTACCGCAGCATAGAGTCCACGCCTCACCATCGAACTATGGCCGAACGAAACTCGAGAGACCTGAAAGTATTGCTGGTCGAAGACTTCGAAGACACTCGCCTCTTTCTGCGGCTGGCGCTGGAAGATCACGCCTTCATCGTGTTTGAAGCCGAAAACGGCGAGAAGGCCGTCGAGAACGCGAACCGCGAGAAGCCTGACGTGATCCTGATGGACCTGACGATGCCGCTGATGGATGGCTTTGCCGCTGCCAAACTGATCCGCCAGAACGACCAGCTCAAGAACGTTCCCATCATCGCCATCACGGCGCATCAGGAGACCGACTTCCGTTCGGACGCAAAAGCATCCGGCTTCGACGCGTACGTCACTAAACCAATCGACGTCAACTGGCTCAAAGAGCTAATCACCGGACTTCTGATCTAAGAGCGATTTGTGCAGGCGCAGCGCCTGGCCCGGGCGGCTGCCGGTCGCGCGTCCGTCGACCCACACTTCTTTTCCGTTCACGAACACGCGCTTCACGCCGTCCCCGACCAACTGCGGATCCTTGAACGTCGCGCGATCGATGATCTGTCGCGGATCGAACAGCACCACGTCGGCCTTGAACCCGGTTTTGAGCAAACCACGATCGGCTAACTTGAAACGCTGCGCCGGCAGCGAAGTCATCTTTCTAATCGCCTCCGGCAAACTCATCCAGCGCAACTCGCGCACGTAATGACCCAGCACGCGCGGGTAGGTGCCGGCGCCCCGCGGATGACGCGAACCGATGCCGCCGTCGCTACTCACCATCACCCACGGCTGCGTGTAGAACGTCTTGATGTCCGGCTCTTTCATCGAGTGGCAAACCACACCGGCGCCGCCGTCGCGGACGATCTTCATGTAGAGTTCGACCGGACTGATCTGCTCCTGCTTGCTGATCTCATCCATTGTTCTGAACTCGTAATCGGGATGCGCGCGACAGTTGACGATGGTGATGTTTGCCGGTCCACCGACGTCGGCAAGACCGCGCGCGACGTCGACCGGATCTTCGTGACGCCCGCTCGGAATGAGCACTCGAATCGTCGAGCTCCACGCGTCGTAAGGATAACAATCCGCCGTCACGTCCTGACCAGCCGCACGAGCTTTGTTGATTAGCGCGACCGCCTCCTTCGACTTCCCCCAAACCTTCAACGTCGCCAACTTGATGTGCGAAATCTGGACCGGCAGGTTTGCTTCGCGGCCGATCTGAATCGCTTCGGCGAGTGCTTCGAAACTGCGATCGGCTTCGTCGCGAATGTGGCTGATGTAGATGCCTCCGTAGACGCCGGCCGCGCGTGCGAGCGTCACGACTTCTTCCGTCGAAGCCGGTTTACCTGTTTCGTATTCGAGGCCGGTGGAGAGTCCCATCGCGCCTTCGCGCATCGCCTGTTCGACCATCTGCCGCATCTTCTCGATTTCGGCGGCGGTTGCTTTCCGGTTGGTATCTTCGCCCATCACGCGCGACCGCAGCGTGGCGTGGCCCACGAACGTGAGCACGTTCAAAGCGATCGGGTTCTTGTCGAGATCGTGGAGATACGCGCCGATGGGAAACGCTGAGCCGCCGTCCTGGCCCACGACGACGGTCGTGATACCTTGCGACACTTGCGATACTGCGGACGGATCATCCTTGAAGCCGCGATCTGAATGGTTGTGCGCGTCGATGAAACCCGGCGCGACAACGAGACCGGCGGCATCGATCACACGCGCGCCGGTGGGGACTTGAACTTGGTTGCGTTTACCGGCAGCAACGATCGAGTCGCCTTTGAGCACGACCACTGAATCGGGCACCGCCGCACGGCCACTTCCATCTATTAGCAGCGCGCCCACGATCGCGATCGTGTCGTCGTCAGCCGCCTGCGACGTGAACAGCGTCGCAGCCAGCACGATGAGCACCAGCAACACGATCAGCGTCGCCGATCCGTGTGATCGGTGGCTACGGCTTCTTGTTTGCGGAAATGTACTCTTCAAGTTTCTTGCGGTCTTGATAGTCAGGAACTTTCTTTAAAAACGCCTCGTACTCGGCCGCCGCTTTATCCTTCATGCCCGCCGCGTTGTATAAAGCGGCCAGACGCAGGTGCGCCTCCGCCATCCCGACGGGGTCGAGGTTAATGGCGTCATTTAAATATTTCACGCCGAGTGAGCCTTTTTTATTTTGCAGGTATGCTTCACCGAGAAAGTAATTTGCCTCAGCAGACGTCGGCATGACTTTCACTGCCTGCAACAGTGCCTCGATTGCACCGTCGTAGTTTTTCTGCACGATCCGCAACCGGCCCAGGCTGAGCAGCGCCGTACCGTAATCCGGGTGCTTGGCGATGGCCTGCAGGTAAGCCTTTTCAGCTTCGGCATAATTCTTTTGCTTGAAGTAAAGCGTCCCGAGTTCCAGCCAGGCTGGAAAATCTGCGGGATCCGTGTCCACTACCTGGCGAAGCAGGGTCGTTGCCTCATCATACTTTTTGTTTTTTGCGGCGTCTCTGGCCTTCGCATACAGCGATGAAGTTTTGGAGCCGCGATCGTACTTATCGGCGGCAGCGACCACCGCGGCTTTGGTCGCTTCTGAGACCGCGTGCGATTGCAGTTCAATGTCCTTCTGCATGTCGCTCTTGAACGGCGACGAAAAATCAACCGTGAAGCGGTCCAGCTCGGTACCCTCGTAGGCGACTACGATGTAGTAGCGGCCATCCGGAATATCGATGAAACGATAACGCCCATTACTCCCCACGCGTTGTCTCGCATATTCATTTCCGTACTCGTTGTAGAGCGTGATGTCCAAAGAAATCGGTTTATCGTTGCCGCTCTGGCCCGAGTCAACCTTTACGTCGCCATACACTACATGCCTGCTGCTGGAAGCCGACGCTCCACGTCCGCCTTGGCCGAGAGCGCAGGTACTACAAATGATGACGAGCAGCAGCGACAGGATCACAGTTCTTGTTTTCATAGCAATCCCCTTTAGTTTCGACTCTTGTTGGCCGAAATATACGCCTCGAGTATTTTTCGCTCGGAAAAGTTCGGTCGTTGTTTCAGAAACGCGGAATACTCGGCGGCAGCTTTGTCTTTTAAGCCGGTCGCATTATAAAGCGCCGCCAATAATAAATGCGCGTCCGCCATTGCTGCTGGATCGAGTTTGATGGCTGCGTTTAGATAGGGGACGCCTTTCGAGCCCAGCTTCGCTTCCAGGTAAGCGTCGCCGAGAAAGTAGTTTGCTTCGGCAGATGTTGGCTGAAGCTTCACCGCGCGGTCGAGAACCTCTACCGCGCCGTTCAGGTTTTTAGTCACGATACGTAACCGACCCAGGTTGATCATGGCGGGAACGTAAGTCGGTTTCAATTGCAGTGCTTTGAGATAACACGACTCGGCTTCGAAGAAGGTCTTCAGGATAAAGAAGTTCGTGCCCAGCTCTTCCCAGACCGGAAAATCTCTGTCGTCAACATCGACTATCTTTCGCAACAACGAATTGGCCTGCGCATACTGCTTTCGTTGGCTCGCCTCTCGCGCGCGTCGTAACAGCGCCTTATTCGCGCCCGAGCGCTCGTAGAACTCGGCGGCTGAAACTACCCCTTTATTAACGGCGGTTGACACATTCTTCCACTGCAACTCGATGTCTTGACGAAAGTCGGTCTTGAACGGAGAGTTTACCGAGACCAGCACGCGCGCTATCTCTCTACTTTCAAACTCCACCACCACTTCGTAACGGCCATTGCGCAAGTCGATGAATCGATACCGGCCGTTGGCGGGAACTGTCTGGCGCATGAGCAGGCCACCGGATTCTCCGTAAAGAAGCACCTGGAACGTCACCATTTTCGCGTCACCGGCCTGGCTTTCGTCGATTTTTATATCGCCGAAGAGGACGTGCCCGTTGGTTTGTGCCGCGACCGTGACAGCTAAGAGAGTGATGATCAGTAATGAGGCAGCGGTCAGTTTCATGGGCGGAGAGAGCTTAACAGGGTTTGCGACAGAAGAAACGGGCTGAAGCTTCCGCTCCAGCCCGTCAAAATTGTTCAGGTTAGAATCCGCTAGAGCAGGTTAGAACTCATACCTGAACCCGAACTGCATAACCCGCGGCGCTCCCTGAATGGGCGCGATGAAGTTCGACCAATTGCTTGGCGGCTTCGCGTTTTGCGGATCGAGCACCACGCCGAATCCCGTGCGGCCGGTATCATACTGGCCCAGTCGCTGAGTGTTCGTGACGTTGAAAGCCTCAACGCGAATCTGGAGTTTATGTTTTTCACTCCAGGGCATCGTGAAGGCCTTGCCCAAACCCATGTCGAGCACGACGTAACCAGGAGCACGGAACACATTGCGGTCGCCGGTTTCTCCGGGTTTCGCATTGCGGAAGCTTTGATAAGCTTCGAGTGTGTTGCAGCCAAACAGTTTCGCCGGAGTCGTGGCATCGCCACGCGTCGGACAGGTCTTGATTGGCCTGATGCGCGTAACGTTGCTTTGCACGTTCCAGTTGGTGGCCCAACGCGTATCGTCAAACACGCCACTGTCGCCGTAGAAGCCGACTGGCAGCCCGGAGTTCCACCTGAAGATTCCGGACAGTTGCCAGCCGCCGATGATGCTGTCCACGATGCCATTGCTGTCGCGCAGGAACCTGCGTCCATGGCCCACGGGCAACTGCCAAACCGCATTGGCATTGACGATGTGACGAATGTCGAAGTCCGAGTTCGCGTAGCTGTTGTGTTGGAGGATTGGGTTCAGGATAAACGCTCCTCCAAACGCAGCCGAGGTCGAGAGACCCGACGCATCATCGAGTGAATGCGACAAGGTGTAGTTGAAGTCCATCGTCAGCGAGGTGCCCAGCCGTTCTCGCAGCGAGATCGTCGCAGCGTTGTAATTTGATCTCGCAATGCTGCTGAACGAGGAAAGAGCGCCATACTGCGGCTGGAAGAACAGATTGTTCTGAGTCGAGATGCCGCCGTTAACCGCCTGATCGATCACGTCCTGAATGTCCGTCCAGTCGTTGCCGTACAGGAACGGATCCGTGTTGGCGAAGATGGCCTGCGTCTGGTTCAAGTTCTCAGGAATAGTCTGGTTCGCCGGGTTCGAACAAGTAGGATCGGAGTTCGGGCAGCCCCAGTAGTTGATGTTCATGAGATGGGCCAGATTAGCCGGGAACAGGTTAGCGAAATACGATATCTGCGAAACCTGTGACGGGGACGCACCGGCGCGCCGCAAGTCTTCGAGGATGCCGGCGGCGGTGTACCAATCCATTCCCGATTTCGTATCGACCAGATTGTTCAAGGCCATCACGTCGCGCGAAGCAATCAGGTTTCGCGCCGACCGGCCGATGTAGGACAGTTGCAGCACCATGCCCTTCGGCAGCTCTCGTTCGAAGGTGAAGTTCCAACTGTAGTTGATGGGCGCAACCAGCGCGCTATCCAGTGAACTCTGAATCGGTCTGGTGAACGTCATCGGCGCCGTTTGTGGGAAGGTCAGGTTTCCGGGAACAGTAATGTTTGGCAACCCGCGAACTGGTTGGCCGAAACCAGTGAACAGAGGAGCAAACGGCCTGTTTGTGCCGGTAACGCTGAAGGTGTTTGCATTGATGTTTCGGCTCGACGAAAAGCCCAACGCATTATTCAGGTCAAACGAAACAGCCAGTTGCTGACCGTAGTAGTCGTTGGTGATACCGAACCCGCCACGAAACACGGATTCGGAATTTCTGCCGAAGAGCCCGCCAAAGAAGCCACTGCCGAATTTCGGCGACCACGCAATCGCTACTCTGGGCTGGAAGTTGTTCTTGTCCCAGTTGTACAGCGGCGGCGCGTTATTTTTCTTGCCGGAAAGCTGAATGGAAATCAGCTCGTTGTAAGGCTTGCCCGCAGCCGCGCCGGCGAGACGTCTTTCGAAGTAAGTGGTCAGTGGAATACTCGTCGTGGTCTCGAACCCGTTCGCCTCCCAGATCGGCTCGCTGATGCTGTAGCGCAAGCCGTAGGTCAGCGTGAGGTTCGGCGTCATCTTCCAGACGTCTTGACCATACGCGTCGTACTCCCTGGTCTTAAAATCACGATCGGCCGGAGAACCGGACGGCAAGATGGTGCCATCGTGATTGAAGGTGAACAGGGCTGAGTATTGCGACAGCCTGCCAATTAGCGCGGTTGACGCATTCTGCACGGCCGAAGCGAAACCGGCGCCGATTGGTGAAAAGTTGTTCACCAGACCGGAGATGCTGTTGCCGCCTCCGATGTAGAACGACGGATTCGTGACGGCGTTATCGTATGCGTTGGCAAAGCTGGACCGCCGGTTACTGATTAACCTGATGTTCGTGCCGAACTGGAACGAATGGTTGGCTTTGGTCCAGGAGACATCGTCCGTAATGTTCTGCACCGGCGTTACGCGATTGAGCGTGCGCAGAAACCTGCGGGGCGAAAACACAAACCGGAAGGTGATCTGGTTTTCTGCGGAGTCGCCCTGCTGGCTGAATGCTTCGCGGGTGATTCCGTAGCGGAAGTTATTCACCCAGTTACTATTGATGGTCCACGTGTGGCCGGCCACGAACGCCCAGGGGTGCTCCCAGAGGTCCGGAGTTGGAGTATCAGGAAACTGCGGAATACCTCCGGTAAGGTCGTAGATAATGTTGGCCCGCAGGAAGAGGATCTGCTTATCACTCAGGTTGTAATCAAAACGTCCGGAATGAGAGTTCAACTTTACTGGAGTGGACGCATTGAAGATAAAGCCGGCGGTATTAAGCGGGCGTCCGGGCCGGCTGTCGCCAAACTGAAAATCATTTGCCGGATACTTGGCTGCTGCCTGAGCCAGCGCGGCGACGGCCAGCGGGTTTATCTGCGCCGGGAAAATAGTATTCAACTGCGCGGTCGTCAACGTCGTTATGCCGCCGGACGGATTGACGTAGCGCAACTCGCCTCGGCCGAGGCTCGCGAGCGGCACTGTTCTTTCGACCTGCGTTTCGCTGACGTCTTTACGGCCTTCGTAGCTGTAGAAGAAAAACAATTTGTCTTTCATGATCGGCCCGCCCAGCGCACCGCCGTAAGTGTTGCGAATCAATTTGGGCCGTGGCAGACCGGATCGGTTATTAAAGAAATCATTCGCGGTGGTGCTGGTGTTGCGGTTCGCCAGGAACAGCGCTCCGTGCCAGTCATTGCTTCCGCTCTTGCTCACCAGTGCGATCTGAGCGCCCGACGAACGGCCGGCGGACGCATTAGCATTGACCGTAGTTACTCGGAATTCTTCGATAGCCTCGGCGTTCAGTCGAATCACCGGGTGATTCTGTCCGGGAATCAATTGGCCCGTGCCGCCGCTCGGAATCGCATTGATGTCGGCAATGGCGTTCGTCTGTGCGTCGTTAATGTCAATGCCGTCGAGCGTAACGTTCGATTGGTCAGCACGCGCACCGGCAACATAGCCTTCTTTCGTCACACCAGGTTGAAGCGTGACGAGCGCCAGCGGACTGCGCGCTTCTAACGGCAACTGCGTAATCTGCTTCGCCACGAAGTTATTGCCGAGCGTCGCGTCTTGTTTGTTTACCAGCACTTCACCGGCGCCGGCAGATACGGTCACGGTTTCAGTGACGGCTCCGATTTCGAGTTGAAGGGTAACAGTCGTCGGCTTCGCGACTTGTGCACTCACATCGGTGAGAATGCCTTTTTTGAATCCCTGCGCTTCTGCATCTACCTGATACTGACCTGGCGGTATCAAAGTGAAAGCGAAAGTTCCGTTGTCTGTGGTCGTCTGCGTACGGGTAAAGTTCTTTTGCGCGTTCGTCAGGGTCACCGTCGCACCCGCGATCACATTTCCCTGCGGGTCAATAACGGTTCCCGACACCGAAGAGGTGCTGCTCTGAGCAAAACCATTAACGCAGCACGCCAAAAAAATCAGAAGAACACCGCACCAAACAACGATCCCGCTGCTTGCTCCAAAGCTCTGTCTTTTCATTGGGGTCCTCCGATGAATGTTCTGCGAATTTTGTAGCCATGAGGTCTGAACTCCCCATGGTTGAGATTGCAGAGTTCCTACTCGATCACGTTTTGATGAAATCATCCCCGCCGCTCGGGGAAACGCAGACACTGGGTGTTCCGACGGACTAGTTCGTCAAAACTTTGAACATGTCGTTGGTAGAACGTCGGAACCGTCTGTCGATTGTTCAGTCCGCTTGCAGATACTATTCCGCGAAAGCGTAAGTACAAGGCCGCTGCAAAACGCTCGCGTTTTCACGTTCGGGTAAAGAGCAAAGGGTTTTGTGAACGCAAAGTATATCCAAATTTACAGCCTCGTCTATAGAAATTCGGAATTGGCGGGCTATTTTCGCCCAAGCCCCTCCACCAACACATCCGAAAGTCGGGACATCAACAGGTAGGCAGGGTTATCGACGGACCACATGATTTCCGGCATGTCGTCGCAGGAGATTGCCATCGCGATTTTTCCCTTCTTCGTGTAGAGAATGCCGATGGAACTCCGCAGCCGATCGAGCGCGCCGTACTTGCTCGCGAGATCCACGTTCCAGAGCGATCGGCCGATGGCGTAACGCGCCTGCTCGCGTTTCATCAGGTCGATCATTTCTTTCGACGCAGCGGGGCTGATGATCTCGCCGCGATCGAGTTTTTCCATCACCAGCACCATCTCGCGCGGCGTGGCCATGCCGAGTCCATACTTCTTGTTCTCGGGATCCTTTCCCGCCCTGCTCTCGCCGCCACTGCCGACCTTGCGCATGATCTTGATGTTTTTGAAACCGAGCGACTCCATGCGTGCGTTGACGGCGTCAGTCGTCAAAACGTCGAGCACGAGATTGGTAGCGGTGTTGTCGCTGAGAATCATCATCAGGTTCACGGCGTCGCGCAGCGTGAGATGAAGACCATCTGAGAGCTCGCTGAGAATGCCCGAGCCGGAGACTTTCTTCTCTTTCGTGAGCACGAGTTCGTCCGTCCATTTGACCTTTCCTTCGTTGACGCGCGCGAAGGCTTCGATCATGACGGCGATCTTGATCGTGCTGGCGGTGCGCACGCGGTCGTCGGCGTTGAGCGCATAAGTCTCGCCGGTGTCGAGGTTCTTGGCGAAGAGGCTCACCTTCCCTTTGAACCCGTTCACCAGTTGGCTTACTTGATTGTCGAGAGAGTTCTGAGCGCGTACGGCAGAGGGAACGGAGATTAGGCAGATAATAGAAAGAAAGATTAGTAGCTTCGTTTTCATAGGTGGTTTAGGGCAATTAACAACTCGGCGTTAAGAATGGCCGCGCCGGCGGCGCCGCGGATCGTGTTGTGACTCAGCGCCACGAAGCGATAATCGAAAACTGAATCCGGTTTAATTCTGCCGACGCTGACGGTCATGCCGTTGCCGGCGTCGCGGTCCAACTTCGGTTGCGGCCGATCTTCTTCGTCGCGAACGACGATCGGCGTGGCCGGCGCAGAGTGTAACCTAAGCTCCTGCGGCAGCGAGCGAAAAGATGCTAAGGCGTCGCGCACGTCGCCGAGCGTGGCTTTGCGCGCCAGCTTCACCCGCACCGCCGCCATGTGGCCGTCCATGACGTTGACGCGATGGCATTGTGCGCTCACGGCGAACGGCGCGGCTTCGATGCGCGCATCATTGCAGCGGCCGAGTATCTTGGTGGTTTCAGTTTCGATCTTTTCTTCTTCTGCGCCGGAGATGTACGGCAAGACGTTGTCGAGAATGTCGAGCGACGCAACGCCGGGGTAACCAGCGCCGGAAAGCGCTTGCAACGTCGTCACGATCGTCGCTTCGACGCCGAAAGCCGCGTGCAGCGGCGCGAGCGCCATGGCGATCATGATCACCGAGCAGTTTGGATCGGTGACGATGAAACCGCCGCCCGGATATTTTGATTTCTGGCGTTCGAGCAGACCAAGATGCGTGTGGTTCACTTCGGGAATCAGCAGCGGCACGTCGTCGTCCATGCGAAACGCCGACGAGTTGCTGATCACGGGATAACCGGCAGCGGCAAAGCTGCTTTCGGTCTCACGCGCGATTTCCCCGGGCAGACTCGAGAACACGAGGTCGCAATCGAGTGGCGGCGCGGGCGGTTGCACCGGCAGCGCGCGCACCGCCGCGGGCATGTCGCCACTGAGACGCCACGTACACGCCTCACCATAATTCTTTCCTTGCGATCGGTCCGACGCCGCCACGGTCGTGATTTCAAATTGCGGATGGCCGGTCAGCAACTGTATGAAGCGCTGTCCAACCATGCCCGTCGCACCCAAAATTCCGACGCGATACTTACGACTCATAAAGCCTCCAAACCTCTTTTGATCCGCTGCACCCCTTCCGCGAGCGTTTCGTGATCGGCACAGAACGAGACTCGCAGAAACCCTTCACTCTCGCTGCCAAACGCCGCTCCCGGGACCGTGATTACCCGCTGCTCCAACAACGCCTCCGCGACTTTCATCGACGAACCAAACTCGCTGACATCCAACATCGTGTAGAACGCACCTTCCGGCGTCACTGCGCGCAATCCCAATTCCGACTCGATCAATTTCAGCAAGTGATCGCGTCGCGCGCGAAACGTGTCGCGGAACCCTGCGCGCGCTGCGGCGGCTTCCTCACTCCACGCCACGAGCGACGCTTTTTGCGAAACCGTCGAAGCACACGTCGTGACGTAACCGTGTAGGACCAGCGCGGCTTTGATCACCGCTTCCTCGCCGCCGATCCATCCCAGGCGCCACCCCGTCATGCTCATCGACTTGGACAAACCACTGATCACGATCGTGCGATCGAAAAACGACGCCGGCGATTCCGGCCGCTCTGCCGTGTAGTACAGCTCGCGATAAATTTCGTCGCTGATCAAATAGGCGCCGTGATCTCGCATGACATCAGTGATAAAGCTGAGCGCCTCATGCGAAAGCGTGCGTCCCGTAGGATTCGACGGACTGATGCAGACAACGACCTTCGTCTGCGGCGACAAGGCGCGCCGAAATTCGTCAGCGTCAAACGCGAATCCGTTCTTCCTCGCGAGCCGGTAAAACTTCGGTTTGCCGCCGGCCATCTTCACGATCGTGGGATAGGCGACGAAACCCGGATCCGGCAACAACACCTCGTCGCCTTCGTCCACCAACGACAACAACGCGAGATACAACGCTTCCTGCGAGCCGGCGGTGACGATTACGCGATCGGGGTTCTGTTCGAGGTGTGGGTAGTCCGCCGCGATCTTCTCGCGCAACGCCTTGAGCCCGGCGTGCGCCGTGTAACCGTTCTGCTCTTCAACGATTGCTTTGACCGCCGCGCGTCGAATCACGTCGGGCGTCGGCAGATCGGGCTCGCCTAAACCGAGGTTGATGCTGCCCGGCAACGCGCGATCGAAGACCTGCCGGATGACACTCTTCTCGATCCCCTGCAAACGTTTCGGTGACGAAAACTTATTCAACGCAGGTAATCCTCGAGTTGCACCGCCGTGTCAGTCTTCTCGTCGCGATACTTGACGATGATCGGCGCGTACAGCGACAGGCCCCATTTTCTTCCCTGCTCAGTTTGCACGGCGCGTGCGCCCGGCACAACCACCGCGCCCGCCGGAATCTCGAGCGGCGCATCCGCTTTGCGCTGGTAGATCTCGTTCCGAACGAGATCGTAAACGGGCGTCGAGCCGGTCAGGGTTGTGCCGGTCGCCAGCACCGCGCGTTCGCGCACGATCGTGCCTTCATAAACTCCGCAGTTGCCGCCCACGAGCACGTCGTCTTCGATGATCACCGGCACGGCGCCGACCGGTTCGAGCACGCCACCGATCTGCGCCGCCGCCGAAATGTGCACGCGCTTCCCGATCTGCGCACACGACCCGACCAGCGCATGACTGTCTATCATCGTGCCTTCGTCGACGTACGCGCCCGCGTTGACAAACATCGGCGGCATGCAAACCACGCCCGGCGCAACGTACGCACCGTCGCGAATCGTCGATCCGCCGGGCACGATGCGAACGTTGTCGCCGAAGTCCGTCGGCCGCACCGGATACGTGTGCTTGTCAAAGAATCTGAAACTCTTTCCCTCGGACATATCGATGAGGGCACCCATGCGAAACCCCAGGAGCAGCCCTTCTTTCACCCACGAGTGGACCACCCATTCGCCACTCGCGTTTCTCTCGGCGGCGCGAATTTCGCCGCGATTGAGCGCGCCTTTGAACTCTTCGAAGACAGCCGTGTCAGCCGGCGTGAAGATCCCGTCGCGGCGCGCAGCAATCGATTCGACTCGTTCACGCAACTGCATGCGATGTTTCCTTCAACAGGCCGGCGTCGGTGAGGATCTCACGCATGCGCGCACGCGTCTTCTCCTGCACCGGCACCAGCGGCAGACGCAGTTTCTCTTCGATCAGGCCCATCAGCGCGAGCCCGGCTTTCACTGGACCAGGACTCGACTCGATGAAGTTGCCTTCCATCAGCGGCAGCAACTTGTAATGCAGCGCGCGCGCTTCATCCCACTTGCCGGCGAGCGCGAGCTCGTTGAGTTGCGACATCATCTCCGGTGCTTCATTTGAAGCTACTGAGATCAACCCCTCGGCGCCGAGCGCGATCATGGCCAGCGTCAGTGCGTCGTCACCGGAAATCACGCGGAAGTTTTCCGGCCGGCCGCGCAGGATCTCCATGATCTGCGACAAGTTTCCGGAAGCTTCTTTCACGGCGACGATGTTTTCCACGTCGCGCGCGAGACGAAGGGTGGTGTCGGCGGAGATGTTTGACGAGGTGCGCCCGGGAACGTTGTAGATGACGACGGGAAAGTTGCTAACGGCTTCGGCAATCGCGCGGAAGTGGGCGTAGAGACCTTCCTGCGTTGGCTTGTTGTAATAAGGCGCGACGCAAAGAACGCCGTCGACGCCGAGCGAGCGGGCCGCGCGTGATTTCACAATCGCCGTTGCCGTGCTGTTACTGCCCGTGCCGGCGATCACCTTCGCGCGGCCGCGAGCGAGTTCGACCGTCGTGCGAATCACGAGCTCGTTTTCCGCATCCGACATCGTGACGCTCTCGCCCGTGGTGCCGCAGGGAACGAGCACTTTCACGCCGCCCGCAATCTGATACTCGATCAGATCGCGCAGTCGGCGATCATCGACCGCGCCCTCGCTGGTAAAGGGAGTAACGAGCGCAGTGGCACAGCCACGCAGCCAATCAACTTTTAATGTCATAGTGCCTCCAGGTGAGATTTTCGATTGTCGATTTTCGATTGTCGATTTGCCGCTTCGCAATGCCAGGCGAGTTCTTTTCAATCCGCAGTCGGCAATCGGCAATTGGCAATGTCTTCGATGACCTCTGAAAACTGAAACACTCCAGTGCGTCCAACAATCCAGTGCGCGGCGACCAGCGCTCCGGACGCGAATCCCCTTCTCGATCGCGCCTCGTGCACCAGCAGGATCTGATCACCTTCGGAGTCAAACCCGACGCGGTGTGTGCCCGGAATGTAACCCGCGCGCGTCGAGGCCGTGGAAATATCGGGTCCGAGATGTTTCGCGAGCAAATCGCGCAACTGCAAGGCGGTGCCGGAAGGCGCGTCGCGTTTGCGCATGTGATGCGCCTCCTCGATGAAAGGCGCATAGCCTTCAACTGCGCCGAAGAGTTCCGCCGCGCGTTCGACGATGCGATAGAAAAGATTCGCGCCGATCGAGAAGTTTGCGCCATAGACGAGCGCCGCGCCGTGTTCGTTGACGATCTGTTTCGCGGTCGCTTCGTGTGCTTTCCAGCCGGTGGTCCCCTCGACGAGCGGGACACCCGCGCGCGCGCATGCTTCGATATTTCTCAACACCGCATCGCCGACGGAGAAATCGATCGCCACATCGAGCTTGTCCTCACCACGGAGCTTGTCCTCGTCACGGAGCTTGTCCTCACCACGGAGCTTTTCCGCCAGTTCATCTGGTTTTAAATCCCCTTCCTTCGACGTAACAATTAAGGCTACCTCGTCACCAGCGGCCTTCGCTTCAGCAACTACCAGCCCGCCCATCACTCCGTGTCCAATCAGCGCGATCTTCATAACGTGTTCAGTTTGTTAGCGAGCGCAACGTAAAGATCGATCGCGCGCTCGAGTTCATGTTTCGCGATTCGCTCGTGCTCGGTGTGCGCATCGAGAATCGAACCCGGCCCGAGCAACAGCGCTCTCCCCCAGTTTGAGAGATACGGCACGTCGGTCGTGAAGCGCACCACGCAATCAGCAAAACCCGGCACCGAAAACAGCCGCACCGGATCGTGCGCCGACGCGTATTCGATTTGCGCGCGTCCCGCGACGGCCTGTTCGACCATCGTTTTGACGTGCTCTATATCCGTCGCGAGCCGAATTTGCAATTCCGCACGCGCGCGATCGGGAATCACGTTTGGCCGCGTGCCGCCGTTGAGCACGCCGATGTTGCACGTCGTATTGCCGAAGAAGCTGTCGCTGGGCCAGGCGCAGGCACGAATGTCGTCGAGAACGTCGAGCAGTTTTTCGATGGCCGAGTCACCTGCTTCGGGATACGCGGAATGTGCCGCGCGTCCTTCCGTAGTTACGATCAGCCTTAAAGATCCCTTGGTGCCGGTCGCGAGTCGATTGTCGGTCGGTTCGCCGTTGATCAGGAAGCGACACTCGCGCGCGAGCGGATGATGGTTGGCGGCCTGCGCACCCGCGCTGCTGAGCTCTTCATCGACGGTGAAGAGCAGTCCGATCGTGTGGAGGCCGTTGGCGCGCAACGTTTCGGCCGCCTGAATCTGCGCGGCGATGATGCCCTTCGCATCGCACGAGCCGCGGCCGTAGATGTATTCCGCGTCTTCGCTCGAGGCGATAAACGGCGGCACCGTGTCGAGGTGAGTGGAAAACACGATGCGCGGCGTCTCCCCGGTGGTCGCGATTACGTTGAAGCGATCGCTGGTGACGGGTTGCCGTTCGACGTTGTACCCGAGCGTCGTGAGGTAAGCAGCGAGAAACTCGCCGGCGGCTTTTTCGGCGCCCGTCACGGACGGCAGGTCGATGAGTTTGCGAGTTAGCAGGAAGGGATTCATCGGATATTAAAAAACACCTCGTGCAATCTTTGGACTGCTTCCGTCACGCGCGCTTCTTCGATCGCGAAAGTGAAGTTAATACTCGACGCGCCCTGCGAAATCAGCGTGACGTTGATGTCGCTGATGGTGCTGAAGACGCGAGCGGCGATTCCCGGAGTGCCGCGCAGCCCTTCGCCCACGACGCAGATGATCGCTCGTCCTCTCTCGACGCGCACGGTTCCGAGTTGTTCCAATTCTTTGACGATCGCCGGCAGTGAACTGGCATCGTCGAGTGAAAGCGAAACGCTCACTTCCGACGTGGTAACGACGTCGACGACGGTTCGGTGTCTATCGAACACTTCGAAGAGAGCGCGCAGAAAACCGTAAGCGCCAAGCATGCGGGCGGAAGTGATCTGCACCGTGGTGGCGCCGGTCTTGTGCGCGATGGCTTTGACGGTGCGTGGAGAAGCTTCCGTTTCGGGACCGACGAGCGTGCCGCGTTCATGGGCCGCGCGCGAGTTGCAGATGCGCACGGGGATGCGATCTTCGATGGCCGGTTGAATCGTTTTTGGATGCAGCACCTTGGCGCCGAAATACGCGAGTTCCGCTGCCTCGCCGTAAGACAAGCGTTCGACTGTCTGCGCATTTGGAACGACGCGCGGATCGGCAGTCAACACGCCGGTGACGTCGGTCCAGATTTGAATCTCGTCGCTACGAAGCGCTGCGCCCAGGAGTGCGGCGGTGTAGTCCGAGCCGCCGCGGCCAAGCGTCGTGGTTCTTCCGTTCAGAGTGGCGCCGACGAACCCGCCGACAACCGGGACAACGTGCTCTTCGATTAACGGCAGGAGCGACTCTCGCGTTTTCGCAAATGTTTCCGCCATCAGCGGCGCCGCGCAGGTGTAATCGTCGTTCGTGACGACACAAGCGCGCGGATTAACGAAGCGGGCATTAACACCTTTGTCTTTCAGCACGCGGGCGAGGAGCGCGCTGGAAAGGAACTCGCCGTACGAAACTATCGTGTCCTGGATTTCCGGGCGCGACTCGGGTTCGTCCGCGAGTCTTTTCAGGTATTGCGGAATGTGCGTTACCGGATCGCGTAGTTCAGCTAAGAACTGTTGGAGAGTTTGAAACGAAAGTAGTTGTTGAGCTGCGTGCTGATGACGTGCGAACGTGTCTTTTAATGATCCGATCGCGTCGGCGACTCGGCCTTCACTGGCGAGGGCCACGCTCGCCAGCAGCGTATCGGTCACACCGCTCATTGCCGACACCACCACGACAGGCGCGTGTTGCTTATGCGCGGCAACGATGCGCGCCACGTTTTCCAGCGCGGCCGCGTCGGCGACTGACGTGCCGCCAAATTTCATGACGATCGACATCTGAATCTCAACTACGATCAAAAAAGGCCGGTCGCGAGTGGAACACGACCGACCTCATTGGAGATCGTAAATTCGTAACGCGCGCGCTGTTACTGCGCCGGCACGAATCCTATCGTTGTAGCACTCCACCGGAGCTCATCCAACTAACGGACGATGCGGTGACAGTCCCGCGGATTTAGCCGCGGCAACCAACTCGCTGTCGTTCGAAGGAAACGACTGCGAGCTTCGGCGACCTGCCCCTTTCCACAAACCGTTTCCCTTCGCTGGCGGGTTTGCTTACTCCTGGAGGTCGCGCCTCTACTCGCTGAAAAAGATCGATTGAAAACGTTGGCACACGGTAGCGAGAACGCCGCGTGATTGTCAAGATCAATACAGATTGAAGTTGTACTCGAGCTGCATCAACACCGACACAGGACGTCCGCCTTTCATCGCCGGCACGAACTTGATCTGGCGCGCGGCAGCGATCGCTCGTTCGGTGAGTCCGAACGGCAAGGTGTTGAGCGCTTGTATTTGGACCACTTCACCATCGCGTGAAAACACCGCCCGTAAGACGACGGTGCCGACGATCTGATTGCGTCGTGCTTCTTCGGTGTACTGTGGTTCCGGTTTCGATAAGACTCGCGCGCGCTGATCGACTTCGCGGGAAGTGAAACTTTGGCCGTAACCTCCGTAACCTCCGGCGGCCCCGCCGCCACCTCCCTCTCCACAACAACCGTTCATCCCATAACCGCCGCCGGTATTTTCCTTCCAGCCTGGGCCAACACCGGCCCCTTCACCCGCGCCGATTCCCAGACCTTTGCCGGTGCCGATTCCCTCACCTTCACCGGGACCTGGCGACGGCTTGGTCGCAGTGGATGTTGGATCTCCGTAAACCGGATCTTTGAGATCTTTCCACAGCGCTGGATCGATCTTGATGCCGGCCATTGGCAGCGCCGGAGCCGCAATCGGTGGGACGAGCGGAATCGGCGCGAGCAGCGTTGAAGGCGGCGGCAGTTTTCCGAGCTGCGGAGGATCGGGATCGTGATTACCGCTGCCACCGCCGCCGTGTGCCGGACGCCGTATTGGGCCAGAGCCGGCGCCGGTTCCATCATTGAATCCGGCGTAGCCGAGCCGGTTAACGTCGTAGAGAACGACGTCCGGACCCGGCTCATCCGCGCTTGCGGCGTTTGCGTGCGGCTTTTCAATCGTGCTTCTCATCACGACCGCCAGCACGACCGTGCCCACGACGAAAGCGAGAATGATTCTCGGATTGGTTAACAAGTCCTGCGCGAGCCGCATTGCGAAGCCGCGCGGATCTCGTTTGCACTCGTCTCTCACGAAGGCGAGCTGGATTGCGAGCCGGCTGAGCAGGAGTTTCTGTTCGATGATGGTGGGTTGATACGTGTAGCGGTGCGTGGCATTAGAGTAATTCGCGCTCATCTCAGAACCTCGCTGGAAACGGAGACCGGTGGACGCGGGGAGACTCTATTGCTTATTACCGAAACGGTTGAAAAAGTGACGCACTAAGTGGATCAGGGAGACTGACTTACGTGTCGCCCGAGCGGCAACACGTAATCGCGCTGTGAGATGAGGTGTGGCGCGTTAGAGATGTCTATTTGATCTGATTGAACAGCTTCGTTGCGCGCGCGCTGTCGATGCGTTGCAGGATGCGATACTGCTCCATCGCCGCCTGGCGATTATTCAGCGCGATAAACGACATGCCAAGGTTGTAGTGAGCCGACGGATAGTTTGGCTTCTGGCTGATGGCCGTGTGATATTCCTGGACCGCTTCGTTATAGCGGCGCAACTGATGCAACGCGTAGCCATACTCGTTGTGAGCTTCGGGATATTCCGGTTGCAAACGAACAGCGTTCCTCAGTGCTTCGATCGCCTCTGAATACCGCTCCATGTCGTTGTAGCACCAGGCGAGGTTGTAGAACGCGGTGGCGTTGTCGGGCTTCAGATCGAGTCCGCGTTTGTACGACTTCGCCGCCTCCGTGTATTGCTTGGTGTTGTAGTAATAAACGTCGCCGAGCCCGAGATGCGCGAGCGCCATGTCGGGCTTGATTCTGATCGCTTCCTGATACTCCTCGATCGCTTCCGAATAACGGCCGAGGTTGCGGTACGCGTAACCGAGCTCGTTGTGCGCTTCCGGGTAAGTGCTTTTGTATTGCAACGCCAGTTTGAGATTGCTGACTGCGTCGTCGTAGTTTTTCTGGTCGTTATAGATCCAACCGATTTGGTAGTAAGCGCTGGCGTAGTCGGGCTTGACGCGCACTGTCTGTTGAAACGCGCGCAGCGCGTCGTCGTACTGCGCGAGTTTTTTGTTCGCGTAACCCAGCTCGAACAGCGCGGCCGCGTTGTTGGGCTGCATCGACGTGACGCGTTTCAGGTAGTCGAGGGCTTGTTCGTAATCTTCGAGATCGTTGTAGATCCAGCCGATGCGATAAAGCGCGTCGGCCTTGGACGGATTCGCTTCCGCGGCTTTGAGATAGAAGTCGAGTGCTTCTTTGTACTTCTGTTGGTTGTAGAGCGCTTCGCCTTGGGCGTAGTAGCTGTCGGCGGCGGAGTTGTTTGACGTCGGGCGATTGCCGCTGGTTGAAGTCGGACGGTTGCCGGACGTTGAAGCAGGACGGTTGCCGCTCGTCGAGGTTGGCCGGTTGCCGGTTGTGCTTGTGCTTGATGGGGTCCCGCGGGTTGTCGGCTTCGTGCTGGTGGACGTTGGTCTGTTTGCCGGTTTGTTCGCTGGCTTGTTGCTCGGGCGTCCCGTGCTCGTACTGCCGCCCCCGATCGTGCCGCCTCCGCTCGCCGGTTCGTGTTGCGCCAGCACGATGCCGGCGTTGGCGAACAGAAGCGTGGTGAACACAAATAGGGAGATCAGGGGAAGGCGGTGACGGGTTTGCATGATGTTCTCCTGCGGTTTTACGACTGCGGTTCTGTTGAATAACAGCTACGTTGAATAATCGCAACGTACTGCTGCTGGCATTATAGTTCCGAACGGCGGGCCGTGTGAACAGTGATTGAATCCGGGTTTACGATCCGTGTTTATCTGTGTGCTGGTTTTGGCCGGGAGAGGATCGTCATCTTCAACAAAATGTCGCGTCCGGGTTTGAAACTCAGCGTCGTTTGACAGTCTGAAACGCGGTACGTTAACGTAACTCGCTTGCCGTAGAGCACGAACCACTCACCATCTGCGTCCCGTTCGTCTAGCGGCCTAGGACACCGCCCTTTCACGGCGGCGACACGGGTTCGATTCCCGTACGGGACGCCAAAGTATGCCTGCTCGATGTTTTCATCGCGTAGCTACAGTCGACCTGAAAGTCTTTATATCTGTGTTAAATCCGCACCAATGAGTACTGAACTGCTAAATCGGATCACCTCAAACCCGCGTCAGTGTGGCGGCCGTCCTTGCATTCGCGGGATGCGAATCCGCGTCAAAGACATTCTCGACCTGCTCGCCGGCGGCGCTTCGGAAGAAGAGATACTTGCTGATTTTCCCTACCTTGAACCCGACGATATTCGAGCGTCTCTCGAATACGCGGCCGCCCAGATCGATCACGCCGTGGTCATGGTCTCGTAGTGAATTCCTGATCGATGCTCAACTGCCTCCTGGATTGGCTCGGTGGCTGGCCGCTCAGGGACACTCAGCCCAACACGTCAATGACGTCGGTCTTACCGGTGCCGAAGATTCCGTAATCTGGAATCTACTGGAAGATTCCGGTTCCTTATCAAATCAGGTGGCGGCTTTAGATTCAGTATTACTCTTACGCGATCCCTTCCCGGTCGTGAATATGGCTAACTTGCTGAATACGGGTGGCGATCGAAATACGCGCGTCGTCTTATTCGCGAAGGACCTGGAATTCTTTCAAGGCGAAAAACCTTCCGCCGTCGTCGTTCATTTAACTGATAACAGTGGGCGGCTGTTCGACGTGTCCGCAGAAGACGTCCGACAAGTAGCTGGGACGACTTTTATGCAGGTGGTTTTTAGAATAGCCGATGGCTTGGCTGAAGGATCTTGCACGGTTCGATTAACCGCTCATGCACAGGTAAGCAACACTGGAATTATTCGCATCAAAGCTCAGTAGCTCTCCGAAAACTGGTCCTGTATCGGTCACGAACCGAGCAACTGATTCACAAGCTTATCAACGTCGGCATGTTTCGATCTGGAGAAGACGACTTTGCCTCCAGTTTCTTTGGTTAGTCTACTAAGGAAGTTCTCCGCCTTCAGCCGCCGATTTTCACCGGTGTCCAACTCTCCCGTAAGCCCGATCGCATACACTTTAATGCCGCTGTCTTTGAGATATTTTCGGAGTTTGCTATCGCGCTTGCTCCGCTCATCGTCAGTTTCAGTCGGTTGGCTCGTCCCTATCATTTCCATTCTGTGTTCGCCATCAGTAATAAGGATAATAACCTTCTCCGAGGGAGCGTCTTTAGAATCAGTGGTGCGATTGAGAGATTCAGCAATGGTGCGTATGGCGCTGAAGAGGTCTGTCTGCCCTCTGACGAGGCCCAGCCCTTCGATATACCGCGTGAGAGTGGCTTCGTCTTGAGTCCAATCGATGCCCAGAGTGCCGATCGCCCGGTCGTAATTCCCGCCTTCGTAACTTTGAACGCCATTCGGCACAATAAACTGAGACGCATCCTGGGTCCATTTGAAACTAAATAACTGAACCGGTCCTTGTTTATGAACCTGGTCCACTACGCGTTTGCTCAAGAGTTTGACCTGGTCAAACTGCTTCTCAAGCGAACGCGTGTTGTCGATGAGCACTCCGTAGGCTTTCGACCTTTCAGCCTGGGCATAGACAGAATGTGAGACTGCGGCGATTACAAAAATTGCGGTGATAACAATCGCGAGTGATTTCAACATGCGGTTACGATCGCTAAATCAGGCCAGCGCACGGCCATGCTCTGACCGACCTCCAGCCTCGACCAGTGAGAGCTCAGGTGGTCCAAATGCTTGCATATTTCGTCAAGTTTCTTTTCATCCAAGGCACGCAATTCGGACGTAGCGGCGGCGTTACTGACTTGGTCTGCGTTCTTAGCCATTGTCGAAGCCCGTTTTCTCAGCTCATTTGACTGAGAGCGAGCCAGCCATTCGTACCAGCAAATGTAAGTGGCCCGCTCCGAGCGAGCCGATTCGTCTCGTCCTTGTCGCAACAACTTCGCGCCGCGCGCTTTTATACGACTTCTGGCCCGCGCGGTCTCGCGCGAACTTTTGTCGGGCTGCAGTGGAAGATGAAAAGTTCCGGCATCCCCGCCGGCCGCCAACTGTCCAAACACACCGCGCGTGAGTCCCAGCCGAGACTCGACTACTAAATGCATCATGTCGTGGGGAATGAGATCGTCGTAGCCCGGGGCTGGGTCCATCACCAGCTCGGGAAACCCTGGGCGTCGCGCTTCTATTGAATACCTTCGCTTACCAGTGCGTCGAAATACCAGGATCATTTCCGAGGACTCCAATCCAATTCGCGACATGATAATGCAACGGACAAGATCAATGTATGTTTGCGCTTGCGCTGACATGTTTCTGGCAGACCGATTTTGCACGTCACTCAGATCTTGCGCTGATGTGCTGCCGTGACGTAAAACCTCTCCAGTGGCAGAACTTTCCCCCGGTGCTACGCTGGCGCGCTATCGCATCATCTCCAAGATTGGCGCAGGAGGCATGGGCGAGGTGTACCGCGCGCAGGACACGGAACTCGGCCGCTCAGTCGCCCTGAAGTTCCTGCCCGCCGACGTTGCTGCTCATCAAAGCCGCGTCAAACGCTTTATTCAAGAAGCGAAAGCGGCGTCGTCACTCAATCACCCAAATATTCTCACTGTTTATGAGATCGGCCGTGACGGCGAGGCGACCTTCATCGCCACTGAGTTTGTCGACGGAGTCACCCTGCGACAGCATCTGCGCCATCCACTAAAACTGATCGAGATTCTCGACATCGCCAGCCAGGTTGCTTCAGCGCTGGTCGCCGCGCACGCCGCCGGTATTGTTCATCGCGACATCAAGCCGGAACACATC
>Ga0081539_10002055_pt1 | contig 30180 bp, 29 predicted proteins | sample TabmetS4T2R2_FD_71023 | JGI IMG/M metagenome (GOLD analysis project Ga0081539, IMG submission 71023) | Tabebuia heterophylla rhizosphere microbial communities from the University of Puerto Rico - S4T2R2 | ecosystem: Host-associated > Plants > Roots > Rhizosphere ... | reverse complement strand
CTTAGGGTAGTTGGCGAAGTACTCGTCTATGAGCTGGCGGCCCCGCTCCTCGCTCTCGCCGAGCTGGGCGGAGAGGCTCTTCGCGCCCCGGCCGTACATCAGGCCGAAGTTTATGCGTTTGGCGTCCGATCGCTGATCCTTGGTGACCTCTTCCATCGGAACGCCGTACATCGTGGCCGCCGTGAGACGGTGCAGGTCGTCGCCCCGCCGGAAAGCCTCCACGAAAGCCGGGTCTTCAGAGACTTCGGCCAGGATGCGTAACTCTATCTGGGAGTAATCCGCTATCACCAGGACATTGCCCTCCTCAGCCACGAAACAGCGCCGGAACTCGTCCTCGTGCGGTATCTGCTGGATGTTCGGGTTCGTACACGCGAGCCGCCCGGTAGGGACGCGGCACTGCAGGAAGTTGGCGTGGATGCGCCCCGTCTTCGGGTGGATGAACGTGGGATACGTCTCCAGGTAGGTGCCGAGCTTTTTCTGCAATTCACGGTACTTAAGGAGCGCTTCGGCCGCCGGGTGATCCACTTTGAGAAGTGTCCATACTTTCGTGTCCGCAAGCTCGATGCCGAGGCTTCGGAATGCGTCCGTGATCTGCTTGGGGCTGTTCAGGTTCAGCCGCGGCCCGAGGCCCTCCAGCGGCAGCACGCCCTCCGGCTGCGGGAAGAAAGACTCCAGATGCTCCGCCGCCCTATCGCGGCGCTCGCGCACCGTCTTCTCCAGTTCTTTCCACCGCGCCACATCGAGCTTCACGCCGGCGAGCTCCATCTCCGAAAGCGTCCCGACGGCCCCGAACTCTATCTCCGCCACCCGGACCAGTTCGTCTTTCTCCAGTTCCTCCTGGAGCTGTTCGCGGAGCGGAAGTAAGATGGCGGCGTCCCTGGCGGCGTACTCGAGTTGTGCCTCCGAGAGATCGCCGGACCAGTCGTCCTTCCTGACGGATTTGTCCACTTCTTCGTCCAGGTAGCGTTCCGCTATGGCCTCCAGCGCGTAGGATGCGCCCTGGGCGCCGCCGTCCAGAAGCTGCGCCGCGAGCATGGTGTCGAAGAGCGGCGATAGTCTGATGCCGTGCTCGGCCCACAGAAATGCATAGTCGAACTTCGCATTCTGGAGGGTCTTGACGGGGCCGTCTGCCAGCACCTCTTTCAGCGGCGAGAGGTCCGTTGTCTCGAATACGTCGATCACGAAGGTTTCGTCCGGGATGGCGAGCTGGAGCAGGCGGATACGCCCGTCGCGGGGGTTGAGCCCGGTGGTTTCGAGATCCACGCCGATGACCTCGGACTCTTCCAGGACGCCCACGATATCCGCGAGCACGGCCTGGTCCCGGATCATCTTGTAGGTCGAAAGGCTCCTCTCCACACGACGATTCTAACAGGAGAGATGGCGCTGTTTGGGGAAATGGAATCACACCTTCGTATTCCGTGTGAGATAAACTCGACGGTATGGGCAGCGCCTTCAAGATAGGCCGCATCTTCGGCATAGACGTGAAGGTCCACTGGACGTTCTTCCTGCTCCTGCTGTTCTTCGGCTACCTGGGTTTCCAGGACTCGCAGAGCATCGCGGGGACGTTCGTGACCATCCTGCTCGTGCTGGCGCTGTTCGTGTGCGTGCTGCTGCACGAGTTCGGCCACTCCATCGTCGCCCAGCGGCTCGGGCTGGAGGTGCCGGACATCACGCTCCTGCCAATAGGCGGCGTCGCGCGGCTCAAGACCCTGCCTGAGAAGCCGTGGGACGAGGTCAAGATCGCGGTCGCGGGCCCGCTCGTTAACGTGGTTTTGGCCCCGATCTTCTTCGCCCTCGCCTTCTTTTTTGGGGTGGATCTCACCCAGGTTTCGAATCCCATCACGGCCCAAAGTTCACCCGGCGGGGCGCTCTTCTATCTGGGGATCATCAACGTCGCGCTGGTCGTCTTCAATATGATTCCGGCCTTCCCCCTGGACGGCGGCCGGGTGTTGCGCGGACTGCTCGCAACTCGGTTTGGGGCCGTGCGGGCGACGGATATCTCCGCAGCCATCGGACAGTCGCTGGCGTTCGGGCTTTTCCTGCTGGCGATCCTGGGTCCCAGCATCAACCCCCTCCTCGCCCTCATCGCCGTCTTCATCTTCTTCGGGGCGAGCGGCGAAGCGCAGATGGTGCGCCAGCGGGAGGTGACGCGCGGCCTGACCGTATCCGACGTAATGGGCGTCCGCCGCCGCACCGAGACCGTCACCCCTTACCACAACTTCGGCCAGATCCTGGACATGGTGGTTCACGGCTACCAGACGGACTTCCCCGTCGTTGAGGAGGACGGACGGCTGGCCGGTATGCTAACGCGAACGGAGATCTTCAGCGCCGCCCACTCCCCGAACCAGTACCGCAACGTCCGCGACCTGATGCTCACGGACTTCCCCGTCGTCTCCCCTGATGCCGACCTCTTCGCGGAAGGCAACCGAATCCTCCAGGAGAGCGGCCTGCGCGCCATACCCGTTTGCGACGACGGCACGGCCGCGGGCAACCTGGTCGGCATGCTCACCGTGGACGATATCGGCCAGGCAAACCTGCTGCGCGACCTGCGCAAACGCAGGTAGGGAAAGCATTCTTGCGCGTAGCCTCCCTGCTGCCGGCCGCGACCGAGATGGTCCACTTCGCCGGAGCTGGAGAAGCCCTCGTCGGCGTCACCCACGAGTGCGACCATCCGGCAGGCGTAGAAAAACTCCCCAAACTCACCCGGAGCAAGGTGGACTCCGGCATGTCCAGCGCCGAGATTGACGCCGCCATCGGCGAGGTCTTCACCGACGACGGCAGCATCTACGCCCTCGACGCCAGGCTTTTGCAAGAGCTGGAGCCGGACCTGGTGATCACACAGGGCCTCTGCGAAGTGTGCGCCGTCTCCACGGATCTCGTCCACGAAGCCGCGTCGAAGCTGCCGAAGCAGCCGCAGGTGCTCTCCCTCAATCCCACTTCCATCGAGGACGTTCTTCAGGACGCGGTTTGGGTGGGGGAGGCTGTGGGAGGTGGCGATGAAGCCCGCCGGAGGGTCGCGGATCTGAGAGATCGGCTCTCCCGCGTCCAGGAGGCCGTGGCCGGGCTGGAGCGTCCTCGCGTGGGATGCGTCGAGTGGCTGGACCCACCGTTCTCCGCCGGGCACTGGGTCCCCGAGATGGTCCGCATGGCTGGCGGGAAAGAGCTCTTCGCCGGACCCGTCGAACGCTCGAAGCGCATCACCTGGGAAAATGTCTTTGATGCTGCGCCCGACGTACTGGTCCTCATGCCCTGCGGCTTCGACACCGAACGCGCTTTCGGAGAAGCGCAGCATCTGGCGGGGTTGCCGGGCTAGGACGAATTGCCCGCGGTGAAGAACTGGCGGGTGTGGCCGTGGACGCCAACTCGTATTTCAGCCGCCCGGCTCCGCGGCTCGCGGAAGGCGTGGAGATACTGGCCCGGATACTGCACCCTGACCCGTCTTCTACATGGACAGGGACTAGACTCTCACTGAGTCTATCCGCTTGCAGGCAGGTTCCTTCCGTTACCAGTCAAGCCGGGGGCCTATCGTAGAGGTCCCTGCGTACCACCATGACGGAGCAGCGGGCGTAGCGGGCAACCCTTTCGGAGACACTTGACCTCAGGGCGTAGCTTTGGGGAGGTACTTTCGCTAGACTTTTTGGGCTATGAGATCTCAGGTCCGAGAAGTGGAGTCGCTGGTCGCACGGGTGGGGACGAATCCGGTGTGGGGTTACGCGCACTGCCGGAGGGTTCACGAGCAGGCGAAGTCGTTGGCGCGGGAGGAGGGGATCTCCTACGACCCGGAGATCCTGCACATCTCCGCCCTGTTGCACGACATTGGGCTGTACAAGGCGTACAACCTGCGCGAGGCTTCGAACCACGCCCAGCGTTCGGCGAACGTCGCGGAGCGCATCCTGCGCGACCTGGATTTCCCGCCGGAGGCGACCCGGATCGTCCGCGATGCGGTCGTACACCACCCTCCGGGCCACAGGAGCGGGCGTTCGATGGAGGCGGCCCTGCTCAAGGATGCCGTCGCCCTGGATTATCTTGGCGCCATCGGGGTAGGGCGCGTGCTCGCCATGATAGGGCTCGAAGAAGACGTGCCGGACCTCCCCGCCGCCGTCCGCCACACCGAGAGCCTTCACCGCAGCATCCCCGGATTCCTGGCCCTGGAGAGCAGCGCCCACATCGCCCGCGAACGCGCCGCCCAGACGAACGCCTTCCTGGACGACCTCAAGAGCACCACCGCGAACCTGGAACTTTTGTAGCCGATCGGCCACCCGGCAAAGGGTCAGGGTGCTGGCTAGCTCCAACCCTGCCACAGCAAGTACGCACCTGCCGTGAGGCCCAGTATCCCGGCGACCAGCATCCTCACGCCTGCGATGACGTGGATGCCCCGCTCGGGTATGGGCCCGATCCCACCTCCACCACCGTTTCGGCCACCGCGAAATAGAGCGTAAACACCGAGGGAGATGCCGCCGAGCCCGGCGACCAGAAAGAGGATTCCGAATCCCAGGGCTGCGGACAATGGACGCTCTGGTTCTCTAGCCCGAACCTGCCACGCCGTTCATGAGGGAGATGAGCCTGCGAAAGCGCGGATCAGCACGCAGGGGGGCGAACTCCAGCGCGCGCTCGAAGTGTCCGGCGTCGTTCTCCCCGGCCTCTACGGCCTTCTCGATGTAATCCAGGGCGACGCCGTACTCGCCGCGCCGGGCCCTGATGCTGGCGAGCGCCGAGAGGGCTGGGGAGTACGAAGGGTCCATGGCGACGGCCCTGGCGAGGAGCTCCTCAGCGGTCTCCAGGTCGTCCGCCGTGTAGTACAGGCTCGCGTACGAATACAGGGTGCGGGGGTTGGCCGGGTCTTCCTTGAGCGCCTCCACGAAGTGCTCCTCGGCCCCCGAAACGTTGCCGCTTCGCTCGTACAGGAGGCCGAGTTCCAGGTGCGCAGTCGGGTTCGCCGGGTCGAGGGCGAGCACATTGCGGTAGGCTTCCGCGGCCCCGGCCTCGTCCTCCATGGCCATCCGCGCTTCTCCCAGGGTGTAGAGATGCCTGACCTCGTCGCGGCCAAGCGCCACGGCCTCCTCGGAGAGCCTGAGCGCCTCTTCCAGGTTCTTCTCCTGCGCGAGCAGGTGGGCGGCGAGTTCGTCCCGGATCTCCGGCGAGCCCGGACAGTCTTCGAGGCCCCGCCGGAAGGCGGCCTCGGCCTCGTCCATGCGGCCGTTGCGGGCGTGGCAGATCCCAAGGTTCGCGTGGGCCTCCCACCATTCCGGCATCTCGTCTATGACCTCTTCGTAGGCGGCGACGGCCTCCGGGTAGCGGCCAAGCATGTCCAGCGCGTTCGCCCTGAAGGTGCGGGCCCCGCTCTTCTGTTCGACGACGGCCTCCTCCTCGGCCTCGACGGCTTCGCCCGTGACGTACATGGCGGCCTCGAAGAACTCGAGCGCCTGGGCGTAGTCCGCGGCGTCGAAGAGGGTGAGGCCCGCGTTTATGAGCATGTCCGCGTCCTCGGGGTACCGGAGGGTCCATCTCTCGAACGTGGCTTTCGCCAGGGAGGCCTCGCCCATCATGCCGTAGTAGTGGCCGAGTTCGATGTAGGCCTCGGGGTACTCGGGGTCGGCTTCGATGGCCCGCTCCAGATGATGCACGATCTTGAACGGTTCGTCGCGCCTGAGTGCCACCAACGCAAGCCCCATGCGGGGGGCGGACCACTCCGGATCCAACTCCAGCGCGTCCAGGAAACTCGCCTCCGCCTCCTCCAGCCGGTCCAGGTTCAGAAGCGTCCGTCCTACGGCTTCTATGGCCTCGGGGTTGTCCGGCGCCGCCGCCAGCGCCTGCTCGAACCTTCCCAATGCCTCTTCGAAGAGACCCTCTTCAGCCAGGGTCTCGCCTTGCTCCAGAAAATCCTCGTGCTCCATCACCACAGATTAAACCAGAAAGTCTCGGGGGATAGTGGGTACTGTTTCGTATTGTTACGAGAACCAGATCTGGAAGGAACGCATTTGAAAACCCCCCAGGCCATCATGAGGCTTCCTATCCGTTACGGAGACCTTGATCCCTACGGCCACGTTAACAACGCCATACACCTGATGTTCTTCGAGGAGATACGCTTTGCATACTGGCGCGTCCTCGCCGGCCAGATAGGCTTCGAAGACCTCGAAGCGGGCGACATCCCCGGCGCCCGGTACGTGATCGCCGAGACCACCGTTCGCTACAAGGCCCCGATCTTCCTCGACCACAAACTGCACGGCGCAGCCACGATACGCACCGTCGGCAACCGCTCGTACACCATGGACTTCGAGCTACGCACCGGAGATTCGTTTGAGGAGGGAGATCTTGTCTGCGAAGGCACCGCCGCCCACGTTTTTTTCGACCCCGTTTCGGCCGGGGTGCAACCCCGCCCCGACTGGTTCCTGCCCGCCGTCGCCGCGCTCGAAGGCCGTCCCGAAGCATCCTTCGCCCTGAAAGACCGCTGAGAAGAATCGAGAGGAGATCTAGATGGAATACCAGACCATAAAAGGCGAGAAGGTTCCTTCGCTCGGGCTCGGAACGTACAGGCTTACGGGGGAGACGTGCAGACAGGCCGTCGAACGGGCTATCGGGATGGGCTACCGTCACATAGACACGGCCCAGATGTACGGCAACGAGGCCGAGGTGGGACGCGGGATATCGGCTTCCGGTATGGACCGGGATGAACTCTTCGTCACCACCAAGATCTGGCCGAGCGACTTCGCGCATGACCGGGTTGTAGGGACCACACGCGAGAGCCTGGAGAAACTCGGCACGGGAAGCATTGACCTCCTGCTCATGCACTGGCCGCCGCGGGGTGGCACGCCGCTCGGCGAGACCCTCGGGGCCATGCGGGAGTTGCAGGAAGAAGGCGTCGTCAGGCATATCGGGGTGAGCAACTTCTCGACCTCGCTCGTTGAGGAGGCGTCGGAACACGCGGAGATCTTCTGCAACCAGGTCGAGTACAGCCCGCTCAGGGACCAGACCGCGATCCTGGATCAGGCGCGCGAGATGGACTATCTGCTCACCGCGTACCAGCCGCTCTCACGCGGCAGCGTGGAACGCGACGCCATCATCAGGGAGGTAGGCGAAGCCCACGGCAAGACCGCCGCCCAGGTTTCCCTGCGCTGGCTCATTCAGCAGGAGAAAGTCTCCGCTATTCCCAAAGCAACCGGTGAAGACCATCTCCGTGCCAACCTGGACGTGTTTGACTTCGAGCTTTCGGACGGGGAGATGGAACGAATCTCCAGCCTGGCCCGCTGAGAGGAGAGGATTCCATGCGCGTGCGAGAAGCAGGCATAACGGTCGGGTACATCCCGCCCGGCCCAGATAACGCTATCACCGACGTGAATGGCGTGCGCGTCGGACACTCGACTATCATACGAGGCGAGGGACCACTCGTGGTGGGGGAGGGGCCGGTGCGGACGGGCGTGACCGTGGTGTGCCCGCGTGAAGGATGGACACGGGAGGAGCCCGTTTTCGCGGGCTGCCATACGCTCAACGGCAACGGGGAGATGACGGGGCTGGAGTGGATCCGGGAGGCCGGGGTCCTCGAAACGTCGGTCGCCATCACAAACACCCACAGCGTCGGGGTGGTGCGCGACGCCCTCATCGCCGCCGAGTTTGAGGACAACACCGAGGAATACTGGTGCCTGCCCATCGTCGCCGAGACCTACGACGGCACCCTCAACGACATCAACGGCCAACACGTCAAAGGAGAACACGTACGAGAGGCGCTCGCGGATGCAAGCGGCGGTTCTGTCGAAGAGGGATCCGTAGGGGGCGGGACTGGCATGATCTGCCACGAGTTCAAGGGCGGCATCGGAACGGCATCCCGGAAGCTCTCCGACGAAGAAGGGGGCTGGACGGTGGGCGCGCTCGTGCAGTCCAACTACGGCAGCCGGCGTATGCTGCGGGTTGACGGCGCGCCCCTCGGCCGCGTGTTGACGACGGAGAAGATCCCATCTCCGTATCACAATACTGATACGCAGGCGCAGCCGGGGACGGGTTCTATCATCGTGGTCCTGGCTACCGACGCGCCGCTCCTTCCCATCCAGTGCGATAGGCTGGCCCAGCGGACCACCGTCGGGCTCGCCCGCGCTGGAGGCGGCTGCGACAACGGCAGCGGTGACATCTTCCTCGCCTTCGCCACAGGCAACCGGGGTATACAGCCCGAAGGAGCTTCGAATCAGCCGCCGACCGTCTCCACGAACATGGTCACCAACGAGTATATGACGCCGCTCTTCCACGCGGCGGCCGAGGCCACGGAAGAGGCGATCCTGAACGCCCTCCTCGCCGCCGGAACCATGACCGGTCGCGACGGCATCACCGCACACGGGCTAACGCCTGATCTACTGCTCGACGCCCTTGACGAGGCTCGTTCTCTCTACGGGCGCCGGTAGATGAATATAGTCTTACCGATGCTGGATGTTTCTATGACTCAGCGGTTCTCAACTACAGAATCTTGAACACGAACCGACTAGGCCGATCTGTGTATCTCGTGCAGTCAACGACTTCGAGCTGTCCCTGATAGACGAGGTCGGTGTGATGTCTTTGCTGGTAGAACAGATGAATCCCATCCCGACCACTTGAGGATTCAACGCAAAGTCTCTCAACTCTGTTCCTCCGTCGCAATTCTTTGTGATTAGCTGCGTGCGCGGCGGTAAGCGCGAATCGAAGTCTACTAGCTGGAGGCTAGGGAGCGCAGACATTCCGAAGCGCCACCGGTGACGGCTCGTTATATACGTCTGCGGCATTTCCCGGTTCAGCCACCATGCTGTCCCGGCATGTGCTGCGCCAGGAAAGCAGAATTCCTCTGGAGATGGTAGACACCACGCGAACGATTCATTGCTGATTCATCGGGACCCAACATTCTGCTTCGGTGTAGCGTCCATAGACACGTTGGGAGGGTTCAGTGGCCAGGGCAATTGAACAGTTGGGAAGCGGACTGAGGGCTGGCTACGCCGGGCTCGGCATGCACGGCGATGAGCCAGGCAGCGTCGGACAGCAGGTACACGACGGGGACACCCTCGCGGTGAGGTTGACTGGCAGGGATCAACAGGAGGAAGTCGGCAACCTCTCGGTGCGCTTTCTGGGGGTGGATGCCCCTGAGGTGAGTTTCACCCTGCCCGATCGGCCCAACGTGTTCGTGAGTCTGGGAAATCCAAGTTGGGAAGCTTACCTGGAGAACCCGCTCACCGACGATTTCAGACGGGAACTAGGGTCATCGCTCGCCGGATTCCTGGAGGAGAAGGTGGGGGCGGACGCCGCCGGAAACCACCAGCGTCACGCCGAAGCCGCGCACCGTGCCCTGGAGCAGGAAATCCTGAACGACATAGAAGAACTGGAACTGGAGTCAGAAGTATTCAGGTTCTTCTTTGCGTTTGCCCATGATGTAATGGACGGTTACGGACGCCTGCTATGTTACGTCAACCGCTACGAGCCGGGGTGGGATGGATCCCCGAGCCGCTACAACGAACGTCTGCTCGCCGCTGGCATGGTCACACCTTACTTCATTTGGCCTAACACAGATCCCTTCCGGCATGCAGGTTCCTTGATCGAGGCTGTTCCGCCGCCGGGAGGCGCGGCTGAACAAGCGCGCCGGAGCAGGACGCTGTCCCAGGCCCGAGACGCTGTGCGGAACGCCCGCGAGCAGCAGATAGGTGTCTTCCAGGGAGACGATCCCCTGAGACTGCTGCCCTTCGAAGTTCGTATTCTGGGACGTCGCGAGCCTCCGAGCCGGTGGGTCCTGGACCTGAGCGAGGAAAACGACGTGCTGATTCAGCCCCGCGAATACCATCGGATCCCCAACCCCGAGGATCGGCTTTTTGTATCAGAAGAGTTCGTGCCGCTCTTCGTGGAGAAGGGCTGGCGCCGTCAGGCGTTTCCCGGTGACGGGTTGAGCCCCTGAGTTAGCTCGTTGCTATCCGGCATATACCAGCGAGCGCAGGCGTTCCATTGCGCCGCCGGTGATCGGCTCCCCATGCCCGACCGCGATGATCTCCGGCTCTAGCTCTGCCATTCGGCGCACCGACTTCCGTTGTTGCGTCGGGTTGAGGTTGAAGGCCGGCCAGCCGGCTTCGAAGACCGGGTAGGTGGCGAGGGCGTCGCCCGCGATGAGTAGCCGCCTGTCCTCCCACCAGAAGGCGAGATGACCGGGCGTGTGCCCCGGTGTGTGAAGCACCCGGACGGGGCCGATCTCATCTCCGTCTCTTACGAAACTGTCCACAGGACACGGCGGATGTTTGCCCCGGCCGATGGCCGCGCCGAACTGGAGGTAGTAGACGCGCCAGTAGGTGGATAGCGGACGCATGGGAATTATTGTGACCGGCTGGGCCGGACGCTCGCCGGCGATGATATCCGCCTCCCACTCGTGGGCGTGCACGGTAGCGCCGGAGAGCCGCTTGAGGGTGGCGAGACCGCCGAGGTGGGAGCGGTGACCGTGGGTGAGGACTATGTGATCCAGGTTCTCTACCGTGTGTCCGAGGCTGTTTATCTGGTCCAGTATCCTTTGTCCGTCTGTGTCGAAGAGGGTGTCTATGAGGGTCAGGCTGTCGGAGCCGTCATCGAGGAGGAAGGCGTGCACGTGTCCGCCGGTGTTCTGACGCAGGCTGTAGACGCCGGGGGCTATCTGCGTCATGAGCCCGTCCTTTGCCAGGGGGCGAAGGCGTTCTTTACACCGCGCAGCGCGGGCAGGAGTTCCGGGTAATGGCGGAGCAGGACAGTGGACATGTCGTTATCGTCGATCCAGTCCAGGCCAGTCTGCGTGTAGATCCTGGCGTTGTAGTCCGTGGTGAAGAAGCGGTCGCTGTTGAGGCGCCGCGACGCCATGAGGATGAAGATGCGGAACGCCGTGTCCGAGAAGCCGAAGCTCCTCGGCACAGGCTCCGCGTACAGACCAACCGTCAGGTCCACACGGTCGATCTCACCGTCGTAGACGCGCCGCAACTCCTCGGCCCACTCCGGGTTATCCGTCAACTCCTCGAATGTCTCGACAGGCGGCAGGTGGAGCAGTTCGCGGAACTGGTTGTAGCGGGGCACGCCAAGCTCGCGGCTACGCAGGATGTCCGTGGCGGCGAGGTCCATCAGTTTGCCGTCCGGGCGCTCGTATTCCTGGAGGAAGCGGGGGTAGTTGTGAAGTGTGATCGCACCCGGATGGGCCACGCCGAACGAGTAAAAAAGATCCTGCATGGATACCTGTTCCAATAGCTCTGGTACATGTGGTCCAGCGACCTCCCTGAAGGTACGTTCCTGTAGCCGCCCGTTACCTGACACCGAACGCAGGTCGAAGTCGTCCGGGACGAGCGGGTGCATGCGGTAGACGGCGACGAACTCCTCGGTGATGGAGTAGGGGACACCATAGTGGTCCTTGGGGGAGCCGGGGATGCCGCTGATGACTTCGCTGTTGCTGATCCTGCCCAGCATCTTGTGCAGGCGCTCGCCCGCGATGCCCCACCAGTTTGCCCGCATCCCGATCTGCATGGTCGGGTGCCCGAGGATGCCCGTCGTCCACTCGACCGTGTGGATCTTGGCCAGAAGCGCCGAGTTTATGAGCCGCGCATGGTCGAACAGGTCATCGTCCGACCACGACGGGTACTCGGATTTGAGCCTGTCACAGATGGCGTTGTGCTCCCGCACGAAGAGCGTATGGAGGAGTGCCAGCCCGACCCAGAATCCGGGCTCCCTGGATGCTTCGGCGACGAGGGCTTTCGGCAGCGTGCCGCCGCGGCCCACTGCGAGCTTGCCGTCTTTGCCGGAGCGGACGCGCTTCTGGGTCTCGGCGTTGCTGCCGTATATCTGGGAGCCGTCCCACCAGTGCGTCTCTGTGTTCAGGTGCGTCGGGGGAGACGGATCGTCCTGCTGATGGGTGAGGTCCTTGCGGGTGCGCAGAACCTCCATCGGACGCTCCTGGGTCCACGGGTCGTCGTCGGACAGTTCGATCTTCCAGGGGTTCTCGGTCTCGCTCTTGCCGTGGCTGAACCAGTCCCGGATCATGAACTGCAACCACGCCCCCGCCAGCACGTTGAGCGTGGTCGCGGGCTGAAACTCGTGGCGCGTGAGCAACTCGCGGCTGACCGTGCGCGGGCTCGGCCTCAGCAGCGCCCACTCGTTCTCGGGATACGTCAGCTCCACCGGCACGTTCCGCCCGAAGCGCGTCCCGGCGCTCCCCATCTCCGGGCTCTCCAGGTCGTTGTACGTGCCGTCCACCGTACGCGCGGTCAGGTGACGGTTATCCTCCGGCGGGGATATCTCTGACCGCGCAGAACCTGTATCGTGCAGGTTGCTCTCGCGCAGCCTCATGCGAAGTCCGACGAGGGTGAGGAGCCCGAGTGGAATCGGCAGTTTGTGCCACCGGAACCTACGGTCGAGGACTTCGGTCGCCCGGTTGAACAACCGTGAGAACAGAGAAAGGGGCATCATCGAGATCCTTCCTTCAAGCCGCCGGACATTTCCCGCCACGCGCTCCCGATTCGAGCAGGCAACGATGAATTATGAATGAATCCGATGCGCGCAGCAGCCTCCTTCCTCCAGCAAAAGATAACAGCAGATACATAGACTGGGTTCTGACGCAAACCATATCTCGGCTTCCTTCCGCATGCCGCACTACATATGGTGATCAGACGCGTCACGTTTAACTCACAGGTAACATGAGCCCCCTATGAGAAATACTGGTAGACTGGGCCGACGCCGGCCAAGGAAAAGACTGCAGCCCGCCAGGCAGGGTGCAAGGCGCTATTCCAGGGGGTCTTCGAGGCCGGGTGTAAACGCGCGTACCGGGGCATTCCGGCGTGACTACCGCCGCCGCTTCGTGGTGCGGCGTATCGCTGGTGTTCTTGTGCTGTCCTTGATTCTGGCGCTCCTTCTGGTTGGGATGCTGACCCACGATGCGTCGCCCGGGCAGGCGTATCTGCAGCCCGTCTTACCGGTGGAGTCAGAACCCTTGTCCGTTCTCCCCAAACGTGCCGGTCCTCCAGGCGCGTCGTCGCCGGATATGGGACGGGTCTGGGAGGCGGCGATCAAGGAGGACGCGTCGCCTGAACTGGTCACCCGTGGCAAAACGGGAACCTTTGGGGGTGGACTCGCCCTGACCTTCGACGATGGCCCCCAGCGGCGCATTACACCGAAAATCCTCGATACGCTCAAAAAGCGTCATCTGAAAGTAACCTTCTTCGTGCTCGGGCGTCAGGTGAAGAAGAACCCGGAATTGCTGCGCCGAATCGTGGCCGAAGGCCATACCCTGGGCAACCACACCTACGACCACGCGGATCTCTCCACCCTGAACGCGAATCAGATGCGCCGCGAATTGCAGAGCACCCAAAGGGCCGTGGACGATGCTCTCGGCTACCATTATCCGCTGGCGCTGATGCGGCCACCTTACGGTGATCCGTACTTCACCGGGGCAAGTTCACTACCGGCTTTCCGGCGGGTCGTTCGTGAGCAGGAACTCTTCCCCGTAATGTGGACTATAGACCCGAGCGACTATCTGTACCGGGGTCATCCCGAAGGCATTGTCAGGGGCATCAGGCGGGTGGCCAGGGCCAGACACATTGACAGACAGGGTAAACGCGATGAGGTCTTGCTATTGCACGACAACCAGCGGCAAACGACAAAGGCACTACCGAAGATCCTCTACTACTATGAGGGAGAAGGCCGGAAATTCACGAGCGTGGACGAGTTGCTGGCGGACAAGTATCTCGACCCCTAGATCCCCAACCGGGCGGGTATGCAAGGCCGGTTCTCCGAAAACACGCCATCCAGGTGGCCAATTTGCCTTCCCTTCATCGCTAATTCATCGCGTCTTGCCAGGATAGCTGTAAACGAGGCGGTGGAGGGCCTCTGCTGGCGCTCCCACAGATGAGGAGGCGGGATGACGGGGGACATGGACGAAGATCCGGGACGGACTTTCATTAAGTGCAACCGCCCGTACCGGTGTCCTGGAGTTGTCGAAGCGGGCGCCAGCGGCTCCGGCGAAGAGCTTCACCTCGACAGGGTTCCCATCGTTTACGCCTGAAAGGAGAAAAGCCATGCACGAGCAGCCCGACCCGAGGATGCTGGATCCGAACACTCCCGACGATGTAAAGGTCACCGACACCCCACGCGAGCCCATCACCGATCCTTCGCTTGGCATCGAGGTAAAGGTGGAAGCAGAAGGCACGCCGATCAACCGTCTGGTCACCATTGGCGATTCGCTAACGCACGGCTTCCAGAGCGGCGCCATCTTCAACACGGACATCTCGTGGCCCATGATCGTGGCCCACGAGATGGGCTGGGCGCGGCACTTCCGCCATCCGACGTACTTCGGATTCGGCGGGCTGCCGCTCAACCTGGAGTTCCTGATCCGAACGCTCGAAGACGGCTTCGGCGACCGGTTGAGTTTCTGGGAATTGCCGCTCGCCTTGTTCCGGGCCAGGCAGTTCATGGACCAGGTGGAGGACTACTGGGAGAGGGGTCCGGGTTCCCATGTGCCCAGGATTGCCGGTATCAACCACAACCTCAGCGTGTATGGGTGGGATCTGCGGGACGCCCTCTCGGTCACGGCTCAGTCACTTGAGAACCAGATAGACGAGCCCACGGATCACCTCTTCAAGCAGATCGTAGAGAACGCTCAAGAGCGCGCCGGCCTGCGTGTCCTGAAATCCGCCCAAGACGGAAACAAGAACTCCCTGACCGCGTTCCAGGCCGCCGCCCAACTGGGCAGCGAGGGCACGCAGGAGAAGTTCGGAGAAGGCCATGGTATAGAGACCCTGGTAGTGCTTCTGGGAGCTAACAATGCATTGCCGAGTATGCTACGCCTCAAGGTGGCCTGGAGCGGCGATGGGTACGACGATCCGGCCAAGAAGTCTCAATACACCGTGTGGCGGCCGAGCCACTTCAAGAGCGAGCTGGAACTCGTGGTCGCGGAGATCAAGAAGATACGGGCCCGGCACGTGATTCTGGGCACCGTCCCGCACGTTACCGTAGCCCCCGTCGCGCGGGGTGTCGGCCCGAAGGTCCGAAAGGGCTCCCGCTATTACCCGTACTACACACGGCCCTGGATCAAGGACGAAGACTTCGATCCCATGAACGATCCCCGCATCACGGAGCAACAGGCCCGGGCCATAGATAGCGCCATAGACCAGTACAACTACGCTATCACCGACGCTGTCCGAGTGGCACGTGAAGACGAAGATGACCCGAGAGACTGGTATCTCTTCGATGTAGCCGGGCTTCTCGACCGGCTGGCGGCGCGCCGCTACATAGACGATCCCCTGGCAAGGCCGCCCTGGTGGCGGAAATATGAGCTTCCCTCCGAACTCAAAGCTCTCTCACCGGTGCCGGACTCCCGCTTCTTCGTCTCGGGGCCGGAGGGAAGGGCGCAGGGCGGGCTCTTCTCCCTGGATGGGGTACATCCTACGACGATAGGCTACGGGATAATGGCGCAGGAGGTGATCAACATCATGCAACAGGCCGGAGTCCCGTTCTACCTCGGCGACGAACACACGAGGCGCAATGGTCCCGTGAGGGTGGACTTCGGACGCCTCATCTCCAGGGACACGCTCATCTCCAGCCCACCGAGGTCCATCATCTCTGACCTGAACCTCATCGGCTGGATCGACGAGGTACTCGACGGCGTGATACCCCGCCTTCTGTTCTAGCGGTTTTCGTGCGCACCGGGAACGATAAGAGCGACGGCATGGAAGATGAAGCCCGGTGGATCAGGCGTCGAGCACCACATCGGAGAGGGGACTGCCGATGCAGATGAGGCGGAGACCCTGTTCCAGCTCTTCGTCCCCGATGGCGAAGGCCATGTCCTGGTCGATCTCACCCTCCAGGCACTTCTGGATGCACGTGGTGCACGTACCGCTGCGGCAATCGTAGGGCAGCGTGAGGCCGGCGTGTTCGGCCTCCTCCAAGATGTACTCGTCCTCCGCAACGTCTATGGTAACGCCGCGCTTCTTGAAAGTGACCTTGTGGGTCTTCGCCATCTCGCCTCCTGAAGAAAAGCCCCGGTCCCTGCATCGCAGGGACCGGGGCCTCTGTTTCCGTTGCTTTGCTCTTACGACTCGCGGGCCTCGAAGTCCTCGCCGGGCGCGCCGCAGACGGGGCACTCTTCTGGCGGCTGAACGCCCTCCATCTCCTCGCCGCACGTTCCGCAGATCATTGTGACGGTCATCGGCGGGTGCGGCGCCTCGCCGTTCTCATCAGCCTCGATGCTCTCGCCGGTATCGCGGGCGAGGTCGGCGATGGAGACCTTGCCGGTTATGACGTCCTCCATCGTGGTCCGCGCCCCGGAGAGCGAGTCCTCGACGAGGGCGAGGTCTATGTACGTCGTGCCGCGCTCGCGGGCGAGCTTCTCGGTCATGTTGCGCGAGATGTTCCGCATGAAGCCTTTGGGCGCGCGCTCCAGCCGCGTTATCGCCTCCTCGGTCCAGGCGAACTCCTTGCTCCCGCCCTCGGGGACCAGCGCGCCAGCCTTCTGGAAAGCCGAGTGATCTATGGGACACTTGCCGCCGCCCGTCTCCTGAACCTGCTGCTTGGCATGGCTGACGGGGCAGCCCCCGCTCTTGACCTCGGGGGCTTCGCGGCCGGTCTCTTCTCGGTACTGCTGCTCGGCGTACTCGCGGGTGATCGTGGTGTAGCCCTTCTTGAGCGCGCTCTTCTCGATACGCGCCTTGACGCGGCGTTGCTCCTGCCACTCTTCGAGGCTGTCGAGGAACACTTTGGCGTCGTCGGTCCACTGAAGCTCGCGGCCGTCGTAGACCTCGGAGGTGCTGAAAGTGTCGTCTTCGCTGGCGGTGGCGATCTCCGCGTCAACGGCGTGGAAGTGGTTCGGGCCGCTCCCGCAGACGGGGCATTTCGCGGGCTTGCCCTTCGCCACGTAGCGGCACACGTCGCACTCGAAGCGGTCCTTGCCCTGGGCGGCGCGGTGTATCTCATCCTGCACCTCGGCGGACACGCCCGCCACGTTGCCCTGGTCTTCGCTCTTGCCGAAGCCGCCGCGCCCGGAGTCGAAGATCTCCTGTTTCGCTGCCGCGTCGTCGCCGTTGGTGGAGCCGTTCTTGTGGCCATTGCCGTTGACGGAACCGTTTGCCTTGTCCGCGGCGCGCTCGTCGAAATCCTTGAAGAGGGAGTCTATGGGCTTGTCCTCGCCCATGGCTTCGGCGGCGCGCATCTGGTCGCCGATGGCGCGCATGGACTCCATCGCGCCGGGTGGGAGGATGTTTTTGATTACCTCGTCTATTACGCCCGAGGTTATTACCGTGTAGCCCTTCTCTATGGCGTACCGGATCACGGCCCCCGTCGCCATCCCGACCACGAAGCCGGGGATGCGATCCATCCGCTCCAGGGCCTCCTTGGTCCAGGTCATGTGCTCCTCTGCGGTGAGGATGTCGGGGGCCTGGTACTCGTAGTTGCCGATCATGACGTTCGTCGGCAAATACCGCATCATGTTCTCGGTGTTGCCGCCGATGTCCATCTCGTCGTCGGAGTGGTAGCCGATGCGGCCCATCACCACGAGCGTCGGCTGCACTTCGTTGACGTACTTCATGGTTTGCTCGAAGGGCTTGCCCGCCAGCAGCGTCGTCTTCAGCTCGACGCCCTCTTCCTCGGCGATGCGGCGAGCTATCTCCAGGTGGGCCGTGTAGATCTTGGCTAGCCCACTGTCAATGATCTCCTCGTGCAGCTTTTCCTGCTCCTTGAACCGGAAGACTTTTTGAGCTTTGGTCGAAAGAACCCCGGCGATGGAGTGGAACATCGCGTAGTGGAAATACGGATCGAAGACGCTGATCGCCTCCACCGTCCCCCCGAACTCCCGCGCCAGCTCTATTGCCCTCTTCAATCCGCCGAGCGACTTCGCCGAGCCGTCCACCGCCACCACGATGTGCTCGAATGGGTGCCGGTCGAGGTCCTTGACGATCAGCGTGTCCGCGTGCTTGAGGCGGCGCACGACGCGCTCCGTCACCGTACCCAGCACCGTGTCCTTGACGGCGGCCATGCCCATCGCGCCGAGGACGACGAGGTCGTAGGGGCCTTCGTTCACGTCCTCCACGATCACCTTGAAGTTCTTGCCTTCCAGGGAGCGGCGCACCAGCTCCACGCCGTACTTCTCGCAGAGGGGTTCGAGCACGTCTATGTAGGAGTCGGTGATGATCTCCAGCCCTTTGGTTATTAGCTGGTCGTGGATCTTGCGTTGCCGCTTCATCTCGTCCTCGTCGCGGAACTCCTCCGGGAGCCCAGACTCCATCTGCCTGAAGCGCACGTCGTGCATCTTGGCGGCGTAGGCGTGGCAGCCCGCGACGCGCCCCCCGAAGTGGCGCGCCACGTCTACCCCGATCACGCACGCCTGGTTGGAGTAGTCCGAGTTGTCTACCGGGACGTAAATCTCTTTGTACATACTTACCCTAGCCTCGCCTTCTCGCCAAGAGACGCCAACTCTCCGTGCATGCCAACTCCGAAGGCGGATTCCAACCCGACTTCGTGCCACGTGTAATGTACCGTTATAAGCCGTTGCTATCAAATAAAAGTGTTCACACTTATGTGCAAGTGTGAATACGTGAAAAGGGCAAATGTATCGGGCACATTTGCCCTGACAGGGGATTCGGGAGGTGTCCGGGACGCCACAGGTTACTTCGAGCATGCCGGCTATCGTCCACAAGCCCAATTACTATGAAACGTGCTGAAGTACCCCGAAGATCCAACGACGCTCACAGCCCTGGAGCCCATATCCGGGAACCTGCCGCCAGAGACCGCCGTTCTCGATCTCGGATGCGGCGCCGGGATACCCATCACCGGTTGGTTGACCCGGCAAGGCTACGCAGTGACCGGCGTTGACGTTTCGGCGCGGCAGCTGGATCTTGCCCGGGGGTACCTCCCTGAAGCCACCTTCATTCGGTCCGATATGTTGGATCTTACCTTCCAGCCCGAGACCTTCGACGCGGTGGTTGCCTTCCATTCCATCATCTACGTTCCGCGCGAAAAGCATCCGGCGCTGCTCGCATCCATCTACCGCTGGCTCAAGCCGGGTGGGACGCTTCTTGCCACGCTCACCATCTCGGCTTGCGAGGGCGAGGATGCGGACTGGGAGGGATGGGGAGACGCGATGCGCTGGAGCCACCATAATGCGGAGACCAACCGACGGATGCTACGCGGGGCGGGGTTCGAGATCCGGAACGCCGAGCCCCGCACCACGGGAGGAACCGGAGGCGATGAAACCTGGCTGTGGGTCGAGGCCCGCAAGCTGGCTTAGAGAGGAGATCCAATGACGGACAAAGTTGCGGCGGTGCTCGGCGTGGGACCGGGACTCGGTACTGCGATCGCGCGCCGCTTCGCGGGAGAAGGCTACGCGGTGGCCCTCATGGCCCGCAGCGAGGAGAGCGTCGCCGATGTCCGGCGGGAGATAGAAGGCGAAGGAGGAACCGCGCTCTCCGTCTCGACAGACGCGACAGACCCTGCCTCGGTGGAGACATCGTTCGAACGGGTGCGGGGCGGGCTCGGCGATCCGAAGGTGTTCGTGTACAACGCCGGAGCTTTCCAGATGGGCGGTATTCTGGAGATAGATCCGGAGAAGTTCGACGAGTGCTTCCGGGCCAACTGCGCCGGCGCTTTCTACGCCGCCAGGCAGGTACTCCCCGCGATGGTCGAGGCCGGGAACGGCACCATCCTGCTCACCGGCGCGACGGCCGCGATGCGGGGTGGGGCGCGTTTCTCCGCTCTCGCGGTTGGCAAGTTCGGGCTGCGGGCGCTCGGGCAGAGCATGGCGAGGGAGTTCGGGCCGCAGGGCATACACGTGGCGCACGTCGTGATAGACGGGCAGATCATGACGCCCAGGATCGGGGACATGTATCCCGACCGCGAGGAGCACACCATGCTCTCCCCAGACGCCATCGCCGAGACCTACTGGCAGCTACATTCCCAGGACCGGACGGCATGGACGCTTGAGCTTGACCTGCGCCCGGCGGTGGAGAGCTTCTAAGCAGCCATCTATCAGGGTTTTCGGAACCGGATCCTACAATCCCACGTCTTGCTCGGTTTCTTAATCCGTGGGGATTCCGGGTTGAGGTCTTCTCTGCAATGGGACTTCCTATTATCGGCAACTCTAGGCTTCCGGCGCACGCAGTTCTCGGAAATGCGCTCGCCGCTTGGCTTCGTAACGCTTAGGAAACGCTATCGATGTAGCATAGGCCCCAAGATGGGAACCCGTGTAATCCCGGAGACGCACCACCAGCAGAGCGGCGGCTCTCGTCTGATCTTGCGGTCGATGTGGGTGGCCCTGGCCGCCATCGTCCTGGCGCTCAACACCGCCGGCCTTCCAACCTCGTACGCGAAGTACGAAAGCGTGTGCACGAGCGCGGCGTGCGCCCATTCCGAAGAAATCGCCCGTCTCACCCCCGAAGGGGTGAGGGCGTTGCGGGACTTCGGCCTCTCACCGGGATTCTACGGCGCCTACGTCGGGGTCGTATTGCCCGAGGTCGCCGCGCTTACGTTCGCCACCGTCGCGGGGGTGATCATCTGGCACAAGTCGGATGAGCGTATGGCCGTGTTCAGCGCTTTCGCGCTCCTGATGTTCGGCGGGGTGGCTTTCAATAGTGATGTTTCTGAGGCCGCCGCAGAGGCCTACCCCGCCCTGTGGCTCCCCGTCCATCTTCTCGAGTACGTGGGGCAGGTCGCCTACACCACCTTCTTCTACGTCTTTCCGGACGGGAGGTTCGTGCCGCGCTGGGCACGCTGGCTCGTGCTCCTCTGGGCGGTGCTATTGGTACCCGACGTCTTCTTCCCACGCTCGCCTTGGAACCTCCTCGACGGACCTTTGTTCTTCGGCCTTATAGGTGGCGCGGTGCTCGCCCAGACCTACCGCTACCGGTGGGTATCCATCCCCATGCACCGCCAGCAGACCAAGTGGGTGGTCTTCGCTATGGCGGTGGGGGGGGCAGGACTCGTAGGGACGAGCACGCTGGTCGGCGCCGTTCCGGTGATAGAGCAATCAGGGCCGCTGGGGCAGATGATCGGCACAACGCTCACCGAGGGGTTCGTCCTCCTGATCCCGCTGTCCATAGGCGTGGCCATGGTGAGCTCCGGGCTCTACGAGATAGACGTCATCATCAACCGCACCCTCGTCTACGGTTCATTGACGGCCACGCTGGTTGCACTCTACTTCGGAGCCATCGTAGCATTGCAGAGAGCGTTCGTCTTCCTTACCAGCCAGAAGTCCACCCTGGCAGTGGTAGCTTCCACCCTCCTGATAGCGACGCTGTTCAACCCGTTGAGAAAGCGCATCCAGTCGTTCATAGATCGCCGCTTCTACCGCAGGAAGTACGACGCGGCAAGGACCCTAGAGGTCTTCTCTGCCAAGCTAAGGAACGAGACGGACTTAGAGGCGCTGAACCACGAACTGGTAGACGTGGTAAGGGAGACGATGCAGCCTGCCCACGTCTCGTTGTGGCTGCGCCCCGAGACGACCTCTAAGGGTCAGCAAACAGACTAGTAGCACTTTATTCACCGAAGTGCCTAGAAACGTCGTTCTCGGAAGTCGCTTGCCATAACGCGCCCGCCGGGGCTGAAGCTAGTTACGCAAAGCGCCGAAACTCAATCGCTACCCGGCGCCGCGGCTCGGCGTAGCGGCATCATCGTCGGGACGGGATCGTTGTCGAGGAAGTCGAGGACTATCCTGTTGACCAAAGAAGGCTTCTCCATGAAGTGGCCGTGCGAGGTGCCAGGCACGACGGCCAGTTCGGAGTTCGGTATGGCGCGATACAACTCGATGGTGTGCTCGAGAGGAACGATGTCGTCGTCCCCGACCAACACCAGCGTCGGGGCGCCGATTCGTCCCAGGTCCTCGATCGTGATGTCGGGCTGTGTGCGTATCATCTCGACCATCTTCCCGACGACGATGGGCCAGTGCTCCGGCCCGTCCGGCGATGCCGCTTCGTACATGGAGCGGAACATAGCCATATCCGGTGAGTCGGGGGTTAGCGCATCGAGCGCCTCGACCGGTCCGATCTCCGAGGCCGGTTTGAAGTTGGCCCCGGTCGCCACGACCTTCCTGACGAGCTCAGGGCGCTCGATGGCGACGAGCAGCGCGACTATGCCCCCGTCGCTCCAGCCGACCAGGTGCGCCGGACCCCCCACGACCGAGGTCAAGAAGTCGATGGTGTCTTGGGCCATGTCGTGATACGAGAGCGGCCCTTCGACGTCTGGGGTGTGTCCGTGCGCACGCCGCTCGGGGAGGAAGCCCCGGTGATTCGCAGCGAAATCCGCTCTCTGCGCCCCCCAGGTTTCGTTCGTAACGAAACCGCCGTGCAGAAGGAGGACAGGTTCGCCCTGGCCCTCGACCTCATACCAAGTCCTGACGCCGGGAAGTTCGACGTACTCACCCACAGCTCTCCTCCTCAATGGCGGCACAAACCTTACATACGATAGCGTACTTCGCCCAGGTTCTCGACTCCCTATTCTCCCGACTGAGTGGAAGGTTACAGCCTGTTAAAAACCCCTTCGTGCCCTTTTCCGTGTCCGATTCGGGGGCCGAATACGCCGTTTTGGTAGTGTTCTTGTCTTGTTTTCGGGCTCTGCTTCGCCGCCGGCCCGGCCGACACCTACTTTTTCAACACGCTGGGTTGTTCTGCGAACTTCGCGTTGACGGAGTTCTCGAAAGTTCACAAGCACCGTAGAGCCCCGGTCGCGGGCCTCACGTATTCCCATCTTGCTACCTCGTGCGCGTGCGCAGGAGGCCCGAAGACCTCCTAAGAGCGTTGCAGCACACCCACGGCCAGCAAGGCGATACCGGCGGCGCCCGTTGCGGCAAGCAGACGTTCGAACAGACCGCTTAGGTCCACCGCGCTCCCCAGACCGGTCACTACGATCAGTGCGACAAACAATACCGTCACCCCCGCGCGGGCCAAGCCCAACGGCGCCATCCAGGCAGGCGCTGCATGGCCGAGGCGAGGAACAACCCCGCCAACACGAACAGCAATCCCCCCAAGATGCTGAGAAGGGCGTCGAGCTTGCCACCCAAGTTCGCGAACTGCGCGGCCATCGCTGCAGCCCCGGTCGGCCAGCCGGCACCCCTCTCGCTCGAACGGGCTAAGCAGGTCGCCGAGGCCGTAGATGGACAAGGCGAGCAGGGCAGATCCGACGGTCGCCGTCCAGCCGGCGGGCCGCAGCGATGGCCGCATAGAGAGCCATGCGAACAGGATCGTCGCCGCCCCGCACAGGGTGAAGACGACCACCAGGAAGGCCCCGTACGGCGCGCCGACGGCGTACATGTCGCTGATGGAGTGCTCAAGAGAGCTGTAGTGCGGCCCCTGCCAAGAGGCCGCGATCAGCCAGCTGGCCACGAAAGCGACCTGGGCCACCAACCCCACGAGCACCCACCGCCTGACCGCGGTCTTTTGGCTCAATCCCACGCCCGGTGGCCTCGCGTCCGTGCGGCCGGTCACGCTAGTGTCCCCGTCACCATGAGACGTACGATACAATAGATGCCCTCCGAGCGTCAATTGGGCATCGTCACGCCTCCTCGCCTCATGCACGAACTGCCTGGTAGGGGTCTTCTCGGAAGTTCGCACTAGACGCTAGTACATGAGATCATACTTATCGGTGGAAGGAATTGACCCGCTTCGGCAAGAGGGTCGGAAAGGAGTAGCTTGAGATGGGCGAACATGAAAACACAGAACTCGTGCAACGAGCCTACGGCTCCTTTCAGAGCGGAGATATCCCAGCATTGCTCGACTCTCTTTCCCAGGATGTTGAATGGGTGACCGCCGAGTTAGAAGGTGTGCCGGTTAGTGGTACCTGGCATGGGCGTGAGCAAGTAGGGCAGTTCTTTCAGACGCTCTCAGACACCCAAGAGGTTCGGCAACTCGAGCTAAGGGAATTCGTAGCCCAGGATGATAAGGTCATCGTGCTGGGTCACTATGCTTGGCACGTCAAGTCCACCGGCAGGGAATGGGAGAGTGACTTCGCCCACGTGCTCAGCGTGCGTGATGGGAAGATCACGAGGTTCCAAGAATATGCGGACAGCGCCGCCCTTGCCGATGCTTTTCGCGAAGGCTGAAATAGCCAAGTAGAGCACCCTCTATTGCGAGTATGTCTTAGCCGGAGCATCGCAGCCCCGACCCCTCCTTGCTCTTGCCCTTATTCACCGGATTGCCTAGATCGTTTTGCAACGCAGATGGTCCATATGTCATCATGGGATCATGAACGCCTACTCAGAAGACCTGCGCAAGAAGATCGTCGAAGCCCTCCGGCGGGGGACAACCAAGAGCGAGGCCGCCCGTTTCTTTGGGGTGAGCCGCTCCTCGGTCAAGCGCTACGCCAAGCTCTCCGAGCAGGGACACCCCCTTGCACCGAAGAAGCGGCCCGGCTCCAAGCCCAAGATGGGCGAGCGCGCCAGGAGGCTCTTGGACGCGGACCTCGAAGAGCGCCCCGCCGCTACGCTCTCTGAGCGGCGGGAGTTCTTGAGGCGGGTAGCCGGTGTCTCGGTGAGCGAGTCCACCGTGAGTCGGATGCTCAGGCGCCTGGGATGGAGTCGAAAAAAAGATCGCTGGGAGCGGCAGAGCGCGACGAGTTTTTGAGGACAGCCTGGCGGTTACTCTTTGCCGGAAGGGTGGACGCCGAGCGCTTGGTGTTCGTGGACGAGATGGGCACCAACGTCTCGCTTTGTCCCCTCTACGCTTGGTCTCGGCGCGGGGAGCGCGCCCACGCGAAGGCTCCTAGGAACTGGGGCAAGAACGTGACGCTCTTGGCGAGCATCACGGCGGAGGGTCTCGGACCGTGCTTGGCGGTCGAGGGATCCACGACGAGGGAGGTCTTCGAAACCTACCTGGAGCGAGCCTTGGCGCCGACCCTAGAGCGGTGTGCAGTGGTATTGAGCCATCGCCAAATCAAAGTGTTCTCGCCACCGCACCGTAAACCGTTACGTCCCTGGTATGCCTACGGTGCGGACCGTCGAGTGAGTGGCTCAACTGCACTGATTACCGCTATAAGGCCAGGGCAGATCGTGGTCATGGACAACCTATCCGCGCACAAGGGCGGGAAGGTGAAGGAGATCATCGAGGGTAGAGGCTGCGAGCTGATATACCTGCCGCCTTACTCGCCGGACTTCAATCCGATCGAGCAGGCTTTCTCGAAGGTCAAGGGTCTCATGCGCCGAGCCGAGGCGCGAACCCGTGAATCGCTGATCGAGGCGATGGGGCTGGCGCTCTGTATGGTGTCGGCTCAGGACTCCCAGGGGTTCTTCGGGCACTGCGGCTACAGTTCGATGGACCAACTGCTATGACATACGCTCTAGAAGGGTTGTTCTCGGGCGTTCGCATCCATGATCCTGCTCCATGTCCCCGCCCGCACTGTGGCGGAGAATGGCCCATCCGGCTCCAGGCCGCTCTGTAGGAAGTCTCAGACGGCCAGGAACCGCGCTTGAAGCGTGAAGGAGTAGCTCGTCGACTACCTGAGGGAGAAGCCCGGTTGGCAATTTATCGTGGTGCCCCGCGCAACCCTTATCTTGGAAGGGTCGCTACAGCCCGGGAGTCCCCTCCATCCTTGAAAACTCGAGTCGGCGGCGGGACGGGCGTCGAGCCTTACTATCGTGCCGACCGGGAAGAACGCGCTGCAGCTGCCGGAGCCGTTGCCAGCAGTGATGGTGCAGTCGATCCCCGCGGGCTGTGAGGTCACCCGTCCGCTCCCGTTCCCTCCGGGAACGATCGCGATGCTTCCGTTGGAGAAATGGAAGGGGTCCCACACCGTGATAATCGCATGCCTCTCCGTGGCGAAGTCTCCTCCCACGGTCCCGATGATCACCGCCGACTGTGCGTTGGTCACTTCCTTCGTGGAGACGCTAAAGGTCGCACGCGTGGACCCGGCAGGTACGGTGACGCTTGGTGGCACCGTCGCCGCGGCCGTGTTGTCGCTTGTCAGGTCGACCGTGAAACCGCCAGAGGGTGCGGCAGAGCTGAGAGTAACAGTTCCGGTCGCCGGGTCTGGCCCGATCACGTCGGTCGGGCTGACGGTGAGCGAGGAGAGCGCGGACGAGGACGATGGCGGCGGCGAAGAGCTGACCGTGCAGCCCGAAAGGCGGGCGGTGACGGCCACGGCCGAGCCGTCGTTGACGTCCACGGTGCAGTCTGCGGGTGCCGTGAAGCCACTCCTCTCGATCCTGAATTTGCCAGCGCCATCGCTCGTGCCCATGGCGACCCCGTCTACGGTTATCGTGCGGTTGGCACTGGCCTGGCCTTCGATGCGCAGCTGGGTCCCGTTGAGTTCGGCGCGAGAGATGCTCACCGCAGCCTGTGCTACCGAGGCCACGATGAGCGCGCCGCCCAGGACGAGCAATCCCACTGCCACGAGGCGAGTAATGTAGGCGCCGAATAGGGCTTTGGGGGGCGTTGCCATGCTGCTCTCCTTTCTGGGCAGAGAGAACACCTGCCAAATAGTACTCTTATGTTGTATTTACGCGCGGTGCGCGCTAATGGTTCGAACGCCAGAAAGAGCCTCATCTACCGCTCCACGAGCTCCAGTTGCTCGCGCGCCTTGAGTTCGACCGAGCCGACTCGAAGATAGACGTGCAGATCTTGGGTTACGGTTGCAGTCGTGTGGGAGCTGCTTCTTCCCTTCTTGCCCTTATTCATCCTTTTGTCGAGAGGGCTTGTTCTCGGCAACTAGGGCTTCCGACATCTCCTGTTATCGGCAACTCTAGGCTTCCGGCGCACGGCGTTCTCAGAAGTTCAGGAACACCGAGGAGGCTGGCGCAGGAAGTCGGTCGGGTCGTCGGCGTGTCCCCAGTGCTCCACGATCTTTCCGTCGGAGATGCGGAACATGTCCATGGCCCCAACCTCCACCCGCTTGCCCGTGGGGGCGATCCCCTGGAACTCCCCCAGGTGGGTGCCGCGCATGACGACGCGGCAGGCCACCCGGTCCCCTTCGGCCATCATGTCTTCTATGGCGATGGAGAGGTCGGGGAAGCCCTCTCGGGCCTCGGAGAAGGTCTCCTTGAAGGTGTCGATGAGCCTCGCGGGTGGGTCGTCGGGGAGCAGCTCGTTGTCCGGCGCCTCTTCGTCCACGATCTCCCCGGCCCGCCCGAAGTCGCCCGTCGAGATGATCTCGTAGACGCGCCTGGCGATGGCCTTGTTCTCCTCCGACATGCTGGTACGCCCTTCCCTGAGCCTTCGGTCCTGACCGCTACTATGATACTCCCGGCACGAAGTTGCGTTCGGCCAACGATGCTCGCAGCATCGTCGGCGTGGGCGAGCCCTTGAGCCCTTGCGGGGTGGCGTACATCCTGCAACCGAGCGCGTACCCTGACCGCTGCGGCAAGGGGAACAGGTCTTCTCCGTCCACCCTGATCGTCGGGCTGCCGGGGAACCGGAGTCTCCTTGCCTCCTCGTCGGTGTTTACGGCGACCAGCTCGACATCGGCCTCGACCCCTTCCCTTACGAGCATCCCTCGCAGGGCCTCCTCCGCCCGTAGGTAGGTCGGGCACCCGTCGAAGTACAGTATCTCCACCTTCATGGTCTCGGCACCTCCGCGCTCGCCGCAGACGATGTATACCGCGTATCGCGAGGTTCCGGAACCCAAGGCGCGAGGAGTTCATCTCCGGCGTGGGGTAGGTGTACCATGGGTGGACCATGCCCCGCTGACGCCTGAGAGCAACCCTCGGAGCGACCGCTCGCTTCCCCTCCGCCCGCGCGGGCGGTTCGGCGCGTGCGCCTCCGCACTCTCGTGCCCCTGGATAACGCGACGACGCACGAGAGGAGGAAGTATGAGAACCCCCGAGGACAACATCAAGATCATTCTCGCCGACTGGCTTGACGCCCTGCGCCGCCACGACCTCGACGCCCTGGAGCGGCGGATGGCACCGGACGTCTTTTGGCAGGGCATCCGCGAGGACCTCGTCTGCGAAGACCGCGAGCAGGCGCTCGCGATGCTGCGCGAGCAGCAAAGGGAAGAGCACGGAGTCGAAGCGCTGGAACTGGTCGCCACCGAGGAGAAGGTGGTGTTGGGGGTGCGCAGCACGCAACTGCGCGAGGTAGGAGGCGTCCCGCTGGAAGGCCAGATCTTCCAGGTCTTCACCCTGCGCGATGGCCTCATCGTGCGGGTGGACGAGTACGAACGACGCGGCGATGCGCTGGTGGCAGCAGGGGCCGATGGCCGGGGCGACTGGCGGTAACGATGTCGGGGCCGGGGGCGCTCCCGGCCCCTTATTCACCGCACTGCCGGGAAGGGGTCTTCTCCGAAGTTCGATCTGCGTATCTACTGATGCGTGTCCTTGCCCGAAAAAGATGCATCGGGGTTCATTGCGTGGCATCATGTCGTTAGACGAGCGGGGAAAGGAGAAGGAAACATGGAATCCGGTGCCGCAAGCGACGTGCCCCAGTGGCACGTGGTAGGAGACTGGTTCGACGTCTGCAGGTGCGATATCCCCTGCCCTTGCGAGTTCGCGCAGGCACCGACCGACAACTGGTGCCAGGGCGTGCTCGCCTGGCACATCCGTGAAGGGCACTACGGCGACGTTTCGCTCGACGGCCTGAGCGCGATCGCGGTGGCGGAATTCGAGGGCAACCTTTGGGCCGGGGAGACCAAAGCGACGATGGGCCTGTTCTTAGATGAGCAGGCCGACGAGCGCCAGCGTGAGGCATTGCAGATGCTTTTCGGTGGACAGGCGGGGGGGTTCCCTGCGAGCTTCGCCGAGTTCATCGGGGAAGTTAGAGGCGTCGAGTTCGTGCCCATAGGCTTCGAGGTGGCCGACGACCTGACTTCCTGGAGGGCGGAGATACCGGGGAAGGTCTTGGCCAGCGCCGAGGCGCTGACGGGACCCATGACACCGCCGGGACAGCTGGTGCAGCTGCACAACCCCCCGGGCAGCGAGGTCGGACCGGGACAGGTGGCCACCTGGGCCACGGCGACGGCCGACCGCGCGGAAGCCTTCGGCTTCGAGTGGGAGAGGGAGGGCAAGTCTAGCAAGCACATCCCCTTCGACTGGAGCGGCCCGTAACCCCGCCACACGCTCCGTCCTGCCCGCTCACCAAACCTCTCAAGGTCTCTAGCCGTGGATAATGGCAGCGCATTAACCCCGTCTGTTCTGGAGAAATGGCGCAGGCGCGAGAACCTTCTGCCGGGACTGGTCCTGATAGCGTTGGCCGCGGCCGGCTGGGCATACGTCGCCTACCAGGCGGCTTCTATGGGGAGCATGGGGAGCGGCGTGGGCGCTATGGCGATGGGTAGCATCGGGGGAGCCGTCCTGTTCCTCTCGGGTTGGACAGCGATGATGGTGGCCATGATGGTGCCCGCCACGCTGCCCTTGATCCTGCTCTACTTCCACCTGGCCCGCAAGCGTCTGAGCCCGGTCAACGCGCGGATCGGCACGGTGGTGCTGCTCGTGGGCTACGTTGCCGTCTGGGACATGGCGGGGCTACCCGTGTTCGCCTACAACGCGCTCTCTGGCGCCGTAGGCTCCTTGGCTGCGGTACTACCCGCCGTGCTCCTCATCGTCGGCGGGGCCTACCAGTTCACGCCGCTGAAGCGCATCTGCCACGACCGCTGCAGCAGCCCGCTGTTCTTCCTCATGCAGAATTGGAGGCCCGGAGCGAGCGGCGCTTTGCGGCTGGGAGTGATCCACGGCGTCGACTGCCTGGGTTGCTGCGCGGGGTTGATGGCGGGGTTGGTGGCCCTGGGGATGATGAACTTGGCTTGGATGCTCACCGCCGCGGTCATCATCTTCGCGGAGAAGACGATCCCTGGTAGCCACCGCGTCGCACGGCCACTGGGAGTCCTCATGATAGGGGGCGGCATCGCGTTGCTGGTGGTACCCCTTTTGGGCGGGATAGCGCCCGGGATGGATTCCATGTAAGGATCGCCCGCAGGCTTCTATTCAGCGGAGTGCGTGGAAGATACCCATGGGCGAGCCACCGAGCGAAGCTCCCGAAGCTCCCGAAGCTCCCTTTGGTCAGAGGACCACACTGACGCCGTTCCCCGTGGCTCTCGAGCAGCCTCCTGCCCCCATGGCGAGAGGCGAGGTTTAGTGAGAGGTTAGCGGCCGACTGTCGAGTACCAGGTCAGGGCCTTCGGGTTCCGGCCCTACTCTTTCGCCTTATTCACCCTGTTGCCGAGAGAGGCTGTATGAAAAGTACTCAAACTCGGGCGAGCCGCCTCATCATGAGGCGGATCATCGCAGCATACACCAACGCCTCCCCGCTCGCACACAATCGCTCGTAGTCCTTGCTCATCCTCCTT
>Ga0081539_10002054_pt1 | contig 30219 bp, 23 predicted proteins | sample TabmetS4T2R2_FD_71023 | JGI IMG/M metagenome (GOLD analysis project Ga0081539, IMG submission 71023) | Tabebuia heterophylla rhizosphere microbial communities from the University of Puerto Rico - S4T2R2 | ecosystem: Host-associated > Plants > Roots > Rhizosphere ... | reverse complement strand
GCCGGCCGCCCCGGGGGGGCGGTTTTCCCCCGCGCCGCCCCCCCCCGGCCGCCAGCGGGCGGGGCCCTTGGCCGCGCCCCGGCCCCGCGGCGAGCCGTCCGCCCGCGACGAGCGCCGGGCGATCGTCCGCCTCGCCAACCTCGCGGCGCTGAGCTTCGCGACCGAGCGCTACCAGCAGCAGCGGGCCGAGCTGGCCCGGCTGCAGGAGCGCCAGCGGATCGCCGACGACCTCCACGACGACGTCGCCCAGATCCTCTTCGCCGCCCAGCTGAACCTCGACGCGATCCTCGAGCGCGAGCCCGCCGAGAGCACCACCGCGGCCGGGGTCGAGCGCGCCCTCGGCCTCCTGGTCCGCGGCGACACCGAGATCCGCAAAGTCATCCACCGGCTCTCGAACCCAGCCTCGCCGGACTTCGACCAGCGCCTGGCCGCGGTCGTGGTCGGGGTCGAGCAGGAGTTCTCGGTCGCGATCCACACCCAGTTCAGCGACCCCGCGGTCGAGGTCGCCAACCGCCTGCGCCGCCCGCCCGCCGACGCCCTGATCAAGGCCGCCCGCGAGGCCCTGGTCAACGCCGCCAAGCACGCCGGCCCCTGCCGGGTCAGCGTCCAGCTCAGCCTCACCGAACGCGACCGCCTGCTGCTGACCGTGATGGACGACGGCGTCGGCGCCCCCCGCCGCAACTCCGAGCCCGGCCACGGCCTCGCCTCCCTGCGCCGCACCCTCGACGAGCACGGCGGCTGCCTCCGCGTCGGCCGCGCCCCCGCCGGCGGCACCAAGGTCACCGCCAGCATCCCGATCCCCGCCGAGCACACCGACCCCGAACCGATCGCCGCCAGCGCTTAGCGCGGGACGGGGCCAGCCCGCACACCGCCAAGGGCAGGTAGGTGTGCGAGCTGCCCCCGTCCCTCGTGAGCCCGTTCTAATGCACGCTATGCGTGCATAACTGCGGGTTGACGGAGCGTCAGCTCTCGTGAGTGACCTGGGCGGTTAGTGGAGCGGACGGGGGGACCCTCCGACGGAGGCTCAAGAGGGGCTCGCCGGCGCCCCCGGCGTTCGCCAAGCTGCGCGACGGTCTCCGGCGGAGGGTCCCCCCGTCCGCTCACGGTCAACGCTTAGGTCGCCCGGCCAGGGGTAGACGACTGGCGATTTCGCTAGTGGTGGGGGTCCTGAAGCCGGTGTTACCCTCAGCCCACTTGAGCCCGAGAAGACCGCGGTGCGGTGGAGGGAGCTGGTTCTGATTCGCGGCTTCGACGGCCAAAAAGTTGAACCCAACCGATCCCCGGGGGACCGGTGGAACTCGCTTGGGCTGCCGTACCTGTTCGAGCGCGGGGGGCTGGACCTGGAGAAGAAGGCGATCGTCTTCGCCGACCGCAGCCGCACCTACGGCGAACTGCGCGACCGCGCGCGGCGGGTCGCCGGCGGGCTGATCGGGATCGGGGTCGAACCCGGGGACCGGGTCGCCGTGCTCAGCTCCAACTCGCTCGAGTACCTGGAGATCGAGGTCGGGATCTCGGCCGCGCGGGGGATCATGGTGCCGCTGAACTGGCGCCTGCGCGGCGGCGAGCTCGCCAACCTGCTGCGTCGCTCGGGCACCCAGACGATCTTCGTCGAGGACCGCTTCCTGCACACCGTGGCCGAACTGCGGCGGACCGGCGAGGTGCCGGAGCTGCGCACGATCATCGCCCTCGGCGACGGCGCCGGCGACCTCGGCTACGAGGAGCTCTGCAGAGCGGCCAGCGGCTCCCATCCCGGCCGCCCGACCCGGATGGACGACCTGCACGAGATCATCTTCACCTCCGGCACCACCGGCGAGCCGAAGGGCGTCACCTGGTCCGACGGCACCGTGCTGTGGAACTCGATCCAGCAGGGGATGGACTTCCAGCTCGGCCCCCAGCACTCCAACTACGCGATCATCGACCTCTATTACATCGGCGGCCGCCACGACTTCACCTGGCCGATCCTGCACCAGGGCGGCACCGTCCACATCAAGCCGTCGAGCAACTTCGACGCCGAGGAGACGATCGCCTACGTCGCCGAGCACGAGGTCAGCCACATCCTCTGGGTGCCGACGATGCTCTACGAGATCCTCCGCCTGCCGAACCTCGGCGAGTACGACCTCAGCAAGCTGAAGATGATCATGTGCGGCGGCCAGCCGGTCTCCGCCGACACCGCTGAACGCGCCGCCGCCGCCTTCCCGGCGACCGACTTCATCCAGGTCTACGGCCTCACCGAGGGCGGCGGCTCGGTCACCTTCCTGCCCCCGGCCAAAGCCGCCGAGAAAGCCGGCTCGGCCGGGCTCCCCTCCCAGCACGTCGAGCTGCGGGTGGTCGACGAGAGCGGCGCCGACGTGCCGCCCGGGGTCGACGGCGAGATCATCATCCGCGCCCCCTCGGTGACCCCCGGCTACTGGGCCGACCCGGAGATGACCGACCGCCTGATCGTCGACGGCTTCCTCCACACCGGTGACATGGGCCGGCTCGACGAGGAGGGCTACCTCTACATCTCCGGCCGCAAGGACGACATGATCATCAGCGGCGGGATGAACGTCTTCCCCTCGGAGATCGAGGACGTCCTCCGCGCCCACGAGGAGGTCGAGGACGCCGCCGTGATCGGCCTGCCCGACCGCAAATGGGGCGAGGTCGTCTGCGCGGTGGTGCAGCTGCGCGAGGGCGCCGCGGTCGAGGAGCAGGAGCTGATCGACCACTGCTACGAGCGCCTCGCCGGGTTCAAGAAGCCCAGCAGCGTGGTCGTGGTCGAGGAGATCCCGCGGACCGCCGGCGGCAAGCCGAAGAAGTTCGTCTTAAGGGAGCAGATGCAGGAGCAGAGCACCTCGCTGCGCTGACAAACTGTCGGTTCGAATAGTTGCCGTGCGGCTGGGAGGCGGGCAGGGTTTCGGAGGGCACGACGATTCCTGCACGAGGAGAAGAGATGACCAGCAGCACGAGCAACGGGACTTCTACGGATGCGTTCGTCGGGGTCGACGTGGGCGGGACCCACACCGACGTCTCCGTCGTCGTCGGCAACCGCGTCGAGCGCGGCAAGGCGCTGACCACCTATGACGACTTCAGCCGTGGCGTGCTCGAGGCCGTCGACGTCGCCGCCGGCCGCTTCGACCTCTCGGTCGAGGAGCTGCTCGGCCAGACCAAGCTCTTCATCAACGGCACCACCGTCGTCACCAACACGATCACGACCCTGCGCGGCTCCCGCGTCGGGGTGCTGATCACCTCCGGCTTCAAGGACGCCTTCCGGCTCGCCGGCGGCCCGCGCACGACCGAGATCGACGACCACCTGCAGCTCAACGTGCCGGACCTGATGGACCGCCGCGCGATCGCCGAGATCGACGAGCGGACCGACTGGTCGGGCTCGATTCTCGTTCCGGTCGACCTCGACGGGGTCAAGGCCGCGGCCAAGCACCTGGTCGAGGACGTCGGCATCGACGCGCTGGCGATCTGCTTCCTCTGGAGCCACGCCAATGCCGAGAACGAGCTCGCCGCCGAAGCCGCGGTCAAGGAGCTCTACCCCGACCTCTTCGTCACCACCTCCCAGAGCGTCTTCCCGGTCGAGGGCGAGACCCGGCGCTGGACGACCGCGGTCCTCAACTCCTTCGTCCAGGACAAAGCCGACGTCTACCTGACCTCGCTGAACACGAAACTGCGCGACGCCGGCCTCAAGGGCGGCCTCGCCTTCTTCCAGGGCCTCGGCGGCGGCATCAGCCTCGAAAAAGCCCGCCAGTACCCGCTCGGCCTGCTCGGCTCCGGCCCGGCCGGCGGCGCGATCGGCGCCAACGAGCTGGCCAAGCAGATGGGCTTCAAACGGGTCCTGCTGGGCGACATGGGCGGGACCAGCTTCGACACCGGGATCATCTCCGACAACGAGATCCACATCGACAAGAACCTCCAGCTCGGACCGTTCATGACCGGCGTCAACATCGTCGACGTGATCTCGGTCGGGGCCGGCGGCGGCTCGATCGGCTGGGTCTCCGAGCGCGGCGTGCCCCAGGTCGGCCCGCAGAGCGCCGGCTCGACCCCCGGCCCGGCGGCGCTCGGGCGCGGCGGCACCGAACCGACCGTCACCGACGCGATGGTGACGATGGGCTTCATCGACCCTGACCACTACCTCGACGGCCGCGTGCAGCTGAAACCGGAGCTCGCCCGCGAGGCACTCGACAACCAGCTCGGCTCCCGCTTCGGCTGGAGCACCGAGGAGGCGGCGGCCGCGGTCCACGATCTGGTCGTCGTCAACATGGCCAACGCGGTCCGCGAGGTCAGCGTCGGCAAGGGCCACGACCCGCGCGAGTTCCTCTTCCTCTCCTACGGCGGCACCCTGCCGCTGTTCTCCAGCCAGATCGCCGAACGGCTGGGGATCTCGACGATCGTGATCCCGCGCAACAGCTCCGTCTTCTGCGCGCTGGGGTTGCTCTCCTCGGACTTCATCCTGCGCACCGACCAGGGCGTCGGCTGGGATCTGAGCAAGCCCGAGGGCGTCGGCCGGGTGAACGAGATCGCCGAGGAGATGGTCGCCACCGCGCAGCAGGAAATGCTCGACGAGGGCTTCTCCGAGGACCAGATCGAGATCCAGCGCACGGCCGACATCCGCTTCCACGGCCAGGCCTACGAGCTGACGCTGCCGATGCCGGCTCGCACGCTGACCGAGGAGGACGCGCCGCAGCTGTTCGACCAGTTCCTCGAGTTCTACGAGAAAACCTACGGCGAGGGCACCGCCTGGAAGGGCGTTCCCGCCTCGATGGTCAACTACAGCGTCACCGTGGTCGGCCGCCAGCCGCGCCCCGACGTCGACCAGGCGCCGAGCGAGCCCGCCAAGCCGGAGGAGATCGAGCGCGAGCGCCGCACCGTCTTCCTCCCGGCCGAGCGCCGGCACGAGGAGATCCCGGTCTACGACGACCTCCGGTTCACCGCCGGAACCGCGATCGAGGGGCCGGCGATCATCGACGCCGCCGACACCACGATCTACGTCCCACCGGGGACGAAGGCGGAGCGCGACCAGTACATGAACTACGTCCTGACCCGCTAGAGGAGAGGAACCAGAGCCATGAGCACCCCCGATTACGACGTCATCGCGGCTGAGGTGCATCGCAAGGCGATGCAGAACATCACCGACGAGATGGCGATCACCCTGGTTCGCACCTCCGGGTCGCCGATCGTCACCGAGTCCAAGGACTTCTCGACCTGCCTGATGAACACGGTCCCCGAGCACCTCGGGTTCTCCTCCTACGTGCTGTTCCACGTCGGCTCCTCGCTGATCGGCACCCAGGTGATCGCCAACGAAGCGGCCGCCCTGACCGACCTGCGCCCCGGCGACGGCTGGGTCGTCAACGACCCGCACTCGGCCGGCGCCATGCACCAGGGCGACGTCTCGATCATCATGCCGACCTTCTACGGCGACGAGCACATCGGCTGGTCCTTCGCGAACATGCACGTGCTCGACGTCGGCGGCGTCGGCATCTCCGGCTACGCGCCGGGCGCCCATGACGTCTGGCAGGAGGGGATGCTGTTCCCGCCGGTGCGGATCATCCGCGACGGCGCGATCGACACCGAGTGGGAGAAGTACATCGCCGCCAACGTGCGCGCCCCGGGGCCGGTCCTCAACGACATCCGCTCGATGATCGCCTCCAACAACACGGCTTCGAAAAAGCTCAACGGCGTGATCGACGAATTCGGGATCGAGGCCCATCGCGAGTACTGCGCGATCAACATGGACCTCTCCGAGCAGGTGATGCGTGAACGGATCGAGAAGATCCCGGATGGAACCTACGAAGCCGTCGACTGGAACGAGTTCGACGGCCACGAGGGGCCCGACCAGCTGCTGGAGCTGCGCCTGAAGCTCGAAGTCGACGGCTCCGACCTGCGCTTCAACTACACCGGCGTGCCGCAGATCGACGCCTTCGTCAACTCGACCGAGGGCCCGATGTTCGGCCAGGCGATGACCGGGCTGATGACGATCATGCTCTACGGCGACCTGCCGGTGAATGGCGGCCTCTGGCGCCCGATCAACGTCGATATCGGCGAGTCCGGGACGATCGTCAACTCGGTCCCGCCGGCCCCCGTCTCCAACGCCCACTCCGAGGTCGGGATGCGGGCCTGCAAGCTCTCCAAGAACGTGCTCTGCCAGGCGCTGGCGCTGAGCGAGGATCCGGTCCTGCGCAGCCGCATCTCCGGCCAGCACCAGGACGGCTTCCCCGGCAACGCCCTGTTCGGCAACAACCAGCACGGGGGAGTGTCAGTCGTGTTCTACCCGGACAACGCGATCGGTTCCGGCGGCGGCGCCCAGACGATCAACGACGGCCAGGACGCCTACGGCCTCACCTGCACCACCGGCGGCGGCATCCCCGACATCGAGAACCACGAGGGCGCGGACCCGGTGCTGTTCCTCTGGCGGCGGCTGATCCCGAACTCGGGCGGCCCCGGCCAGAAGCGCGGCGGCCAGTCGATGGACCAGGCCTACGCGGTCCGCTACAGCGACCTGATGGCCGGCCCCGGCTTCAACGCCTGCGCCAAGGTCCCGCCGACCGGCGTCGGCGGCGGCTACCCGGCCAGCGCCGGTGACTTCTTCCCGGTCCGCGAGACCAACATCGACGAGCTGCTCGGCAAGGGCGTGCTGCCGGTGATGGAGCGCTTCGAGGGCCGCGAGGAAGAGGTGCGCTCGAAGCTCACCCACCTCAAACTCGGGCGCGACGACGTCTTCGTCGCCCTCAGCGGCGGCGGCGGCGGGGTCGGCGACCCGCTCCTGCGCGAGCCCGAGCTGGTCGCCAAGGACGTCAGCGGCGGCTACATCACCGAGGACCACGCGGCCGGCATCTACGGCGTCGTCCTCGACGGCGAGGCCAGCTTCGACGCCGCCGCGACCGAGGCCAGGCGCGAGGAGATCCGCAAGGCCCGGATCGGCGCCGATCCGGCAAAGCCGCTGAGCGCGCCGCCCAGCATCGGCGTCTCGCTGGCCAACCAGGACGGCACCTGGTCCTGCACCTCCTGCGAGCAGGAGCTGGCCAGCGACGGCGGTAACTGGCGCGAGGGCGCGGTGCTCAGCGAGACGCTGATCACCGACCGCTACGCCGAGATGGAAATGAAGGTGCGGGGACGCACCGAAGGCGCCAAGGTCGTGACCCGCGAGCACTTCTGCCCGGGCTGCGCGATGAGCCTCGGCGTCGACGTCGCCACCGAGGACCTCGAGACGCTGGCCGCACCGGACGTGCGCAGCGCCGCGGCCGTCTCCTAGCGCTTCCCGGCCGCTCCCGAAGCCACTTCTAGCGGATTCGCTAGTAGCCCCCCGGCTCCCCTCCTGGGAGCCTGGCTTCGGGTGGCCGAGACGGCCGCGATTCACCGATCTGAGAACGCGAACGAGGGATGGGAATCCGTGGGTGAGAACCAAACTGTGACCGAGCCCCCCGCCGGGGCGACGAACACCGCGGTGGCGAGCACGCCGCAGCGTGAGTGGGGTCCGATCGCGGCCAACATCGCCGGCAAGTACGGGTTGCTGATCACCTTCCTGCTGACGATCGTCGTCTTCTGCCTGCTGCGTCCGGACACCTTCGCGACCTGGGACAACGCCGAAGCGATCCTCACCCTGGCGGCGCCGCCGATGATCATGGCCGTCGGCCTCACCGTGGTCCTGGTGATGCAGGACTTCGACCTCTCCTTCGGGGCGATGATCGGCCTCGCCGGCGGGGCGGTGACGACCTTCATCGTCTCCGACGGGATCGGCTGGGGGCTGGCGATCCTGATGGTCCTCGGGATCGGCGTCGTGGTCGGGATCCTCAACGGCTTCATGGTCGCCTACCTCGGCGGCAACTCGTTCATCATCACCCTGGCGATGGGCACCGTCCTGACCGGTGTCGAGTTCGCGCTGACCGGGCAGGACACGGTCTTCCAGGGTCTGCCACTCGACTTCCTCGACATCGCCAGCGGCAGCTCGATCCTCGGCTTCAACAACCAGATCTGGATCGCCCTGGGGATCATCATCCTCGCCTGGCTGCTGATGGACCGGACCGAGCTCGGCCGCTACATGTACGCGATCGGCGGCAACGAAGAGGCGGCCCGCCTCTCCGGCCTCCGGGTCCGCCCCTACCGGGTGATCGGGTTCATCGCCGTCGGCCTCGCCGCCTCGATCGTCGGGATCCTGATGATCTCGCTCTCCGGCTCCTACTCGCCGAACGGCGGCGCCACCTACCTGCTGCCCGCCTTCGCCGCGGTCTTCCTCGGCGCCGCGGTTTTCCGGCCGGGCGAGTTCAACATCCCCGGCACCGTGATCGGCGTGCTCTTCCTCGGGGTGATCCAGACCGGGCTGATCATGCTGAACACCGAAAGCTACGTGATCAACCTGGTCCAGGGCGGGATTCTGATCGCCGCCGTCCTCGTCAGCCGGCTCGGTCAGCGGGCGTGATGAACGCCGTTTCCGCACCGCTGAAGATCGAGGCCCGGGGGCTGGTCAAGGAGTACCCCGGGGTGCGCGCCCTGAACGGCGCCGACCTGACGATCGAGGGCGGCCGGATCCACGGCCTGCTCGGCAAGAACGGCGCCGGCAAGAGCACGATCATCAAGGTCCTGGCCGGGGCGGTCCACCCCGACGAGGGCGAGATCCTGGTCAACGGCGAGCCGACCTCGATCCCCGACCCGCACGCGGCCGGCGCGCTCGGGTTCGCCTTCGCCCACCAGGAACTGATGGACGTGTCGAACCTGACCGTGGCCGAGAACGTGCTGCTCGGCCTCGGCTACCCGACCGTCGCCGGCAGCCTGGTCCGCACCCGGGCGATGCGCAAGCAGGCCCGTCAGGCGCTCGACCGGCTCGAGGCCGACATCGACCCGGCGGCGCCGCTGGCCAGCCTCAGCGTCGCCGAGCGCCGGCTCGTGGTGATCGCCCACGGCCTCGCCGCCGACGCGCGGATGATCGTCCTCGACGAGCCGACCGCCTCGCTGACCGACAGCGAGATCGAGCACCTCGACAAGGTCCTGCGCAGCCTCCGCAACGACGGCGTCGCGATCGTCTACGTCAGCCACCGGCTCGACGAGATCTTCAACCTGACCGACGAGGTGTCCGTCTTCCGCGACGGCGCCAACGTCTTCGAGGGCAAAACCGCAGAACTCTCGCGGGCCGAGCTGATCGACCGGATCACCGGCGAGAAGATCTCGGTCGACGTCGAGGCGCGGACCCCGCATGTGGTCGCCGCCGAGGCGCCCGAGCTTCTGCGGGTCGAGAACATGACCCTGCCGGGCGTCGTCGAGAACGTCAGCTTCGAGCTCAAAGCGGGCGAGATGCTGGGGATCGCCGGGCTCGTCGGCAGCGGCCGGACCGAGCTGATGCGGCTGATCTTCGGCGCCGACAAATCCTCGGCAGGCGAGGTCTACCTGCGCGGCGAGAAGCAGAAGATCCGCACCCCGCGCGACGGGATCGAGGCCGGGATCGTGCTCCTGCCCGAGGACCGCAAAGGCCACGGCGGCGTCTTCACCTTCTCGGTCCGCAAGAACATCACCCTGCCCTCGATGCCGAAGTTCCGGCTGGTCGGGCCGGCGCCGTTTCCCAGCGCGCGCCGGGAGAAGGCCGCCGCCCGCGAGCTGGTGCAGCGGCTCGAGATCAAGGTCCCCAACGTCGAGCACCCGGCCCGCCACCTCTCCGGCGGCAACCAGCAGAAGATGGTGCTGGCGAAGTGGCTGGACACCGGCGCCGACGTCTTCATCTTCGACGAGCCCACCCAGGGCATCGACATCGGCGGCAAGGAGGACGTGTACCGGTTGATGACCGGGCTCGCCGAACGCGGCAAGGGCGTGATCTTCATCTCGTCGGAGTTCACCGAGCTGGTCGGCACCTGCGGCCGCGTCCTGGTGATGCGGGAGGGCCACCTGGTGGCCGAGTTCAAGGGGGAGTCGATCACCGAGGAGACCTTGGTGGGGGCTTGCTACGAGCACGACTCGGAGGCCGCCGCCTAATCGAGCTTGACCGGGTCGCCGCGGAGGCGGCCCAGCACACAGACGTTTCACCCGTAGTACTGCCAAATAGGAGGAGACAAGAAGGATGAGTGGATTCGGAAAATTGCGAGGGAGGCCGATATTCGCCCTCCTGCTTGTGGCGCTGTTGGCGCTGTTCATCGCCGCCTGTGGTGGCGACGACGACAGCACCGGCAGCAGTGAAAGCACCCCCGCCAGCACCGAAGAAAGCGGTGGCGAAGGTGGCGGCGCGTTGCTGGAGCCGACCGCGACCGCGGCCGGGGCTTCGTACCTCTACGGCGACGTCGAACTCGGCGGCGGCATCCACCCCGGGGAAAGCGGCGACGAGCTGGCCGAAAAATCGATCAAAGCCGGTGAAGAAGCCGGTGAAGAAGCCGGCCCGGCGAAACTGCCCTCGGCCACGATCGGGATCATCAATTTCCTCAACGGGATCGAGTCCTCCGACCGGCTCGCCGACGCGGCCACCTACGCGGCCGGCGAACTCGAATGGAACACGATCGTCTGCGACGGCAAAGGCACGCCGTCCCAGTTCGTCGCCTGCGGCAACTCTCTGATCGCCCAGGGCGTCGACGGGATCCTCGCGATCGCGATCGAACCCGGCCAGATCAGCTCTGTCGTCGCCAAAGCCAACTCGGCCGGCATCCCGATCGCCCAGATCGGCGGCGGCGGGGTTCCGCTCGGCGACTACAACGGCAACTACGGCCCGAACGAGGCGAAAGCCGGCGAACTGCTGACCGAAGGCATCTTCGAACAGCTCGATCCGCTCGAGGGCAACCCGGAGATCATCGTCCACAACTTCCCGGCCAAATGGGGCTCGGAACGGACCGAACAGCTCGAAAAAGCTGTCTCCGAACAGGACAAAATCAAGATCGCCGACAACGTCGTCACCGATGCTGCCGACCTGGTCCCGTTCACCGAACGGACCGTGGCCACGCAGATCACGCAGTACCCCGACGCCTCGGCGTACTGGTTCACCTTTGACACCACCGGCCAGGTCGGCGGCGGCGTGATCTCGTCCAAATACCCGGGCAAAGAATTCCCGGAGAAGCCGCTGGTCGCGACGTTCCACGGTGACCAGGCGACGCTGGGCCTGATCGCCCAGGGCGACATCGATCTGATCTCCGACGTCAACTACGACGCCTCGTCGTGGATGGGCGTCGACGGGATCGCGACCGAACTCGCTCGCAAAGAACCGATGAGCACCGAAAACCAGCCGAAATACCCGGTGATCGGTGACGCGTTCACCTACGTGAACGTGACCAAAGAAAACCTCCCCCCGGAAGGCAACTACACGCCGACCGAATGGGACGTGCCCGCCTACTTCATCTCGAAGTGGAAAGCCGAATACGGCAAATAGGCACAACCGGATGAATGCTGACGCCGCCGGGCCCCTGGCCCGGCGGCGTCATGCTTTGAGGTAGGTATTCCAGCGATGGACGAGCTGCAGAGAATCTCCGCCGAGCGCGCCTGCGAGCGGCTGATCAACGAGTACGCGCGCCGGGTCGACTTCGGCGAGGCGGCCCGTATCGCTGACCTTTTCACCGAGGACGCGCGCTGGGAAGGGGACCAGGTCTTCGCGGGCCGCGAGCGGATCCGGGAGTGGTTCAGCGGGCGCCAGGAGCTGACCCGCCGGGTCTCGCGCCACGTCTGCACCAACGTGATCGTCGAGGTGCTCTCGCCGACCGAGGCGCGCAGCCACTGCTACATGATCAACTACCGCCACGACCGCGCCGAGGGCGACGACTCGCTGCCGGTGCCGACCGAAGTGCCGAAATACGTCGGCGAGCTGCACGACGAGTTCCGGCTCACCGACGAGGGCTGGCTGTTCTCCCGCCGCCGGGTCACGGTCGCCTTCCTGCGACCGCGCAAGCCGCGATGAGCGCCGCCGCGGGGCCGAGCACGCTGCCCGCGGCGCTCGACGCCGCGCTCGCCCGCGACCCCGACCACCCGCTGCTGCGCTGCGGCGGTCGCGACACCACCGTCGCCGAGCTCTCGGCCGGCAGCCACGGCGTCGCCGCGGCGCTGCGCGGCTGGGGGATCGAGCGCGGCGACCGCTGCGCGGTGATGATGAGCAACGTGCCGGAGTTCGTCCCGGCCTGGTTCGGGATCCTCCGCGCCGGCGCGGTCGAGGTCCCGGTCCACTCCGCCCACAAGGGGCCGCTGCTCGAACACATCCTCGGCGAGTCCGGGGCCCGGGTCCTGTTCTGCGACGCCGAGTTCGTGCCGCGGCTGGCCGGGCTGGAGCTGCCGGAGCTGGAGCGCGTCGTCGTCCACGGCGAGCTGGGGGAGGCCCCGGCCGGGCTCGCCGTGCAGCCGCTGGCGGAAGCGCTGGCGACGCCCCCGGCCGACGGCCTGCCCGAGCTGGCGGTCGGCGACGTCAGCTGCATCCTCTACACCTCGGGCACGACCGGGCGCTCGAAGGGGGTGGTGCTGACCCACGGCGCCAACCTGCGCCTCGCCCGGGCCAACATCGAGCTGATGGAGTACACGGCGGCCGACGTGCTCTACACCGCCTTCCCGCTGTTCCACGTCAACGCCAAGTTCACCTCGCTGACCTCCTCGCTGCTCTGCGGCGCCCGGCTCGTGCTCGACGACCGCTTCAGCGCCAGCGGCTTCTGGGCGCGGATGCGCGAGCAGGGGGTGACCTCGTTCAACTACATGGGCGGGCTGCTGGCGATCCTTGCCAAGCAGGCCCCAGGCCCCGACGACCGCGACCACGTGGTCGAGCGCGCCTACGGCGGCGCCTGCCCGCCGACCCTCTGGGAGCCGTTCGAAGCGCGCTTCGGGGTGCGCCTGCACGAGCACTACGGGATGACCGAGATCGGGATCGCGATCCAGAACACCCGCAGCGACCGCCGCGTCGGCTCGATCGGCCGCCCCGCGCCCTACTTCCAGGTGCGGCTGGCCGGCGAGGACGAGCGCGAGGTCGCAGTCGGCGAGGTCGGGGAGATCCAGGTGCGCCCGAACGAGCCCGACGCGATGCTGCTCGAGTACTGGCGCCGCCCCGACGCGACCACCGCCGCCTTCCGCAACCTCTGGTTCCACACCGGCGACCGCGCCCGCGCCGACGCTGACGGCTTCATCTACTACCACGACCGCCTCACCGACTCGATCCGCCGCCGCGGCGAGAACGTCTCCAGCTTCGAGCTCGAGGCCGTGGTCGGCGCCTTCGACGGCGTCCTCGAGTGCGCCGCCTACGGCGTCCCCTCCGAACTCGGCGAGGACGAAGTGATGGTTGCCGTCGTCCCCGAGCCCGGCGCCGAGCTCGACCTCGACGCCCTCCTCGCCCACTGCGAGGACCAGGTCGCGAGGTTCGCCGTGCCGCGCTACGTGCGCGTGATGACGGAGCTCCCCAAGAATTCGAGCCAGCGAGTGCAGAAGTTCAAGCTCCGCGACGAGGGCGTGACCGCCGACACCATCGACCGCGGCCTGCCCAAGCCACGGTCGCAGAGCTAGCGACGCCGGGCCACCACCCAGACCCACAGGGCAGGTAGGTCCGCGTGGTGGCCCGGCTCGCGCTTGCGGTGTGAGAAAGCCGCGCTATCCGCGGTTAAGTCGCACCGGAACGGTTCCGGTCCTACTTTTGCCCGCATAGCGGGCATAACTCGGAGCGGAACGCGCTCCGGTCGGCCGACCCCCACCGTCCCTAGAAACTGGTCCGCCGCCTAGCGCCGGCGTAGTCCGGCTTGCGTTTCGCGGCGAACGCCTCCAGGCCCTCTTGCGTCAGCGCTGAGCGCCGCACCTGCTCCCACTCGGCGCGCTCGCGGGCGAGGCCCTCTTTGAGCTCCAGTTCGGAGGCGGCGACGGCGAGGCGCTTGGTCGCCTGGATCGACTCGGTCGGGCCGTCGGCGAGCTGGCGGGCGATCGCGAGGGCCGCGGGCAGGGCCTCGCCGGGCTCGACCAGGCGGCTGACGATCCCGAAGGCGGCCGCTTCCTCGCCGCTGATCCGGCGGCCGGTCAGCAGCATGTCGCGGGCCAGGCCCTGGCCGATCGCGCGGACCAGGCGCTGGGTGCCGCCGGCCCCGGCGATCAGCCCGACCGTCGTCTCCGGCAGGCCGAGGCTGGCGTCGCGGGCGGCGACGCGGATGTCGCAGGCGAGCGAAAGCTCGAGGCCGCCGCCGAGGCAGTGGCCCTCGATCGCCGAGATCGTCGGGAAGTCGGCAATCTCGAAGGCCGAATAGCAGTCCTGGCAGAGGCGGACGAAGGGCAGCTGCTCCTCGACCGTGGCGCCGGCCATCCATGGGATGTCGCCGCCGGCCGCGAAGACGCCCGGGACGGTGCTGCTGACGACCAGCGCCCGGGTCTCCGCGCCGAGCCCGGAGACCGCGTCCAGCACGCCCTGCAGCAGCTCCGTGTCGAACTGGTTGACGGGCGGCCGGGAGAGGGTCAGGTGGGCGACTCCGTCCTCGTGTTCGACCCCGATCCACTGCGCTGCCGCCATGCCCGAAGTATCGCCGTGCCCAGACCTGTCGCTAACGACAGACTTTGCTTTGGGCCACTCCAGCGGGGTTAGCGTTTCGGTGGGAGAAACGAGGAATGGACTGCTCCTACCCGCTGTACTGCTCGGCTCGGCGCAACGCCGACCGCGTCGCCGTGGTCGACGCCGCTGACGGCGAGGAGGTCACCTACGCGGAGCTCGAGCGGCGGATCGCCGGCCTCGCCGCCGGCCTGCGCGGGCTCGGGCTCGGCGGCGCCACGGTGGCGACGCTCAGCGCCAACGTCCCCGAGACCGTCGAGCTCTACATGGCCCTGGCCCGGGCCGGGGCGACGGCGGTGCCGCTGAACACGCGGCTGACCGCGAAGGAGCTGCGCTTCATGGTCGCGGACTCCGGCGCCGCCGCGATCGTCGCCGACCGCGAGCTGCTGCCGGTGGCCCGGCAGCTGCGCGAGGAGCTGGCGGCGGTCGGGACCGTGATCCCCCTGCGCGGTCCCGGCGAGGACGGGCCAGGTTTGCAGGAGCTGCGCGAGAGCGAGCCCGGCCCGCCACCCGCCGACGCCGACGGCGAGGAACGGTCGCCGGCGACGATCATCTACACCTCCGGCACCACCGGCTTCCCCAAGGGCGTCGTCCGCAGCCACCGGGCCAACGCCTGGAACATGGTCAACTCGGCGCTCGGGGCGCCGCGCACCCCGGCCGACGTCGAACTCTTCAACCTGCCGATCTTCGGGATCGGCTTCCTCCACTTCGCGATGCCGACCCTGCTCGGCGGCGGCACCCTCGTGCTCGATGGCGCCTTCGACCCGGCCCGGGCGTGGCGGCTGCTGGAGGAGCGCCGGGTCACCCGCACCTTCCTCGCCCCGACGATGATCGACGCGATGCTCGCCGTCCCCGGGCAGGAGTCGCGCCAGCTCCCCGAGCTGGAGACGATCTACACCGCCTACGCCTTTCCCGAGCGCCTGCGCCGCGCCGCCCTCGCCCGCTTCGGCGAGCGCTTCGTCTACATGTACGGGCTGACCGAGGCGCAGCTGACGATCGCCACCCGCGAGGAGTTCGTCGCCGACCCGACCTCGGTCGGCCGCTCGATGGGCGTCTCCGAGGTCGCCGTGATCGACCCGGCCAACTGCCGCTGCGCGGCCGGCGTGGTCGGCGAGGTCGCCTTCGCCGGCCCCTCGCTGATGTCCGGCTACCACGGCCAGCCGGAGGCCAGCGCCGAAGCGCTCGGCGACGACAGCCGCTGGCTGCGCACCGGCGACCTCGGCCGGCTCGACGCGGAGGGCAACCTGCACTACGTCGGCCGCAGCAAGGAGATGATCAAGACCGGCGGCTTCAGCGTCGACCCGGTCGAGGTCGAGAACGCGATCCTCGACCGCGAGGAGATCGCCGAGGCGGCGGTGCTCGGGACCGAGAGCGAGCGCTGGGGCGAGGAAGTGGTCGCCGTCGTAGTCGTCCGCGAAGGCGCCGCGCTCGACGAGGCCGGCCTGCTCGCCGCCTGCAAGCAGCGGATCGCCTCCTACAAGGTCCCCAAGCGCGTGCTCACCCTCCCGGAGCTGCCGAAGAACCCGACCGGCAAGGTCGAACGCGGCGCGCTGCGGGACCTTGTCGCGGCGACGCCCACTACCCGATCGAGCTGAAGTTGCGGCGGTGGTAGAGGAGCGAGCGCGCCTCCTCCTCGACGTTGGCCTCGACGACCTCGCCGATGAACACCCAGTGGTCGCCGGCCTCGACCTCCTTGTAGAGAGTGCAGGCGAGGTGGGCGACGGTGTCCTCGTGCAGGACCGGGCCGCCGCCGGGCAGCGCCTCGCTGTGGCGCCAGGCTTGGGCGCTGAACTTGTCGGGGTCCTTGGTCGCGAAGCGGCGGGCGACCTCCTCGCGGTCGTCGCTGAGGAAGTTGACCGTGAACTTGCGCGAGTGCTGGATCGCCGGCAGCGTCGCCGAGCCCTTGTCGACGCAGATCAGGATCAGCGGCGGGGTGCGGGAGACCGAGCAGAAGGCGCTGATCGTCAGCCCCACCGGCTGCTCGGCGCTGTCCAGCGCGGTGACCACGGCGACGCCCGCCGGGAAGCTCGCCATCACGCTGAGGAACTGGGCCTCGTCGACCTCGCGGAATCCGTCTTCGCCGCTCATCCGCCGATTATGGCTGCCCCGGTCCCGGCGCATGGAAGGTTTGCCCTTGCGGGCGATAGGCGACGCCGCCGTTCGCGCCTAGAGGTGGCCGATCGCTTCGACCGCGAACCCGTCGGCGAGCCCGCGGTAGGCCTCGTCGAGGCAGCGCAGCAGGTCTTCGTCGCCGATCCGCACCCAGCGGGTGAAGGCGGCCATCGAGGTGCCGAGCGCGGCGTGGGCGATCGCCTGCGGCAGCAGGTCGTCGAATCGGCAGCCGATCCGCGCCGCGCAGAATTCGGCGACCAGGCGGCGCCAGGCCGCGTAGCGGATCACCGCGTGCCCCTGCAGCGCCGGCACCCGCGTGATCAGCGTCATTCGCATCCGCAGCGCCGGCAGCTCGTGCGGCTCGTAGAGGTTGGATTCGATCACCGCCCGCCGCAGCGCTTCCATCATCGGCTCCTGCGAGTGCACGGTCAGGGCCGAGCGCAGCCGCTCCAGGACGCGGTCGAAGTCGGCCCAGACCATGTCGTTCTTGGAGGGGAAGTAGCGGAACACCGTGCGCCGCCCGATCCCCGCCGCGGTCGCGATCTCGTCGATCGTCGTTCTCTCGAACCCCTGGCGCGAGAACAGCTCCAGCGCGACCCCCGCGATCTGTTCCCGGGTCGTGCTCGGCGGCCGCCCGCCGTGGATTTTGGCACTCGGTGCCGCGATGCCCCGATTCTAGGGCGACGGGGGACAGCTCAGCGGAAAGCGTTGATGCCGGTGATCGCGTTGCCGATCACCAGGGCGTGCACGTCGGCGGTGCCCTCGTAGGTCAGCACCGTCTCGAGGTTGTTCATGTGGCGGATCACCGGATACTCGAGCGTGATCCCGTTGGCGCCGAGCACCTGGCGGGCCGAGCGGGCGACGTCGAGGGCGGCGTTGACGTTGGCCAGCTTGCCGAGGCTGACGTGCTCGGGGCGCAGGGTGCCGGCGTCCTTCATGCGGCCGAGGTGGAGGCTGAGCAGGGTGGCGCGGTTGATCTCCAGCGCCATCATCGCCAGCTTCTGCTGCTGGATCTGGAAGGAGGCGATCGGCTTGCCGAACTGCTGGCGGTCGAGCGCGTAGGCGAGCGCCGCTTCATAACAGGCGCGGCCGGCGCCGGTCGCCCCGAAGACGATCCCGAAGCGGGCCTCGTTGAGGCAGGAGAGCGGCCCTTTCAGCGAGCTCACTCCCGGCAGCACCGCGTCGGCCGGTAGCCGCACGTCGTCGAACAGCAGCTCCGAGGTGACCGAGGCGCGCAGGCTCATCTTGCCGTGGATGTCCTGGGTGCTGAAGCCCTTGGTCCCTTTCGGGACGAGGAAGCCGCGCACGCCCTCGTCGGTGTGGGCCCAGACCAGCGCGACCTCGGAGACCGAGCCGTTGGTGATCCACATCTTCTGCCCGTGCAGGATCCAGTCCTCGCCGTCGCGGCGGGCGCGGGTCCGCATCGAGCCGGGGTCCGAGCCGGCGTCGGGCTCGGTCAGGCCGAAGCAGCCGAGCGCTTCGCCGGCGGCCATCCGCGGCAGCCACTCCTGTTTCTGCTCCTCCGAGCCCCAGGCGTAGATTCCGTACATCGCCAGCGAGCCCTGGACCGAGACGAGGCTGCGCACCCCCGCGTCGCCGGCCTCCAGCTCCATGCAGGCGAGGCCGTAGGCGGTGGCGCTGGTCCCGGCGCAGCCGTAGCCCTGCAGGTGCATCCCCAGCAGGTTCAGCTTGCCGAGCTCGGCGGCCAGCTCGAGCACCGGCGCCTCGCCGCGCTCGAACCACTCGCCGGCGTTGGGGACGACGCGATCGCGGACGAACGCGCGCACGCTGTCGCGGATGTCGCGCTCCTCGTCGGAGAGCGTCTGGTCGATCGCCAGGAAATCGTCGGGCCGCAATTCGGTACTCGCCACGGGGGCGTAGAGTAGCCGCCCGATGGCCGTGGAGGAGATCGCACCGATCTGGGAGCCGACCCCCGAGGAAGTCGAAGGCGCGGCGCTGACCCGCTACGCGGAATGGCTGGCGAGCGAGCGCGGCGTGCGGACGAGCGGCTACCGCGAGCTCTGGGAGTGGTCGGTCGCCGAGCCCGAGGCCTTCTGGGGCTCGCTCTGGGACTACTTCGAGATCGTCGCCGACGCTCCATATAAGGAGGTGCTCGGCAAGCGCGAGATGCCGGGCGCGGAGTGGTTCCCGGGGACGCGGCTGAACTACGCCGAGCACGTCTTCCGCGGGCACGATGACGCCGAGGTGGCGCTGGTCCACGCCTCCGAGCTGCGCGAGCTGACGGAGACCACCTGGGGCGAGCTGCGGGCCGAGGTCGCCCGCGTCGCCGCCGGGCTGCGCGAGCTCGGGGTGGGGGAGGGCGACCGCGTCGTCGCCTACCTGCCGAACGTCGCCGAGGCGGTCGTCGGTTTCCTCGCCACCGCCTCGCTGGGCGGGGTCTGGTCCTCCGCTTCGCCGGACTTCGGCGCCGACTCGGTCGTCGACCGCTTCGCTCAGATCGAGCCGAAGGTGCTGATCGCCTGCGACGGCTACCGCTACGGCGGCAAGGACTTCGCCCGCCTCGACGTCGTCGCCGGCCTGCGCGAGCGGATGCCGAGCCTCGAGCACACGGTCCTGCTGCGCTACCTCGGGGTCGAGGGCGAGCTGGAGGGAGCGCTCGCCTGGGAGGAGCTCGGCGGCGGCGGCCCGCACGAGCTCGAGTTCACCCGCGTCCCCTTCGAGTCGCCGCTCTGGGTCCTCTACTCCTCCGGCACCACCGGGCTTCCAAAGGCAATTGTTCAGAGCCAAGGCGGGATCCTGATCGAGCACCTGAAGAAGCTGCTCCTCCACTTCGACCTGCAGGAGGGCGACCGCTTCTTCTGGTTCACGACCACCGGCTGGATGATGTGGAACCTGCTGGTCTCCGGCCTGCTGACCAAGGCGCCGATCGTGCTCTACGACGGCAACCCCGGCCACCCCGACCTGGGGACGCTCTGGGAGCTGGCCGAGAAGGCCGGGATCACCTGCTTCGGCACCTCGGCCGCCTACGTCGCCGGCTGCATGAAGGCCGGGATCGAGCCCGGCTCCGAATACGACCTCTCGCGGATCCGGGCGCTCGGCTCGACCGGCTCGCCGCTTGCCCCGGAGGGCTTTGACTGGCTCTACCGGCAGCTCGGCGAGCGGCTCTGGCTGTTCTCGACCAGCGGCGGCACCGATGTCTGCACCGCCTTCGTCGGCGGCGTCCCGACCCTGCCGGTCTACCGCGGCGAGCTGCAGGCGCCGGCGCTCGGCTGCGCGCTCTACGCCTTCGACGAGCAGGGCAGGGCGCTGGTCGGGGCGGTCGGCGAGCTGGTGATCACCGAGCCGCTGCCCTCGATGCCGGTCTTCTTCTGGGGCGATGAGGACGGCAGCCGCTACCGCGAGGCCTACTACGACATGTACCCCGGGGTCTGGCGCCACGGCGACTGGATCGAAATCACCCCGCGCGGCACGGCGGTCATCTACGGCCGCTCGGACTCGACGATCAACCGCGGCGGGATCCGCATGGGAACCGCGGAAATCTACCGCGCGCTCGGCGACGTCGACGAGGTCCTCGACGCGATCGTCGTCGACCTCCCGCGCGAGGGAACCGACGGCTGGATCGACCTCTTCGTGGTCCTCCGCGAGGGCGTCGAGATGGACGGCGACCTGCGCAAGCGGATCGCCAAGGAGATCCGCGCCCGCTGCTCCCCGCGCCACGTGCCCGACGAGGTGACCGTGATCGAGGAGGTCCCGCGCACGCTCTCCGGCAAGGTGATGGAGGTCCCGGTCAAACGGATCCTGATGGGCGCCGACCCCGAGCAGGTGGTCAGCAAGGGTTCGATGAAAGACCCGGCTGCGCTCGAGCCCTTCATCGCCCTGGCGAAAGCCGCCGCCGCGACCTAGCGCCTGCCAATTTGTTCGGCTCCTCCGAACAAATTGCCATCAGTTGAACTGGATCACGCTGCGGATCCCGTCCTGGGCCTCCATCAGCTCGAAGCCGCGGTTGACTTCGTCGAGCGTGATCGTGTGCGAGACGAAGGGGGCGACGTCGATCTCGCCGGCCATCGCCTGCTCGACGAAGACCGGGACTTGGTCGCGGCCCTTGACGCCGCCGAAGGAGGAGCCGGCGACGCGGCGGCCGGTGATCAGCCAGCGCGGGATCACGTCGAGGGTCTCGCCCTTGCCGGCGACCCCGGCGACGGTGCAGAGGCCCCAGGCCATCCGCGCCGCCTCGACCGCCTGGGCCATCACCTTGACGTTGCCGGTCGCCTCGAAGGTGTAGTCGGCGCCGTAGCCGTCGGTCATCTCGAGGATTTCGGCGACCGTGTCGGGGCCGGCGACCATCAGGTCGGTGGCGCCCTGGCCGCGGGCCAGCTCCAGGCGCTCGTCGGAGAGGTCGACGCAGACGATCCGCTCGGCTCCCTGCAGGCGGGCGCCGGCGACCGCGCCGAGCCCGACCATGCCGGCCCCGAAGACGACGCAGGTCGTCCCGGGCTGGACCTTGGCGGTGTTTATCGCGGCGCCGAGCCCGGTCGAGAGGCCGCAGGCGAACAGGCAGGCGTGCTCCAACGGCGCCTCCGGGTTGATCTTGGCCAGCGCGATCTCCGGCATCACCGTGTACTCGGCGAAGGTCGAGCAGCCCATGAAGTGGCGGATCTCCTCGCCGTCGCGGCGCAGCCGGGTGGTCCCGTCGGGCAGGTGGCCGAGGTTCTGCTCGGCCCGGATCGCCATGCAGAGGTTGGTGCGATCGTCGACGCAGTGCACGCACTCGCGGCACTGGGGGGAGAAGAGGGTGACGACGTGGTCGCCGGGGGCGACCGAGGTGACCTCGGGGCCGACCGACTCGACGACGCCGGCGCCCTCGTGGCCGAGGACCGCGGGCGCGTAGCCGGAGGGATCGGCGCCGGAGGCGGTGTAGAGGTCGGTGTGGCAGACGCCGCAATTGACGAGGCGGACCAGCACCTCGCCGGCCTGGGGCTCGGTCAGCTCCAGCTCCTGGACCGCCAGCGGCGCCCCGAACTCCTCCAGCACAGCGGCGCGAATTTTCATCCCAGCTCCCTTCCCGGTCGCAGCGGTGGCCCGTTGACCCCGCAACTGTACTCCGGCTCCGGCTCTGGCTCGCCGGGTTCCTCGTGCAGGACGGCGGAGTCGATCGTGAACCAGGCGAGGACGCCGCCGAGCGCGGCCAGGGCGGCGCAGGCCAGCATCCCGATCTGGAAGCCGTCGGTCATCGCCTGCGCTTCGTAGAACTGGTCGCCGGTCAGGCCGGCGATCACCGGCAGCACCGCGACCGCGAGCAGCCCGGCGACCCGGGCGACCGCGTTGTTGACCCCGGAGGCGATGCCGGAGTGGCTGGAGTCGGCGGCGGCGAGCACGGTCGCGGTGACCGGGGCGACGACCAGGGTGAGGCCGACGCCGAAGACGAGGATCGGCGGCAGGATCGAGCCCAGATACGAATCGCCGGGCGCGGCCATGCTGAGCCAGGCGAGGCCGAGGGCGATGATCAGCGGCCCCAGGGTGAGCGGGACCTTCGGCCCGATCCGCTGCGCCAGATCGCCCGCCCGGGCGGAGCCGACCAGCATCAGCCCGGTGACCGGCAGCGAGGCCGAGCCGGCCTCGATCGGGGTGTAGTCGAGCGAGATCTGCAGGAAGGAGACGAGCAGGAAGAAGACGCCGCCGAGCGCCGCGTAGACGACGAAGGTGACCGCGTTGGCGGCGCTGAACTGGCGCGAGCGGAAGATGTCCAGCGGCAGCATCGGGTTGGCGCTGCGGTGCTCGTGCACGAAGAAGGCGACGAGCGCGAGGACGCCGCCGACCGCGGTCACCAGCACCGCGGCCGAGGCGCCGTCTTCGGGCGCTTCGATCAGCGCGAAGGTGGTGCCGGCGAGGCCCAGCGCCGCCAGCACCGAGCCGAGCAGGTCGAGGCGGCCGCCGGCGTTCGGGTCGCGGCTCTCCGGCACGTGCTCGGTCGCCGCCCAGACGACGAAGATCCCGATCGGGATGTTGATCAGGAAGATCGCCCGCCAGGAGATCGCCCCGATCAGGTAGCCGCCGACCAGCGGCCCGATCGCCGCCGCGACCCCGCCGAGGCCCGACCAGGCGCCGATCGCCCGGGCCCGGTCGGCGGGGCGGAAGCTGGCCTCGATCAGCGCCAGGCTGCCCGGCGTCAGCAGGGCGCCGCCGATCCCCTGCAGGAGCCGGGCGGCGGTCAGCGCCTCCGCGTTCGGCGCCGCCGCGCAGAGCGCCGAGGCGAGCGTGAACAGGGTGACCCCGAAGGCGAAGATCCGCCGCCGTCCGTAGCGGTCGCCGAGCGAGCCGCCGAGCAGGATCAGCGAGGCGAGGGTCAGCAGGTAGCCGTTGAGGATCCACTGCAGGGAGCTGGTCGAGGCCCCGAAGTCCCGGCCGATGTCGGGCAGGGCGACGTTGACCACGGTGCCGTCGAGGAACGCCATCCCCGATCCCGCCACCGCGACCGCCAGCATCCACCGGCCCGCCGCGCTTTCGAAGGCGATGCCTTCGGCTGCTTTCGCCTCCATCCACTCGATGGTAACCACGTGTAGATTCCGGCCGATGATCTCGGTCGAAGGAGAAAGCAACGAGACCCTCGTCCTCGACGGCGAGTGGTTCGAAAAGCAGCGGATGGGCCAGCCAAAGGCCCGGATCGCCGCCTCGACCTTCCAGAAAGCGGAGTGGAAGGAGTTCGAGAAGCGCAAGAAGCTGTTCGGCGGCGAGAAGGTGAAGATGGTCCAGGTGGTGATCACCTTCGCGAAGCCGCCCTTCATCGGGCTGATCACCGAGGCCGAGAAGCGGCCGCAGCTGGAAGAGATCGTCGCCGGGCTCGAAGCCGCGGCGGCAAAGGCCTGAGGCTAGCCCTCGAAGGTCCCGCCGCCGAGCTCCGGCGGCAGCGCTTTCGGATCGTCCGGATAGAGGCGCGCCAGCTGCTCCGGCGTCATCTCCAGCGTGTTCGCCAGCTCCGGCGGCGCCCCGACCACGAGCCAGAGCTGCTCGGCCTCGGTGTCGTTGAACAGCTGCCGGGTCGAGTCGGCGCTGACCAGCAGCGTGTCGAGCGGCAGCAGCGTCAGCAGTTCCTCGTCGACCCGCACCCGGCCCTCGCCCTCGAGCAGCACGTAGAGCTCCTCCTGCTCGAAGTGCCGGTGCTTGGTCGAAGCCTGCCCCGGCCCGAGCCGCCACAGCCGCGCCCCCAGCTTGCTCGCCTCCAACTGCTTGCCGAGATCCGTGTTCTCGACCTTCATCTGGTTCGACGGGCGCCAGAAGGCATCGGAGGCGCGTAGGAGGGAGAAGGACACGCGCGAATCGCCTAGCCGGCCAGCGCGCGCTTGACCACGCCGGGGTGGCGGGCGACCTTGGGGCCGAGGATCAGGGCGAAGAGGGTGACGGGGAGCCAGGGGCGCAGGTGGGGGCTGAAGCTGCGGATCCGGCCGTCGTCGGCGAGCTCGATGACCATCGCGTCGGTCATCCGCAGCGGGCCGACCCGGGCCTCGCCGAGCGCCACGCAGTGCCGCCCGTCGCTCGTCGTCCGGGTCCAGCGCAGGCCCTTCAGGGTCCCGTAGACGGCGGCCATCAGGATCCGCACGTCGTCCTCGCCGCGGAAGACCATGCGGCCGGAGAGCGGCGAGATCACCGCGACGTCGGGCGTCAGCGTCGCCATGATCCCGTCGACGTCGCCGGCTTCGGTCGCCGCCTGGTAACGCGCGATCGCGTCGTCCATGGCCCGAACGCTATCGAGGACCGGGTATCTCGCGACTGTCGACTTAGGGCCGCTATAGCGCCCTTAACTCAACAGCCGCAGCTCAAGCCGACGGGGCCGGGGCGGCGGCGGTGTCTTCGGCGTGGAAGCGTTCGATCAACTCGATCTCGGGCTGCTTTTTCGGGAAGAGGAAGAAGATCACGGCGATTCCGAGGCCGATCGCGCCCATCCCGGCGAGGTAGGTCTCGTCGCCGCCGTTGAGGAAGGATTCGCGCGCGGCGTGGATGATCTGGGGCGCGTATTCGGGGTACTGCTCGGCGGTCGTGGCGGCGCTGGCGAAGGACTTGGTCAGCTCTTCCTGGACCTGGCCGCTGACCTTTTCGGCTTCCGGGGAGGCGTTGATCTGGGAGATGAAGCTTGAGGTGTAGCCGGCGGTCAGCAGGGCGCCGAAGATCGACTGCATGATCGCGCCGCCGAGGTCGCGCTGGAGGTCGGCGGTGCCGGAGGCCATCCCCGCCCGGTGGACCGGGACCGAGCCGGTCAGCGAGCGCGAGGCCGGGGTGCCGGCGAACCCGACCCCGATCCCGACCAGCAGGTAGCCGACGCCGATCGGCAGGTAGGAGGCGTCTTCGTCCCAGAAGACGAACATCTCGAAGAAGGCGAGCAGGCAGAAGACGAAGCCGATCAGCAGGACCACGCGGGAGCCGTGCGAGGCGACCAGTTTGGCCGAGCGCGGGGCGACCAGGATCATTCCCAGCGCTCCGGGGAGGATCGCGGCGCCGGCCCCGAGGGTGGTGTAGCCGAGCACGTTCTGGACGAACTGCTGGCCGATGAACATCGCCCCCATCAGCGAGCCGAAGACGATGATCCCGGCCAGGGCCGCGCACCAGAAGGTGCGGCGGGCGGCGACGTGGAGGTCATAGAGCGGGTTCGGGGCGCGTTTCTGGCGCAGCAGGAAGGCGGCGCCGGCGGCGAGCGCGACGATCCCGAAGACGATCGCGGTCGTGCCCTTGCCTTCTTCGGGGGCGAAGTTGATCGCCAGGACCATCGTGCCGACGAAGGCGATCGAGATGATCCCGCCGATGTGGTCGACCCGCTCGGTGGTCTCGTTGACGTGGGCGGGGACCAGCCGCCAGGCGAGGAGGAGGGCGAGCACCGCGAGCGGCACGGTGACGATGAACACCGACCACCAGTCGAAGCCCTCGAGCAGGGCGCCGGCGACCAGCGGCCCGAGGGCCGAGATGCCGCCGCCGAGCGCCGACCAGAGCGCGATCGATTTGGTCCGCGCCTGGCCCGACCAGAGCGCGGTGATCAGCGCCAGCGTGGTCGGGTAGGCCATGCCGGCGGCGACGCCGCCGAGCACCCGGGCGATGAACAGGACCGTGGCCGAGGGGGCGATCGCGGCGAGGATCGAGAACGGGACCGAGAGCGCCATCCCCAGCAGCAGCAGCGACTTGCGCCCGTAGCGGTCGCCGACCGCGCCGAGGTAGAGGACCGAGGCGGCGAGGCCGAGCGAGTAGCCGACCGCGATCAGGTTGAGTTCGGTCTGGCCGGCGTCGAAGGCCTTGCCGATGTCCGGCAGGGCGACGTTGGCGACGGCGAGGTTGAGGTTGGCGACCGCGGCGACGAGGATCAGCGTCGCCAGGACGGCGCCGGCACGCTTGGGGGCCGAGGACTCCATCGCTTCAGACCCCGGCGGGGCGGGCCATCAAATCTCGATCCAGGTCCCGGTCGGGCCGAGGTTGCGCAGCGGCGTCGAGCCGACCTCGCTCTCGCAGCCCCAGGCCTCGTGGATGTGGCCGAAGACCGCGAGCCGCGGCTGCTTCGCTTCGATCCCGGCGAGCAGGGCCGGGCTGCCGAAGTGGGTGCCGTCGGCGCTGGAGTCGCAGTGCCCGCGCGGCGGCGAGTGGAGGACGAGCACGGCGCCCGCGGGGCAGGGCTCGAGCATCGCCGTCGCCTCCTCGTCGGCGAGGTCGAAGCTCCAGTCCCAGGGGGTGACTGGGATCCCGGCGCCGAGCCCGAAGAACTCGACCCCGTCGATCGTCGTGCCCTCGCCGTGCAGGACCGTCGCCGCCGCCCAGGCGCCGGCCGCGGCGCGGAGCGCGTCGGCGGTCTCGTTGTTGCCGGGGACGAGCACGGTCGGGGTCGTGATCCCGGCCAGGGCGCCGATCGTCTCCTCCAGCCCCTCGTGGACCGAGGCGAAGTCGCCGGCCCCGATCACGACATCGGCCTCGGCCGACATCTCGGTCAGCGTCGCCGCCTGGTCGAGGTCCCGGTGCAGGTCGCTGAAGGCGAGCAGCTTCACAGCGGAAAACCTATCCGCTAACCACACCCGGGGGCTAGGCCGGCGCGGTCGCCGGCTGCGGCCGCTCGATCACGCGGCCGAACCTGCGCGGGCGCCAGACCTTCCAGGAGCGGGCCGGCTTGACCGGCTCGACCGCGGCCCGCGCTTTCAGGTCGAAGTAGAGCAGCGTCTCGCCGAGCGCCACGTAGGGGATCAGCAGGGCGAAGATCAGCGAGCCGATCGCGTTCACCCAGATCAGCGGCAGCGCGGTGAAGATCAGCGCGAAGGTCAGCACGGGTCCGACGACGACGCCGATCAGGAAGAGGAAGGCGGCGGTGCGCACGGTGTGGAACCAGCGCCCGCGGACGATGTCGGCGCTGGCGTGGAAGGCGTCGATCACCTTGCGGTCCTCGAAGACGATCTGCTGCTTGACGAAGCTCCAGGCGACGTACTTGTTCGCCGCCCAGGGCAGTCCGATGATCGTGCTCGCCAGCCCGATCGTCGCCAGCACGAACAGCATCTGGGCCCCGACCACGCGCCAGAAGCAGGGCCGCAGGCCGCGCCAGGAGGCACGGAAGCCGGCCGCCTTGCCGTCGATCAGGAGGCGGACGAAGACGACGACGACCGAGGCGACCACGGCGGAGGCGGCCGGCCGGCCGAGTATTTCGATCAGGTCCCCGACCGCGAGGTTGAGCCCGCCGCCGCCGGTCGCGTCGTTGGCCGCGCCGCCGCTGGAGAACAGCCCGGCGAGCAGGCTGGCGCCGCCGACGATCGGGATCGCGGTGATCCCGATCGCCCACATCGCCAGCCAGTAGCGGCCGTAGAGCTGGCGCGCGGTGCGGGCGATCTGCCCGAAGGAGCGCCGCTGACGCAGGTTCTCGAGGTCGATCGGACCCCAGCGGGTCATCCCGACGAAGATCGCGATGACCAGCAGGATCACGGCGATCGTCGCGATCGCCGCCGGCCGCGAGCGGATGTCGAGGTTGATCAGTTCCGAGACCGCGGCGACGGTGCCGCAGAAGGCGCCGGTCACCTGCGGACCGGCGATCGAGCCGCCCGGGAGCCGCGGGCTGGTCGTCCGCTGGGCGGCCATCCAGGCGAACGGTTCGCGCCAGACGGTCTTCGTCTGCGGCCCGGTAGGGCCGTTGTTGTAGCCCTTTTCGCGCTCGCCCCAGCGGCCTTCGTAGCTGAGCCACTCGAACGGCCCCTGGAACGGGACCTCGTCCGGCAGCATCACCGGCGTCGGCCGCAGTTCGAGCGACGGCCCGGAGGTGTTGTCGCAGCCGAGCCCGGAGCCGTTCTGGCCGTTCTGCACGTAGACCGCGGAGTCGTAGAAGGTCGCGTGCGAGCCGGCGGCGGGGTAGACGATCGGGTGCGTGCCCTCTTTCTTGACCTTCGCGTCCTTCCAGCCGGCGCGCTCGCCGCCGGAGTGCTGGAAGACGATGATCTGCGACGGTTCTTCGCCCGTTTCGAGGGCTTCCTGGGGCGTCTCGGCTTCGAAGGAGATCTGCATTCCCTCCCAGTCGCCCTCGTGCAGGTCGTTGAACTGGTTGAAGTACCAGAAGAACCAGTACTGGATGACGAAGCCGACGTGGTCGGGTTCGCGGGCGACGTGCGAGTAGGTGACGACCGGGGCCTTGCCTTCCTCCAGCAGCTTCTTGAAGTCCTTCGAGTAGACGCAGGTGTCGCCGGTCGGCTCGCCGTTCAGGTTGAGGTAGTACTCGTTGCTGAGCCCGGCGACGTCGGCGGCGGTTGGACCCTCCTTGACGTTTTCCAGCTGGCCGCTGGGCGTCTCCCGCTGCAGCACCACGTCGGGGTTGCCGAGCATCGTTTCGACGCTGGTCGGCTGGTACTGCTCCCTGGTCGTTTCGCAGGGCGGGTTCTGCTCTTCGCGCAGCATCGTGATCGGCGCGAACTTCCGCGCCAGCTCGGCGGCGCCCGGTTCGACTTCGGTCGAGCCCGCCGGGACCTTCTGGTTGGCCGCCGCCGCGGCCCCGCAGAGTGTGAGCGCGAGCAGGGAAAAGGTCGCGAGAGCGAACGCGGAACGAGCCAACCGGGACCTCACCCGCGCAACGTACCTGCTCAGGCGCTCGGTGTCTCCTCTACGGTTTCCTCGACTTTGCCGCTCGGCATCCGCAGCAGGGCGACGACGAAGGCGAGCGCCATCACCCCGGCGAAGCAGTAGAAGACCGTCTGGGTGGCGAGGGCGAAGTCGTGGGGGATGTTCTCGACCACCTTGCCGACCGCGCCGCCGGTTTCCAGCGCCCCGCCGGCGCTTTCGCCGCCGCCCTGGCTGATCACGTCGGCGATTTCATCGGCGGTCCCCTTCGGCACCCCGTGTTCGGCCGCGGTCGCCTCGAGGTTGGTGCGGTTCTGGGTGATCAGGACCGTGCCGAGGATCGCCAGGCCGATGCTGGAGCCGAAGTTGCGCACGGTCTGGGTGATCCCGGTGGCCTCGCCGTAGCGGCTGGCCGGGACCCGGTTGAGCGCGTCGGTGTTAGCGGGGGAGAGGACCAGGCCGACCCCGGCGCCGGCGATCACGATGTAGATCCACTGGTCGCTGACCGAGAGGTCGGTGAGGCTCTCGCCCCAGAGGTAGAAGCCGACCGCGGCGACGGCGCAGCCGAGCACGACCGACGGCCGCGCCCCGACTTTGTCGAGGATCCGCCCGCCCCACTGCGAGGCGGTGGCGAAGCCGGCGAAGAAGATCAGCAGGTAGAGGCCGGTTTCCGAGGCGCTTTCGCCGAGCGAGATCTGCGCGTACATGCTGGCGAAGAAGAACAACGGCACGAACGGGATCATCAGCAGGAACAAGATCACGTTGTCGACGCTGAAGGCGCGGTCGCGGAAGACCTCGAGCCGCAGCAGGGGGTTCTCGACCCGCAGCTCGTAGAGGACGAAGGCGGCGAGGATCGCGAGCCCGGCGGCGATGCAGATCCAGGTGGTGGCGCTGCCCCAGCCCCAGACGCTCGACTGCTGCAGCCCGAGGACCAGCAGGCCCATGCCGCCGGTGATCAGGACGGTGCCGCGGTAGTCGATCGGGGCCGGGTGGCGGACGTTTTCGGGCTTCGCTTTCCAGGTGAGGAGGAGGGCGACGATCGCGACCGGGATGTTGACCCAGAAGATCGCCCGCCAGGTCCACTCGGTGAGGAAGCCGCCGGCCAGCGGGCCGATCGCGGTGAGGCCGCCGGTGATCGCGAAGAAGATCGCCATCGAGCGGCCGCGCTGGCTGACCGGGAAGGCGCCGAGCACGATCGCCAGCGCCGCCGGGAACATGATCGCCGCGCCGGCCCCCTGGATCACCCGGAAGGTGATCAGCCAGGCCTCGTCGAGCGAGCCGCTCGGGGTGGCGCCGCAGAGGGCGGAGGCGGTGGCGAAGACGACGACGCCGAGGACCAGCATGCGGCGGTGCCCGGCGACGTCGGCGAGCCGGCCGCCGAAGGCGAACAGGGCCGAGAGCGAGAGCAGGTAGCCGTTGACGATCCACTGCACCCCGGTCGCGCTCAGCGAGAGGTCGTCCTGGATCGTCGGGACCGCGATCGCGACGATGGTCTGGTCGATGAACATCATCGCGACGGCGAAGATCATCGCCGCGAGGATCAGCTTGCTGTTCTTGCCGCCGGTTTCGCTCATTCCGAGGGCTTATCGGCAGGTCGGCCGAATCCGATAATCTCGCCGCCGTTATGTCATCCGTCTTCTGGATCGGCCTCGGAATCGCCG
>Ga0081539_10002053_pt1 | contig 30227 bp, 29 predicted proteins | sample TabmetS4T2R2_FD_71023 | JGI IMG/M metagenome (GOLD analysis project Ga0081539, IMG submission 71023) | Tabebuia heterophylla rhizosphere microbial communities from the University of Puerto Rico - S4T2R2 | ecosystem: Host-associated > Plants > Roots > Rhizosphere ... | reverse complement strand
CGATATGCAGGTCGGGGCGGGCGCGCAACAACCCGTCGGCGGCATAGAAGCCCGAAGGGCCCGCGCCCACGATGGCAACGCGGTGGGTCATGGGCGCCCGCTTAGCATATGATGGTTACATGACTAAATACCCAAAGCTCAGCCAGCTCGGCCGGGCCGCCACCCTGCCCCCATCGCCGGACAAGGCCGTGCTGGAGACCGTGCCCAATCCGCAGCCCAAGGCGTTGTACCTGGTGCGCTTCACCGCCCCCGAATTCACCACGCTCTGTCCCGTGACCGGCCAGCCCGACTTCGCCCATCTCGTGATCGACTACGCCCCGCGCGCCAAGCTGGTGGAGAGCAAGTCGCTGAAGCTTTATCTCGGCAGCTTTCGCAACCAGGCCGACTTTCACGAAGCCTGCACGCTATCAATCGGCATGCGCCTCGTGAAGGTGCTGGCGCCGCGCTGGCTCAGGATCGGCGGCTACTGGTATCCGCGCGGCGGCATGCCGATCGATGTGTTCTGGCAGACCGGCCAGCCGCCCAAGGATCTGTGGCTGCCCGATCCTGGCGTGCAGCCCTATCGCGGCCGAGGATAGCTGGAGGCGATGAGCCGACAGCCACCAAGACCCAAGCGCAAGCCCAGGCCGGCGACCCCGGCCGAGCTGCGTGATGCGATTCGCGGCGAGGCGCTGAGGCTCGGCTTCGATGCCGTGGGCTTCGCGCCGGCCAACCTGGCGCCCGAAGCGCGCGACCAGCGCCTGCAGCGCCTGGGTGAATTCCTGGACGCCGGCTGGCAGGGCGACATGGGCTGGCTCGGCGAGCGCACCGAGCAGCGCGCCGATCCGCAGACCCTGTGGCGCGCGGCGAAGACGGTCGTGTCGCTCGCCATCAATTACGCGCCGGCGAGCGATCCGCTGAACATCCTCGAGCACGACGAGCGCGCGGCGATCTCCGTCTACGCCCAGGGTCGCGACTACCACGAGGTCATGAAGACCAAGCTCAAGGCGTTGGGCCGCTTCATCTGGGACACCTACCAGCATGAGCTGAAGGTCTTCGTCGACACCGCGCCCTTGATGGAGAAGCCGGCCGCGCAGGCGGTCGGCCACGGCTGGCAGGGCAAGCACACCAACCTGGTGTCGCGGCAGTTCGGCTCATGGCTGTTCCTGGGCGAACTCCTGCTGTCCGTCGAATTGCCGGCCGACGAGCCGGAAACCGACCACTGCGGCCAATGCCGCGCCTGCCTCGACATCTGCCCGACCAACGCCTTCCCCTCCCCCTACAAGCTCGAAGCGCGGCGCTGCATCTCCTACCTCACCATCGAGCACGAGGGCCCGATCGACCGCGACCTGCGTCCGCTGCTCGGCAACCGCATCTACGGCTGCGACGATTGCCTGGCCGTCTGCCCGTGGAACAAGTTCGCCAAGCAGGCCCGCGAGACGGCGCTGATGCCGCGGCCGGCGCTCGACGCACCGTTGCTCGCCGAACTTGCGACGCTGGACGATGCCCAATTCCGCAAGCGCTTCGCCGGTACGGCCATCAAGCGCATCGGTCGCGACCGTTTCCTCCGGAACGTCGCTTATGCGCTGGGCAACAGCACGGTTCGTGAGGCCGCGCTGCCGGCCGTCGAAAAGCTGCTGGAAGACCCCTCGTCGCTGGTGCGCGGCGCCGCCGTCTGGGCCCTGTCGCGTCTTGCGCCGCATCAGGTCGCACAACGACAGCGTGCGGCCCGCGACGACGACGCCGACGTCCGCGCCGAATGGCGAGAGGCGCTGCGGGAACGAGAGAATGCCCACTGAGATTTCGCGTCGCACGCTCGTTGAGTTGATCGGCCGGATCGGCGGCGCGGCCACCGCCTATTCGGCGTTGAACATGGCGGGGCTGCTGGTCACGCCGACGGCCCATGCCGCGCCGCCCGCCCTGAAGCCCGGCTCCGGCAACGGCAAGCGCGTGGCCATCCTTGGCGCCGGAATAGCCGGCCTGACGTCGGCGTACTGTCTCGGCAGGGCCGGCTATCAGTGCACGATCCTCGAAGCGCGCACGCGGTCGGGTGGGCGGGTCTGGACGATACGCGGCGGCGACCAGATCGCGGAAACGGATTCCATGCAACATGTCGAGTGGCAGGCGGACCGCGACATCTACTTCAACGCCGGCGCCGCCAGGATCTCCAGTCACCACCAGGGCATCCTGGGATATTGTCGCGAGCTCGGCGTTCCGCTCGAGCTTTTCGTCAACGACAACCGCGCCGCGCTTGTGCAGTTCGACGACCAGTTCGGCGGCAAGCCGCAGACGGCGCGGCGGCTCCAGGCCGATCTCAGAGGGGCGATCGCGGCTCTCGCCGCCAAGAGCGTCCCGGATGACGAGGCGGTCAGGACCACGCTGCGGATATTCGGCGACCTCAGGCGCGACATGAGCTATGCCGGCTCGTCGCGCGCCGGTTATGCCGAGGGCGATGTCCCGGGCTCCGCCAATCGAAGCGGCCGCCTTCAGCCCGCTCTTCCCCTGGACGAGATCGCCGGACCGGCGTCGATCAGGATGGCGCTTGCCCTGTGCTTCGCGGAGTTGTGGCAGCAATCGCCGACGATGCTTCAGCCCGTGGGCGGCATGGACGCCATCGTGCGCGCCTTCGATCGCGCCGTGGGCGGCATGATCCGGCACAATGAGGAAGTGGTGCGGATCGAGCGCATCGGCGATGGCGCACGGGTGATCTCGCGTGATCGCGCCAGCGGGCGGCAGATCGCTCTCGACGCCGACTTCGTCATCTGTACGTTGCCGCTTTCGGTGCTGGAGCACATTCCTGCCGATTTCGGCCCGGCGGTGGGCCAGGCGATCGGCGTCGGGGCCAAGCTCTATTTTCCGGCGGTCAAGGTCGCCTTCGAGGCGCCTCGTCGCTGGTGGGAGGTCGATCAGCAGATCTATGGCGGCATCAGCTGGACCGGCCGCGACATCACCCAGATCTGGTATCCATCGCACGGGTTTCATGGCGCGAAGGGCGTGCTGGTCGGCGCCTATGTCTGGACTCGCGATCCGGCCCGGCGCTTCACGGCGATGACGCCGGCCGAGCGCCATGCCGCCGCGATCGGCGACGGCGAGCGACTTCATCCCGGCTATGAAACGCTTGTCGGACCGGCCGCGTCAGTCGCCTGGGCGAAAATTCCCTATTCGCTGGGCGCCTGGATCGAGTGGGAAACCATTTCGGGAACGCGGCAGGCGGAATACTCGACGCTGCTCGCCGGCGACGGACCGTTCTACTTTGCCGGAGAGCATATGAGCTACGTTACGTCCTGGCAGGAAGGCGCCGTTCAGTCGGCGCACTACACGGTGTCCCAGATCGCCGAGCGCGTCGCCGCAACGAACAAGTGATGAGGTCCGGAGGACATGCAATGACGATCCGACAAGAGACTTTTCTGGCGGCTCTCGCCGTCGGCACGAGCCTGCTGCTCGCCGTCCCGCCGGCATCGGCCCAACCGGCCGCGCCGCTCTCGGCCGAGCGGGCTGCGCAGATCGTGGCGAGCCCCGATCGCAGCGCCGCCGATCGCACCAACGATCGGCGACGCAAGCCCGAGCAGCTGCTGGTCTTCATCGGCCCCCGTCCCGGCATCACGGCCCTCGATCTCAGCGCCGCCGGCGGCTACACGACGGAATTGCTGGCGCGCGCGATCGGGCCCTCCGGCGCGGTCTACGGCCAGAGCCGGCCGCGCGACCCCGGCCGGCCGCCGACGCCGCCGCCGGCGCCCGAGGGCAACAGCCATCCGAGCGCCACGCCCAGCCCGCCACCGGCGACGCCGGCCGCCGCGCCACGCCCCTCGCCCGTGGCGCTGGCCGAACGCGACAAGGCGTTGCAGAGCGCCGGCATCAAGGCCGCGCCGATCACCGCCCTCATCCGGCCCTTCGAAGATCCTGTTCCGCCCGCGTTGGCAACCGATCGCTTCGATCTCGTGACCCTGATGTTCAACTATCATGACCTTGGACATCTCGGGACCGATCGTGCGGCCATGAACCGGGCGGTCTTCCAGGCGCTCAAGCGCGGCGGTTTCTATGTCATCGCCGATCATTCGGGCCGGCCCGGCACCGGCATCTCCGAGTCCGGCACGCTGCATCGCATCGAGGAGGCGTTCCTGCGCCAGGAAGTCGAAGCGGCCGGTTTCAGGCTGGCGGCGGAGGGGAACTTCCTGCGCAACCCCAACGATCCGCGCGACCAGAACACGCCGGACCCGCCGCAGCCCAAGGACGAGTTCGTCCTGAAGTTCGTGAAGCCCTAATCGGCGGCGGCGGGCGCGGCCGAGCGCGCGCCCGGCATCCAAGCAGGCGCATGACGATTACCCTGGACAAGGCCTCTACCACTCACTACCTTGTTTAACAAGGTACTGGGCCATGCGCTATAGTGAAGGTGCGATGTCGTGACGGATTCGTTGTTGGTGCAGCTGCGCAAGGGCGTGCTCGACATGTGCGTGCTGGCCCTGTTGGCGCGCCAGGACGGCTACGCCTACGACATCGCAAGCCGCCTCGCTGAGGAGATCGGCATGGGTGAAGGCACGATCTATCCCTTGATGCGGCGCATGCAGGCCGACGGGCTGGTGAAGACCTATCTCGAGGAATCGAGCAGCGGCCCGCCCCGCAAGTACTACCAGCTCACCAAGGCAGGCCACGCCGCGCTCGCCGCCCAGAAGACCGAGTGGACCGCCTTCACCGGCGCGGTGGCGCGAGTCCTGTCGGCACCGACCGCGAAAGCATCAGGAGCAGCCCGATGACCAAGTCCGAGTTTCTCGACACCCTGTACCGCCGCCTCGGCGGTCTGCCGCAATCGGAGATCGACGACGTGATGGCCGACTATGCCCAGCACTTCGCCGACGGCGTGGCGGCGGGCCGCAGCGAGACCGAGATCGCGGCGGCACTGGGCGATCCCGTGCGACTCGCCCGTGAATTGCGCGCCGAGATGGGCCTTCGGCGCTGGGAGGAGGAACGCACGCCGGCGAACTTCTTCGCCGCGATGGCGGGCTTCCTCGCCCTGATCGCGGTCGACTTTGTGTTCCTGCTGCCGCTGGTGGCGGGGCTGATGCTGTTCACCCTGCTCGCCGGCGTCGCGATGGTCGTTCTGTGCGCGGTGGGCCTGGCGCTGCTCGCCAAGCTGTTCAGCTGGGAAGGGCTGTTCGTCTTCAAGTCGATCACCCGCATCCTCTACGGCGTCGGCCTGCTCGGCGTCGGCATCGGCGGCGGCGCGCTGCTGCTGATGATGGTCGACTATGTGGTGCGCCTGCTCGCCCGCTACGCCCGCCTGCACTACGTGCTGCTCAACAAGGCCAGTCCTTCAATCTGAGGCCCGGCAATCTGAGGAAGGTCACATGAAAACCCTGGGTCTTATCGCCATCGGCGGCCTCGGCATCGGCGTTGCCTCGCTCTCGCTCGCCTATGCGCTGGGCGGCCGCGACCTGCATCGCCTGCCGCTCGAGATTGCGTCGTCCTGCGGCGAGGCCGCGAAAGGCGGGCCGTCGGTCCGTAACCTGCCATGGGACGGCGGCGACAGCATCGAGCTTTCCCTGCCCGGCACCGTCATCTTCCACGGCGGCCAGGGCAGCGACATCGTCGTGCGCGGCTCACCCGACCTCGTCGCCAACGTCGAGGTGAGAGGCCGTCGTCTCAAGCTCGACTGCCACGGATGGACGGCCGGGCGCGAGCTCGAGATCACCTTGCCGGGGCGCGCCTTCCGCGACATCCGCATTGCCGGATCGGGCAAGCTCGTGATGGAGAATGTCAGCCAGCCCGAGCTCGACCTCCGCATCAGCGGCAGCGGCACGATGCGCGCCCAGGGCAACGTCGATCAGATGACCGTCAAGGTCTCGGGTTCCGGCGAGGCCAGGCTTGGCGATCTCGCGGTGAAGCAGCTCAAGGTCGACATCTCCGGCAGCGGCAAGGTCGAGGCCATGCCCAAGGACAGCGCCGACGTGAAGATCTCGGGTTCGGGCGACGTGAGGCTGCTCAGCCGTCCTGTCCACCTCACGAGCAAGGTCTCGGGCTCGGGCCGCATCAGCCAGGCCCAGTAGGAGACGCGCTTGCGTTTGCTCGTTTGCAGCCTGCTGATGGTGGTCGCCGCGACATCGACCGCATTGGCCGGCCCGCGATCGTTTCATGCCGGGATCACGCGCATTACGGTTCAGGACGCCACGCCCTTCGATACCTTGATCGCCTATCCGACGGACGCGGCCGAGGTCTCGGTCGAAGAAGGACCGTTCAGGCTTTCAGCCGGCCGCGACGCCCCGGTCGCCGCCGGCGCTCGCTTCCCTGTCGTCCTGTTTGCCCACGGCAATGGCAGGGGCGGTACGCCGATGGTTCATGCCAACCTGCTCCTTGATCTGGCTCGGCAGGGCTTCATCGTCGTGGCGCCCTTCCATCCCGGCACCGAGAAACCCTTCGTCGATCGGCCGCGACAGATTCGCAAGGCGCTGGAGGCCATGCTGGCCGATCCACGCTTTTCCCGACGCGCCGATCCCGACCGTATCGGGATGGCGGGTTTCTCCTTCGGCGGCGCGGTGACGCTCATCGCTGCGGGTGCGTCGATCGATCTGGCGCACCTGTCGGCCTATTGCCGAGATCATGCCGACGATGTCAGAGCCTGCGATGGCATAGCCACCGACGGCTCGTGGGCCAAGGTGCCGCCGGGCCGGAGATCGGACGATGCGCTCCCGTTGAAGGCACTCGTTCTCCTGGAACCCTATGGCGCGCCGTTTGCACCCAAGGGCCTGGCGTCGGTCGATCGGCCGGCACTGGTCTACGTCGCGCTGCGATCCGATCTCCGGCCCGAGGGCAATGGCCTGGCGGTTGCCAAAGCGCTAGCGAGGCCGCCGCAACAGGTCGTCCTACCCGGCAGTCATTTCGTGTTCGTCGACCCCTGCTCGCCGATCTTGGCAGCGCGGGCTCCCGAGGCCTGCAGTGACCCGCCCGACACTGACCGTGCCGCCATCCACGAGCGCGTCAGGTGGGAGATTGCCGACTTCCTTCGGGCGAACCTGTAGTCCTCAGCGACGCTCCTTGAAGAAGGCGCGCAGCAGCCCGCCCGCTTCAGCTTCGCCGAGGCCGGGATAGAGCTCGGGCTTATGATGGCAGGTCGGCTGGTCGAAGATGCGCGGCCCGTGCTCGACGCCGCCGCCCTTGGGGTCGGCGGCGCCCCAGTAGAGGCGCCGGATGCGGGCAAACGAAATCGCCTGGGCGCACATCGGGCAGGGTTCCAAGGTGACATGGAGATCGCAATCGACCAGCCGCGACGCGCCGAGGCTCGCCGCGGCGGCGCGGATCGCCAGCATCTCGGCATGGGCGGTGGGATCGCGCGTCTCCTCGGTGCGATTGCCGGCCTCGGCCAGGACCGTGCCGTCGGGCCCCACGATCACGGCGCCGATCGGCACCTCGCCCCGCTCTGCGGCTAGGCGGGCTTGGTGGAGCGCGCGCTCCATGGCGGACGGTCTTGTCGGGCCGGTCATAAGGGGGAAAATAGCGCCAACATCGGGTCGGGAGGAGTATCACATGCGCTTCAGCTTCACGCCGGAGCAGGAGGAGTTCCGCAGCAGCCTGCGGCGGGCGCTCGAGGCCCATTCGCCGACCAAGGAGGTGCGCCGCCTGATGGCGACCGATCAGGGTTTCGAGCGCGAGGGCTGGACGAAGCTGAACCAGGAGCTCGGCCTCACCGCCATCCATATTCCCGAGGCCTATGGCGGCGGCGGCTTCGGCCAGGCCGACCTCGCGATCGTGCTCGAGGAGATGGGCCGCGGCCTTCTGTGCGCGCCCTTCCTGTCGACGGTGCTGGCGGCCAACGCCATCCTGAATGCCGGCACGGACGAGCAGAAGCGCGCCCTGCTGCCGGCGATCGCCGCGGGCGAGAAGACGGCGACCCTTGCTTTCTCCGAGGACAGCGGACGCAACGACGCCGAGGGCGTGGCCATGACCGCCACGCAATCGGGCGCGGCGTGGCGGCTCGAGGGCGCCAAGAGCTTCGTGCTCGACGGCCACACCGCCGACCTCATCGTCGCGTTGGCGCGTCGGCCGGGGTCGCAAGGCGACGACGGGCTGTCGTTCTTCATCGTCGACGGCACCTCGCCGGGCCTCGAGCGAAAGCGGCTGAAGACCATGGACGAGACGCGCAAGCTCGCGCGGCTCACCTTCAACTCGGTCGAGGCGAAGCTCTTGGGCGAAGCCGGCGCCGGCGCGGGACCGTTCGTGAAGACGATGCAGCAGGCCGCCGTCCTGCTCGCCAACGAGATGGTGGGCGGCGCCGAGCGGCTGCGCGAGGATGCGCTCGCCTACACCAAGATGCGCATGCAGTTCGGCCGCTCCATCGCTTCGTTCCAGACCACCAAGAACAAGGCGGCCGACATGCTGGTCGATGTCGAGCTCGCGAAGTCGGCGGCCTACTACGCCGCCGCCGCGCTCGATGAGGGCGACGATGATTTGCCGGCCATTGCCTCGCTCGCCAAGGCCTGCGCCGCCGAGGCCTACCTGCAGACCGCCATCCACGCCGTGCAGATGCATGGCGGCATCGGCTTCACCTGGGACAACGACACCCATCTCTGGTTCAAGCGGGCCAAGTCGAGCGAGATCCTGTTCGGCGATGCCAACCAGCATCGCGAACTCATGATGCAGCACTGGAAGCACTGAGGAGCCCGACCATGAGCGAAGAGACCGAGAGCTCCGTCCGCGCCGAAGTGCGCGCCTGGCTGGAAGCCAACTGGAAGCCCGACTACGGCCTGGTCGAATGGCGCACCAAGCTGATCGAATCGGGCTGGGGCGCGCCGCACTGGCCCAGGCAATGGTACGGCCGTGGGCTCCCCGTGCACTTCACCGCCATCGTCGACGAGGAGTTCGCACGGATCGGCGCCGTCGGCGTCGCCAAGGCCGGCATCCGCACCCTGGCCGCCGCGACGATCCTCGATCACGGCACCGACCTGCATAAGGAGAAGTTCCTGCGCCGCATCCTCACCGGCGAGGACACCTGGTGCCAGCTGTTCAGCGAGCCGGGCAGCGGCTCGGACATGGCGGGCGCCGTGACCCGCGCCGACCGCCGCGGCAACAAGTGGGTGATCAACGGCCAGAAGGTGTGGACCACCAGCGCCCATAAGGCGCACTGGGGCCTGCTGCTGGCGCGCGCCAACTGGGACGTGCCCAAGCACAAGGGGCTGGCCTACTTCATCCTCGACATGAAGCAGCCTGGCGTGCAGGTCCATCCCTTGAAGCAGATGAACGGCCACGCCTCGTTCAACCAGGTGTTCTTCACCGACGCCATGGTCGAGCCCGAGATGATGGTGTGCGACGTGGGCGATGGCTGGACGGTCGCCACCACGACCTTGATGCACGAGCGCCGCGGCGCCGATGGCCTTCGCACCTGGGCGCAGGCCTCCAACCGCAAGGGCCGCATCTACGAGGAGGAGAACGCCGAGATCGCCTCCACCATGGAGCCGTACAAGTGGTATCCGCAGCGCGCCGGCCGCGTCGACCTGGTGATGGAGCGCGCCCGCGCCACCGGCAAGCTGAACGACCCGGTGATCCGCCAGGAGATCGCCAAGCTCCTGATCATGTCCAAGGCCGCCGAATGGACCGCCCGCCGCGCCCGCGCGGCGCAGGAGCAGGGCCGGCCACAAGGTCCCGAGGGCTCGCTCGGCAAGCTGGTGTCGAGCCATGTCGCGCGCCAAGCGGCGCGCGTCCACACCTACCTCACCGGCGCCGATGCGCTGTTGAGCGGCGAGGACAGCCCCATGGGCGGCGTCATCGCCGAGATCCTGGTCTCCGTCCCCGCCACCTCGATCGCCGGCGGCACCGACGAGATCCAGCGCAACATCATCTCCGAGCGCGTGCTCAAGATGCCCAAGGAGCCCAGCGTCGACACCACCAAGCCGTTCAAGGACGTGCCGAGGAATATCGCCGCTTCGTCATAACGTGGTATCTTGGGCGCATGCCCCGTCCCCTCATTGGAGTCACCCTGGATGCGGAAAAGCCGGGGGGCTATTCCAAGTTTCCCTGGTATGCGCTGCGCCAGAACTATCTCGACGCCATCGACGCGGCGGGGGGCCTGGCGGTCGCCCTGCCGCATGAGCCCGACCGCGTCGGCGACTATCTCGAGCGCATCGATGCGCTGGTCGTGACCGGCGGCGCCTTCGATGTCGATCCCTCCTACTATGGCGGCGGCTCCAAGCACGCCACCGTCATCACCAAGGACCGCCGCACCGCCTTCGAGTTCGCCGTCACCAAGGGTGCGCTCGACCAGAACAAGCCGGTGCTGGGCATCTGCGGCGGCCAGCAGCTGCTGCACGTCGTGCTGGGCGGCAAGCTGATCCAGCACATCCCCGATGCCATCGCCGAGGCGCTGGCGCACGAGCAGCCCAATCCGCGCAACGAGCCCGGCCATACGGTGAAAGTCGCCAAGGGCACGCAGCTGCACGGCATCGTCGGCGCCGACGAGCTGCAGGTGAACAGCGCGCACCATCAGGCGGCGGCCGATTCGCCCGCCGGCATCGTGGTGAACGCCACGGCGCCCGACGGCGTCATCGAGGGCATCGAGGCGCCGCGCTATCGCTTCTGCATCGGCGTGCAATGGCATCCCGAGTTCCTGATCTCCGAGGGCGACGCAAAACTCTTCCGCGCCTTCCTGGGAGCGGCAGCGACGAAGTGAGCGAACCTGAGAGAATAGCCAAGCGGCTGGCGCGCGCGGGCCTGTGCTCGCGCCGCGATGCCGAGCGCTGGATCGCCGCCGGCCGGGTGAAGGTCGACGGCAAGGTGCTCGACACGCCGGCCTTCACCGTCACCGACGCAAGCCGCATCGAGGTCGACGGCAAGCCCCTGCCCGACGCCGATCGCGCGCGGCTGTGGCGCTATCACAAGCCCACCGGCGAACTGGTGACGGCGCGCGATCCCCAGGGCCGCCCCACCATCTTCGATGCGCTGCCCAAGGGCATGCCGCGCGTCGTCACGGTGGGCCGGCTCGACTTCATGTCGGAAGGCCTGCTGCTGCTCACCAACGACGGCGGCCTGGCGCGGCGGCTCGAGCTGCCGGCCAACGGCTGGATCCGGCGCTATCGCGCACGCGTGCACGGCATGGTCGACGAAGCGCGCCTGGCGGCACTTGCCAACGGCATCACCATCGAGGGCGTGCGCTATGGCGCCATCCAGGCCAGGCTCGAGCGCCAGCAGCGCACCAACGCCTGGCTGGAAATCGCGCTCACCGAGGGCAAGAACCGCGAGGTGCGCCGCGTGCTGGCCCACCTCGACCTGCCGGTGATGCGCCTGATCCGCGTCGCCTTCGGCCCCATCTATCTCGGCGAGCTCGAGCGCGGCGCCGTCGACGAGGTGCCGCAACAGGCGCTCGCCAACCTGCTCGGTGTCAAGCCGCCGCCGCGCAAGGCCGGTTGGGCCAAGCCCAAGTCGCGGCGGCACTGATGTTGAAGATCCCATGCTGAAGATTGTGGGCGGCAAGCATCGCGGCCGCACCATCGCCGCCCCCGAGGGCCAGGCCACGCGGCCGACGGCGAGCCGCGCCCGCGAGGCGTTGTTCAACATCCTGGCCCACGCCAACTGGCGTGCCGACGGCACCTCGCCCCTGATCGACGTGCGCGTGCTCGATGCCTTCGCAGGCTCGGGCGCGCTCGGGCTGGAGGCGCTGTCGCGCGGCGCCGCGCACGCGACCTTCCTCGACAACGATGCGAGCGCGATCAAGCTGATCGGCGAGAACCTGCGCAAATTGGGCGAAACCGGCGCCGCCAAGGTGGTGCGTGCCGATGCGACGCGCCCGCCGCCCGGCCGCGAGCCCTGCGATCTCGTCTTCCTCGATCCACCCTATCGCTCGGGCCACGCGGCGCCGGCGCTCGCCGCGCTCGCCGCCGCCGGCTGGGTCGCGCCGGATGCCATCGTCACCGTCGAGCTGGCGCACAACGAGGATATCGTGCCGCCTCCGGGCTTCGAGGCGATCGACGAGCGTCGCTATGGTGCGGCCAAGATCGTGATCCTGCGAGGCAAGCCGTGACGCTGGTTTCTCCCCTCTACATGCTGCGCCACGGCGAGACGGCGTGGAACACCGAGCGGCGCATGCAGGGCACCAAGGACTCGGCCCTCACCGAGCGCGGTCGCGCCCAGGCGCTGGCGATGGGCCGCACGCTCAGGGCCGAGCTCGCGCGCACACCGGGTCCGACGATCTTCCTGCGCAGCCCGCTCGGCCGCGTGCTCGAGACGTCGGAGATCATCGGCCGCGAACTCGGGCTCGAGCCTGGCCAGTGGCGCGACGATCCGCGGCTGGCCGAGCTCGGCTACGGCCAGTGGGAGGGCTTCAGCTGGAAGGAGATCGAGGTGACGCATCCGACGGCGCTCGCCGACTGGCGCGCCGATCCACACGGCTACTGCCCGCCGGGCGGCGAGACCCATGCCGACCTGCGCCGGCGCTCGGCCGAGGTGCTGGCCGAGATCATCGCCTCCAAGACGCGCACGGTCGTTGTCGGCCATGGCGTCAGCGGCGCAGTGCTGCGCGGCCTCAATCTCGGGCTCGACGCCAAGGCGATGTTCGTGCTGGAGAAGCCGCAGGACGCCTTCTTCCGCCTGCTGGCGGGCGTCGAGGAGAAGATCGTCTGCCGTTAGGGCCTTCCGCCCGCACGGCGCCGAAGATGGACGCGCGGGACGCCACGGGCAGCGTCGTACCGGGCGCACGCCAAGACTGTCGGATGAACGATGCAAAGAACGGACGAAGCCGTGCGGCTTCGGCATGGGACAATAATAACCAGAGTGTCCTCGCCTGTCAATAACTTCGGTGCAGTCCAGGAATTTGCAGTGAGTTTTTTCGCACCGTAGGAGGGCCCGGAAAGGCGAGGGCCACCCACTGTACCTAGCGGCTGAGCCGCGCGGTGCGTCGGCAGCCGGTGGTCTCGCTGATCACCAGCCCGCCGCCCTCGCTCCGTGCCGTGAGCTTGCCTTGGCGCCGGTCGGTGGCCTTCACCGAGGCGACACTGACCAGGGAGAACGGGCCGCCGGGCTTGGCGACGCCGTGGATCTGCCACAGGCCGGGGGTCGGCGCGGGCGGCGGCGCCTTCTTGAGGTTGGGCACCGGGCCGTGCGCGGTGGTGTCGTAGGCCGAGCCGTCGACGAAGCCGTTCTCGATCGTGATCACGAAATCGAGCGGCGCATTGCACGAGCCGCCGTCACTCCTGCCGCGCCATTCGCCGTCGAGGCTGGAGCTGGGCGTCGGTTGCGCGGCGGCGGACGCCACGCCCGCGGCCAGCACCACCAGAAACAGAACGCGTTTCATCGTCTTCCGAACAGTCGCTCGATGTCGGCCAGTTTCAGTTCGACATAGGTCGGGCGGCCGTGGTTGCACTGGCCGGAATGCGGCGTCGCCTCCATCTGGCGCAGCAGCGCGTTCATCTCCTCGACCGTGAGGCGGCGGCCGGCGCGCACCGAGGTGTGGCAGGCGAGCGTGCCGCACACGTCCTCGATCTTCTCCTTGAGCGAGAGATGATCGTCCATCTCGCCGAGCTCATCGGCGAGATCGCGCACCAGGCCCTGCACGTCGACCTCGCCCAGCACCGCGGGCGTCTCGCGCACCACCACGGCGCCGAGCCCGAACGGCTCCAGCACCAGGCCCATCTCGGCAAGCTCGCCGGCGCGCTGCGCCAGCCGGCGCGCGCCGTCCTCGCCGACATCGACGACCTCGGGCAGCAGCAGCGCCTGGCGCTTCACGCCGTCGGCCTGCAGCTGGTCCTTCAGGCGCTCGTGCGTCAGCCGCTCGTGCGCGGCGTGCTGATCGACGATCACCACGCCCTGGTCGGTCTGGGCCACGATATAGGTCTCGTGCAGCTGGGCGCGTGCCACGCCCAGCGGATAGTGCTGGCCGTTGACGTGCGCCGCCTCGGCCGGCGCGTCGACACGTGCCGATGGCGCATCGAACGGCGCCATGAACTGCATGGCTGCTTCGGCAAGGCCGCGCGGCACCGACGAAAGGTGACCGCCCATCGGCAAGGGAGTCGAATAGCCCGTATGTGGCCGGAAGGCGCCGAGCGCCGCATCGGCCACCGTCGTGCTGGCACGGTGACCGGCGGCGGCGAGCGCGGTGCGCAGCGCGCCCACGATCAGGCCGCGCACGATGCCGGCGTCGCGGAAGCGCACCTCGGTCTTGGCGGGATGGACGTTGACGTCGACCAGCGCGGTCGGCGCCTCGAGGAACAATGCCACCATGGGATGGCGATCGCGCGCCAGGAAATCCTGGTAGGCGCCGCGCACCGCGCCGGCCAAGAGCTTGTCGCGCACCGGCCGGCCGTTGACGAAGAGATACTGGTGCTGGCCGGTCGGCCGGTTCAGCGTCGGCAGGCCGGCGAAGCCGGTCAGCCGGAAGCCTTCGCGGTTGGCGTCGATGGCGAGCGCATTGTCGGCGAACTCGCGGCCCATGATGGCGGCCAGCCGCTCGAGGCGCGCGGCGTCGGGCCGTCCCTCATCGGATCCGGCGAGCAGGGATGGCTTGGCGGCCGGCAGGTCGACCAGCGTGCGCTCCTCGCTTTCCAGGCGGAAGGCGATGGCGGGATGGGCCATGGCGAGCCGCCGCAGGGCATCAGCGACATGGCCCGATTCGGTGCGCGGCTCCTTGAGGAATTTCAGCCGCGCCGGCGTCGCGAAGAAGAGATCACGGACCTCCACGCGCGTGCCGGCGGGATGGGCGGCCGGCCGCGGCTCGCCCTTGGCGCCGCCCTCGATGTCGAGGCTCCAGGCGGTGTCGGCGCCGGCCGGGCGCGAGGTCAACGCGAAGCGGCTCACCGAGGCGATCGAGGGCAGCGCCTCGCCGCGGAAGCCCAAGGTGCGGATGTCGGTGAGGTCGTCGTCAGGCAGCTTGGAGGTGCAATGGCGCTCGACGGCCAACGCCATCTCCTCGCGCGTCATGCCGACACCGTCGTCGACCACCGAGATGAAGCTGCGGCCGCCTTCCTTCAGGACGACGGCGACGCGACGAGCGCCGGCGTCGATTGCGTTCTCGACCAGCTCCTTGACCGCGCTCGCCGGCCGCTCGACCACCTCGCCCGCGGCGATGCGGTTGACCAAGGTCGAGGGAAGACGCCTCAAGGTCTGATGGGGTTGCGCGCTCATGGCGCGGCCATTTTACGCCGGCCGCCCTTGGGAAAGATATGGGCGGTCAGAGCGGATCCGGCGTGACGCCGACCGGCTTGCCGACCACGACCGTGGTCAGCGCTTCGTCGCGCAGGACGCGGCGGGCGAGGCGGCGGACGTCGTCGATCTTGACCGCCGCGATCAAGGCGGCGCGCTTGGTGAGGTGGTCGGGGGCGAGGCCATCGACCTGCATGGAATGCAGCAGCCCCGCGATGGCGCCCGACGAATCGAGCGACAGCGCCAGCGCGCCGGCGAGATAGGTCTTGGCGTCGGCGAGCTCCTGCTCGGTCGGGCCATCGACGCGCAGCCGCGCCAGCTCGGCCCTGATCACGCGCAGCGCCTCGGCGATGCGCTCGTTGGCCGACGCCGTCGACATCACGAGCAGCGCGGCTCGCTTGTAGACGCGCAGGCTCGACGAGGCGCTATAGGCGAGGCCGCGCTTCTCGCGCACCTCGGTGAACAGCCGCGACTGCTGGCCGCCACCGCCCAGGATGTGGTTCATGGTGAGCGCGGCGTACCAGTCGGGATCGTCGCGGGCGACGCCGGGCAGCGCCAGCAGGGCCGTGCTCTGCGGCACCGGCCGCTCGACCACGACGGTGCGCGCCTTGGTGGGCGGCGTCCATTCGGGCGGCAGGGCCGGCGGCTCGCCGACCGGGAGGGTGCCGAAGGCGCGGTCAAGCAGGCGGGCGAGATCCGCCTCCTCGATGTCGCCGACGGCAGCAACGATCAGGCCGTTGCGGATCAGGAGAGCGGCGGCGCGCTGCTTGAGGTCCTGCTGCGTGAGCTTCTTCAGGTCGTCGGGCGTGCCGTCGGGATCGTTGGCATAGGGATGGCCGGCGAACTCGGTCTCCATCAAGGTGCGCGCGGCAACCGAGCTGGGGCGCTGTTTGGACTGGTTGATCGAGGCGATGGTCTGGGCGCGCCGCTGCTCGATCATGTCGGTGTCGAAGCGCGGCTGGATGAGCGCCATGCGCAAAAGCTCGAAACCCTCCTCGCGGTTCGCCGACAACACGCGCAGGCTGCCGCCCAGGCGATCGAGCGAGGCGCTGAAGCTCACCGAGGCTGCGGCATCCTCCTGCCGCTGCCGGAAGGCCTGCGAGGAGAGCGTTCCGGCGCCGTCGGTGAGCAGCGTGGCCATCAGGCTGGTCACGCCCAACTGGCCCGCCGGATCCGACGCCGTGCCGCCCGAGAAGGAGAAGGCGAGCGAAACGGCGGGTGCGCTCTTGTCCTGCACCAGCCAGGCCCTGATGCCGAGCGGCGTGGTCACGGCCTTGATGTCGACCGCGCCGGCGGCGGCCGGCAGCAGAGAGACCGCGACGACCAGCGCGGCCAGGAGGCGCAACACGCCCCTCACCGCATGCCTTCCTGCGGCGTCAGCACCGAGGTGACGAGCCCGTCGGCGCGCCAGACGTGGCGCGCGGCCGCGACAACGGCGGCCGGCGTGACCGCGGCGATGCGCTGCGGCCAGGCATCGATGTCGGCCACGGTGCCGCCGACGCCGAGCGCCGTGCCGTAGATGCGCGGGCCGCTCTGCAGCGAATCCTGCGAGTAGATCGCGGCGGCGAGCAGCTGGTTCTGCGCCCGCTCGACCTCTTCGGCCCCCACACCGTCATCGATCAGCTTGCCCAGAAGGCCGCCGACCGCGCTCTCGACGTCGACGATGGCCGTGCCCGACGCGGGATGAACGCCGAGATCGAACGAGGTGAGGCCAAGGCTCGACGGGCTGTAGGAGGCAAAGGCCGACAGCGCGACCTTGGCGTCGACCACCAGCGCCTTCCACATTCGGCTGGTCTCGCCGCCGCCCAGCAGGCGCGCCAGCACCTGCAGGGCGTAGGCATACTGGCTCTCGCCCTTGTGGTACGACGGCGCGAGGTAATAGCGCGACCAGCGCGGCTCGGCGACGCGGGCGTCGGCGCGCGTCACGCGCTGCGGCAGGTCGGTGGCGCCCTCGCCCGGCCGGCGCCGCGGATCGACCTTGCGCGACGGAATCGGCCCGTAATGCTTCTCGGCGAGCTTGCGCACCTGATCGGCCGTGGTGTCGCCGGCGACGATCAGGACCGCGTTGTTGGGCATGTACCACTTGGCATAGAACGCCGCGAGATCGTGGACGTTGAGCTTCTTCACGTCGTCGGCGTAACCCGAGATCGGCATGCTGTAGGGCTTGTGGCGGCCGTAGAGCTGCTCCTGCACCGCCTCGCCGAGCAGCGCCGCCGGCGAGTTCTCGGTACGCATGCGACGCTCCTCGAGCACGACCTGGCGCTCGGGTATGAGCTCCTTCTCGGTGATGCGCAGGTTGGCCATGCGGTCGGCTTCCATGCGCATGACCATCTCGAGCTTGTCGGGCGCCACGGTCTGGTAGTAGCCGGTCGTGTCGAAGCTCGTATAGGCGTTGTCGCGCCCGCCGTTGCGCGAGACGATGCGCGAGAACTCGGTCGGTGCCACCGTGCTCGTGCCCTTGAACATCATGTGCTCGAGGAAATGGGCAATGCCGGTCTTGCCGTAGACCTCGTCGGCGCTGCCGACCTTGTAGACCACGAGCTGGTTGACGATCGGTGCGCGGCTCGACGGCAGCACGACGACCTGCAGCCCGTTGGGCAAGGTGAAGTAGTCGGACTTGCGCCGTTCGACCGAGAAGAGCTTCGCGCGCGCGACCCCGGGCGAGACGAGCGCGCCGGCCGCGAACAGCGAGCCGCCGAGCAGAGCGCGGCGGCGCGAGATCGCCGCCGGACTCAGAAGAGGCCTTCGAGCAGGCCGCGCTGGCGCCGCTTGATCGTCGACGTCGGACCCGCGGCCGGCTGTCCGGCGGCCTGGGCGTCGCGAATGCGCTGCTGTTCCTTGGTCGGGTCGATGATCACCCCGCTGGGTGGCGTGTCCTGCCAGAAGATCAGGCTGTCGATGAACGTCTTGTCGCTGTCGTTGATCGTCTTGGTGTCGGTGTTGACCCGGCTGCGGATGTTGGGGTCGGCGTTGCCGCCGCCCGCCTTCTGCACCAGCGAGGCCTCGGCGCTGGTGCGGCCGGTGGCCGGGGCGGTGCCGGTCATGACCTGGTTGCGCTGTGGCCGCGCCGCCAGCGCGGGCGACAGCGCCTCCTTGGCCTGGTCGGCCGGGGTCACTTCCTGCGGCCGGGGCTCACCCGGCCGGGGCGGCCGCAGTTCGGCATTGGGCGGCATGGTGAGCGGCGAGTGCGATACGATCTTGAATTCGTCGGGCGACACTTTCTTGCCGCCGCCCAGGTTCTCGAACATGCCGCAGCCGCCCAGCATGAGGGTGCTGAGGGCAGCAAGGCCCATCGGGACCAGGGCCGGTATCAGGATCGTCCGTCGCATCGTTCGTCCTTCGGTCTTGTTCTTGTGTTCACTGATCATGGCCGCATCAGGGCGCGCGCTGTCGTTCGCCGACAAGTGAATCGATCAACATCAGGCCGACGCCGACAACGATCGCCGAGTCGGCGATGTTGAACGCCGGCCAGTGCCATTGGCCAACATGGAAATCGGCAAAGTCGAACACCGCTCCCCAACGGGCGCGGTCGATAACATTACCGATGGCGCCCCCCATGACAAGACCGATGCCCCAGCCTGTGAGTGGTCGGTCGGTTCGTCGCAGCCAAAGGAACAGGCCGATGCACACGGCGATCGCCACGGCCGACAGCACCCAGGGCGGCAGCGCGCCGTCGCCGCCCATCAGGCCGAAGCTGACGCCGCGGTTCCACACGACCACCAGACGGAAGAAGCCGTCGATCACCGGCACGATGGCGCCGGCCTTCATCAGGTAGGTGAGCAGGAGCTGCTTGGAGAGCTGGTCGGCCACCAGGGTGATGACGACCAGGGCCATGGCCTGGCGATCGATGCGCCGCATCATGGCTGTTCATACTCTTTTGGACCGCGCGCGTCCTCGCGCGCCTCATGAGCGCGCGAGACGCGCGCGGTCCGGAAGACAATGATCATGAGCTCACCGCTTCTTCGCAGCGGTGGCAGAGCAGCGGATGCTTGGCCGACTTGCCGACCTCCTGCAGCACCTGCCAGCAGCGTGCACATTTGGTGCCGTCGGCCAGCAATGGCGCCACACCGACGCCCGGCACATCAGGCAGCTTGAAGTCACCTGCGGCCGGCTCGCCTTCGATCAGCTCGCCGCCCGAGGTGATGCAGATCTCGGCGAGGTCGAGATCCTTCATGGCGGCGATATATTCCTTGGCGACATGGACGTGCGGCGCGGCCTGCAGGCTGGAGCCGATGCGCTTTTCGGCGCGCTCGAGCTCGAGCGCACCGGTGACGACGCGGCGCAGCGCCCGCACCGTCTTCCACTTCTCGCCGAGACCAGCGTCGAGCCAGGCGGCCGGGATCTCGGGATAAAGCCGCAAATGCACGCTCTCCGCCGCTCCGTCCGGCACGTCCGGGGCGCGCAACAGCCACGCCTCTTCGGCGGTGAAGCAGGTGATGGGCGCGAGCCATGCGGTGAGGAAGGAGAAGAGCTCCGCCATCACCGTGCGCGCGGCGCGCCGGCGCAGGGCGTTGGCCGCATCGCAATAGATCGCGTCCTTGCGGATGTCGAAGTAGAAGGCCGAGAGATCGACGGCGCAGAAATTGTGCAGCTCGGTCGCGATCTTGTGGAAATCGAAGTCGTCGACCGCCGGCCGGAACGCGGCATCGAGCTCGGCCAGGCGATGCAGCACCCAGCGCTCGAGCTCGGGCATGTCGGCGTAGGCCACCTTCTCGGCCGCCGTGTAGCCGGCCAGGCTGCCCAGCAGGTAGCGCAAGGTGTTGCGCAGCCGGCGATAGGCCTCGGCCTGGTGCTTCAGGATCTCAGGGCCAATGCGCTGGTCCTCGGTGTAGTCGGTGCCGACGACCCACAGGCGCAGGATGTCGGCGCCGTACTGGTCGCACACTTCCTGCGGGGCGGTGATGTTGCCCAGCGACTTCGACATCTTGCGGCCCTGCTCGTCGAGCGTGAAGCCGTGCGTCAGCACGCCGTCATAGGGCGCGCGGCCGCGCGTGCCGCAGCTCTCGAGCAGCGAGGAATGGAACCAGCCGCGATGCTGGTCGGAGCCTTCGAGATAGAGGTCGGCCGGCCACTTCAGCTCGGGATTGCCCTCGAGGGTGAAGACGTGGGTCGAACCCGAGTCGAACCAGACGTCCAGAATGTCCGTCACCTGCTCGAAATCCTCGGCCTTGTACTTGTTGCCGAGGAAACGCTCGGGCGGGCTTTCGAACCACACGTCGGCGCCTTCGGCCCTGAACGCTTCGACGACGCGGCCCATCACCTCGGGATCGCGCAGGGGCTCGCCGGTCGCCTTGTTGACGAACACCGTGATCGGCACGCCCCAGGCGCGCTGGCGCGACACGCACCAGTCGGGCCGCTGCTCGATCATGCTGCGCAGGCGGTTGAAGCCGGCGCGCGGCACGAAGCGCGTGGCGTCGATCGCCGCCAGCGCCTTCTCGCGCAGGGTGCCGCCGATCTCGGCGATCGGCTTGTCCATGGCGATGAACCATTGCGGCGCATTGCGGAAGATCACCGGCGCCTTGGAGCGCCAGGAGTGCGGGTAGCTGTGGCGGATGCGGCCGAAGGCCAGGAGCTGGCCCGTCTTGTCGAGGGCGTCGCTGACGGCGCGGTTGGCGTCGCCCTTCACGCCTTCGGAGGTGTAGACGCGCTTGCCGGCGAACAGCGGCACGTGCGGATAGTAGCTGCCGTCCTCGGCTACCGTGTCGGGCACTTCCACGCCGTTGGCGACGCCGAGCTCGAAGTCGTCGGCACCATGGCCCGGCGCGATATGGACGAAGCCCGTGCCGGCGTCGGCCGTGACAAAGGCGCCGGGCAGCAGACGTACGTCGAAGTCGTAGCCCTGCCCGCGCAGCGGATGTGCCGCGAGAAGGCCCTCGAATTCCTCAGGCACCACGTCGCCCAGCACCTTGGCCGTGAACTTCGCCTCCTCGGCGACGGCAGCCACCAGGTCCTTGGCGAGAACCATCTTCTCGCCGACCTTGGCGCGGCTGCCCTCGCCCACCGCGGCGACCTCGACCAGGGCGTAGGCGATGTCGGGCCCGAAGGCGAGCGCGCGATTGCCCGGGATGGTCCACGGCGTCGTGGTCCAGATCACCACCGAGGCGCCGTCGAGCTTGCCGCCCCTGGATGTCAGCACCGGGAAGCGGACATGGACGGTGTCCGACGTATGGTCGTGGTACTCGATCTCGGCCTCGGCCAGCGCCGTCTTCTCGACGACGCTCCACAGCACGGCCTTGGAGCCCTTGTAGAGGCCACCGTTCATCAGGAACTTGCCGAGCTCGCCCGCGATCACGGCCTCGGATTCGTAGGCCATGGTCGAATAGTAATTCTCCCAGTCGCCCTCGACGCCGAGCCGCTTGAACTCCTCGCGCTGCACGCCGATCCAGTGATCGGCAAAGGCGCGGCACTGGCGGCGGAACTCGCCCACCGGCACCGCATCCTTGTCCTGGTTCTTGGCGCGGTACTCCTCCTCGATCTTCCATTCGATCGGCAGGCCGTGGCAGTCCCAGCCCGGCACGTAGTGGCTGTCCTTGCCCAGCATCTGCTGGGTGCGCGTCACGAGGTCCTTGAGGATCTTGTTGAGCGCGTGGCCGATATGGAGGTTGCCGTTGGCGTAGGGCGGGCCGTCATGCAGGACGAACTTCGGGCGACCGCGGCTCTCGGCGCGCAGCCGATGGAACAGCTTCATGTCGGCCCAGCGCTTCAGCAGCTCCGGCTCCTTCTTGGGGAGACCGGCGCGCATGGGGAAGTCGGTCTTGGGCAGGAAGACGCTCGATTTGTAATCAGTTGTCACAAGAAACTCGGTGCAGGAGGAGCGAGAGGTTAGCCACCCGAACGATGGCTGCGTACAGGCAAAACGACCCGGCCGCCACTAGCGGACCGGGCGGATAATTCGCTCCTGAAGGGCCCCGATGATCATGGGAGTTTCAATCTAGGGATGGGGCCTGAGAGGGTCAATCCGCCGGTGCGTCGCGTGCAACAGGCACGAATATAACCCAAGTGCTGTCACCGATCAATAACTCAGGTTCGATTTCGCCCGATCGACCCCGTTTCGATCAGTTGAATTTTTTCGTGCCATGGAGGGGCATCGTACCGCCACCTGAAGCGGCACGCTGCTGACCCCTACACAATCGGTCGAGGCATCATGGCCTGTGCCAGCAGTGCATGCATCTTGACGCCTTTGGCCCGGCATCGGGATAATCCCGCCACTGCCGGATGGCCCCGCTGGGGTCAGGGCCGGCGACGTCTCCCCCTTACTGGCGGACTCAGGGCCGCCTGCGAACACGACAACCGAGGAGAACGCGCATGTCCTTCTGGACGGAATTGCGCATGCCGACGGAGCGGGAGCTTCTGGTCGGCTTCTACGACCTTGCCGGCTACATGCGTCATGCGGAGAAGACCGAGCCGCAGGAGCTCTTGTCGACGATGGCGGGCTACTTCGCCCTGAGCGGGCAGATCGTCGGCGATGCCGGCGGCCGCCTGATCAAGACCCTGGGCGATGCCGGGCTGGTGGCCTTCCCGGCCGAAGCGGCCGATGCCGGCGTGGCGGCCTTGCGGTCGGTGCAATCGGAAGGCCGCGCCTGGCTCGGCCAGCGCGGCTTCAGGACCAGCATCGTCGTCAAGCTTCATCTGGGCCCGGTCGCGATCGGCCGCGTCGGCAGCCCGGGCGAGGAGATCATCGACGTCTACGGCAAGACCGTGAACGTCGCCGCCACCCTGCCCAGCACCGGGCTCGCCGTCACGCCGGCGGTGTTCCGCAGCCTGCGGGCCGAGACCCGCAAGCTCTTCAAGAAGCACACGCCGCCGATCAGCTACATCGACGCGGGTGACGTGCGTCCGGGCTAGTTTGAAAGACGGGTGGGTGGCGGGAGGGACACCGCCTCGCCATCTGCCTTTCCGGGCAGGTCCGTTCAACCTGGAAGGAATGGGCGTCTTACAGTGGCCTTCGCCTTGCGATATCATCAGGGGATGAAGCTGGGACCGGACGAGCGTCTTCGCTTGGCTTACGACCTGCTCGATAGCGTCGCTCAAGCCGAAGTGACAGCGCCGGTTACCGATGCCCAGCGAGCAGAGCTACGTCGGCGGCTCGACGAATACCGAGCTGATCCGACTGAACCTGTCGTGACCTTGGCGGACATACGCCGGGAATTTGGCGCCGCCTGACCGGATGGCACTACCGGTCGTCTACCGGCAGGTGGCCCGCCGCGAAATTATCAACGTTGCGCGAACCTACGAGGAGCAACGTCAGGGCTTGGGGCGCCTGTTTCTGGACGAAATAGGCTGGATCGAGGCTCACATATCTGACGGCCCGCGCCTTTATCAGCTTGTCATTGGCGGCGTGCGCCGAGCGGTCATGCGTCGACCTTCGCCCTCGCCTGCTTGGCCGACACACCCTTCGTCGCGAACACCGGCGCGATGATGTCGATCCAGTGGTCGAGGGCTGCAACGCCGGCCCGGGTCAGGCCCGCCGGTGTGTCCTCATCCGAGGAGAGTTGAGCGCGCGTGTTCAATCTCCTCGGATTCCACTCGCGCGCAACGCCCGTGTCACGAGGCACAACTCGATTGCGGGCACGAGATGCCCCTGCCACCTTAGCAGACATGCCGCTGTTCGACCCGCCCGTGCCGCGCCGCTTGCTTTGGCCGCAGGATGCACCCTGGCCGAGACGCCGCGCACTCGGGCTCGTGCGTCGCTTCGAGGCAGCCTTTCCGGAAATCACCTACCACGTCGAGATGGGCATCCTGGTGGCGAATGCCCAGGCGGCGCGCGTGGGCGTCCTACGCATGGTCAGGCTGTATGGCGGTCTCGTCCGGCATCGCGCGCTACGAAGCGCGGGCCTGGCGGTCGCGCTGGCTCACGAGACGGGCCATCATCTCGGCGGCGCACCGTTCCATCCGACCTACCGGTGGCTCAGCAGTGAGGAGCGCGCCACCGAATGGTCACTGTCCGAAGGCCTCGCCAAGGTCTTCGGCAGAGACCACTCGCTCGTCGTCGCCGCCCGGGGCACGCGGAATCTCGAGGCCATTGCCCGCAGCCTTGGCTTAAGCGTAGTGTCGTGATGGGGCACTACAAGGGGGAACCAAGCGATGGGGCTGTACTTCAACACCCGCACCACCAGGGACATGCAGAGCAAGGTGAATGAGCAGTTCACCGACGACAACATCGACTTCTGGAAGAACTTCAGTCGCAAGAAGGACTTTCGCAAGCAGTCGGAGGGGGGAAAGCCCTTGCATGCCATTGCGTTTCAGAATGGCATCGTGCCTGACGACAGCAATGCCGCGGACCGCTGGAAGCAGTGGCTGAAAGACCTCGAGAGGGATACCGGCGATCAGATGCGCGATATCTTCTTCAGGCATCTCACCCAGAAGTGCATCGAACTGTCGTTCGTCGCGCACCTGAAACAATCCATGCCGATTTCGATCGTCGAGGGTAATCCCGTCATCGTCGACTCCGATGGGCATTACCAAGTCACCGTCGACATCCACACCCCGACGGCAAGAGTCGTTCGGGCGGCGCTGAAGAGACGTCTGGCAGCGGTCGCCAAGCGGCGAGGAGCGCGCAAGAAGAAGGCATGATGCCGCCGCGCGTCAGGCGCTGGAGTTGCCTGAACCATGCGATGCAATCGTTGCGACACGAACAACGCACCTGAGTCGCGGTTCTGCATTTCATGCGGAGCGGGGCTGCAGATGCCCTGCCCCTCCTGCGGACATGGCAATCCTCCGCCGGCTCGCTTCTGCGCCCAATGCGGCACGAGCCTCGCCGAGCCCGAGGTCGCCAAGCCGGCAGCGACGTCGTCCGGCGGAGAGCTGAAGCAGATCACGGTCCTTTTCGCCGACGTCGCCGGCTCGACGGAGCTGATCGAAGCGCTCGACCCCGAAGCCGCCGCGAAGCGGCTGGAGCCGGCCATCCGGGCCATGCAGGAGGCGGTCCACCGTTTCGAGGGTTCCGTCGTCCGGGTGCAAGGCGACGGCGTGATGGCGCTCTTCGGGACGCCCAATCCCCAGGAGGACCATGCGGTGCGCGCCTGTTGTGCGGCGCTGGCGCTCCAGACCGCGATCAGGGCGATGCACGGCGAGGAGTTGCCGGTCCGGGTCGGAATCCATACCGGGGAAGTGCTGGCCCGTACGGTCACCACCGACATCTCCCACGAGCTCGACGCCGCGGGTCTCACGGTTCATATCGCGAGCCGCCTGGAGCAACTCGCACCGTTGGGGGGAGTCGCGATATCGGCCACGACACTGCGCGCGGCACGACGGTTCGTTTCCGTCGAATCGCTCGGCTTGCAGCCCATCCGCGGCCTGTCGGCCCCAATGGAGGTGTTCCTCCTGACACGGCTCGAGCACGGCGCCATGAGCCGCCGTTTCAGCGTCGAGCCCGCAAGGACCGCTTTCCTCGGGCGCGAGCAGGAACTCGACATCCTCGAACGCGCGCTTGCCCGCGCGGTTGACGGCGAAGGTTGCGCGGTCGGACTGGTTGCCGAGGCAGGCGTGGGCAAGAGCCGCATCTGTTTCGAGTTTGCCGAACGCTGTCGTAGCCGAGGCGTCCGCGTGCTCGAAACGCAGGCGCTGGCCCACACCCGCGCCATGCCGTTCACGCCGGTCATCGAGCTGACCAAGGCTTTTTTCGAGATCTCCACGGACGACACGCCCGCGCGCGCCCGTGAAAAGATCGCCTCCGCCTTCGACCGCATCGATCCCAACCTCGCGAGCGAACTGCCCCTGGTCGCCGACTTTCTCGGCATCGCCGATCCGGCCGCGCCGCGCGAGAAAGTCGATCCGACGACGCGGCGCCATCGACTCGACAACTTCTTCCGGCGGCTGCTGCGCATGGCGAGCCTCGACGCCCCTGCGGTGCTGCTCGTCGAGGATCTGCACTTCCTCGATTCCGGCAGCGAGTCGCTTCTCGAACTGACGACCGAGACGCTGCCTGGCACGCGGGTGATGCTTCTGGTGAACTATCGGCCGGGCTATGCCGCGCCGTGGATGCGAGCCGCCCACTACGAGCAGATCGTCCTCGCGCCCTTGCGCCACGCCGCGGCGGACTCGCTCGCCCGCCACCTCCTCGGAGACGACGAGTCGCTCGCCTCCCTGCTGACCCTGATCGCCGACCGTGCGCGCGGCAACCCGTTCTTCATCGAGGAGCTGGTGCGCAAGTTCGAGGAGAGCGGCTACCTCGCCGGCACGCTCGGTGCCTATCGCCTGCTGCGCCAGCCCGACGTCAGACTGATTCCGGATAACGTCCAGGCGATCGTAAGCGCGCGGGTCGACAGCCGGCCGGAACTGGAACGAACGCTTCTGCAGACCGCCGCCGTCATCGGTCGCGAGTTCGCAAGCCCCGTGCTGTCGCGGGTCACCAGTGTCGCCGCGACCTTCGTCGACACCGCGCTCCAGCGGCTGTCAGGGGCGGGCCTCGTCTATGAAGCAGGCGGTCCGGTGGCCGGCAGCTTCGCCTTCAAGCATCCGATGGTGCAGGAAGTCGTGTACCACTCCCTGTTGTCCGACCGGCGACGGGCACTGCACGCTGCCGTCGCGGCCGACCTCGAGAAGTCGCTTCCAGACCCCAACGGGTCGCAGGCGGGCTTCATTGCCTACCATCTGGAGGAAGCCGGGAACGCCGCCATGGCGGCCTCGTACAACATGAAGGCCGCGATGTGGCACGGTACGCGCGATCCGGCGCAAGCGATGGATGCGTGGAAGCGAACCCGTCGTCTCCTGGTCAAGTTGCCGCTCGAAGGCGCCGCCAAATACCCGCTGTTGATGGCGAGCGGCCAGATCGTGAACTTCGCCTGGCGCGAAGGCTTGACCGCCGAGGACGTCAAGCCGTTCTACGAGGAAGCACTCGGAATCGCCGCGTCGATCGGCGACATGCGGGCCGTCACTCTGGTGACGGCGGCTTACGGCCGCTCTCTCGCCAGTAGCGGGTCGGCCATCGACTACACAGCGACGGTAAGCGCGGCGATGGCGCGCCTCGACCCACTGAAGCACGCCGGCCTCGTTGTCCTCCTGACGGCCATTCGCTGTCATGCCCTGCGCCTCGCGGGCGACCTTCGTCACGCCCTCGCCGACAATGACGTGGCGCTCGCCAACGTCGCGACCGTCGAAGCCCAGGACGAACAGACACTCGGCTTCCGCGTGTCGGTCTGGGTTCGGGGCATGCGCGGTCAGATTCTGGCGATGATGGGCCACGACGACGAAGCCGCCGCGATCGCCCGCGAGTTGGTGGAGGCAGACGAAGCCACGGTCGATGTGCTGCACCGCCTGCTCGGCCACGCCATTTTCGTCGACATCGCTTGGGGGCGGAACGACGCTGCGCTGGCCGCCGAGCACGCCGATGCCGCCGACGCGCTGGGCGAGAAAAGCGGTAACCCTTATCTCAGCGTCTATGGTCGTGCCTATCGAGGGCTCGGTCAGGCAATTAACGGCAACTTCTCTGACGCGACGACGACGCTCGCCGAAGCCCTGCGAATGGCCCGAGCCCGCCATGCCGGCCTGGAGAACGAAGCCCGCATGCTTGCCGACCTCGCCTGGGTGCAACAGCGTGCCGGGCTCGCCGATCGGGCGCGGGCGACGGCCGAGGAAGCGGCCGCGGTGGCGCGCCGCCGCGGCGCCAAGGTCTGGCAGGCCTATGCCGAATTGCTGCTGGGCGGACCTTCCTCGACCAAATTCCAGCGCTTGTTGACGGAAACCGGTGCCACACAGTTGGCTCGGCTTTCCGTTGCCTACGGCACTCGATAAGCAGGAGCCGGGGGGCCTGGGCGGCCACATTTATCTCGCCTGCTCCAGGGGGCGGCCCGCAGGACAGCGTGCAATCGGCCGCACGCTCTCGTACGCGCCTTCCTCAAGAGTGTGTAACGCCCGCAGACCTGCACTCGTCTTGAGGACAGAACTGTCCACGAGCGGGTGAGGATGCCATGAAAGCCTTTGTCGCCACCGCCACACTGCTGGCGGTTTGCGCTTGCGCGCCGCCGGCGCTCGAAGCCGGACAACCCAACACGCCACTTGGGCCGCCCCGATCGGGCGATGCGGCCGACTTCTGCTATCAGCAGATGCTCGCCAGCGCCGAGGAGCGGGCATTGAAGAGCAAGCTGCCGCCGATCGAGCTCGGATCGCTGCCGAGCCCGGCCCAGCAGGGCGATCCGACGATGGCCACGCCGCAAGAGGCGAAGCTCGTCCTGTCGTTCCATCAAAAGTACGTCGTGCCCTGCCGCCAGGAAGGGCTCATGCGCTCGAGCACGATGGGCCCGGCGATCGTCGCCATCCTGGTCGAAAGCTTCGCCACGTCGGACGCCAACTATCTGAAGCTCGTCGAACGCAAGATGAGCTGGGGCGCGTACAACAGGGAAGTCCATGCCCTTCGTATCGATACGAGGGCCCGCCTGGCCGCCGCCGCCCGCCAACAGAACAATCCCGGCCTGGAAGACCTCGCCCAGGACGCCCGGCAGCGCCAGGCGGCGATACTCGCGCTCGAGACCTGGAAACGCCAGCAGCAGGCGCTGGTGCAGAAGCAGCGGCAGCTCAATCCCGGAGACCCGGCGCGCCTCAACGACTGCACCTACCTCGGCGCAACCGTGACCTGCACGTCGCTCTAAAGCAGCCGGCGCGCCGCCTCGCCGTCGGCGGCGATCTGCGCCTTGAGCTGGTCGAGGCCGCCGAACTTCATCTCCGGCCGGATGAACTCGATCAGCGCCACGCGCAGGGTCTTGCCGTAGAGGTCGCCCGAGAAGTCGAACAAGTGGACCTCGAAATTCTCCTTGAGCTTGCCGAAGGTCGGGCGGCGGCCGAGGTTGGCGACGGCCGGGCGCCACTCGGAACCATCGGATCCGTCGACCAGGGCGCGCACGGCATAGACGCCGAAGCGCGGTCTGAGGTGTTCGCCCAAGGCGACATTGGCGGTCGGATAACCGATGGTGCGGCCGCGCTGGTCGCCCAGCTCGACCGCGCCCTCGATCTCCCATGAGTGGCCCAGAAGCTCGGACGCTTCGCTCACCCAGCCGGCGCGCAACGCCTCGCGGATGCTGGTGGAGGAATAGATCTCGCCCTCGCGCATCACCGGATCGAGCACGGTGACGCCGAAACCCTTCTGCCGACCCATTTCGCGCAGCATCTCGACGTTGCCGGTACGACGCGCGCCGAAGGTGAAATCGTAGCCGCAGACGACATGGCGGGCGCCCATGCCCTTCAGCAGCACCTCATCGATGAAGGCGTCGGCCGACAGCGCGGCGAAAGTCTCGTCGAAGTGCTGCGCCAGCACAGCGTGCACACCATACTGCTCGAGAAGCCTGAGCTTGGCCGGCGGCAGGGTCAGCCGGAACGGGCCGGTGTCGGGCACGAAGAAGCGGCGCGGATGCGGCTCGAAAGTCAGCGCCACCACCGGCGCGTTCAGCACCTTGGCGTGCTCGGCGGTGCGGTCGAGCAGCGCCTGGTGGCCGCGATGCACGCCGTCGAAATTGCCCAGCGCCACCGACCCGCCCTGCCATTGGGCGGGGATGGCCTGCCAGTTGTCGAAGCTCGGGATCATTTCTTCGGCGTGCGGCGCGGCACCGACACCACGGCCTCGCCGTCGATCACCACCTTGTCGCCGGCAATGCACTGCGTCTTCATCGTGACGCGCCGGCGCTCCTGGTTGATGTCGGTGATGGTGCACACCGCGGTCACCGTGTCGCCGATCGAGACCGGCGCGGTGAAGTTGAGCGTCTGCGAGACGTAGATCGAGCCCGGGCCCGGCAGCCTGGTGCCGATCACGGTCGAGATGAAGCTGCCGCTCAGCATGCCGTGGGCGATGCGCTGGCCAAAGCGCGTGCTCGCAGCGAACCCGCCGTGCAGATGGATCGGATTGGTGTCGCCCGAGACGCCGGCGAAGGCCGCGATATCGGCCTCCGTCACCGTCTTGCCGAACATTGCCGACATGCCGACCTTGAGGTCTTCAAGATAAAGGCCATGCATGGCCGCGAAATCAGTCGACACGTCGGGGCTTCTCCTCGGTTGGGCGGGCGCCCTCTTACCACGCTGTCGGGCCTGTGCCACAGTCCGGTGAATGACCGTTCACACAGATTCCGAGGCTGATCAGGTCGCCGGCGCTCTCGCCGCTGCGGCCGGCCCGCATTTTGCCAAGCCGGCCGAGATCGAGCGGCTGAAGCGGG
>Ga0081539_10002052_pt1 | contig 30256 bp, 15 predicted proteins | sample TabmetS4T2R2_FD_71023 | JGI IMG/M metagenome (GOLD analysis project Ga0081539, IMG submission 71023) | Tabebuia heterophylla rhizosphere microbial communities from the University of Puerto Rico - S4T2R2 | ecosystem: Host-associated > Plants > Roots > Rhizosphere ... | reverse complement strand
CTGTCCAATCGGGCCGTCCGTCATGACGCGATTCGTATGATGCGCGGCGTTAACGCTCACGATCTGACTGTCGCCGCAGACCGGATCCGCCAGTTCGATCGACCAGCTCTGGTCATCTGGGCCGCACGAGACAAGGTCATGCCCGTCCAGCACGCTCACCGTCTCGCGGAACGGCTCCCGCGAGCGCAGAAGCCGATCCTCATCGATGACAGCTACACGTTGATTCCGCTCGATCAGCCACAGCAGCTGGCGAGAGCGGTGGAGCATTTCGTTGCGACGAGCGTAGAGGGCCGCCCGGATGGCCTCTGACGCCCTCTACTCATCTCCTGGAAGTCGGTTTCCAACGGCGCACGTCGAGTACGCGCAGCGACTTCGGCGTCAGCTTCGGCGCGGCGGCCGAGGGTGCGAAGCGAGGCCCGGGAGCCAGGCAGCTGGAATGGGCTGGACTGGCCCTGCTCGGCTTGCCCACGTTCGTCGTCACGATGGACTTCTCCGTGCTGTACCTGGCCGCTCGGCACCTGATCGCCGACCTCGCGTCGAGTGGCAGGCGGGTGACGCTGATCTCATGCTGCACCCATGACAGTTCGGAGCCGGCGTAGTCCCTCGTCGATCCGCTCGAGTGGGATCGCGCCGAAGCCGAGAACGAGGGCGGGCGCAACGGGGCCCTCCGCGAAGCTGCCGATCGACTGAACGCCGACTCCCTCCTCCGCGGCGTTTGCGACCCACGCCTCGACTGTCTCGTGGGTGGCGTCCGGACACCAGGCGGCGAGATGCAGGCCGGCGGCCGTCGGGATCGGCCGCAGGTACGAGCGGAAGTCGTGGTCGAGGATCATCGAGATCCGGTCACGTCGCTGCTCGTAGTCACGACGCATCCGACGTACATGGGCGGCCAAGCCGCCCTCGTCGATGAAGCCGGCCAGCGCCAGCTGGGTCGTGGCCGAGCCATGCCAATCGGCGACGAACCGGCAGCGCCGCAAGGCCTCGAGCAGCGTCGGCGGCGCCACACAGTAGCCGACCCGCAGCGTCGGAAGCATCGTCTTCGAGAACGACCCCACGTAAATCACGCGCCCCACGTCGTCGAGAGTGTGCAACGCATCGATCGGCCTCGACCCGAACCGGAAGTCGGTGTCGTAGTCGTCCTCGATCACCGCAGCGTCGGTGTCGCGAGCCCAGTCGAGCAGCGCCGTGCGCCGGGCGAGACTCATCCGGACTCCGAGCGGGAACTGGTGCGCCGGGGTGACGTAGACGAGCCTCGCGCGGGCCGGGAGCCGGGAAACCACGATGCCGTGCCCGTCCACGGGCACGGGGACGACCGTGGCGCGGGCTGCCTCGAAGGCTCGGCGTGCCGGCGGATATCCCGGGTCCTCGACCGCGACGATGTCCCCGGGCTGGACCAGGACCTGGGCCGCCAGGGTGAGCGCCTGCTGCACACCGTTGATGACGATCAGGTCGTCGGGGCTCACGCCCAGTCCACGCGACGCGTACAGATGACGTGCGATGGCGGCCCGGAGCCCTGGTGGCCCGGCGGGGTCGGCGTACACCGCCGCATCGCTGAAGCGTCGAATGGCGCCGCTGACGAGCCTCCGCCAGGCTGAGTAGGGGAACCGGGAGTCGTCCGGGATGCCGCTGCGGAAGTCGTACGACGGTCTGTTCCGCGTCAGGTCGGGCACCTCCGGGGTGTCGCCTGACCAGAGCGGAACGGGGGTCAGCGGCGAGATGGTGCGGACGCGGGGCACGGCCACGCGACCAGCCCTGGGGTTGACGAACGTGCCGACCCCGGTCCGCGCGTATACGTACCCCTCGGCCAGCAGGTGGTCGACGGCAATCGCGACCGTGTTGCGGGCCACTCCCAAGGACTTCGCCAGCACCCGAGTCGACGGCAGCCGCGCCTCACCGGGGAGCCGGCCGCTGACGACGGCGTCGCGGAGCTGGTCGTAGATCTGCTCGGTCAGCCCTCGGCCCTCGTCGATCGTGAGGTGAAGGTCCACGCCACGCAATGCTAGGCGTTGCCAGCCGACCTGGGCCTGCCAGAGGCGGCACCGGCTGGGTCGATCACCCCGGACCCGTTGGGCGTGATGCGACCGAGACTGGCCCACTGTTTTCGGACCGGATCCGGCTCTGGGCGACGGGGTCCCGCCTGCATAGCGTCGACAGAGCCCCCAATGGACTGATCGGAGGACAGGATGCCGACCCCCACCTCACGCACCGTACGCACGGCTCTCACCATCATGAGTGCGGTCGTGCTGGCGGCCACAACCCACGTCGCGTCAGCTTCCGGAGCGTCGGCACCCGATGACGAGACTCGGGACCTCACAGAGCTGCGGCAGGCGACGGCACTGTTCCACGACGTCGACAAGGCCTTGTCCGCCGGGTGGAGCGAGCAGCCGATGTGTATGGAGTACCCCAATGGCTTCCACGGCGAGGCCCCGGGCGCGATGGGCAACCACTTCTACAACGTCGACGCACTCTCTGACGGTGGGCAACTCGACCCGGCAAAGCCCGAGCTGCTGCTCTACGAGAAGCGCGCCGACGGCAGCTGGCGGTTCAACGCCGTCGAGTACGTCATCCCGGCCCGAGACCGTCCCGGGACTGCCGAGCCCCCTGTGCTGTTCGGTCAGAAGTTCATTTTCTACCCCGAGGTGGGGGCGGCCGGCATTTGGGGCTTGCACGTGTGGGTATGGCGGCACAACCCGCGCGGCCTCTACGTGAACCTGCACCCGCAGGTCACCTGCGAGTACGCCGACCAGCAGCACGCTGGACACTAGCCCGACACTGCGGATCGTCCATGGGAGAGCCTGGTGGGGACGGCACGGCGGCCCGCGCTCGCATCACGAACTACCGCACCACCGCCGCTGACGTCGACCTGATCGTCGACCATCCTGCGCAAATCGCCGTCACCCGATCATCCGAAGGGTGTCACGGGGGTCGTGGAATTTGAGTGACGATCCCGCCTTATGTTGTGCGGCGGCACCGACAGGTTCGTTGCTGCCACCAGCAGCCCAGGGCCGGGAGCCGGGCCTGCACGTTCCCGCCGTCGTGGTACCAGTCCAGCATCGTCGCGCGACGGCGAACACGTGCCTGAGGTCGTGCAGCCTCGGGCGGGCCCGCGCATAGGCGCGCAGCTCGGCGATCGCGCTCGGGTGCAGGAACACCAGCCGGTACTTGCCAAACTTGGAATCTGCGATCACGAGCGTCCCGCTTCGCAGATCGATGTCGTCGCGGCCGTGAGGCCGTCCGCCGCGCTCATCACCGCGACGATGATCCCGTCGCGGCAGGCCGGCAGGCCGTTCGGGCCGAGCAGATCAACCCCTTCGCTCTGGGCCTGGCCCAGATCTACGACTCAGAGTCAGGCCACGTCACTTACATAGCCGATCTGACACGCCCGGTCCGCACTCTGGTGTGTCCTATCTGTCTCGCAAGATCGAGGTGAGCACGCGGAGGGTGAGGGCGCCGCTAACGATCAGGAGGCTGTATGCGATGAGCTGGAAGAGGCTTATGTCTGGGGCCACCTGTGGACCGCCGGTGGTGCCGAGCAGGATAGCGGCGGTGATGCCGGTAGCGGTGGCGAGGAGGGTGAACAGGGACTGGTGGACCAGGTGGGTCACGTGGCGGCGGTCGCGGTCGTCGGCGAACGGCCGGGTGCCGATCGAGAGACGGCCGTGCTCGAGGGCGCTGGTGAGGCGGTCCAGGCGGCGGGGCAGGCGCCGGATCAGCGGAAGCAGCTTTGCGAATTCGGCCACGGCGTTCTCGCGTAGGGTTCCTCGCAGCGCCGCGTATTGGAGGTGGCTGGTGGCGAAGGCGCGGGACTCGTCGACGATTTGGAAACCGGGGGCGAGCTGTGCGAGCGTTCCCTCCAGCGTGGCTAGTGCACGGAAGACGGCGGCGAGCTCGGGTGGTACGGCGATGCCGTGGCGGCTGATCAGCCGGAACAGGTCGGCGAACATTTCCACGTCGACCGGCAGCCCCGGGCCGAGGTGGCGTGTCATGAACCGGCCGATGGCCCGCTCCAGCGCGACTTCGTCGATGTCCTCGGGCCGGTCCACGATGTCGAGCAGCGCGTCGGTCAGGGCGGTCGGGTCGGCGGTGTCGACGGCGAGTAGCAGACGCTGAAGGACGATGCGCATGTTGGTGTCGAGCCGGCCGACCGAGCCGAAGTCGAGCAGGCCCAGCCGGCCATCGCGCAGCAGCATGAGGTTGCCCGGGTGTGGGTCGGCGAGGAACACGCCGTCCAGCATGATCTGAGTCAGCAGGGTGTGCAGCAGCGTCCGGGCTAGCTCGGTGCGGTCCAGACCGTGCTCTTCGATGATCGGCGCGGCCTGTTCGAGGGGGAGGCCGTCGAGGAAGTCCATGACCAGGACACGGCTCGTGCATAGGCCGGGGTAGACGCGGGGCATGGTGACCTGGTCGTAGCTGCGTGCCGCGGCGACTGCGGTCATGTTGCGGGCCTCGACGGTGAAGTCGAGCTCTTCCCGTAGGGCTTCGGCGAACCCGTCGGCGAGTTCGCGGACACCGATGGACCTGGCCCAGTCGCCGCGCCGGTGGAGCGCGCGGGCCAGGCGGCGGGTGATGTCGAGGTCGCCTTCGACGATCGGCCGGATGCCGGGCCGCTGCAGCTTGACGACCACCGGCTCGCCGGAGCGCAGCCGGGCGCGATGGACCTGGCCGATGGAGGCGGCGGCCAACGGTACGTGGTCGACGACGGCGAACACCTCGCTGACCGGGGCGCCGACCTCGTCGGCGAGCATGGATTCGATCTGTTCCCATTCGACGGGTGGCACCTGGCTGCGCAGCCGGCTGAGCTCGTTGATGAACTCGGGCGGTAGGAGATCATGCCTGGTCGACAGGATCTGGCCGAACTTGACGAACGCGACGCCGGCATCCTCGAGCGCGAGCCGCAGCCGCCTGGCCAGTTCGGCACGGCCGTGGGTGGCGCGACTGCGCCGCCGGAAGAAGTACGCGCCCAAGCCGTGCCGCACCGCGATCCGGCTGATCTGACTGTAACGTCGGGTGCGCTGCCGCCAGCGTCGGTACGCGCGGTACCAATGCATGGGCCGGGGTCTGGCGCCTATGGAGGCGATGAGCTCGCTGACGATCAGCACACCCATCGCCGACAACACGCCGATGCCGACCCAAAGGAGGATGAACGGCCAGCTCTGACCTTGCATTCGTTGGCCAAACGCGACAGCCGAAGCGGCCACCCCGACGGCACCGCTGAGCAGAAGACGCACGGGTCCGGTGGGCAGATCCAGCATCCGCCGCGCGAAGATGGCCAGCACGATGCTCCAGAAGGCGATGAAGCCCAGCACGACCATGAACTGCAACGGAGTCACGACCTTACCTCCCGGCTCGTTGTTCGAATCATCGTCGTTGCCCACAACCGCTGCTTCCTTCAGCGACCGCATCGGTCCACCAGCGACTTCTGCCATACATCAGTCAGCCCATGACCGATAACCCATCCGCCGGTGCGGCCGGTGACGTTGGTCCGGTTTGGTCTCGGGCTGCGGATCACGACGACAGCCCAGGGAATACGGACTTGATCCAATCACACGGGCGCACCACCCTTTCTGCGCCAGAGCCGTTGTGTTGACACTCCCATGCGGACTGATGGCGTATCGGGTCGGAGTCCCAGGATGCCCGGGTGGTGGTTGAAGGCGAGGTGAAAGCGCCGCTACGTAGCTTTGCTGCACGTCGGTTATGCGCCGGCCCCATCGACTGGTTTGGGGATGCGTGCCCGGCCGTCAACGGGAGGGCTCATGCTGCTGAGACGGAGCTGGCTTGGCGCCACGATGGCTGTGGTGATGGTGGCGGCGTTGACTGCCCTGACGGGCAGTGTTTCGTTGCTGCGTTCCAGCCGGAGGGCCCGGCGGGGAGTGGGCGCTGTGGCGGCGCTGTTGCTGCTCGCGGGACTTGTCGTCGTGACGGCGGGATCGTCGGCGCCGCGACCGCCGGCTCCGGTGGTGGTTGCGCCCGAGGAGCTTTCGGCGTCGAGGGCGGCGCGAGTGCAGGGGTCGCGGGTGGAGGTCGCGAGCCTGACGTCGGAGACATCGACGACCTATGCGAACCCGGACGGCTCATGGACGTTGGAGCAGTCGGTCGGTCCGGTGCGGGTGCGCAAAGGCGGCGGTTGGGTGCCGGTCGATCCATCGTTGGTTAAGACGGGGAGGGGCACGTTCGCCCCCAAGGCCACGACGGTTGGGGTGGAGTTCTCCAGTGGGGGGCGGCAGCCGTTGGCGCGTTCTTCCAGCGCCGGCAAGGAGATGTCGCTCCTGTGGCCGAGGGAGCTACCGGCACCGTCGGTCAAGGGCGATACAGCGACGTACGCTGATGTGCTGCCCGGGGTCGATCTCCGGGTGCGTTCGACTGATGTGGGTTTTGGCCATGACATCGTGGTCAAAACGCGGGAGGCGGCGGCGAACCCCGCCGTGAAGCGCATCAAGTTCGGGTTGGTGACTCGTGGGGTGCGGGTGATCTCCGACGAGGCGGGCAACCTGTCGGCCGAGGATGACCGCGGTGCGGTGGTCTTCCATGCCTCCGCGCCGATGATGTGGGACAGTCCTGATGACGGCGGCAGGCGTGTCGAGCGGCGGGTGGGCGTCCAGCTGGATGCGAAATCGTTGACGCTGCTGCCGGATGAGGAACTGCTGCGGGATCCGGATGCGCGGTTCCCGCTGGTGATCGATCCGACATACAGTTACTTCTCGCCGGGTTCGGCGAATTCATGGTCGTTCGTCCGTCGCGCGTTTCCTGATGTCGAATATTGGAATCATCGGCCTTCTGATGACGACGAGCGGACTTTCGGCGTCGCGCGTATTGGTCACGCGCCGGGCTGGCCGTCGAGTTTTCTGGATCGGTCGTTGTTCAAGTTCGACACTGCGCGTCTGGCCGGCACAACGGTGGTGAGCGCCACGTTCAAGATCTACCAGGTCTGGAAGTACCTGCACTCGTGTGACGCGAGCCAGGTGGATCCGATGGTGCTGTATAAGACGGGCGGTATCGGTCCGAATACGAATTGGAACAACCAGCCGGCCGTTGGAGCGACCCAGTCGACGGCGCGTACGACGCCGAAGTTGAGTTACTGCCCGACGTCCTGGGTGGGGATGAACGCCAAGGACGCGGTCCAGGACGCGGCCAATGCGGGGGCCGGTTCGGCTGTTTTGGGTCTGAAGGCGAGCGACGAGGCCGGCGACAGCGGGTGGAAGCGGTTCTACGCGCAGAATGGCAATTATCCGTGGCTTTCGGTCACGTACAACCACCGGCCGACCATCGGTGGGTTGGGTACGGAGCCGTCGATCACCCCGTGCAGGTGGTGTGCGGGTGTGCGGTATGTGGGTGCGACGACGCTGAATTTGACGGGCACCGTGTCGGACGCCGACGGTGGGCAGGTCACCGGGCAGTGGACCATCAACCCGGGCGCGGTGGCCAGGAGTCAGACGCTGGCGGCCGGCAGCAAGTTCGCGACTCCGCTAGACACGAGGGCGCTTGCCAACGGCACGTCGGTGACGTGGAGCATGCGTGGCAACGATGGCGCGTTGGTGTCGTCGTATGTCAATGGGCCTGGTTTCGTTGTGGACAAGACGGCTCCGTTGCGGGTGCCGAAGGTATCGGGTCTGTTGTACAAGGAGGACAACCGGTGGCACGGCGGGGTGGGGGTGCCTGACACCTTCACGTTCCAGGCCGACCCGGTGCCGGACACCGATCCGAACCAGTCTGGCAACCAGCCTGAGGTCAATGACGTCGACCATTATCTGTGGGGTTGGCAGGACCCGCCGGCGGCGAAGGTGGACGCCTCCGGTGCGCTGGGCGGTGGCGCCACGGTTTCGATCAGCCCGGTGGGTGACGGCCCGCGCACACTGTACGTCCAGAGCGTCGACCGGGCCGGTAACCGCAGCGCGACCAAGGAGTATCGGTTCTATGTGCGTGCGGGTAACGGTGCGCTCGCCCAGTGGTCGTTGGACGACAACACCCGCGACACCGCGTTTCTGGGTGACCGGCACGGGACGCTGGAGGGCACCGCGGCCTATGTGCCCGGCGCGGTGGGCCGGGCGCTGGACTTCGACGGGGGCAGTGTGACTGCTCCGTCGGCGGTTGCGACGGACACGAGCTTCACCGTCTCCGCGTGGGTGCGGCTCACCGGCACCTCCGGTCCGCAAACCGCGGTCAGCCAGTCCGGAATCTCGCAGAGCGAGTTCCAGTTGGGTTACCGGCCGGATGGTGGTGGCGGCAAGTGGGCTTTCTGGCTGCCGCAGGCCGACAGCACGACCGCGGGCACGGATGTCGCTCTGTCGGGTAGTGCGGCGCCGGTGGGCGCGTGGACGCACCTGACCGGTGTGTACGACGGGCCGAGTGACGAGCTGCGGCTGTATGTCAACGGCGACTTCTCCGCGAAGGTCGCACACACATCGGCCTGGAAGAGCGCCGGTGCGGTGCGTGTCGGTAACGGGCTGGTCAGTGGGAGCTTGCAGAACAACTGGCTGGGTGCGGTCGATGAGGTCAAGCTGTATGACCGGGTCTTGACAGCAACGGAGATCAAGGCGGCTGTCGTCAGCAGCGATGTGGTGGTGGCCCGGTGGAAGCTCGACGAGGCGGCGGACACCGGTGACGAGTCGGCCACGACCGCGCGTAACGCCGTCGAAGGCGGCGACATGGCGGTGTTGTTGAACGGTGCCAGGTTCTCCCGGGAGGGTGTCGCTGACGGCGGCGGGGTGGAGCTCGACGGGATCGACGACGTGGTCACCACGAACACGCCGACGGTGCGCACCGATCAGAGCTTCTCGGTGTCCGCGTGGGTGCGGTTGGACAGCGACATCGGCGCCCGCACCGTGCTCAGCCAGGACGGCGACTACATCTGCTCGTTCTGCCTGCAGTACGAAAGTGGTTCTCACAAATGGGTGTTCGTCATGCCGACCAATGACGCCCTGGTCCCGTCGGGTTACAGCTTCGTGCGGTCGAAGGAGGTGGCGCAGCGGGGCGTGCCGACCCACCTGGTCGGCGTCTACGACGCGGCCGCGGGCAGGGTGAAGCTGTACGTCGACGGCGAGCTCGCCGGCGAGCAGGTCAGGGCGGTGAACTGGCCCGCGACGGGTGCGTTCCAGATCGGGCGGGCGAAGGTGAGCGGCAACCCGACGAGTTTCTTCGACGGCGGCGTCGATGACGTGCGGATCTACAGCAGGGCGATCACCGCGGAGGAGGTCCGCGGTCTGGTGAGCGTGAGCAACGTGACCGTTGGTTGGTGGAAGCTGGACGGTGACTCCAATGACGAGTCGTCGCTGGGCCACCACGGCACGGTCAACGGTGCGGTGGACTGGACGGCCGGGCAGTCCCCGAACCGGGATCCGAGCGACTTGGCCGCCCGGATGTTCGGTGACGGCGGGCATGTCAGCGCGCCGCACGCGGTGGACACCAACCGGACCTTCTCGGTGAGCGCGTGGGCGCGTCTTGACGAGGCGGGCAAGGCGATGACCGTCGTGTCCGAGGACGGCTCCAAGGCGAGTGGGTTCAAGCTGGGTGCCACGGCGTCGGGTCGCTGGTCGTTCGGCATGTACCGCAGTGATGTCATTGGTGCTGTTCTCGATGAGGCTGTCGGCACGGCATCGGTGCAGGTCGGGCAGTGGACCCATCTCGTCGGCATCTACCGGCCGGACTTGCAGCTGATAGAGCTCTATGTCAACGGCGTGCTGGTGGGGTCGGCGTCCCATGCGACGGTGTTCAACGCTTTTGGCCTCATGGCGGTCGGGCGTGGCAAGAAGGACGGCGCCAACGTCGACTACGTCACCGGCGCTGTCGACGACGTCGCGGTCTACAGCAGGGCGCTGCCTGCCGAGGAGATCCGTACGATGGCCGGTCGCGACCTGAGCCTGGTGCACGAGTGGCAGCTCGATGAGACCAGCGGCGGCACCGCCGCGGACAGCGTCGGTTCTCGGGGTGGCACCCTGACCGGCGGTGCGAACTTCGGCACGGGACGCGTCGGCAACGCCATCCGGCTGGACGGTGTGGACGACGCTGTTCGCACTGACGGGCTGGACCTGCGCACCGACCAGAGCTTCACGGTGTCGGCGTGGGTGCTGCTGCAATCCCTGGACTCATCAGCGGTCGCGGTGAGCGTCGACGGCGCGAAGACGAGCAAGTTCCGGCTCGGTTATCTGGAGCCTGATGAGGAGAACCCGCTGGGATTGTGGGCGTTCGAGATGCCCGAGGCCGACACTGACACCGCGGTGGTGCGGGCCGCGTTGTCGGCGTGGGAGAGCGAGGTCAACACCTGGACACATCTGGTGGGGGTCTACAACTCGAGCACAAAGATGCTGTCGCTTTACGTCAACGGTGTCCGGCAGAACGACAGCTCCCTGACCTCGGCGTGGACGTCCAGCGGTGGTCTGCAGATCGGCCGGGGGAAGGCGTCAGGAGCGCCGGCGGACTACTGGCCGGGTGGTGTCGACGAGGTCCGGATGTATGTCGGCGCGTTGGACAACGGGCGGATATCCGCTCTCTACAAGTCGTTCCCGGTGGAGGCCCCGCCGCCGGATCTCCCGGAGGCCGACAGGGGTCTGTGGACGTTCAACGAGAACTCCGGCACCACCGCGGCCGACACCAGCGGGCGCGGGATGGACGCGACGCTGACCGCCGGCGCGGGCTGGGTCGGTGGGCGGAAGGGGTCGGCGGCCTGGCTGAACGGCATCTCCGACTACGCGCAGACCGCCGGGAAGGTGCTGGACACCGACCAAAGCTTCTCGGTCGCCGCGTGGGTCTATCAGACGTCGACCGGCGGGCCGGACAAGACCGTGGTCGGCCAGGACGGCAACCAGGCCAGCGCGTTCCAGCTGCAGTACAACGCCGCGACCGGCCGGTGGGCAGTGCTCGTGCCAAAGGCTGACCAAGCCAATCCGGCGACGACTGTGATTACCGCGATGGAGGCGGCCTGGGTGTCGGACTGGACGCACCTCGCGGTGGTCTACGACGCCCCCGCGCGCCGGCTGAAGCTGTATGTCAACGGCGTGCTCGCCGTGTCGAAGCTCGGTGTGACCGTGTTGCCGTCGAGTGGGCGGTTCAGCATCGGCCGCGGCAAGTGGAACGGCGCCAACTCCGCGTTCTTCCCTCGGGGTATCGACGACGTGCGGGCCTTCGGGAGGGCGCTGACCGACGGCGAGGTTCGGCTGGTTCACGACGACGTCAAATCGGTCGGGATGGACTGGTTCCGTTTCGACGACGGCACCGCACGCGACTACCAGTGGCGCGGTAACGACGCCACGCGCACCGCGACGGGCACCTCGTTCGTCTCGGGGATCAGCGGTAAGGCCCTCCAGCTCGACGGCCAGTCCGGCGCGGCGGCCACCCGCTGGTACGGGCCCGCCATGCGGGACAGCTTCACCGTGTCGGGGTGGGCGAAGCTGACTCGCGGCGACCGCGTTGCCACCGTCCTTGGTCAAGACGGCGCCCGGATGAGCGGGTTCGTCCTGCAGTACCGCCCGGAGATCGGACGGTGGGTCTTCGGCGCGCGCACGCAGGACAGCGACGGCGCCGCCCTCACCTACGCCTCATCCGACAACCTGGCCGTGCTGAACCAGTGGGTGCATCTCACCGGGGTCTATGACCGGGCCGGGCAGCAGTTGCGGCTGTATGTCAACGGTGCGCTGTCCGGGGTGCGCGACAAGGGCGCACTGTGGCCGGCGACCGGCGGCTTCACCATCGGCCGCGGCAAGGTCAACGGACAGTCCGCCGAGTTCTTCCAGGGCACCATCGACGAGGTCAGAGTCGACCAGGGCATGGTCAGCGAGGAGAACATCGCGGCGTGGGCGGGCTGGCCCACACCGCAGCCGGGGACGCTCGGCAGCTTCGTCAACGCGGCCGGTGACCACTACACGGCACCTACCGGTACGCCGCCGCTGCCGGGGTACCACTTCGAGACCACCTTGGGTGTCGCGGCGCTCCCCGACGAGCCCGGCACTCGTACCCTGTACTCCTGCCGCACCGGCACGGACATGTTCACCTCGACCGACCCCGCCTGCGGAGGGCAGGTGCCGCTCGGTGAGGTGGGCCAGGTTTACGTCGCCCCGCCCACGGATACGGCCGCCATGCCGATCTACGCCTGCACGACGGCACAGGACCGGTTCGACTCGCGGCAACAGGCCGGCTGCACCGGTGCCACCGTCCTCGGGTACACCGCCGCGTACGCGCCGCTGGCCCGCTACCGCAACCTCTACGGCACCGACCACTGGGCCACCACCGATGCCCCCTACCCGTCATATGTGACGGACGGCTCCATGGGGTGGGTCTCGCTGGTCGCGCAGACCGGCACGCAGCCGCTGATGAGCTGCCGCGACGGGGTCGACGAGTTCACCTCCACCGATCCGGCCTGCGAGGACAAGCAGGTCCTCGCCACCATCGGCCACCTGTACGTCAACCCGCCGGTTGATCTGGAGAGCGCGCCGCTGTACCGCTGCCTGGCCGGCACACAGCGGTTCACGTCCGCGAATGAGTGTGCGGGCGGCACCGTCGACCGGCTTCTGGGTCACGTGCTCCTCGCCCCACCCGTACAGGTCGAAGCCGCATAGCACACCGTCGCTGTAGCTGAACGGGAAGGGAACAGTCATGCGGGTCTGGCGAAGGACCGCTCTTGTCCTGGCGGTGGTGTCGACGCTGTCGTTGGTGGTGCCGTCGGAGGCCGCGGCGGCTTCGGGGCCGTCGGTGCCGTTGCCGGCAACCAGCTCGGTGTCGGTGAGTCAGGCGGGCCAGGGCAATCCGGCGAGTGAGGATGAGACGACGCCGCTGGCGTTGAGCGGCGAGCAGGGCAGCCGTGACGTCAGTGATGGGACGGGCGACTATTCGGCGACGTCGTTGTCGCCGTCGGCGATGTGGCATGTGTCGGGGCCGACGGGGGAGTTCACCTGGTCGTATCCGCTGCCGGTGCCGCCGGCGCCCGGTGAGCTGGCTCCGAGCCTGGCGTTGTCGTACAACTCCGGCGCGGTCGACGGGCTGACGAGTTCGACGAACAACCAGGCGTCGTGGATCGGTGACGGCTGGAACCTGTGGCCGGGGTACATCGAGCGCAACTACCGTAACTGCGCCGATGACCTCGACAACCCCGGAACCGCGCCGCCGTTGGATCTGTGCTGGCACTCCGACAACGCGGTGCTGTCGCTGAACGGGGACGGCACCCAGCTGATCCGCGACGACAAGTCCGGGGTGTGGAAGCCCGAGGACGACGACGGGTCGAAGATCGAACGGATCACGGCGAGCAACGACGACAACAACAACGAGGCGTGGAAGGTCACGACGACCGATGGCACGCAGTACTTCTTCGGGACGTCGGCTGCGTCGAAGTCGACGTGGACGGTGCCGGTGTTCGGTGACGACACGGGTGAGCCATGCCACCAGGCGACGTTCGCCGGCTCGTGGTGCACGCAGGGGTACCGGTGGAACCTCGACAAGGTGGTCGACCGGCACGGGAACATGATGCGGTACTTCTACGAGACCGAGTCGAACTTCTACGGCCGTAACAAGAACAGCGCGGCGTCGTCGTACACCCGCGGTGGCTGGCTGGATCACATCGACTACGGCCTGCGGGCCGATGACGCGTCGGTAGCCGCGTCGGGGAAGGTGGAGTTCACGGTCGCGGACCGGTGTGTGAAGGGGTCGGACTGTACGCTGTCGAAGCCGGCGAACCTGCCGGATGTGCCGTTGAACCTGAAGTGCGACGGCGGGTCGTGTGTGGACAGGTGGTCGCCGTCGTTCTGGACGACCAAGAAATTGGTCACGGTCACGACGAAGTCCAACGTCGGCGGGGTCTTCCAGCCCGTGGACAGCTGGACTCTGCGTCACGAGCTGCCCAACCCGGGTGATCACGAGAAGCCGGCGTTGTGGTTGAGGGGGATTAAGCACACTGGTCACACCGGACCGCAGGGTGCGACCACGGGCGATCTGCCCGAGGTGACCTTCGACGGCGCCCGCAAACCCAACCGGCTGCACGGCACGGATGGCTTCGCGGAGCTGGTCCGGTTCCGGATGAACGCGATCAAGTCCGAGGCCGGCGGCATGATCTCGATCAACTACGCCGAGCCGGACTGTGTGTTCGGGTCGAACATGCCGGCGAACGCTTACACCAACACGATGCGGTGCTTCCCGGTGCGGTGGACACCGAAGATGTCACCGGAACGCACCGACTACTTCCACAAGTACGTCGTCTCGCAGGTGGCCGAACACGACAACGTGGCAGGCACACTGGCCAAAGAGACCACATATGAGTATCTCGACGGGGCGGCGTGGCATTGGGACACCTCGGAGTTCGTCAAGGAGGACAAGAAAACCTGGAACGAGTCCCGCGGGTTCCGGCGGGTGCGGATCCGTACCGGCTCGGGCAGCGACGGGCCGAAGACGATGACCGAGCAGCGGTACTTCCGCGGCATGGACGGCGACAAGCTGCCGTCGGGTACCCGGACGGCGACGGTGACCGACAGCGAAGGGGTGTCGCGGGCCGACTCCGACTGGCTGCATGGCTTCGAGCTCGAGTCGGCCACGTTCAAAAATGAGGCGTCGTCGAGTGGTCCGGATCCGCAGCGGATCGTCAAGACGATCTCCTCGCCGTTCGTGGCCGGACCGACAGCGACCCGTGGCTCGTTCAAGGCGTACATTGTGCGGCCGGATGTGGAGCGGACCTACACGGCGGTCGGCGCTTCCGGTGAGCGGGTCACCGAAACCAACACCGACTACGAGACGACGTGGGGTCTGCCGACGCAGGTGAACGACCGCGGTGACGTCGCGGTCGCCAGCGATGATCTGTGCACGAAGACCACCTACAAGCCCAACGTAACCAAGTGGCTGATCGAGTTCGCGACCAATGTGGTGACCACGTCGGGTGCGTGCGGGCAGCCGGTGACCTTCCCCGACGGGGTGGTCTCCGACACGCTGACCTACTACGACGGGCAGACCGACGGGCCAAACCACGACGTGCTGCCCACGGCACCAACGGCGGCGGGTGACGTCACGATGACCAAGGTCGCCGCGGAAGGCTCCTCCGGTGAGAAGACCTACGTGGTCGACGGCTCATCGACCTATGATCCGCGTGGCCGGGTGAACAGCGCGACGGACGCGCTGGGGAATACGACCACGACCAGCTACACGCCGGCGGTGGCCGGCCCGGTGACCAACATGGCCACGACCACACCGGCGCCGGCGGCGGGGCAGACCGGGTTCACCACCACGGTGTCGTTCGATGCGTCGCGGGGTCTGCCGACGGTGACCTCGGACCAGAACGGGCGTAAGACCGAGGTGGCCTACGACGCGCTCGGCCGTACCACACAGGTGTGGCTGCCCAACCACACCCGTGCGAACAACCCCGACGGGAATTTCAAGTTCTCCTACCTGATCGGCACCAACGGGCCGAATGTGGTATCGACCACCAAGCTCGGCCCGAACGGCAACTACACCACCAGCAAGGAGGTGTTCGACGGGCTGCTGCGCAAGCGGCAGACACAGACGCCCGCGTCGGGTGGTGGGCGGCTTTTATCGGATGTGCGCTACGACACTGCCGGCCGGGTGGCCAGGATCTCCCAGCCGTACTTCAACGACGCCGCGGCGGACAACGAGCTGTGGCTGCCGACCGACAACACCGTCCCCGGCATGACCGCCACCAGCTACGACGGGGCCGGCCGGCCGGTCAAGTCGGCGTTCTTGGGGTTCGGCACCGAGAAGTGGAGCTCCACCACGAGCTACGGCGGTGACCGGGTCACGGTCACCCCGCCGCAGGGTGGCACCACTACGACCACCATCACCGACGCGCGTGGCCGCACCACCGAGGTACGCACCCACAAACCCGGCGGGTACGACGCGACCACCTACGAGTACACGCCGGCCGGGCGGCTGAAGAAGGTCACCGACCCCGCCGGCAACAGCTGGACCTACCGCTACGACGTGCGCGGCCGCAAGACCTCCGAAACCGACCCCGACCGCGGCAGTTCCACCTTCACCTACGACAACGCCGACCAGCTGACGTCGGTCACCGACGCCCGGAACGTGTCGCTGTTCTACGACCACGACAACCTCGGCCGTGCGACGGTGCTGCACCGTGACTCACCCACCGGGCCGCGGCTGGCCGACTGGACCTACGACACGGTGACCAACGGCAAGGGCAAGCCCGCCACCTCCACCCGCTACGTCGGCGCCAACGCCTACACCAGCCGGGTGACCGTCTACACCAGCCTCTACCAGCCCGCCAGAACCGAACTGCAGATCCCCGCCGCCGAAGGAGCCCTGGCCGGGACCTACACCTCCACCTTCACCTACAAACCCGACGGCACCCTGGCATCGGAAACCTACCCGGAGGTGAGAGCAGGCGACACCACGGTCATGTACGGCGAAAGCGTCAGCTACACCTACGACGACCTCGGGATGCCCACTCGCAGCTGGGGTGGGTACAACGGCTCGACCATCGAGTACGTGCACAGCTCCGACTACACCCGCTACGGCGAACTGCAGCGGCTGGAGCTCGGGCAGACCCCCAAACGGGCGTGGCTGTCGTACTACTTCGAAGACGACACCCGCCGTGTCGACCGCACAGTCGTCGACGCCGAGGTCCCCAACCCGATGCAGGCCGACTACCACTACACCTACGATCCCGCGGGCAACCTCACCTCGATCGCCGACACCCCTAACAGTCTGCCCAACGACATCCAGTGCTTCAGCTACGACCACCTACGCCGCATCACCAACGCCTGGACCCCCACCAGCGGCTGGGGCCCCACCACCGGCTGCACCACCAACCCCAGCACCAGCACCCTCGGCGGCGCCGCACCCTACTGGCACTCCTACACCTACGACACGATCGGCAACCGTCGAACAGAAACCCAGCACGCCGCCGCCGGCGACACCACGCGCACCTACACCTACACCGGCCACCAACTCGACGCGGTCACCACCACCGCCCCCGGCGGCGGCACCATCTCCGACCAGTACGACTACGACCCAACCGGCAACACCACCAGCCGCGTACTGGCCGGCAACACCCAAACCCTCGACTGGGACGCCGAAGGCCACCTCACCAAGGTCACCGAAACCGGCAAGGAAAGCAGCTTTGTCTACGACGCCAACGGCGCACGGCTGATCCGCCGCGACCCCCAGGCCGTCACCCTTTACCTCGGCAACCAAGAAATCCGCGTCGACCGGCAGACCAACACCAAAACCGCCACCCGCTACTACACCCACGGCGGAACGACCGTGGCCGTGCGCACCGGTTCCGGGCTGTCCTGGCTCGCCGCTGACCACCACGGCACCGCCGAAATCTCCATCAACAACACCACCCTCGACGTCACCCGCCGCCGCCACCTCCCCTTCGGCCGACCCCGCGGCAGCACACCACTGTCCTGGCCCGGCGAACGCGGCTTCGTCGGCGGCACCTCCGACGCCTCCACCGGGCTCACCCACCTGGGCGCCCGCGAATACGACCCCGCAACCGGCCGGTTTATCTCCGTCGACCCGATCATGGACCCCACCGACGCCCAGCAGATGCACGGCTACACCTACAGCAACAACAACCCCACCACCTTCACCGACCCCACCGGCCTCAAACTCATCGAATCCGACAACGGAGGCCGCCGGAACTTTGTCGACTCCCACGGCACCACCACCCTCAAAAACGACAGCAAAGGCGGAGGTTCACAGTCCTCGTCATCCGGGGCACCCTGGACTGCGAATTACCTGAACTCGCCGGTCCTCGGGAGCGCGCCCCCTCCGCTCCACGCACTCCGCGCCCGCGGATACCAAGGATCCGCACGGTTCACCCGCCTGGAAGCCCTTGCATTCGGCATGCAAAACCGGGAAGCGGCCAACATGGTCTGCCAAGCCTTCGCCGACGCCGGCGGCGGGAACTGGCACGACTGCCAGAACGCCTACGACGAAGCCTACGCGGCAGAAGCCAGAGCGAAGACCGCGGCCTTCCTCAACCTCGTCTACCAGCTGAGCCCGATCCCGGACCTCATCGACTGCGCCCACTTTGACGGGGAAGCCTGCCTCGGTCTGGCGGCCAGCGCCGTACCCGGCGGCAGAGTGGTGCGAGGAGTCGACAAAGCCGCAGACGCGGCGAATGCCGCACGGCGCGGTGCGGATAGCGTCGAGAGCCTCGGTGCTGGGGCTCCGAAGTCAGGAAACGTTGCAGTTATCGGTAGACTTGAGGACGCCGCGGTAGCCCGAGGCTGGGACGGTCACGATGTTCTTAACATTCCGGACTGGACTCTCGCGAAGAATGATGCTTGGGTGAATGCGGTAATCAAGAATAGGCAAGACGTGTATGTTGCCTCGCCACTGACAGACAACCTATGGGATGCGGTTAGTGGTCGCCAGACGGTGTTCGCTCGGGAGCTTAAGATGTTCACAGACGCTGGTCATACATGGGATGGGTATTATCTGCGGCCGCCGGGGACCTGATTATCGTGAGTCTCGATGCGCGGAAACTCTCAATTCTTGAGCCGAATAGGAACGTAAACTACGGCCGGCAGGATCTACCGTCGAAAAGAGATGGGCAGATACGAGACCTGCTGCTTAGCGCTGCAGACGCTGCCGGACTTGAGCAAGTCATACGGTTGATGCCGCGTGATGCTGACCGGGTACTAAATGCTTTTGCGGAGCGAGCCGCGTCTATTACCGTTCGTCATCAGGACGCTCGTGAGCTTCGAGCTGGCCTGCTGGCTGTGGCGATTGCTCAGGCAATTACTGGCGACCCAAGAGAGCCGCTGGCTGCGCTCGCCTTGCTACATCGTGCGGCACAGATCATCGCCAAGGATCCGAACACTGAATTTGCCGCGGTAAATGATCTCTTAGGAGACCGGGCGAGTGGCCTGCTTGATTTTTTGCGAAGATTGCCGGAGGACAAGACAATTGGGGCAATGGGCTATGCAGAAGGTGATGATGATCGCGGGTTTAGGTTTATTCGAACTTGGTAGCTCGCCGCACAGATCCTTTTCGTCCAGCGGGCTGGCAACACCGGCACCCGTGACCGACCGTAGCTGGTGATTTGGCTTTCGGTTGTAGGTGGACGTGGTGGTTTGCCCCGGTTGCCGTCAGCGTGACATTCGCCTGGCGCAGGTCTCGGACAACACGATCGCGCAGCTGATGGCGGAGCTCGGCCTGGTCGCCCGAATCAGGCGCCGCCGCCAGGTAAGCAGACGCGACGCGGCCACGCAAACCGATTGACGGCCCCGGCAGGATGCTCGGTGTGCGTACGTTTAATGACCTGGTCGATGAGGCTGTCGCAGTGGACGTGTCCGGCTGGGATTTCGACTGGCTTGAGGGTCGGGCGACTGAAGAGCGGCCCCCGTGGGGATACTCGCGGTTGATCGCCTCGCGCCTGCCCCACGTCGCCTCGGCCCTGGACATCGACACCGGTGGCGGCGAGATCATCGGCGAAGTGCCCCACCTCCCGCCGAGGATGGTCGTCACCGAGGGCTGGCCCCCGAACGTCGAGCGCGCCCGTCGCGCGTTGTCGCCCCGCGGTGTCGAGGTCATGCCCGTCGAGCAAGGCCAGCCTCTGCCCTTCCCCGACGCCAGCTTCGAGCTCGTGACAAGCCGCCATCCAGTGGACCCCGATTGGTGCGAGATTGCCCGCGTGCTCACCGATCGTGGCACGTACCTCGCCCAGCACGTCGGGCCGGCATCCGCGTTCGAGCTCATCGAGTTCTTCCTCGGCCCACTGCCGCGGGAGCGGCTTGGCCGTGACCCCGATTATGAGGCCGCAGCAGCGCGGGCGGCCGCGCTCGAGATCGTGGACCTACGCACCGCGCGCTGTCGGATGGAATTCTTCGACATCGGCGCGGTCGTCTACACTCTGCGCAAATGTGTCTGGTGGGTGCCCGCCTTTACGGTGGAGCGGTACCGGGAGACCCTTGAGCGACTCGACGCCTACATTCGCAAGCACGGCGCTTTCGTGGCCCACTCGACTCGGACTCTCATCGAGGCCAGACGCAGACCCCGCTGAAATGCTCACCAAACAGCGGTTGGCCGCATGGGTGGCGCACCGCCAGCAGATCGCGTTGTTCGGCGACGATCTCGCATATTCAGGAACTACTTATGAACGGGATTTGTGCAGTTTTGAACGAGCAGACTTGGCCACGAAGGCGATAAGGCCAACGATAAGCCCTGAGCCTACACCGATCATCATGGCGATCATAACCGTATAGCCACGCAGGGCGAACTCTCGAAATGAAGGGCTAAAATTCTCGGCGAAGCTGACAGCTCCGGCCGGCGGATGATGCCCAAGCGACGAACCAGTATTCCAGAGCACCTGATGAACAACTACCAGCGAAAGTCCGTACAAGACCCCGAGCACAAGAAAATCCATCAGCGGTTTCGCGGTCTTCCTGACTATCGCTACCGCCAACCAAACCGCAAATGGCGTCAGTGCGAGGAAATAATAGAGCAAAGAGCTTTCCGGCGCGACAATATTCAGGTCTTCGAGAATGGTACGCGGTAACGCAAGGGCTACCAACACCAGCATCAGCCATACGGGCATATCGGTAAAGATAAATGTACGCTTCATGGTACCCACATTCTTCAATGATGTGTTCTCCCGCACCGACGCGAACCTCGAGGTTCATCCTTCGCCGGCCGGGGTCGAAACCACATTGGACATTCCGGGCGGACAGGTTCGTCGACCGGACCCGGAACTCGTATCACGTCCCGGCCATCAGCCAGACAACCGCGAACGCCGGGCACGTGGTGAGCGGATACGAGAGCCGGATCCGGCCGCCGCTCCACGGCGGCCGTGCGTCATCACCTGATGCAGCACCGTGTCTCCCTTCCGCGCAAGTATCGCGGACGGCGCTTTCATGTCTGTTTCACGTGGCTCGCGGTGCAGGTTGGCGGGCGATGGTTCCGGCCGTTGCACGCCCACCGGACAACCCCGTGGAGCGCATGGTCGTCCTACCCACCGAACTCGTTGCCCGTGGTCTCGACCGGCCCCGCGTCACAGGGAGCGTCTGATGTTCGATCCGACCGTGATGATCATGGCTGACAAGGTGACCAGGCACTACGAGAGACGTCATCGTCGGTTCAGCGTGCTGATCGACGACGTGGCGACAGCGATCGCCTGGTCGATGTCGGCGAGGGTCCGCCGGGCTTCGTCGACGTCCCCGACCAGGTTCCGATTCAGCGTCCGCACCGCCCGGCGCATCCGAAGCCGGCACGCCTCGGTCTGCTCTCTGCCCTTGGGCGTCAACGCGACCCGGTGCGAGCGGCCGTCCGTCTCGTGCGGGATCCGTTCGATGTGCTCACGCCGGTCGAGGGTCACGAGATACCCAGACAACGTTGCCGGCCGCAGCCCCAGAATCCCGCACAGCACCCGCGGGGTCCTGGGGCGCTGGGCCAGCTGGGAGTAGACGGCGTACTCCGCCGCGGTGACTCCGCTGCCCTCGAACGCGGCGTCGAGTAGAGCACCCAGATGCTGGTGGAGCACGAACAGGTCGAGCGCGATATTGCCACCCGGTTGGTCGAGCACCCTTTCAGCGGTCATGCCCCACAACACTGTTTCGACGTCGAGCTAGTCGGATGGCCCGAGCGTACACCGAATGCGCCGCAGCTGCACATTGACACGGCCGTGTCGCATGCCGTGCGTCCGACATCGCCGTTGCCCGGTTGCTTCCGGCGTCGTGCGCCTCGGACACGTGGCATGGCATGACGTCGGTTCAGGCGCCCGGTTCGGACTCGTCGTCGAAGCCCGGGTGGCTTCCTTCGGCGAGTCCTTGCCGTTCGGCGATTCTCGCCAGGAGGTTCTCCAGGGTCTTGCGTTCCGCCTCGGTGAGTCCACCGGTCAGCTCCGCCTCGTGCCGCTGCGACACGCCCATCACCCTGCTCAGCACGGCGCGGCCACGGCGGGTCAGGTGCAGGGCGTACGCGCGCCGGTCGTTCGGGTTCGTCCTTCGCTCCAACAGGCCACGCTGCTGCAGGCGATCGATGACCGCCACCAGATGACTCGCCTGCACCTGCAGCGCAGGGGCGAGCGAGCGCTGACTGCGACCGGGCTCCGCCGCCACCATCCGGAGCACGACGACCTCCCGCGGATCCAGATCCAGCTGGCGCATACGTTCCTGCCACCGGCGAGTACTCGCCATCCCGAGGACCGACAGCAGGTACGCCACACCGGGCCGGCGAAGCCGGGCGGCGTCGTAGCCGCCAGATCGCTGCTGACTCACCGATACCGTCCCCGTTCGTGCGTGCGATCGTGTCCGCTCACATGTCGGCCAGTTCGGTGCTGGCGAGCGCGGCCAACTCGGTGCGGTTCGCCACGCCGAGCTTCGCGTAGATGTGGGCGAGGTGCGCCTTGACGGTGCCCCGGCTGACGTGGAGCCGAGCGGCGATCTCCGGATTGGACAACCCCTCTCGGAGCAGGCGGGCGACGTCGAGCTCCATGCCGGTCAGGCTCTCCCATCCAACCGCCGGGCGGCCGCGCGACCCGCGACCACGGGTCAGTGCGGCAACCCAGTCGTCAAGCGACCTTCCTGCGCCCTCCTGCCACAACGCGCCGAACGCCGCTCGGCCCACGGTGCCCTTCAGCGAGGCGATCAGCGTCTGATGGTCGGCCAGGTCGACCGGTGGACGAGGATAGCCCATCGCCGCACGAGACACCTCACTCACCGCGAGCAGCCGGGTGGCCTCCGCATGGCTGCCGGCGTCGGCGGCGAGCCGCGCCAGCGCGTCGAGGCTGTCCACATAGCAGGTGCGCAACCCGTGGGCCTTGCGCAACGCCAAGACGTCCAGGTGCAGCGCCCGCGCCCGGGCAGGATCGACATCGTGCATGAGCCACGCCTGCTCGGCAAGGACGCCGGACAACTCGTACGGCGCCCCGAACGCGGTTTCCACCGCGACCGCCTTCGCCGCGTATTCGCCCGCTTCCGAGGTCCGCCCGAGCCGGCGCAACGCCGCCACAAGGCCCGGCAGGCACCGGGCCGCCGTCCAGTCCCGTCGCTGGTCGGTCATTCGGCGCACGCCCTGGGTGAACCACGCCACGGCACCCTCGAGGTCGCCGTCCCACAGGTGCAGCAGGCCGTACGGGACCATGTATCCGACCACGTCCGCCTCGGCTGCGGCGGTCATCGACTGGATGACCTTAGCCATCATCGCGCGCGCTCGGCCGATGTCGCCGGCCATGCCGATGGCCTGCGCAGCGTTGCTCGTGTTGGTGCCCACCACGAAATAGTCGCGCAGGGGCGCGGCGATTTGGACCACCTCCTCCCCGATCGCAGCGGCCTCGCGGACATTACCGGTGGTCAGAGCGATGAAGATTTCGATGCCCCGGGCGAAGGCGGCGCAGAACCGGTCTCGGCGTGGCCAGCTTCGCTCGAACGCAAGCCGGGCGAGCGCTGTAGCTTCGTCGAACCGGTTGCGGGTCTGCAGGCTGTAGCCCTCTAGCACGGCGGCCCAGTCACGGGCGAACGGGTCGCCGGCTGCCTCGCCCGCCGCCCGGCCTTCGGCCGCCAGGACCTGGCATCGCTCGAAGTCGACGAAGAACCGCGGATATGCGGCCATCGTCAGACATCGGGCTCGCGCCTCCGGATCGTCCACCTCGCCGACCATGTCAAGACCGCGTTCTGACGCGTCGGCGACCAGGTCGGTGCGTCCGCTGATCATTCCCAACATGGCGGTGCCGGCGAGCAACCGGCACTGCAGCGCAGACCGATCGGCTGCGTCAAGCGCGATGGCGCGGTTGAGGAAGTCGAGCCCTTCCGCCGACTGGCCGCGGATGAACCATTGCCTGGCCATGGCTGCCGCCAGCCGGCGGCCGCGGTTCGCCTGGTCCGCCGGTGCCGACAAGCCACGTCGGAGGGCGGCGTTGATGTTGTCGTGGTGGCTGTCGAGCGCTTGGCGCCACTCGTCCTGATTGCGTTCCAAGCGCGGCACCGCGTCCTCGACGAGGGCAAGGAAGTAGTCGAGATGCCGATCGCGAAGCATCTCGTCTTCGCCCGCCGCTTGAAGCCGGTCGTCAGCGTACTGCCGGATGGTGTCGAGTAGTCGGTACCGGATCTCACCGCGACTATGCCGCGCCGCGACCAGCGACCGGTCCAGAAGACGCCCCATCAGTCGCAATGCGTCCGGGTCCGCGGCGACCCCGGAGCCCATCAGGCCGGCCGGCGTTGCCAGGTCACCGCAGACGCTCGCGGCGGCCGCCAGCGTAAAGGCCCCGGAGAAGACCGCCAACCGGCGGAAGAACACCTTCTCGTCCTCGGTGAGGAGGTTGTGGCTCCACTCCATCGACGCGAGGAGCGTCTGATGGCGCGGGACCGTCCGACGCACTCCCCCGGCCAGCAGCCGAAGCGAGCCCTCCACGCCGACCAGGATCTGGGCAGGCGACAGCGCGCGGACCCATGCGGCCGCCAACTCGACCGCAAGCGGGATGCGGTCGAGACGCGAGCACAGCGCACGCACGTCGTCGATGTCCGGACCGACCTCGAACCCAGGGTCGACCAACGATGCCCGATCCGCGAACAGCCGCACCGCGTCCGCGAGATCCAGAGGCGGGACCGGCCAGACGGTCTCCCCCTCCACTCCGAGCGGTTGACGGCTGGTCGCCAGCACCGACACGGCAGGACAATGCCGCAGAAGCGCGTCGGCCAGCGTGGCGGCGGCATCCAGCAGGTGCTCGCAGGTATCCAGGCACACCACGAGACGCCGCTGCCCCAGCCGGGCGGCGAGCGCTCTGACCTGGTCGCCACCCGGCTCGATCAGAACACCCAGGACGGACGCGGTCAACTGAGGAATCAACGCGGGGTCGCGCACATCCCCGAGATCGACGATCCAGAAGCCGTCCGGCCACCGATCGACGATGGCGGCGCCGAGCTGGATGGCCAGCCTGGTCTTGCCGCAGCCACCGACGCCGGTCAAGGTCACCAACCGACGCTCGGCGATGAGTCGCTCGACGTCGGACAGCTCCACCCCCCTGCCCACGAAGCTGGTCAGCTGCGTGGGCAGGTTGTGCTTGAGCGCCGGGACCGAGCCGCCATCCGCACCGGCGGTGGTCTCGGCGCCCGCATCCGAGGTCGATGACCGGCGGGCGGCGGTCACGGTCGTGGCCTTCCCACATCCACCCGCATGGCGCAGTCCGTTCACCAATGTAACTGTTCCACTCGGTAACGTATCCGAGCGTGAACGGGCCACGCAAGCGCGGCGCGCGGCGGTCGATGCCGCCCGACCAGTCCGGCCGCGCCGGCTAGACGAACAGGACCCGCATCGTTACAGAGTAATCGTCGCCACCTTCACCACGGTTTCAACACCCGTACACCTCACCGCGCCCGAGGTACAGCGCTAGGTCGCGCAACGCGACGAGGTGGCCGTACCGCTTCGTCGGGCCTGTCGTTTCCAGTGCTGCCGCCATGATCCATCCCCCGAGCGCGCTGCGTCTTGATGCGGCCCCACGGCTTGAACACGCCGAGCACCATGGCAAACATCAGGGTGGTCAGCGACACCGCCGGCGGGAAGAACAACCTCGATACGGCCGCAGGGTCCGGGTTACCGGTGAGCAGATCCCGTCCATAGCCGGCCACGGCATCCATGCCGGGTTGCAGCACCACCACGATCAGCGTGCACAGCACCAGGTTGAGCACCAGCTTCACCACGACCCACCAGTACCTCAGCACGCCCCATTTGGTGCCGAGTCCGAGAACCAGGCCGGTGGCCAGGCAAAACAGCCCGGACAGCAGCATCGGCCACACCACGAACGCTGCCAGCGCCCGATACGCGAGGCTGCGCACCTCGACGTCCGTGCCGAACCTGCCGGTCAGCATGAGCACGGCCACGAGCACGTCGACGCCGATCCACACTCCGGCACTGGCAACGTGCAGCACCAAAAAGGTCTTGCGCCAGGACGGCCGCAAGGCGTACCGGGGGCCGACCGTCCGCACTCGCCGCGCGGGCGAAACGAACGTTGCGGTATTACTCATCGACTCGATTCCTTCCTCGAACGCCGTGATGACACCACGGTGGTCTACCGCGCGGCCCAGACGCCGCGGGCGAGGCGTCGCGTTACGCTCACCGCGGCGCTAATCGTCCAGGCCATGCACAGCAGCCGGCCGAGCAGGATCAATGCGGCTCCCTGGAACCACACCAGCGACACGATTGAGGCCACCGCCGGCACGGCGGCGACAATGCCGAAAACCCGGACCGCCGTGCCGAACCCGGGAATCCGGGATGCCAGTAGCACGAAGATGCCCAGGAGGAGCACGTGCGCGGTACCACCGGCGACGAAGTTCGCCGTGCGCAGAACCGAGACAGTGTCGACCGAGGCGGTCGGCGCGACGGCCGCGGACCACCACGACAGCACTGTGGCGGCCGCCATGAGCGTGACGGACAACAATCCCCACGGCGCCGCCCGCCGGGCAGCGCGAACCTGCGAGACTGCGACCGCACTGCGCCGCAGCCCGACCACAAAAGCGGCCAGGCACATCACCGACAGCAGCTGGCTCAGCCCCATCACCACGGCCGCGAGCTGGTTGCCGGCGAACCAGGCCTTAGCCTCCTCCGCCGGCGCATTCGGCAGCGGCAGCGGGGATGACGCAAGCTTCACGGCGACGAAGTCGGTGCTCAGGTACAGCAGGAGGAACCCGACCGCTGACCCGACCAGGCTCCACGGAGCTCTCCTGGACGCGGTGCGGTTGGGTTCTGCGTGAACGTCGTGCGTTGTCATCTCTGCCGTCCTCCTACAGTCTGATGACCGGGTCGTCTACAAAATCGGCCACCGAACACGCAGGTCGGTCCTGAGGTGGCCACGATCCGAGGCTCGCCGCTTGGCCACCTCGCAAACATCTGCCATCTGGCCACTGTTACGGCCGCCTCGGCCACCTGCTCACGCGGCGAATCGTCGCAACGCGGCTCAGTCGTGCAGTTTCGCGCGAAGCTCCGTGGCTTGGGGTGCGCCGAGTTCGTCGTAGATGGCGAGCGCGTGCGACCAGGCGTCACGGCTTTCCGGCAGGCGTTGGTTTTCCTGGAGTGCGTCGCCCAGTTCGGTGAGCACTGCCGCCTGGTACCAATGGTCGTTCAGGTCCCGGTAGATGGTGAGTGCGGTCCGGTACTGCTCGATTGCTGTCTGATGCTGGCCGAGCCGCATGTAGACCGTGGCGGCTAGTTGCAGGCCGCGGGCTTCGGCCCGCCGATGGCCGAGGCGGCGGACCAGTTCGAGTGCCGTGGTGATGCGCGGAACCGCGTCGCCCGCTCGGCCGGCGGCGGTCAACGTCATCGCGATCTGGTAGAGCGAGATGGCCATGTTCCCCGGCTCGTCGAGTGCTTCCTCCAGCGTGTAAGAACGCTCGGCGCATCTGAGTGACTCGTCGAAATCGCCGGTATCGCGGTACGCGGCGGACAGATTGCTGAAGACGTTAGCGGTGCCGTTGACGTTGCCGGTCGCGCGGAAGATGGCGAGCGCCATCCGGTGCATTTCGAGCGCACGTATCGCGTTTCCGGTCGACCGGTGCGCGATGCCCATCCCGACCAGTATCAGGGCCTGACCGATCTGGTCGCCGAGTCGTTCGGCGGCTTGCAGGGCGGTCGCGTGGGTTCGCAACAGATCGCCCCAGGCATCTGTCAATTGCAGATATATCCAGCTGCCGAATGCCAGGCGCCAGCACAGGTCGTCGAAGCCGTGCGCGTAGGCGACATCCATGCTGGCGATGAGCGTGTCTCGTTCGGCCTCGTACCACTCCCGTGCTGCCCGCTCGTCCTCGAACGTCAGCGGAGGTATCGCTCCGGTGGCTCCCTGCGGCGTCACGAACGTCTCGGATGGTTGCAGTAGCGGCCTGGCGTTCAGGGTGGTACGGGTCATCCAGTCAAGCAGCCGACGGAGATCCGCGGACCGCTGCTCGGGCGAGTCGTGGATGACCGCGAGCTCGGCCGCGTATGCGTGCAGGAGGTCGTGAAGGGTGAACCGGCCGGGAACGTGCTCGGTCACCAGATGCGCCGCGGCGAGCTCGTCCAGCAGAAGCCGCGCATACGACTGGGTCGTGTCGAGCAGGCAGGCGGAGGCCGCGATGGATACGTCCGCCGTGGGATGCAACCCCAGGAGGCGAAACAGCCGCGCGCCATGCGGGGTGAGCGAGCGGTAGGACCAGGAGAAGACAGCGCGTACATCCAACCCGATCTCCGGATCCGAGAATCGATCGAGCGGGGTGTTGGCATCGGCAAGTTGCCGTTCCATTGCCAACAAGGGGAAGTTGGGCCGGCCCACGGCGCGCGCCGCGACGATGGCCAGCGCCAGCGGTAACCCGTAACAGTTGTCGACAATCCGGCTGACAGCGTCCGGCTCCGCGCTGAGCCGTCCGCTACCGAGGCGGGGCTCGAGCATCTGACGAGCTTCGGCCGCGGTGAACGGGTTGAGTCGGATCGCGTGAGCGCCCTCGACCGCGATGAGCGAGGCAAGGTCACTGCGGCTGGTGATGAGCACGAAGGTCCGCGCGTCGCCGGGCAGGAGTGGCATGATCTGGTCGACCCCGTTGGCGTTGTCCAGGACCAGGAGCATCCGACGGCCGTCCATCACGGACCGGTACAAGCCGATCTGGCTGTCCAGATCGGGTGGAACCTCATCCCCCCGCATGCCTGACGCGTGAAGGATCGAGACGATCGATTGTTGCGGCGTTGCCGGCGTGCGACGGTCATACCCGCGCAGGTCGAGCCAGAGCTGACCATCCGGGAATCGGTCAGCGACTCGTCGGGACCAGTGCGTGGCCAAGGTCGTTTTGCCAACACCCGCCATGCCCGTGATCACAAGTACCGTCGAGCCGCTGACGTCGCCGCGCTCGTGCTCCTCCAGCAGCCGATGCATCTGCTCCACCTCCGCGGCCCGTCCGGCGAAGCCGGACACCTCGGACGGAAGCTGTCGCGGTACGATGGATATTCGCGCCCCGCTGGGGCCGTCCTGCTCAATGCCGCTGAGGATTTTCGCGTGCAGTCGCTGCAGCTCCTCGCCGGGTTCCAAACCCAGTTCCTCAGCAAGGTGCCGACGCACGAGATGGTAGACATCCAACGCGTCCGCCCGGCGACCGGTGCGGTACAACGCCGTCATGCGCTGTGCCCAGAACCGTTCCCGCAACGGGGAGGTCCCGGTGAGCTCGGTCAGTTCACCGACCACCTCGGCGTGCAGGCCCGCTTCCAGGTTGCGGTCGATCCGCCGCTCCAATGTCTGGAGCCGCTCCTCGGCGAGCTGTATGCCGTACCGTCGGTGCAGGTAGTCGGACGGAACGTCGGCGAATGGCTCGCCCCGCCACAGCCGCATCGCCTCCGCCAGCGCCTTGCATTCCGCGCCCCTGTCGAGCCGCTCCGCCGCGGCGTCCGCCTCCTCCATCCAGCGCCGGAACAGCATGACATCTACCGACTCCGGTGGAATGTCGGCACGGTAACCGTCCGCCCCTGAAACGATCAACTGCGGGACCCCGACGCCGGCCAGGGTCGCCCGGGCACGGGTGAGGCACACATGCAAAGCGCGGCGCGGATTGTCCGGCTGCCGGCTACCCCAAATCGCCTCGATCAACTCGGCCGCCGGCACCAGCCGGCCCGGCTCCGCCAGCAATGCCGCGAGGAGAATGCGACACTTCGGCGACCGCAGCAGGATCCCCCGCCCTGCGACGCGGAACTCGAACGACCCCAACAAGCCAAACCGGACCTCAGTGTTCATGACTTGCCTTCTTCCCGCACCGGTCCTTGAGCCGGCGCGATGGCGCACACGGCGCCGCTGACCCAGTCGGGCGGCGAGCTGCTCGGACCTGGACGCCGCCCGGCTCGACCAGGAAACCCGGGACGGACGCGATCACTCGGAAAGTGAGGGCGAGGTCCGTTCAACTCTGTAACTGTTCCGTTCGGTAACGTATACGAGCTTAAACAGGCTACGCAAGCGCGGCGCAGGGCGTACACGCTAGTTCGAAAGCGAACTATACCGAGATCGCCGCGAGGGCGCAGCACGTCGGGCCAGCCGCACCTCGCCGGGTCATCGCATGCTGATGGCACGCGACGTCGAGGACTGGGCGGAGATGGTCGCCCGGTGCTGTGTGCGCTGGAGTGCCGAGGACGGACCGCAGGCAACTTCCGTGCGGTCAGAAATCGATGGTGAGGTCGGCGACCGCGGTCGCGACATCGCCGTCGAACAGCTCGCTCGCCGCAGCCAGGGCGGCCGAGTGGTTGGTGCCCGGCCACAGGTGGGTCAACAGCAGACGGTGTGCACTCGCCCCCTTGGCGAATTCGCCGGCCGGCCTGGCCCTTTTAAGGTACCCCTTGGAGCCCTCCGGAACCCCGTCCCCAAAGGTCCCCC